>Ga0182746_1003497_pt1 | contig 10524 bp, 11 predicted proteins | sample eDN3rd30CBELigOP_FD_128881 | JGI IMG/M metagenome (GOLD analysis project Ga0182746, IMG submission 128881) | Enriched Organic Plus compost microbial communities from Emeryville, California, USA - eDNA 3rd pass 30_C BE-Lig OP (version 2) (version 2) ... | reverse complement strand
TCGCCTGCAGGATCTCCGGCGAGAACACGCCGAGACCATCGCGCTCGGTATTCTCGTTGAAGATCAGCGGAATGGTCGACTTCGCGAGCCCCTGGGTGATCGCGAGATCAACCTCCGGCACCATCGCCTTCACGGCGGCGGCCGCCTTGTCCGGATCATCGCGCATCATCTGCTCGGCCTTCTTCAGCGCCCGGGTGAACTTGATCACCGCCTCGCGCCGCGTCGCGAGCACCTTGTTGGACACGAAGATCGAGCTGGAATAGCCGGTGAGGCCATAATTGGCCCACGGGATCATGTGCAGCGTCTTCTTCGCCTCCTTGAGGATGACGCCGGTGCCGGGCGCGTTGGTCACATACTGGATGATGGCATCCACCTGCCCGGTCGCCAGCATCGGCGCCAGCGCATTCGGATCGGCCTTGATGAGCTGGACCTTCGCCGGATCGACGCCATTCATCTGCAGCAGGAACGGCCAGGGACCGTTCGACGACGTGAACGGCGATGTCGCAACCTTCTTGCCGGCGACATCCTTGAGCGATTTGATGCCGCTTTCCACGGTCGTCGCCAGCGCATCGGGCATCTTGGTGTAGACCGGCATCACGGCCGTGACGGGGACGTCGCTCTGCACCTTGGCGGTGAGCAGGGCGTCGAGACCGCCCTCGCCCATGTCGGCGACGCCGGTCGCGATCTTGGTCAGCGCATCGGTCGAGCCCTTGCCGGCAAGCAACTGCACTTCGAGGCCTTCGGCAGCAAACAGTCCGGCCTGGCTCGCGAGATAATAAGCCGCGCGGTCGCCGCCGGGCAGCCAGCCGAACTGAAAGACGATCTTCTCCGCCGCGGACGCCTGCCCCGCAGCCAGCAATGCTGACCCGAGGACCGCGGCTTTCAACCAGACTCGCATGACACGCCTCTTCGATATGTTGCCGGCCGATGGCATGACGCCGGCCAACGGTGATTGTCTGGGAACAAACATGCACGGACCGCGCCATCCAAGGGCAGCGCAAATTTTCGAGCGCATCGGTGCACGGGCGGCGTATCTGCCTATCAGGCAGGCATTTGCCGTGTTTCGCGGCAACGATGCATTTTCGACAGCATATCTCTGACGATTAGATGCTTTTTCGCATTCAAAACACCGCCTAGCATCAATCCTGCATCAGTTGGCAGGCGGTCGCATATCCGCGACGCTTTGATGCAGGCCAACATTTGTCAAACGATCCGGAGACCGAGGGATCAGCCATGATTGTGTATACGCCGCCCAAGCCCGCCGACAGCATTCCGGTGATCGATCTCACCAACAGCTTCTCGCCCGATATCGAGGAACGGAAGAAGGTCGCATGGGAAATCCACAAGGCCTGCCGCGAGACCGGATTCTTTTACGTGGTCAACCACGGCATTCCCGTCGAACTGATCGACGGCCAGTTTGAGTGGGCGAGACGATTCTTTGCTCGGCCGCTGGACGAGAAGATCAAGATCGACATGAAAAAATCCGCGGGCGCGGTCGGCTATGAGCCGATCGGCGCGCAGGTGCTCGACAGCCAGGACGACAGCGGCGACGCCGCGCCGTTCGATCTGAAGGAGAGCTTCCAGTGCTCCATGGAGCTGCCGGATGACCATCCGCTGGCGCAGGCCGGCATCCGCGGCTACGGCCACAACCAGTGGCCGGATAACATGCCGGGCTTCAAGGAGCAGACACTGACCTATCAGGCCGCCGTGCGTGACCTCGGCGATCGGGTGATGCGGCTGATGGCGTTGTCGCTCGATCTTCCTGAGAATTATTTCGAGAGCGTCTACGACTATCCGGGCCTCGGCCTTCGCATGCTGCTGTATCCGCCGCAGCCGGAGACGGCCGCACCGAACCAGATCGGCGCCGGTGCGCATACCGACTGGGGCGGCGTGACCCTGCTGGCGCAGGACAATGTCGGCGGGCTTGAGGTCCGCAACGCCGCCGGCGAATGGATCGCGGCGACGCCGGTGCCAGGCTCCTTCGTCGTCAATCTCGGCGACCTGATGGCGCGCTGGACCAACGGCCTCTACAACTCCAATGCGCACCGGGTGATGAACAACGGCGTGCGCCGCACGGATCGCCAGTCGATCGCGTTCTTTTACAGCCCCCGGCCGTCCGCCGTGATCGAAGCGCTGCCGACCTGCGTCACCGCGGATCGTCCGGCAGTATTCGCGACCTGCACGGCGCAGGAGCACATGGACGAGATGTTCCGCCGTTCCTACGGCTACAAGCCGGGCGAGAGCGCGGCGGCGTGACTCTCTGTTGTCTGTTTGGGAGTCGATCGATTGACACCAAACCGATTGCTCCAAACTTCAAGTGGCACAGCCTCTCAACTCCCTCCCCCTGAAAGGGGGAGGGTCGGGGTGGGGGTCATCAGCGGTTTGCAGTGACGCAAAGAGAATCCCCTCCCGACTGCTTCGCAGTCGACCTCCCCTTTTTAAGGGGAGGTAGGGCGCCGAGTTTGTGGCCCATGGCACGGCGATTGCAGTCTTGAAAACGAATGATGTGCAAACCCGCTGCACGTCAGGGTGCTTCGTCGAAAGTATGATGTGCGATGACTGTTCCGCCGCCTGTGATCCATTTTGATGAGGTCAGCCAGGTCTTCAGCAAGAAGGATGGCTCGGCGGTCACGGCGCTCGATCGCATCAGCTTCGATATCGCCAAGAACGAATTCGTCGCGGTGCTCGGGCCGTCCGGCTGCGGCAAATCCACGCTGCTGCGGCTGATCGCCGGCCTCATCAAGCCGACCAGCGGCACGCTGCAGATCTACGGGCTGGACGTCACCGAGCCGCGCGACGAGATCGGCATCGTGTTCCAGCGGCCGACGCTGCTGCCATGGTTCGACGTGCTCGGCAACGTCACCTTTCCGCTCCGGCACAAATACGGCCGCGTCAGCACCGATGAAAAACTTCGCGCGCAGCAGCTGCTCGAACTGGTCGGCCTGCAGGACTTTGCCACCAAACAGGTCGACGAGCTCTCCGGCGGCATGCAGCAGCGCGTGGCGATCGCGCGCGCGCTGCTGCTCGATCCCGATATCCTGCTGATGGACGAGCCGTTCTCGGCGCTCGATGCGCTCACCCGCGACGAGATGAGCTTCGAGCTGCTGAACATCTGGTCCAGCCGGCCGAAGACGGTGCTGTTCATCACCCATTCGATTCCCGAGGCGGTGCTGCTGGCCGACCGCATCATCGTGATGACGCCGCGCCCGGGCCGGGTGCGGGAAATCCTCGACGTTCCGCTCGCGCGGCCCCGCTCCCTCCAGACCCTGTCGGACCCGGCTTTCCATGCTCTCGCCAATCACATCCGTGGCCGCCTCTTCACTCGAATCGCCGCCTGAGCCGGCGCGCCCCTCCGCGGGCACGCCGCTGGCGCAGGCGTGGCGGTGGCTGCTGACCATGGCCGATCGCTTTGCGCCGGCGCTGGCCGGCATCGGCCTCATCGTGGTGTGGGAAATCTCGTGCCGGCTGTTCGAGATCCCGACCTTCCTGCTGCCGGCCCCCAGCGTCATCCTCTCCGGCGCGATGGAGCAAAGCTGGTCAACCTGGGCCAGCAACGTCTGGGCGACGATCCGCGTGGCGCTGATCGGCTATCTGGTGGCGATCGCCGTCTCGATCCCGCTCGCCATCGCGCTGGCGTCATCGCGGCTGCTGTCGCGGACGCTCTATCCGCTGATTGTCATCATCCAGGCGACGCCGATCGTGGCGGTGGCGCCGATCATGGTGGTGGTGCTCGGCACCTCGGACGTGCCGCGGGTAGCGATCACCTTCCTGATCACCTTCTTCCCGATCGTGGTGGCGACCACCACCGGCCTGCTGGCCACCCCCGAGGAGATGATCGAGTTGTCCCGCTCCCTGAGGGCCGGGCGGACCCGGGAGATCTTCCATATCCGGCTACCGTTCGCGGTGCCCTACATCTTCAGCGCCCTGAAGATCTCCATCACCCTCGCCTTCGTCGGCGCGGTGGTGGCGGAGTTCGTCGCCGCCGAGCAGGGGCTTGGCTATTTCATCCAGTTCGCCACCTCCTTCTTCAAGATCGCCCAGGCTTTCGCGGCCCTGATTGTGCTGGTGGCGATCAGCCTGCTGTCCTTCCAGCTGGTCAGCCTCGCCCAGGGCTTGCTGGTGCCCTGGTCGCTTCCCAAATCCGAGCGCTAGACCACGGATGCCGGCCGTCAACGCCTTGGGGAAACGGCATCTTTCCCGCCTTGAAGCCTTGGGCGATGTTCCCCATATTGGTTTGGATCGTCACCAGGTTCCGGCAAGCGGCCGACACGGCGGACGATCAGGAGGCGCCGCAAGGGCCTCTTCAAAGTCGCTTCAAGAGGACTTTGAGACCATGTCCCGAGTTCCGTCGTTGTCCAGCCCGTTCTTGCTTGGGTTCGACGAGATCGAGCGAGCGCTCGACCGCGTCACCAAGGGAGCGGATGGCTATCCGCCCTACAACATCGAGCGGCTTGCCCGTGAAAGCTGCCAGCCTGAACGGCTGCGCATCACGCTGGCGGTGGCCGGCTTCACCCGCGACCAGCTCGATGTGACGATTGAGGAGAATCAACTCGTCATTCGGGGACGGCAGCAGGATGACAAGAGCCGGCAATATCTCCACCGCGGCATCGCCGCGCGTCAGTTCCAGCGCACCTTCGTGCTGGCCGATGGAATGGAGGTGCTGGGGGCGGACCTGAAAAACGGGCTGCTGTCGATCGATCTGATCCGGCCCGAGCCGGAACGGGTGGTGCGGACAGTCTGCATCGTCGACCGGGACGAAACCTGAACAGGACTCGACCTGTCAACGCATGAAAGGAGCGTCGAGGGCCATGACAAACGAACTGAACCACACCGTTGAATCCATCGTCCCCGAAATGTCGCCGCAGGCCCTGGCTCTGCTCGGCGGCGGGAAGATCGCCTATGTGAAAGCGATCCGTTCGGAGGACGTCGCCGGCCTGTTCCCGCAGGCACCCGAACTCGCGCCCGGCCTGCAGCTTTTCGCGCTCCATGCCGCGGACGGCACGCCGATGATGCTGACCGACAGCCGCGAGGCGGCGATTGCGAGCGCCTGGAGCCAGGAGCTCGAAACGGTGAGCGTGCACTGACCACGCTCGCGTCCGGCAAGACCCCCATGCTGCGCAGGCGCCCCGGCCTGCGCAGGGGATGACGGGACCGTGATCGGAAACGGCGGCCGCCTCCCGCTCCTTTGATCCTCAGCTTTGAACCTGACGGCTATCTCTTTCGTCCAATGAGGAACGGAGAGGGCAGCCATGTTGCGATCAGATCAAGAGCGTTTGGCGTTACGGCCACCGAGCGTCACGGTTCACGGCAGCGACCGGATGGCCTATGTGAAGATCATCCGTTCGGAACACGTCGCGTTCCTTTATCGCGACGCGCCCTTGCTGCTTCCCGGCCACTGGGTGTTTGCCCTGGTGGGGGCGGACGGCAATCCGATCTCGCTGTCCGAGACGAATGCCTCCGCTCACGCGGAAGCTGCCAGCCGCAATCTTGAAATCGTCAGCCTGCACTGACGCCGCAATGCCGCAACGGGCTTATGCCGCAGTCGCTGACGGCATCGCGAGCACGGAATACAGCGCATCGACGTCGCGCGAATCTCTCAGCTTCGACGCGACGTCAGGATCGCGCAGCACGCGGGCGACACGGGCAAGCGCCTTGAGGTGATCGGCGCCTGCGCCTTCGGGCGCCAGCAGCAGAAACACCAGATCGACCGGCTGACCATCGAGCGCTTCGAAATCGATGGCTCGATCAAGCCGCGCAAACAAACCGAACATGCGCGGCAGCTTTGCAAGCTTGCCATGCGGAATCGCGATGCCGTTTCCCACACCGGTGGATCCCAGCTTTTCGCGCTGCATCAAGGTTTCAAATACAACACGCTCGTCGAGGCCCGTGAGTTCGGCCGCACGTGCGGCAAGCTCCTGCAGGGCCTGTTTTTTGCCGTTGACCTTCAGGGCCGGAACCACGGCCGTTGGTGCAACGAGATCAGTGAGCAGCATGGAAACTAATCCGGCTGTTGAAAGAGTCAGCGCTCTGTAATCGCCACGCAAGAAAGCTGGATGAAGACCATTCGACTATCGAGCCTGCGCGCCATGTCCAAACCCCAAAGCACGATCCGAGCCAACTCTGGCGACCGCTTATAGACCCAGCCCCGAAGGCGGCGGACCATAGGGAGAGGTCAGAGTGCCGTCAATGCCTCCCGGCATAAGGAACCCGGGTGATCACCGCGACAAAAACCCACGATCATGGAAAGTGTTCCTCCCGGCGCGGACGGAGAAAATCCTTCCGCACTGCATGATGGACAAGGCAATCCATTCGGCCGCAAGGCCGTGGCCGGCTCATTCCACGGCTCCCATCAAAGACTGCTTCTCGCGCCGCCGCTGGACGGAGGACGGAATCCGCATCGCTTCACGGTATTTCGCGACCGTGCGCCGGGCGATATCCACACCCGCGGTGCGCAGCTTCTCCACGATCGTGTCGTCGGAAAGCACCTCGCCGGGACTTTCAGCATCGATCATCTGCTTGATGCGATGCCGCACGGCTTCCGCCGAATGAGACTCGCCGCCATTCGCCGCAGCGATCGCCGAAGTGAAGAAATATTTTAGTTCGAAGATACCGCGGCTGGTCGCCATGTATTTGTTGGCCGTCACCCGCGACACCGTCGACTCGTGCATGCCGATCGCATCCGCCACGGTCTTGAGATTGAGCGGCCGCAGATGCTGGACGCCATGCACCAGAAACGCATCCTGTTGGCGGACGATCTCCATCGACACTTTCAGGATGGTCTTGGCGCGCTGATCGAGCGCACGCACCAGCCATGTCGCAGTCTGCAGACAATCGGCAAAGTAACTCTTGTCCTGCGGATTGCGCGCCGTCTTCGACACCTTCGCATGATAGCTCTGGTTCACCAGCACCTTCGGCAGCGTGTCGGAATTCAGCTCCACCTGCCAGGTGCCGTCGGCCTGCTGCCGCACATAGACATCGGGCACCACCGGCTGGACCAGCGTCGAACCGAACGCGAGGCCCGGCTTTGGATTGAGCCTTCGGATCTCGGCGATCATGTCGGTGAGATCCTCATCATTCACGCCGCAGATCTTTCGCAGCGCCGCAAAATCGCGGCGCGCGACAAGCTCAAGATGACCGACCAGCGCCGCCATCGCCGGGTCAAACCGGTCGCGGTCGCGCAACTGGATCGCAATGCATTCGGTGAGATTGCGCGCGCATACGCCGGATGGATCGAAGGTCTGCAACACCGACAGCACCTTCTCGATCTGCCGGGGCGATGCGCCCAGTTTTTCAACAACCGATTCGACGTCGCCGCTCAGATAGCCGGCCTCATCGACCAGGTCGATGAGATAGCGGCCGATCATCTGTTCGACCGGGTCGGTCAGTGCAAGGGCCAGCTGCGCGGTGAGATGATCCGCCAGCGTCGTCTCGGACGACACGAAGGATTCGAGATTGTAGTCGCCGTCCTCCCGTCCGCCCGATCCGACGCCGCTCCATTCGGAATATCCGCCAAGCGTATCGGCGCCGCGCGTGTCCGCGACGGCCTCGTCAGGAAAGACATTCTCGAGATTGGTATCGAGGCGGTCCTCGATCGCGCCGCGGCTGGTCTCGAGTTCCGTATTCATCCAGTCGGCCGGACCTGGATCGCTGCTGGCCATCGGTTCCGGATCGGCCGGACCGGATCCCTCAACCGCGCCTGGCTCGGCACCGCCGTCAGCCGGACGCTCCAGCAGCGGGTTCCGCTCCAGTTCGCCTTCCACATACGCGGTCAGGTCGAGATTCGAGAGCTGCAGCAGCTTGATGGCCTGCATCAGCTGCGGCGTCATCACGAGCGCCTGACTTTGCCGGAATTCGAGCCTTTGGGAGAGAGCCATCAGTCCTTCGCCACACTTGGTCTGGTTCTTGCATATCCCTTTCTTTGACCAGTGTATAGCGAGTCGACGCCGTTATCGTGAATAGGGCGAAAGTCTACAGGCGGAATTCGTCCCCGAGATAGACGCGGCGCACTTCCGGGCTGTTCACGATCTCATCCGCCTCACCTTCCATCAGCACCTGCCCCGAATGGATGATGTAGGCGCGGTCGATCAGACCGAGCGTTTCACGGACGTTATGGTCGGTGATGAGAACGCCGATGCCGCGGTTGGTGAGATGCCGCACCAGCGCCTGGATGTCGCCGACGGCGATCGGGTCGATGCCGGCAAACGGCTCGTCCAGCAGCATGTAGTTGGGTCGCGACGCCAGCGCCCGGGCGATTTCGAGCCGCCGCCGCTCGCCGCCCGACAGGGCGATTGACGGGGATTTGCGCAGCCGGGTGATGCTGAATTCATCCATCAGCGCCTTGAGATCGGCCTCCCGCCGGCGGCGGTCCGGCTCGATCACCTCCAGCACCGACATGATGTTGTCCTCGACGCTTAGGCCGCGGAAGATCGACGCCTCCTGCGGAAGATAGCCGATACCCAGCCGCGCGCGCTGATACATCGGCAGCGCCGTGACGTCGTGGCCGTCGAGGTCGATGCGGCCGCGGTCCGCCTGTACCAGGCCGGTGATCATGTAGAAGATCGTGGTCTTGCCGGCGCCGTTCGGGCCCAGCAGGCCGACCGCCTCGCCCCGCTGCACATAGAGGCTCGCCCCCTGGACGACCTTGCGCGAGCCAAAACTCTTCTCGATCCCGTGCACCGCGAGGAGGCCCTCGCCGGCGACGATCTCCGGCACATAGCTGGTGTGGGCCTGGGGCTCCGGCCGCCCCCTGCCGTTGGTCTTCGGCATCGGGCCGCCGGCCGAATCCCGCTTCATCCGCGGCCCCTTCGGCGATCGGCGCTGGGGCGTGCGGGAGGGCTGGCGTCGAAACAGCGCGAACAGGTCGAAGGCCATCAGGCTCAGTTCCCGCGCGGCTGCGGCGGCTGTCCGAATCCGCGGCCGATGCCGTCGGGCATGCCCTGCCCGTTCCCGGCCCGGAACATGCCTTCCACCCGCCCCGAATTCTCGCGGCCCGATTCGATCCGCGACACCCCGTTGTTGAGGTCGACGACCAGCCGCTGGCCGCGCAGCACATCCTGGCCGCGGGTCAGCACCACATTGCCGGAAAGGGTGACCACGTTGTCACGCATGTTGAACAGGCCGGTGTCGCCGGTGGCGGCCTGGTCCTTCTGGATGATCTTCACGCCGCCCTTGGCCTCGATCAGCTTGATGCGCTGCTGGCCATTGGGAACCCCCGCCGTCGGCGAGGGGGCGCTGCCGGGCTCGTCCTCGTAATGGACATTCAGGCTGCTGGCGAGAAGGGTGGTGTCGCCCTGCTTCACCTCGACATTGCCGCTGAAGGTGGCGACCTTGTCCTTGTCGCGCACCTCGAGTGTCGCCGCCTGGATCTTCACCGGCTGGTCGCGGTTCTGCGAAAAGCCCTGCAGGGCGTTGGGAGGCCCCTGGTTGCGGGAGGGCTGTGCCTGCGCGCCCCGATCCGATGCCGACGACTTCTCGCCGGTGGACGGCTGCCGCTTCGGCGCAGCCTGCTGGGATGGGGAAATCTGCATCTGGGCAGCCGCCGGTGCCCCAAAGACGATGGCGGCGGCCAGCGCGGCCAGCCCCCATCCTGCACGACGGTAGTTTTGCGAAGGACTCACGGCGCACCTGTTTTCGCGTCGCCACGGAAGGCGCCGGCTTGGAGCGATATGGCGACGCCGCCGCTGAAACGCACCACCTCTCCGGAATTGAGCACCTGCAACCGGTTCGCCTTGAGATTGCCCTGCAGCATCCTGAGTTCCACGGGCTTGTCGGAAAAGACGCTCGCGCCGCGAATATCGACGACCGCTTCCTGCAGAACACCCTCATAGGTCGGCGACCGCAGCAGGATATTATCGGACAGGGTCAACATGTCAGCCTTGCTGTCGAACAGCCCGTTTTTCGCCGACAGCGTCAGTGTCGCCTTGTCCGGCATTTCGACCTTGGCCTCGATCCCCAGCAATTCGACCACGTCCGGCTTGAGCAGATCCTGCGAGGCCGATTTGGCCGTGAACTCGTAAGCGCGCGAATCAGGCGTGAAGCCGGCCAGCCGTGGCGCTTCCATCCGGATTTTCGACCCGGAAATGACGAGATCGCCAAAGTTAGCCGGCAGCGCCCGCAGCATCCGCAACGGGTTGAACCACCAGCCCATCACCAGCACGATCCCGCAGACCACCACCGTGACCGGAATCGCCCGGCGCAGAAAGCGGACATGCCGGCTGTGGCGGGTGGCCGCGCGGAACGCACGCCGGAACTGGGCTTCGCCCCGTCCCATCGAGACATGCGTCTCTTGACCGTCGATATGGCTCACGGTGGTCAGTGGCTCACCCAAATGCCAGCAGGCAACAGCCCGGGGCCACCCCGGCCCGGTTGCTCATGTTACCCGGTTACGGTGCGACCGTCGCCCCTGAATATGGCCACCGCACGACACCCGCCTCAGGAATGGGCGAAGATATCCTCCGCCGCCCAGCCGGCGAGGTCGAGCTCGACCCGGTGCGGCAGGAACCGGAAGCAGGCCTGCGCCAGCTC
>Ga0182746_1003482_pt1 | contig 10570 bp, 11 predicted proteins | sample eDN3rd30CBELigOP_FD_128881 | JGI IMG/M metagenome (GOLD analysis project Ga0182746, IMG submission 128881) | Enriched Organic Plus compost microbial communities from Emeryville, California, USA - eDNA 3rd pass 30_C BE-Lig OP (version 2) (version 2) ... | reverse complement strand
CCTGCGGGGAACTGACCGGTGCGCCGGCTGGCCGCAATCGACGCCCAGAACTGGTGGATGTCGGCCAAACTGCCCAACGATCAGTTTCTGCTGTACGGCTTCGACGGTGTGCCAGACGATCTGCGCGCCGCCATCGCCTCAGTGCGGGCGCGTGCGCAACGCTGCCCGGACCTGGCTGTGGTGGTTCGCGACGATTGCCGGCTGACATATCCGGCCTGGGTGCCGCGTCAGGTGGGCGACGATCAGTTCACCAGATACGACGAAGAGCTGGGTTGGAACGAATGTCTGGATGAGGTCGCGCAACTGGGTGAGCGCCAGCTCGACGTGACGGTTGCCGCGTGGCGCTTGCACGTGTTCGGTTGTGTGCGAGGGGTTCCCGGTGCTGCCGGCGGGTTCGGGGCTGTCGCGGTCTTGCAGATCTCCCACGCTCTGGCCGACGGCACCCGTGCCTCGGCTCTGGCTGCGTGGTTGTTCGGTCGCCCCGACGAGATCCTGCCGGTGCCCTCGCCGCGGTTCGAGACCGGGCGCCTGCCCTGGCGTGCCGTGCAGGCCGCGCGAACCCAGCGAGAGTTGGTTCACGACACCGAAACCGGGGCGGTGCCCCCGCCGGCGCCGTCGCGACCGGTGCTACACAGCAATGCCGTACCCGCGGGTCGGCGGTGGGTTCGCACCATCGTGCGCCGTCGTGACCAGATACCCGGTCCGACCGTGACCGTCGGGGCGCTGGTGGCGATCTCCTCGGCGCTGGCCGAGCACCTTCATGACTTCGGTGACGACACAGCCGCGCTCGGGGCCGAGGTGCCGATGGCCAAGGCGGGACCGCGGCGCGCGCACAATCACTTCGGCAATGTGGGCATCGGGTTGTATCCCGAACTCGCGGGGGCAGAACGCGCCGAGTGCATCGCGGCGGACTTCGCCGAGCGCCGGAAACGCGCTGCGCATCCGGCGATGACCGCCGCCGGCCGGGCGTTCGCAGCGACCCCTGCGCCGTTGTTGCGGTGGGGTGTAGCGCAATTCGACCCCACGGTGCGCGCGCCGATGGTCACCGGCAACACGGTGGTGTCCAGCGTCAACCGCGGCGCAGCTGATCTGCGGTTCGGTCGCGCCCAGGTGGTGGTGACGGCCGGCTACCCATCGTTGTCGTTGATGATGGGCCTGACCCACGGCGTACACGGCATCGGCGAGGCTGTAGCGGTCAGCGTGCATGCCGCGGAGTCGGCAGTGGGGGACATCGACACCTACCTAGCTCGGCTGGAAGCGGCGCTCGGCGCTTAGCCGCGGCGCAGCATCGCGATCCCTACGTCCAGTGCGGACTCCAGGTAACTGAGATCACCGGAAGCCAGCATCACGCTGACACCGCCCTGGATCCCGGCCAGCAGCGCCGCTCCCATCCGATCGGCATCGAGATCGTCGGCGATCTTGCCCTGGCCCTGCATGTGCTGGATACCCGCGGTGATCTCGTCATGCCATTGCCGCAGTAGGGCTTTGGTGACCGCTTGGGCCCCCGGAGTCGTGCGGCCGATCTCCGACATCAGCAGGCTCAGCGGACAGCTCTGACCCTGCCTGCGGTAACGGTCGACGACGGCGTCGCGCCAGCGCTGCCAGGCCGCCCATGAGGTCAACTCGCCGAGGTAGGGCTGCTGATCCTCCAGCACCATCTGGGCCTCGCGCTCGGCGACCGCGAGCAGCAGCTGGTCCTTGCCGTCGGGGAAGTAGTGGAACAGCTGGCTCTTCGAGGTCTGAGTGTGGGCGCGGATGTCGTCGAGGGTGGTCGCGGCCACGCCGTTGCTGCGGATCACCGCGGCGGCACCCTCGATGATGCGGCGCCGGGTGGCCTCGCCCTTGGCGGTCAGTTTTTGGACTTGCAGGTCCATTTTCATCTGCCTATACCTGGACTCATGAGTCCAAACAGTACGCGCCTGCAGGGGCGCACAGCACTTGTCACAGGGTCCACCGGGGGCCTCGGCGTCGCCATCGCCAAGGCTCTCGCCGAGCAAGGCGCCCTCGTTGTCGTGAGCGGACGCAACAAGGAGCGCGGGGACGCCGTCGTCGCCGAGATCCGCGCTGCCGGAGGGCGCGCCGAGTTCGTCGCCGCCGACCTCGCGGCCGGAGGTGACGAAGTCCGCCGCCTCGCGCGGGAAGCCACGGCAGCAGCCGGTGGCCGGCTCGACATCCTGGTGAACAATGCGGCCGTCTGGGGGATGCCGCAACCCACGGAGGATGTCTCCGAAGCGGCCCTGCTGGAGTCCTATCAGGCCAATGTCATCGCGCCGTTCCTGCTGACCGGCGCAGTGGTGCCGGCAATGGCCGAGCGTGGCCGCGGAGCCGTGGTCAACGTCGGATCGATCAACGGGCTGATCGGCGGGGACCGCTCGGCGCTGTACTCGTCGACCAAGGCGGCGGCGCACTCGCTGACCAAATCGTGGGCGGTGGAATACGGTCCGCGCGGGGTGCGGGTGAACGCCGTGGCGCCAGGGCCGATCGCCACCGAACGGGTCGCCGATATCGCCGATGAGCTGGCGCCGGTGCTGGCCCGCGTCCCGTCCCGGCGCATGAGCAGCCCGGAGGAGGTCGCCGCGGCGGTGGCCTTCCTGGCCGGTGACGATGCGGGCAACATCCACGGAGTGGTACTCAGTGTCGACGGGGGCTGGGCGGCGGCTTAACAGATGTCCTAGATTCTGTTACATGGCTCCTTCCCCCGCTATTGACACTGCGATCCTGCTCCTGCGCGTGGTGCTCGGTCTGACCATGGCCGCCCACGGCTACAACAAGTTCTTCGGTGGGGGGCGGATCCCCGGCACCGCGGGATGGTTCGACAGCATCGGCATGAAGCCGGGCATGCTCCACGCCCGGATCGCGGCCAGCACGGAGATCGCCGCCGGTCTCGGTCTGGCTCTCGGCCTGCTGACCCCGGTGCCCGCCGCGGGATTTGTGGCGCTGATGCTGGTGGCAGCCTGGACCGTGCATCGGGCCAACGGCTTCTTCATCGTCAAGGAAGGCTGGGAGTACAACCTGATCCTGGCGGTGGCCGCGGTCGCGATCGCAGGTACCGGTGCCGGCCGCTACAGCCTCGATCACCTGCTGTTCGCCAACTGCGACTTCTACCACCTGCTGTACGGCTGGTGCGGGCTGGCGATCGCCATCGGCCTCGGTCTGCTCGGTGGCATCGGCCAGCTGGCGATCTTCTACCGGCCGCCCGTCAAGTCCTGACGCCCTGCCGCCGACTGGCCAGAACGACTACCCCAGGACTAGAACACGTTCTAATCTGACGGGCATGGGTTTTCTCAAACAGGAATCGCCCCAGATCGACTTCGAGCAGTGGAGCAAGGGCACACGCGCGGAGAAGATCCGGCCGATGGCGCGGCACTGGGCAGAGGTGGGCTTCGGGACTCCCGTTGCGCTGCACCTGTTCTACGTCGTCAAGATCCTGGCCTACATTCTCGGTGCCTGGTTGATTGCGCTGACGACCACCGGAGTCGACGGTTTCACGAACGTCGCCTCCTGGTACGACGAGCCGATCGTCTACCAGAAGGTCGTGTTCTACACGATGCTGTTCGAGGTCGTCGGACTCGGCTGCGGCTTCGGCCCGCTCAACAACCGGTTCTTCCCGCCGATGGGGTCGATCCTGTACTGGTTGCGGCCCAGGACGATTCGCCTGCCACCGTGGCCCAACCGGGTCCCGCTGACCAAGGGGGACGACCGCACGATCATCGACGTCGCGCTGTACGGGGCGCTGTTGGTGATGCTGGTGGTGGCACTGGCCTCGCAGGGCACCGGCCCCATCCCGGCGCTCGGCAGCGAGATCGGCGTGCTGCCGGTGTGGCAGACCGCCGCGATCGTCGGTCTGCTGGCCGTGGCAGGCCTGCGGGACAAGGTGATCTTCCTGGCTGCCCGTGGCGAGGTGTACGGATCGCTGGCGGTGTGCTTCCTGTTCAGCGGCGCCGACATCGTCATCGCCGCCAAGCTGATCTGCCTGACCATCTGGATCGGTGCGGCGGCCTCGAAGCTCACCAAACATTTCCCGTTCGTCATCTCGACGATGATGAGCAACAACCCGGTGTTCCGGCCGCGCTGGATCAAGCGGAGGTTCTTCGAGAACTTCCCCGACGATCTACGGCCCGGCTGGCCGTCACGCTTCGTGGCGCACTTCTCCACGGCCATCGAGGGTTTGGTGCCGCTGGTGTTGTTCTTCTCCCACGGTGGCTGGCCCACGGCGATCGCGGCGTTCGTGATGCTGGTGTTCCACTTCGGCATCCTGAGCTCGATCCCGATGGGCGTGCCGCTGGAGTGGAACGTCTTCATGATGTTCTCGGTACTCGCGCTGTTCGTCGGGCACTCCGGCATCGGTCTGGGGGACCTCGCCAGCCCGTGGCCGATCGTGTTGTTCGCGGTCGTCGCCGGCACCGTGGTGCTGGGAAACCTGTTCCCGCGCAAGATCTCCTTTCTGCCCGGCATGCGGTACTACGCCGGAAACTGGGACACCTCGCTGTGGTGCGTCAAGCCGTCGGCGGCCGAGAAGATCGAGAAGGGCATCGTGGCGATCGCCAGCATGCCGGCCGCCCAGATGGAGCGGTACTACGGCAGCCCGGAGGTCGCCCAGATGTACCTCTACATGGGATATGCCTTCCGCGGCTTCAACTCCCACGGCCGGGCCCTGTTCACCCTGGCGCACCGGGCGATGGCCGGTCAGAACGAGGACGACTACGTGTTGACCGACGGCGAGCGGATCGTGTCGACGGCCATCGGCTGGAACTTCGGGGACGGGCACATGAGCAACGAGCAACTCGTGGCGGCCCTGCAGAAGCGGTGCCACTTCGAGCCGGGGGAGGTGCGCATCGTCATGCTCGACGCCCAGCCGATCCAGCGTCAGACCCAGCAGTACCGGCTGGTTGACGCGGCCACCGGAGAGTTCGAGCGGGGCTACGTCAACGTTGCCGACATGGTCACCCGCCAGCCCTGGGACGACGAACTACCGGTCCATGTCCAGCGAGATGACGTCACCGCCTGAGCCGGTCGAGGTATGGATCGACGAGTCCGGGCGGTTGATGAGCGACCTGGGCAGTGTCGACACGCAGTGTCATGCCACTGTCCGGGCCGGGCATTGCCCGCAGCGACCGCAGTGCGTGCTGCTGCACCGGGCACCCGGGCCGCGGTTGCTGTTCGGGGAGTTGATGTCGGAGCTCGACGACGAGGCCGGCATCTACCTGGAGACCCACGCCAAACAGCTTGACGTCGACCTGATCTCGATCACGGTCGATCACGTGGGACCGGATGGGCCGGGCGGCAGTTGGCGTTATCGCCTGTTGCCGATGCGATGGAAGACCGGTGAGGGTTGGCGGGCAACCGATGCGAGGTTGGCGGTGTGGCCGGACTAGCTTTGGTGCTCGAAACTGCGCACGGATCGTCGAAACTGCGCACGGATCGCAAAATCGCCGCGAAACGCGATCTGGGCGCAGACTCGTCAGGTTCAGCGCATGACGTCGCGGACCTTGACGCTCTCGATGTCCTGCAGCATCAAGATGCGTGCGGTGTCGAGGTGCTTGCGCCAGTGTGCCTCGGCGGCGTCACCGTCGCCGGAGCGGATGATCGTGATCAGCTTGCGGTAAGACCGCATGAGCTTGTCGTAGTCGGTCTTGGAAACCGGTCGGCGTTCCTTGAACAGGAAGGCGTGGTGGCGCACGGTGATCTCGTGCAGCATTCCGGCGATGATGCCGAGTGTGGCGTTGCCCGACAGCTCCACGACCCGGCGGTGGAAGTCGCCGGTGGTCGCGGCCAACTGGTCTGACTGATGGTCTTTCGGGATGTGCTCATCGAGCATCCGTTCCAGCTCGGCGATTGCCGCCTCATCGCCCTTCTCGGCGAGCAGACGTGCGGCCATCGGCTCGATCGCCGCGCGGCCCACCAGGAGGTCGGCTATGTCGGCGCCGGAGAGCTCGAGCAGGAGCCCCGCGGGGCGGGCGACGATCTCGGGGCCGGGAACCCGGACCCGGGCACCGGTACGCGAACCGCGCCGGACCTCGACCAGGCGCTCGGATTCCAACACCCGGACGGCCTCGCGCAACGTCGGCCTGCTCACCCCGAAATGCTCCATGAGCTCGGCCTCGTTGGGCAGGAAGTCGCCCTCTTTGAGCTGGCCGTCGACGACCATGCGGCGCAACGTGCCCGCGACCAGCTCGGCGGTCTTCGGGGAACGGACCGGTGCCTGCGGTGCGATCGCGTCGGGGCCGATCATCGGCGCCAGCGGTGTGGTTCGAGCCACCAGACACTCCCAGGTAGGACAACTTTTGTGCGGGCCGGATGGCCAGCTGTACAACTCAGTAAACCATCTGTTTGCCGCAGGAACGGTACATCAGCGCTCTACCAACCAGTAGGTTGACCTAGTAAACCTACTGGTCTATTTTCACCTCGAGTGCCCCAATCGGGTCCAACCGGGGTAGCACCCCACCCTTCAAAGGAGAAGTCATGGCTGAAGCCGTCATCGTCGAGGCCGTCCGGTCGCCAGTCGGGAAGCGCAACGGCGCCCTGTCCGGTGTGCACCCGTCGGAGCTGTCGGCCCAGGTGCTCAATGATCTGGTGGAGCGCGCCGGCATCGACCCCGCCCTGGTCGACGACGTGATCTGGGGCTGCGTCATGCAGGCCGGTGAGCAGGCGCTGGACATTGCCCGCACCGCTGTGCTGACCGCCGGCTGGCCCGAGACCGTGCCCGGTGTCACCGTCGACCGTCAGTGCGGGTCGAGCCAGCAGTCACTGCACTTCGCCGTTGCCGGCGTGATCGCGGGTCACTACGACGTCGTCGTCGCCGGTGGCGTCGAGTCGATGTCGCGCACCCCGATGGGCTCCTCGCTGGCCAACGGCGGGCATCCCTACCCGGAGGCCTTCCGCGCGCGCTACGACCACAAGACCCCCAACCAGGGTGTCGGCGCCGAGATGATCGCCGAGCAGTGGGGCTTCTCCCGCACCCAACTCGACGAGTTCTCCCTGCGGTCGCACGAGAAGGCCGCTGCCGCACAGGATGCCGGTGCCTTCAAGGACCAGATCGTCGGTATCAAGGACCAAGATGGCAACGTCGTGCTGGATGACGGCGGCATCCGCCGCGGCGGGACCGTCGAGTCCATGGCCGCCATCAAGCCCGCCTTCAAGGAGGACGGTGTGATCCACGCCGGTAACTCCAGCCAGATCTCCGACGGCTCGGCCGCGTTGCTGATCATGTCGGCCGACAAGGCAAAAGACCTGGGCCTCAAGCCGCTTGCCAAGGTTCACACCGCGGTGCTCGCCGGTGCCGACCCGGTCATCATGCTGACCGCGCCGATCCCGGCCACCCAGAAGGCGCTGGCCAAGTCCGGCCTGAGCGTCGACCAGATCGGGGTGTTCGAGGTCAACGAGGCGTTCGCCCCGGTTCCGATGGCCTGGCTCAAGGACATCGGCGCCGACGAGGAGCGTCTGAACCCCAACGGCGGTGCCATCGCCCTGGGTCACCCGCTCGGCGGATCCGGTGCCCGTATCCTGACCACGCTGCTGTACCACATGCGCGACAACAACATTCAGTACGGCCTGCAGACCATGTGCGAGGGTGGCGGCCAGGCCAACGCGACCATCCTGGAGCTCCTGTGACCGACACCGATACCCAGCCCGGCGCCCTCGTAGAGAAGCGCGGCAACGTACTGCTCATCACCATCAACCGGCCCGAGGTGCGCAACGCGATCAACGGCTCGGTGAGCCTCGCCGTCGGCGACGCTCTCGAGCAGGCCCAGAACGATCCGGAGATCAGGGCTGTCGTGATCACCGGATCGGGCGACAAGTCGTTCTGCGCCGGCGCTGACCTGAAGGCGATCTCCCGAGGCGAGAACCTCTTCCACCCCGAGCATCCGGAGTACGGATTCGCCGGCTATGTCAGCCATTTCATCGACAAGCCGACGATCGCCGCGGTCAACGGCACCGCCCTGGGCGGCGGCACCGAGCTTGCCCTGGCCAGCGACCTGATCGTCGCCGAGGAGAGCGCGAAGTTCGGTCTGCCCGAGGTGAAGCGCGGTCTGATCGCCGGTGCCGGTGGCGTATTCCGGATCGCCGAGCAGTTGCCCCGCAAGGTGGCCAACGAGTTGCTGTTCACCGGTGAGCCGATGTCCTCGGCCGACGCGCTGCGGTGGGGCCTGATCAACCAGGTGGTGCCCGACGGCACCGTCGTCGACGCGGCGCTCAAGCTGGCCGAACGGATCACGGGCAACGCCCCGCTGGCCGTGCAGGCGTCCAAGCGCGTCGCCTACGGCGTCGACGAGGGCGTGGTGACCGGCGACAAGGACGGCTGGAAGCGCACCAACCGCGAGTTCAGCACCTTGCTGCAGACCGAGGACGCCAAGGAAGGGCCGCTGGCCTTCGCCCAGAAGCGCGAACCTGTTTGGAAGGCAAGGTAGGTCATGAAGCGGCAGATCTACACCGCGGAGCACGAGGCGTTCCGCCAGACGGTCAAGGAGTACATCGAGCGTGAGCTCGTGCCCAACTCCGAGAAGTGGGAGTCCGAGCGACTCGTCGACCGGTCGGCCTATGTCGCCGCCGGCAAGTACGGGCTCATCGGATTCAACATGCCCGAGGAGTTCGGCGGTGGCGGCTCGGACGACTTCCGGTTCAACGCCATCATCGACGAGGAGATCGCCAAGTCCGGCGTGCACGGCCCGGCGCTGAGCCTGCACAACGACGTCGTCGGCCCGTACTTCAAGGAACTGGCCAACGACGAGCAGAAGAAGCGCTGGATGCCCGGCATCACCAGCGGTGAGCTGATCATCGCGATCGCGATGACCGAGCCGGGGGCGGGCAGCGACCTGGCCGGCATCCGCACCTCGGCCGTGCGCGACGGTGACGACTGGATCATCAACGGCTCCAAGACCTTCATCTCCTCGGGCATCAACTGCGACCTGTGCGTCGTGGTGGCCCGCACCGACCCGGAGGCCGGCCACAAGGGCTTCACGCTGTTCGTGGTGGAGCGAGGCATGGAGGGCTTCACCCGCGGGCGCAAGCTCGACAAGATGGGCCTGCACAGCCAGGACACCTCCGAGCTGCACTTCGAGAATGTGCGGGTGCCGAACGCCAACCTGCTCGGCAAGGAAGGTCGTGGTTTCTACCACCTGATGACCAACCTGCCCTCGGAGCGGCTAGGGATCGCCATCTCGGCTATCTACGGAGCGCGCGCGGTCTTCCAGGAGACGCTGCAATACGCCAAGGACCGCAAGGCCTTCGGCCAGCCGATCGGCAGCTTCCAGCACAACCGGTTCCTGCTCGCCGAGATGGAAACCGAGCTGGAGGTCACCGAGAACTACCTCGACCGCTGCCTGCAGGGTGTGGTCGACGGTGAGCTGACCGCGGTGGAGGCGGCCAAGGCCAAGTGGTGGGCCACCGAGGTCGCCAAGAAGGTCGTCGACCAGTGCGTGCAGCTGCACGGCGGCTACGGCTACATGATGGAGTACCGCGTGGCGCGGGCCTACGTGGACGGAAGGATCCAGACGATCTTCGGTGGTACCACCGAGATCATGAAGGAGATCATCGGACGCGAGCTCGGCGTCTAGTTCTTTCGCCGACCAGACGCAAATGTCCCCGACACATCGGCGTGTCGGGGACATTTGCGTCTGCTGGCGCAGTGCCGCGCAGTAAAGGTCAGCCGATCGGCGCGTCGGCGGCCGGAGTCTCCGGAGCCTTCGTCGTGGTCGTGGTGCTGGTGCCCGTGATCGTCGGGACCAGCTCCTCCGGCGGGCTGTTGGGATCGAGCACGGTGTCGATCAGGTAGATACGGGCGTTCTGCGCCTGGATGGGGCCGCAGACCAGCTTGGCGGTGTCGTTGACCTTGATGTCGCCGCCCTTGCCGGTCACCTTGACCTCGGCGCCCTGCTGGGTGGGCCGCTGGCCCTTGACGTCATCGGGGCCGAGCAGGCCGAGGAACGCGTGGTAGTAGTCAAAGCTGGTGAGCGCCGCGGCGTCGGCCTTGAGCGCGTCGAGCTTGCCGGGCTCCATGGCGGCGAAAGCGTCATTGGTCGGCGCGAAGATCACGTACGGGCCGTTGTCGAGCACCGGCACGATGTTGACCTCAGGGTTCAAGCCACCCGACAGAGCGGCGTTGAACGTGCTGATGTCCGGGATGCTGGCCAGAACCTTCCCTGCCGGCAGATCCGCGAGAGCCTTCCATTCCGGCATGGCCTTCTTGAAGTTGTCGCAGCCCGAGCCCTGCGGGTCGGGGATCTCCACCACCGGGGTGGCGGTCGTCGTCGGCGCCGGGTCGGCGTAGGCGGTGACCGCCAACGGAAGCGATGCCGTGACCGCGGCGATGGCCGCAGCAACGCCCAGTGTCTTGGTGCGAGTCTTCATTTGGTGGGTTTTCCTCCCGCTCATGCCTAGCCTGTATTCGTCGGCTGCCGGTGCCGCGTTACACGGATCTCACCGCGACTATGGCGAGCGACCGCGAGCACCACCGGCTCAGCGTTCCCCGCGGCGCCGCATCGGATGGTAAGGGCTACGAAGCGGTTACGGCAAAGCCGAACTGCTCAGTTTGGCTGGCTCGGCTGTTGTGACCTGCGCTTTTCGGATACTG
>Ga0182746_1003481_pt1 | contig 10576 bp, 7 predicted proteins | sample eDN3rd30CBELigOP_FD_128881 | JGI IMG/M metagenome (GOLD analysis project Ga0182746, IMG submission 128881) | Enriched Organic Plus compost microbial communities from Emeryville, California, USA - eDNA 3rd pass 30_C BE-Lig OP (version 2) (version 2) ... | reverse complement strand
CGTCATGAGGCGCATTGCCGAACTGATAAAGCCCCGCCGGCAGTAGCGTCGCGAGGAGACCCGGGCGGAACAAGTCCTTATTGGCGGCATCCGCCGCCTCGATCCCGAACAGGACCGCCGCGAGCTGCCCTTCCGGCCCGGGCACCAGCAGGTGCTTGCCGGATTTCGCCTCGAAGCCGGCCGCCCGCACGAAGGCGCGTGCCCGCTCGTCCAGGCTTCGTGTTGCTTCGTCGAAGCCGGCGGTGTTGACGAACAGGATCGGAACCGCCGGCTTCTCGCCGGCCTTGGCAAAAATGGGCTGCATATCGACTCCGCGTCGGACGGCTGGCTTTGGCAGAGAACCGCTCGTGTTTGAAGGGCTTATACGGGAAATGCAGGGCAGCGTCATGCCGGTGAGGGCGGCATTAACCAGCCGTTAGGGTTAACCTTTTATTGCAGGAGCATGCCGTTTTGCCGTCCGCTGCGTCCCTCCCGCTCCGCCCGCCTTCTTGCCTCGGCCGCCCTGGCCGGTGTGCTGGCGCTGACCGCGGCCGGCTGCAGCATGACCTCTAAGCGCGGCGGCGACGACGTTACCGGCTCTATCGGCAGCAGCAGCAGCGCGCCGGTGGCGCCGCGCAGCGAGGCCGAATGGCGCCGCTCGCTCGAGGTCTGGGGTGACCGCTACAAGCGCAACCCCGGCGACGTCGAGTCGGCCATCAATTACGCCCGTGCGCTGCGGGCCACCGGACAGCGCGCCCAGGCCGTGGCCGTGCTCGAGCAGACCTCGATGCGCAGCCCTAACAGCATGGCGCTGTCGGGCGCTTACGGCCGCGCGCTCGCCGATGCGGGCCAATACGCGCAGGCGCTCGAGGCGCTCGGCAAGGCGCACACCCCGGACAATCCGGACTGGCGCATCCTGAATGCGCAGGGCGCGGTGCTCGACCAGATGGGCCGGCACGCCGAAGCCCAGAAGCACTACACCGCCGCGCTCAAGATCATGCCGGACGAGCCGTCGGTTCTGTCCAATCTGGCGATGTCCTACGTGCTGATGAAGGACCTCAAGAGCGCGGAAGACACCTTGCGGCGCGCCGTGTCCCAGCCGTCCGCCTCGCCGAAGGTGCGGCAGAATCTCGCCCTCGTTGTCGGCCTGCAGGGCCGTTTCGACGAGGCCGAAAAGATCGCCGCCGCCGAACTGCCACCGAGCGAAGCCGAGGCGAATGTCACCTATCTGCGGCAGATGCTGGCGCAGCAGGGCGACTGGAAGAAGAAGGGCGGCAAGCCCATGGTGCAGCGGCCCGATACGGGTACCTAAAGCCTCTCATCGCGGGAACGGCGAGCGCGGCGATCCGTCGTCCTGATCCTTGGGCGCATCGGGCTCGTCCTCGTGCGCCAGTTCGTAGATCACCCGCGCCGGACCCGGCTTCGGGATATTGACGCCGGCGTGCGACAGCGAATCCCACAGCGCCAGCAAGACGTCGCTCTTCACATTGGCGACACCGGCGGCCGGATCCTTGATCCAGAACCAGAGCTCGTATTCGATCGACGAAGACCCGAAAGCCGAGAGCAAACACTGCGGCGCCGGTTTCTTCAGCACGCGATCGATGGACACAGCGGTCTCGACCGCCGCTGCGATCGCCTTGTGCGGATCGCTGTCGTAAGTGGTGTTGAACTTCACGAACAGCCGCACCAGGTCGCTCGAATAGGTCCAGTTGGCGACGCGCTGGGTGATGAAGTCTTCGTTCGGGATCAGATATTCGCGGCCGTCGCGCGTGTCGACGGACGTGTAACGCGCGCCCATATTGCCGACGCGGCCGAAATGCTCGCCGACCGAGATCACGTCGCCCGGCTTGATCGACTTGTCGGCGAGCAGGATGATGCCGCTGACGAGATTCGAGACGATCTTCTGCAAGCCGAGACCGACGCCGACGCCGACCGCGCCAGTGAAGAAAGCGAGCGCCGAGAGGTCGATGCCGACGGTGGACAGGACCGCCACGATGGCGAAGCCGACGAGGAGCAGGCGCACGACCTTGCTCATCAGCACTTGGATCGACGGCGTGAGATCGGTCGTCGCCTTCAAGCGCCGGTCGATGAAGTCACCGATCGCGTTCGTCACCCACAAGGTGAACATCAAGAGCACGGTGGTCTTGATGATGAGGAGCGGCGTTACGCGCAGCGTTCCGAACACGACACCGACCGACCCGAGCGCATCGACGACCGGATCGAGCAGATCGAGGATGCTCAGCGCCGCGATCAGCCACGCCGAGACCGCCACCAGCCGATAGACGAACTGGTTGCGGATGAGGCCGGTCACCAGCGCGATGACCACCCAGGCGGTGGCGAGTTTGCCGGCGACCCCGACCAAATAGGATGCGCTCGGCCAGGTGATCGCCAGCATGACCGCGCGGATGACGTCGACGATCAGCGCGAAAAAAAGAGTGGCGAGATTGGCCAGCACGAGTTCGACGAACTTGTGCAGGAAGCCGGGCAGGCGCGCCGTGAGGGCGGGCCAGTCGACGCGCCGTCTCACCAACACCGCTGCGGCGGTACCAAGCACGCCGGAGGCGATGATCAAACCGAATTGCAGGAGCAGCCGGGCGGAGGTGAATTCCTGGCCAAGCGTATGCAGCACATTGGTGACCGTGCCGCTGATCTGCTGGACGTTGTCCATGCCTTGTCTCTCTCTGTCGGTCGCGAATCGGGCGATCCACCGCCGACGCCGAGAGGCTTATCACAAGGCGTATGGCAATCCAGTCGGCAAAACGCGGGTTCCGGGGGCGGCCCGCGTACCGTCCCGCCGAGCGTTGGGCGGTGTCTTTCGCCGACGGAAAGCCGCCAACGCCACGCTTGCTCGCCGTGTGATCCTGAAAGATCATCGCCCGCTAGTTGCGGGGAGTGAGGCCGATACGGCTTCTGACGTCCCGGTTTGTATCGCGGAGCAAGAGGACATGCAGACGTCCGATATCTCTTCGTTGTCGCCGGTTTTGCGGCATTACGGACCCGGTCACGTCACGCCCGGCCACGTTCATGCATGGCCGCAACTTCTCTACGCGTCACATGGCGTCATGGCGGTGGAGACCGAGAAAGGAACGTGGGTTGTTCCGCCGCAGCGCGCGGTGTGGCTGCCGCCCAACTGCCGCCACACGACGCGCATGCTGACCGATGTGGTGCTGGCCTCGCTCTACCTGCAACCTATCGAGGGCTGGGCATTCGATTGCGAGGTGATCGAGATCAGCCCCCTGCTGCGCGAGCTTATCGTCTCGACGTTAAGCAGCGATTCCGGCCCGCCGCGGTCGCATCGCGAACGTCTCGTATCGGCGTTGATCGTCGAGGAATTGCGCGCCGCACCGCGCAGCGGCTCGCCGATCCCGATGCCGGTGGAGCCGCGATTGATGAGTCTGTGCCGCCAGATCATCAACGATCCATCGGTGCATGTCTCGTTGAACGACTATGCGCGTGCGGCGGGGCTGACATCGAAGACGGCGTTGCGTCTGTTCCATCGCGAACTGGGCATGAACTTCCGCCAATGGCGGCAACTGGTGCAGACCGCGCATGCCGTGGCGCGGCTGGCTCAGGGCACGCCGGTCAAGGTCGTCGCCTCGCAGCTGGGTTATTCAACCAGCGCCTTCTCGGTGATGCTGCGGCGTAACATCGGACAGGCGCCCCAGGCGCTGCGGCGGCCGCCGGCTCGGGCCGGCTCTCGCGATCTGCCGCCCGCGCGCCCGTCCTGAGGCCGCGGCCAGCCCGGACATTCGATTTCGAGATTCGGACAGAGTTGGGTTTCGCCGCCGCCGGCCCTGCGGACTTGCGTTAGGCTCGAACGCTCATGAAGCCAATACGCCGGGGAAACGACCATGCTCTCTGAAGAACAAATGCTGATGCGGCAAAGCTGTCGGCAATTCGTCGACGACATCGTCTTGCCATTCGTCCGCGAGAACTGGCAGCACGAATGGTCGATGAAGCCCGAGGGCCGGCTGCCGGCGCGCATTCTGGACGAAGCCGAGAAGATCGGCGTCCGCACGCTCGGCGTGCCGGAGGAGTTCGGCGGCATCGAACTCGATCGCGCTTCGGAGGTCTCGACCTTCGCGCTCATCGCCGAGGAAATCGCGCGCGGCGATTCAGGCCTTGCCGACAAGCTGGTGCAGAACTGGAAGGTGTCGGTGCTGCTGCGCCAGTTCGCGCCGCGCCACCTGCAGGAAAAATGGTTCAAGCGCCTGGTCGACGATCCGCAATTCCTGCTGGCGCATTGTCTGACCGAGCCGCGCGGCGCATCCGACCGATGGCTGCCCTACAATGTGCCGGAAGCGGCGATGCAGACCAAGGCGGTCAAGACGACGGGCGGCTGGATCATCAACGGGCGTAAGCAATTCATCTCCAATGGCTATGATGCAGGCCTCTACGTCGTCTATGCCAACACCAATCCGAAGGTGGGCATGCTGCAAGGCACGTCGTCCTTCCTGGTGCCGCGCGACACCAAGGGCTTCACGGTCACGCGTTGCAACGAGACGCTCGGCTGCCGCTACATGAACAACGGCGAGATGGTATTCGAGGACATGTTCGTCCCGGACGAGCACCTGCTCGTCGAGAACGATGCGCTCGGCTCCGCCGGCATCTACTTCCGTCCCGGCAAGATCATCCAGGCGGCGAAGAATCTGGGTGTCGGCGTGCGTGCCTTCGAAGCGACCGCCGAATACGTACAGAACTACGTGCAGGGCGGTCGTATTCTGATCAAGCATCAAGCGGTGGCGCTGCGGTTGGCTGACATGGCGACGCGCATCGAGGCGGTGCGCGCGCTCACGACGCGGGCGGCGCAGGCGGTCGACGACAAGTCGCCGGAGGCCGAGACCTTGTGCAACATGGCCAAGCTGTTCGCGTCCGAGGAGATCATGAAGGTGGTGCAGCACGCGGTCGAGCTGCATGGCGGCAACGGCATCATGCTCGACTTCGGCATCGAGAAGATCCTGCGCGATGCGGTGATCTTCCTGCACATGGACGCGACGGTCGACATCTCCAAGATGAAGATCGTGAAGAACATGTTCCCGCAGACCGCGGGCAAATATGCGGGGCCTGAATAATGAGCGTCATCGCCCGCGAAAGCGGGCGATCCAGTACGCCGCAGTGGTCGCGAATTAATGCCGGCGTTCGTGATTACTGGATTCCCCGCTTTCGCGGGGAATGACAGCTCCGCAGTTCACTTCAATGTCAGCCTGAAGCCGATCACCACGATCACCAGACCGGCGAGCTGTGGCCATGTCGGCACGGTGCCGAGCGCCAGGAAGCCGACGATGAGCGAGAACACCGGCACCAACGCCGGAAAGCTGGACGCCCGGCCGGCGCCCAGGAGCGTGACCGAATGCGCGAACAGGTAGATCGGCAGCGCGCCGGCAATAATGCCCTGCACGACGATCTGCAGCAGGTTCTCCGTCAACCCCATGCGCAACATGGTGTCGAAGCCGTGAAAGATCGCGAACAGCGGCGTGAAGACGAGCAGCGTCAGCGTGCCGATGACGGTCGTCGCGCGCGTGCCGGCGATGCGCCATAGCCGCAGCAACGTGCCGAAGGCCGCCCATACCAGTCCTGCCGTCGCGAACAGAAGGTCGCCGCCGACGCCGTGCGTGCCGATGGTGGTGAGCGATTCCGCGCCGAACACGACGAGGCCGACGATGATGGTGACCGCGCCGATGATGCTCGCCGGCGTCAGCTTTTCCGAGAGCACTACGGCCGCGGCGAGCAGGCCGAACAGCGCCGCGGTGGCCGGCTGGATGACGGCGCCATGGCCGAGGGGCACCAGCGTGAAGCCGGTGTAAGCGAGCATCGCCTGCGTGGGGCCCGCGAGCACAGTGATGATGAGGCCGCGTCCCCAGCCGATGCCGCCAAGCTTGATGACGCCGGCGCGGAAGGCGAGCGGCGCCAGCAGAATGCCGCTCCATACATAACGGTGAAAGGCGAGATCGGCCGGGGTGAAGCCAATCTCGATGCCGTGCTTGGCGGCGACGAAGCCCGTTGCCCAGCCGAGGGCGGCGATGACGCCGCACAACGCGCCGACGATCAGGTCCGAACGCGGCTTCGCAGGGGTCATAACCGTCAAAGGGCTATTCCGTTTGCCAGCCGCGAACGGGGCGGCGACCGCAATTCGGTACAAGGCGGGCGCATATGCGTTCCCGGAGGTGACTTTCGTGGGCCTGATACTCTAGGATCGACGCCCAAGTCCAATTCACAATGCAAAACACTATTATCAACGGGACGCAACGTTCATGGCGAAGCCGCGTAAAGTCATCATCACCTGTGCCATCACCGGTTCCATCCATACGCCCTCGATGTCGCCGCACCTGCCGATCACCGCGCAGGAGATCGCCGATGCAGCCATCGGCGCCGCGGAAGCGGGCGCCGCCGTCGTGCATCTGCACGCGCGCAATCCGCAGGACGGGCGGCCGGATCAGTCGCCGGAGGCCTTCGCGCCTTTCCTGAAGGTGATCAAGCAGCGCTCGAACGTGGTGGTGAACATCACCACCGGCGGCGCGCCGACAATGATGGTGGAAGAGCGCGTGCGGCCGGCCGCGACCTTCAAGCCGGAAGTCGCCTCGCTCAACATGGGCACGATGAACTTCGGCCTCTACCCGATGATCCCGCGCTACAAGGGCAAGTTCAAGTACGACTGGGAGGAGCCGTATCTCGAAGGGTCGCGCAAGGGCATGTTCAAGAACACCTTGGCGGACATCGAGTACATTCTCACGACCTGCGCCGAGAACGGCACCCGCTTCGAAGTCGAGTGCTACGACATCGGCCATCTCTACACGCTGCGTCACTTCCTCGATCGCGGTCTGATCAAGGCGCCGGTCTTCGTGCAGTCGGTGTTCGGCATCCTGGGCGGCATCGGCGGTCATCCCGAAGATGTGATCATGATGAAGCGCACGGCCGACCGTCTGCTGGGCGACAATTATCACTGGTCGGTCCTCGGTGCCGGCGCCAACCAGATGAAGGTCGCCGCCATGGCGGCCGCCATGGGCGGCAATGTGCGCGTCGGCCTGGAGGACTCGCTGTGGCTCGGCGCCGGCCAGCTCGCCGAGTCCAACGCCCAGCAGGTGACCAAAGTGCGCAAGATCATCGAGGGCCTGGGCCTCGACGTCGCCTCGCCGGACGAGGCGCGTGAGATCCTCGAGCTCAAGGGCGGCGATAAGGTCAACTTCTAGGCAATGTTGCCTCGTACGATCGCTTGACTCTCGGTCCCCTGACCGGGATTTGTGAGTTCAAGCCCCTCACGAGGACCTCTGTATGCCGCACTACACGCCACTGATATCGACGGTCGTCATTGGCTTGGTGCTGGCCTTTGTGTTGGGCGCGGTCGCCCAGCGGCTGCGCATATCGCCGCTGGTCGGCTACCTGCTGGCGGGTGTGGCAATCGGTCCCGCAACCCCGGGCTTCGTTGGCGATCTTCAGATCGCCAACGAACTCGCCGAAATCGGCGTTATCCTGCTGATGTTCGGCGTCGGCCTGCATTTTTCGATGAAAGATCTGCTGTCGGTCCGGGCCATCGCCGTGCCTGGCGCGGTGGCGCAAATCGCCGTCGCCACGGCGCTCGGCTGCGGTCTGGCGCTCGCGCTGGGCTGGACGATCGGCGCGGGTCTCGTCTTCGGTCTCGCGCTCTCGGTCGCCTCGACGGTCGTGCTGCTGCGCGCGTTGCAGGAGCGCCGCCTGATCGAGACCGAGCGCGGCCGCATTGCCGTCGGCTGGCTCGTGGTGGAAGATCTCGCCACCGTGCTCGCTCTGGTGTTGCTACCCGCTTTGGCGCCAGTGCTCAAAGGCGGCAGTTCGGGCATCGATCCGCTGGCGATTCTGACGCCGGTGGCGCTGACCATCGGCAAGGTCGCCGCTTTCATCGCATTGATGGTCGTCATCGGCCGCCGCGTCATCCCGTGGGTGCTACATTACGTCGCACACACCGGCTCGCGTGAACTGTTTCGCCTTGCCGTGCTCTCCATCGCGCTCGGCTGTGCCTTCGCGGCGGCGACCTTGTTCGACGTCTCGTTCGCGCTGGGAGCGTTCTTCGCCGGGATGATGATGGCCGAGTCCGAGCTCAGCCAGCGCGCCGCCTCCGAGACGCTGCCGTTGCGCGACGCCTTCGCGGTGCTGTTCTTCGTCTCGGTCGGCATGTTGTTCGATCCGATGATCCTGCTGCGTGAGCCGCTGCCGATCTTCGCCACGCTGCTCATCATCATGATCGGCAAGTCGGTCGCCGCCTACGTGATCGTGCGCATGTTCAAATATTCGCGACCGACCGCGCTGACCATTTCGGCGAGCCTGGCGCAGATCGGCGAGTTCTCGTTCATTCTCGTCGGGCTCGGCGTCAGCCTGGCATTGCTGCCGGAGCGCGGGCGCGATCTCATTCTTGCCGGCGCGATCCTGTCGATCCTGCTCAACCCGCTTTGCTTCGTGGCCCTCGACCGCTGGCTCGCGCGTCACCCGGCCAAGCCGGCCGCCGCGCCCGCGCCGGAAGCCGAGGCACCGGCGCCCGAGCCTGCCGAACCGACGCGCGAACCGGTGCCGCAGACGACGTTGTCGGACCATGTCGTGCTGGTCGGCTTCGGCCGCGTCGGCCGCTCGCTGACGGCCTCCGCGGGTGCGACGTGCGGACCGCTGCTGATTGTGGAAGAGGACAGCGAGCTGGCCGCCAAGGCCCGCGCCGACGGGCGCGAGGTCATCCAGGGCAATGGCGTCGATCCTGAAGTGCTCGCCGCGTGTAATCTGCCGGTTGCGCGCTTCCTTCTGGTCGCGGTACCAGACGCCTTCGAGGGCGGACAGATCGTCCAGCAGGCGCGCACGCTCAATCCCGGACTGCCGATCGTCGCCCGCGCCCATTCGGACGAAGAGGTCGAGCACCTTAAAAAGCACGGTGCGACATATGTTGTGATGGGCGAATACGAGATCGCCAAAGCCATGCTGGCGCTCATCGCGCATAATGTTTCGCCCGCCGCGCCGGCGGACAAGGATTTTGTTACTCCCGCCTGAGCATGTTGGCGGGTGACTTTCGCGCGTCGTTATAGACAAGGGATAGTGCCCTGATGGGCGCCTTGGATTCAGTCAGTATTGCCATTCTGCTTGGCAGCCTGCTCGTTCTGGTCGGCATTCTGTCGAGCCTGATCGCATTGCGATTCGGCGCGCCGTTGCTGCTGGTGTTCTTGCTGCTAGGCATGCTGGCTGGCGAAGGCGGCCCCGGCGGCCTGACCTTCAACGATGTCGGCGTGGCCTACACTGTCGGCTCGATTGCGCTGGCGCTGATCCTGTTCGACGGCGGCCTGCGTACGCGGTTCACGACCTTTAAGAACGTGCTGGCGCCCTCGGTGATGCTGGCCACGGCCGGCGTGCTGATCACCACTTTGGTCGTCGCCCCGGTCGCTAAGCTGGTGTTGGGCATCGGCTGGCTGCAAGCGCTTCTCATGGGGGCGGTGGTGGCTTCCACCGACGCCGCTGCCGTGTTCTTCCTCATCAATGCGCGAGGCTTGCGGTTGCGGCCGCGCGTGCGCGCCGTGCTGGAAGTCGAATCCGGCACCAACGACCCGTTCGCGATCTTCTTGGCGCTGCTTCTGGTCGAGATGCTGATGGTCGGCGGCCAAAGCTGGTCGACGGCCGCGATCACCCTGATCCGCGACGCGGTGCTTGGCTGTATCATCGGTTTCGCCGGCGGCCAGGTCATCACCTGGGTGCTGAACCGGATCAACCTGCCGCAGGGCCTGCACGCGCCGTTCGTGGCGGTGTCGGCGCTGGTCGTTTTCGCCTTCGCCAATGCGTTGCACGCCTCCGGCTACCTGGCGGTGTATCTCGCGGGCCTGGTGGTCGGAAACCAGCGCACACGCGCGCACAGTTCGGTCGTCGTCTTTCTCGACGCCATCACATGGCTCGCTCAGATCGTGATGTTCGTGCTGCTCGGCCTGTTGGCTTGGCCGCATAGGCTGCTCGACTCGTTCATTGGCGCCATCGTCGTGGCCTTGGCGCTGATGCTGGTCGCGCGGCCGATCGCGGTGTTTCTTTGCCTTGCCCCGTTCCGCTTCCAATGGCGCGAGAAGCTATTCATCTCCTGGGTCGGCCTGCGCGGCGCGGTCGCGATCTTCCTGGCCTCCATTCCGCTGCTGGTCAGCATGCCGGCCGCTTATCTGTTCTTCGATGTGGCCTTCGTCGTGGTGCTGCTGTCGCTGTTGGTGCAGGGTTGGACGGTGTCGTTCGCCGCGCGCAAACTCGATATCTCGTTCAAGCGCGCGGAGGTGGTGGCCAAGCGGGTCGAACTGGATTTGCCGGGGCAGCTGGCGCGCGAGATCGTCGGCTATGCGGTTCCCCCGAACAGCCCCTATCTGCGCCGCGGCCTGATCCCGACCTGGGCGCGGCCGACGCTGGTGGTTCGCAATGAGGAGATCCTGACGCCTATCGAAGCCGGTAGCGTTCAGGCAGGGGATTACGTGTACTTGCTGGCGCCCCCGGAAAAAGCCGCCGCGCTCGACCACTTCTTCGTCGACATGCCTGCTCCGGCAAAGCCTGATCCGGCCCTGCTCGGCGACTTCTTCGTGCCTGGTACGGCAACACTCGGCGCGCTGGCGGAGATCTACGGTCT
>Ga0182746_1003477_pt1 | contig 10599 bp, 8 predicted proteins | sample eDN3rd30CBELigOP_FD_128881 | JGI IMG/M metagenome (GOLD analysis project Ga0182746, IMG submission 128881) | Enriched Organic Plus compost microbial communities from Emeryville, California, USA - eDNA 3rd pass 30_C BE-Lig OP (version 2) (version 2) ... | reverse complement strand
GGACGAAGCGCTGGCGCGCGAGGCGTTGAGCCGCGGGCCGGTGAGCTACCTGCTCAAGCCGTTTCAGTTGTTCGAGCTCGAGGCCGCGGTCCGGCAGGCGCTGGCCGCGCAGATCGCGCGGACCGGCGCGCCGCCGCGCGAAACCGTCGAGCCGCTGATCGGGACCATCCCAGCCGAGTGGGTGCACTGGGTCGACGAGCGGTCGTATGCAGGTGCGGGGCACGGCGACCGGGTCGCGCGACTGTGCGGTGTGATCATGGGTGGCCTCGCGACTCCGGCAGACCTTCCGCTCTGGCGGCTCGAAGTCGCGGCGTACACGCACGAGATCGGGATCATGTCACTGGTCTCCTCCGATCCGGTCGAGCTGGCCTGGCGAGGCGCGGACCTGCTGGCGGATCTCGGGAGCGATCCGGTGGTAGTCAATATTGTGCGGCACATGCACGAGTGGTGGGACGGTTCGGGCGGTCCGGATCAGCTCCAGGAGAACGAAATCCCGCTCGGCTCGCAGATACTGGCTGCGGCCGATGCGCTGGATCACTATGTTGCGGCCTGGCTGCAGACGAATCGGGATCCCGCCGCAGCGGTTGAGCGCGCGGTCGGTCTGCTGAAGGCACAGCAGGGCACGGTTTTCAATCCGGAGATCGTCGGGGTGCTCGGCCGCGAATCGAGTTCCGTCCACGCGATCTGTGCGATCGAACGGGCGGTGCCGATTGCCGCCGAGCAACCGGTCCCGGATCAGGCGAAGATTCGGATCAGCCAGCTCGAGTTTAGTACTTAGCGCGACGACGCGGGATCGACGGGTGGGCAGATGACGAAAGCATATATTCAGAGCGGTGCGTTGTTCGACGCGGCAGAGCGAGGTGCAAAGCTGCTACTCGTCGACGATGACGCGGCCAACCTCAAACTGCTCGTCGCCATCCTGACACGCGCCGGGTTTCACAACCTGTCGACAGCCACGAACGGCGCTACCGCCTTCGAGGCGTTCGTTACAATCGAACCCGACGTCACGCTGCTCGATCTGCACCTGCCCGATGTGACCGGCACCGAACTCATCGAACGGCTTCGTGCCACCATCCCCGCCGATGATTTCCGCCCGATTCTTGTCCTCACCGGCGACGGCTCGCACGAAGCGCGCGACGAAGCGCTGATCGCGGGCGCCAAGGAGTTCATCACCAAGCCGTACGAGTCGACCGAAGTGCTGCTGCGCCTGCGCAACCTGCTCGAGACGCGCATGCTGCATCTCGAACTGCGCGAGCAGCGCGAGCTGCTGCGTGCACGCTTCGAACAGCGCAGCGCGGAACTCGAAGACGCACGACTCGAAATTCTCGAGCGCCTCGCCCGCGTTGCAGAACACCGCGACGACGGCGCCTACGGACACATCCGTCGAGTCGGCGAACTCTCGGGCCTGATCGCGCTCGAGCTAGGCTGGTCTTACGATGATGCCGAGCAGATTCGTCGCGCTGCGCCGCTTCATGACGTCGGCAAGATCGGCATCCGCGATGACATCCTGCTCAAGCCCGGACCACTCGGTCCGCAGGAGTTCCAGCAGCAGGAGCGCCATACCATCATCGGTGGGCGAATCCTCTCCGGCGGTCTTTTCCCCGTGCTCCGCCTCGCCGAGGAGATCGCGCTCACCCATCACGAGCGCTGGGATGGCAAAGGTTACCCGCACCAGCTTGCCGGCGATGACATTCCGTTGAGTGGGCGAATCGTTGCGGTAGCGGACAGCTTCGATGCGCTCACGCAGCCGCGCCCGTACAAGGCCGCCTGGCCGATCGACGAAGCCATCACCGAGATCCAGGTCAACTCCGGTCGACGCTACGATCCCGCCGTGGTCGATGCGCTGCTGCGAGTGGTTGCGCAGGGCCATGCCGCGCGCATCGTCGAGGCCGGCCGCAACAGCGCAAGCGAAGCAGATCTCTATCGCATGACCGCGTAAGCCGCAAAAATCGAAGGGCGCGAGAGGACATGCTCGCCGATCCGATGGATTGGTGTTCAAAGCTGCGGTACCTGCACCGAGGACCCACATGCGGGGTGCAAATCCATTCATCATGAGCCCTGCCTGCGACATAACTCAGCGCTGGTTTATTGCCGCACTGTGGCTCGCATGCACCACACTCTTCGCATCCACACTTGCTGCGCAGTCCCAGGCCACATGGAGGCTACGGCCGCTCACGCGCATCGAGGGTGTAGAAACCGCTGGCGGCTATACGTTCAATCGCGTGAACTCCATCCTCGTCGCACGAAACGGTTCGGTCGTTGTAGCCGATGTCGGCAATGTAGAAATCCGTGTGTTCAGCGCTGATGGCAAATTTCTGAACCGGATTGGGGCCGAAGGCCGTGGCCCGGGCGAATACGAACGAATCGGGAGCCTCGGGCTGCTCGGAGACACGGTGTGGGTGATCGACAGCAGGCTGCGGCGAACCACACTGTTCAGGATTAGCGGAGAATTTCAGCAGGTGATTCAAAGCGACAGGTCGCGACCGGGAACAGCGCTCCCGAACGCGTTGGTTGCCAAAGGCAGGGTCCTCGGCGTGGGTTACTCGACCGACCACGGCCGTGAACCCCACCTGCCGCTTCTTCTGATGAACCGATCCGGACGTGTCCTGGATACTCTCGCGTGGCTGCCCAACTTGCACCCGGCCGTCGTGACACTCGCACGTTCAGGAGGCGGCTATACCATCGGCCCTCAGCCCTTCTCGGATGCAGGACTGACCTTCGTTTCACCTGAAGCAACCAGGATTTTTGTTGTTGATCGCTCTGCGGCCACGGCCGCGGAGAACGCCAGTTTCCGTATTACCGCCTTCGAGCCGGATGGCGTGACGGTCTGGGACAGGACGTTCCGCTATACACCCACTCGATTCGAGCGGTCTCGTGCAGACAGCTTGTTGAAAGCAACGGAGCGTTTGCTTGGCGGCAACGGAAACGCAGAGACTGACATTCGGCGGGCCGTGTTCATTCCACAGTATTACGTGCCTATCACGGGCGGGTTCGTGAGTGGAGACGGATCCCTCTGGCTGAGGAGGGAGGAACACGGAGCAAGCGTGGAATACCGCGTGATCGCCGCGAACGGACGTGGGCTGGCGACACTTACCGTCCCTGCGACCACCACACTCCTGGCAGGAACCTCATCAGAAATCTGGGGTGTCGAGCGAGATGAATACGACGTGCAGACCGTTGTTCGATATGCGATTCTGAAGTAAATGCCACGCGCGGTGAGCCGGAATCGGAACGGTCGCGGTTACCCTTTCCACGTGGTCGCGACGAATGGCCCCATGTGGGCGCTTCACTGCTGATCGCGTTTCCATCGGTATGTTGTCGCCGTCGCCGTCTCCGTCGCCTGTTACCTGGTTGGTTGAAGGCGGAAGATCCGGACGGAGGGAACTTCGTCATCGCGCTGGCCGCCGATCAGGACGTTGCCTGCGTTGATGCTGGTAAGCACGAAGTTCTCCGGCATTTCAACTTCCCGGACGCGATCGTTGTTGCTCCAGGGCACGACCAACCAGCGCGACGCCTCCGGCACGTCTTCCCGGTCCGGCTGCTCGACTTCACGCTGAAGCCACAGATCGCCATTGTCCGCGAACTTCGCACCGGCGAACCAGGAGTGAAATTCCGGAACCTGAATCTCGACATCGGCAGGCGCGACGCGAAGCGCCCGCGCTCGATCTTCACGAATCCGTTTCTGCAGGGCAGGGGAGATGACCGCCCGCCGGGGTTTCAGCCCGAGACTCCGGGTTCGGACCTCGCGTAATTCGCCGCCCCTCAACGCCCAGTAACGCACCACGCCCGCGTACCCATCCACCACCGCGACGATGCTGTCGCCCCAGGCTGCCACGACGGCTCCGGGTCCAAAATGCAGGCCGCCGGAGAGGCTCATGTCGGGTGATTTTCGCGCGGTTACGGTGACTTCGCCCGATCTGTACTGATCCATCACCCGGACGATGCCACCCTCGCGGTCGTGCTGAACGATTCGGTTCGAATTGTCCGCGTTCTTTCCGCCGGTGTAGCCGAGAGTGCTCCGCCATTCGACCACCACCGTTCCGTCGCGAAGCGGAAGGACCTGGCCGGGAGATTCCATTCGCTGCGGATCGGCCTCCGGATACTTTCGCTCTTCGAGAAGCACACCGGTCGTGTCGAACCAGCTCAACCGACGCAGCCGGTTGTCCGCAACAAGGATCCGGCCCCCGATCCGACGCAGCCCGCCCGGGCTCCTGAATTCCCCGGGCCCGTCCCCCTGCTTGCCAAACTCTCGCACGAGATCCCCGCGCTGCGTGAATTCCCGGATCGAAACATTGAAATAGTCGAGGACCACGACATTCCCGCCCGGCGTCAGAAACGAACCCACGGGAAGATGAAACGCAGGCTCATCGGGACTTTCCGGCAAAGGCAGTCTCCCAAGCTCCACCAGGCGGTAACCGCCCGATTGCGCATGAGACGCGGTCGGCCATAACGCCAGCGCGAGCATGAGTAAAGATAAGCGCCAAGGTTGCGCGCCGTTCATTTGCGCAAAGGCGTGGGTGCGATGCGTAAACCGCTTCTGAACCTGGTTCGAGATCACGGCGAGCCCTCAGTGGAAGAGGAACATTGAAGCTGAGCGATGCTCCCGACCTGCGCGCGAATGTGCGGTTTACAACCGAACACGCGTCATTTCGATCCCCCTATTAATTCCCATCCCAGACCGCCCAGTCAAGTGTTCGTGAGATCAGAGAACCGGATGTTACGCTCGCTATCGCTTTCGCTCTCGAGCCATTCGCCCCATTCCCGGCGGTCCCGCTCCCTAAACGCGGCCACACCAACCCTCCGATCCCGAACCCCTTGCACATCTAAGGGAAACCCCCGCATCCTTCCCTTAGATCGGTATAGGTACAAAACGCATCGGCCATCCGGAGGTACGCTTGTTCGCAAAGGAATCGGGGCTCCTGCAGGGGACCGTGGAGCTGCTGGTATTGAAGACGCTGTCGTGGGGGCCGATGCACGGGTACGGCATTGCGAGCTGGATCGAAAGCGCGACCGACGACGTGCTTCGCGTGGAGGAGGGTTCGCTCTACCCTGCGCTGTACCGGATGGTGAAGAAGGGGTGGATCGAGGGCGAGTGGGGGCTGTCGGACAACAATCGTCGTGCGAAGTACTACCAACTGACGCGTGAGGGGCGGCGTCAACTCGCGGAGCAGTCGAAAGGGTGGGCTCGCCTTGCCGCAGCGGTCACGCAGGCGGTCAGCACGACGCAGGCTCCCGCTTGGGCGAGGTGAGTATGGATGGTCGTTCGAAGCGCCGCTGGTACCGGATCTTCAAACCGGATCCGCGTACCGAAGTCGAGGATGAACTCGCGTTCCATCTCGAGCAGCGGGTGCAGGATTACATCGCGCGCGGCCTGGACCCGGACGCCGCGCGGGCTGCGGCGGAGCAGCGGATGGGCAGCGTCGAACGTGTGCGAAGCGAATGCACGGATCTGCTGACCTCCGAGCGTCGCCGCGAGCGCCGTCGGGACGGGCTGCAGCTCTCGTGGCTCGACTTCAAGCTCGGCTTCCGGATGTTGTCGAGGTATCCCGGCCTGACGATCGTCGGTGGAATCGCGATGGCGTTTGCGATCTGGGTGGGTGCCGGCACGTTCGAGGTCATCAACCAACTGGTTTTTCCGAAGCTGCCGCTGCCGGATGGCGACCGGGTCGTCGCGATTCAGAACTGGGATGTGTCGCTGGGCCGGCACGAAGACCGGATGGTGCACGACTACCTGAGCTGGAAGGGGCAGCTCCAGGCGGTCACCGACCTGGGAGCATTCCGCACGATCGAGCGGAACCTCGCCGTCGAACAGCGAAGCCCCGAGCCAATCGGACTCGCCGAGATCAGTGCGTCCGCGTTTCCATTGACCCGCGTGAATCCGCTGCTTGGGCGCACACTGACCGTTGCGGATGAACAGCCTGGTGCGCCGGCTGTAGTCGTCATCGGTTACGATGTGTGGCAGCGTCGATTCGACGCGGATCCGGCGGTCGTGGGGCGAATCGTCCGGCTCGGAAATGCGCCGGCGACCGTGGTCGGCGTGATGCCGAAGGGTTTCGCGTTTCCGGTGTCGCACGATGCGTGGGTACCGCTTCGTCTGAATCGCAACGAAGCCGCGCGCGAAGGCCCCGGCATCCTGGTGTTCGGCCGACTTGCGCCCGGCGCTTCTCTCGCCGATGCGCAGGCCGAGTTGCGCACGGTCGGGCAACGCGCTTCAACGTCATCGCCGACGACGCACCAGCACCTCAGGCCGCAGGTGAAAGCGTTCGCGAAAGCGATCATGCCGAACATTTTCGGTTCGTGGGTGCTTTCGTTCAACCTGTTCGTCGTGATGCTGGTTGTGCTGGTGTGCGGGAATGTCGCGCTGCTGATGTTTGCACGCGCGTCATCGCGGGAGAGTGAGATTGTCGTTCGGAACGCGCTCGGCGCGAGTCGCGGCCGCATCGTCACACAACTCTTCGCCGAGGCGCTGGTGCTGGGCGCCGTGGCAGCCGTAGTCGGCCTCGCCGCGCATCGTGCGGGGTTGCGCTGGGCACTGCTGACCGCCGATTCGCAGATACGCGGCGGACTGCCGTTCTGGTTTCAGGGCAGCCTTTCGCTCCCGACCCTGTTGTACTCCGCCGGGCTTACGCTGCTCGGTGCAACCATCGCAGGGGTGATTCCCGCACTCAAGGTCACCCGCGGATTGCAGAGTCGGCTGCGCGAATCGGCAGCCGGTGGTGGTGGCATGCGCTTCGGCGGCATCTGGACCGCGATCATCGTTGCACAGATTGCCGTCACCCTCGCCTTTCCCGCGACCGCATTTTTCGTTCGCCGTGAGATGGCCGAGTTCGAAACCCGAATCACGGAGGCAGGATTCCCGGCTGAACGCTGGCTGACCGCGCAGCTCAGGCTGGATCGCGAAGGACCGAACGGTCAGCCGATCTCCGACGCCGACTTCGATGCGCAACTCCAGAAAAGCTGGCAGGCGCTCGAGCGTCGGCTCGAAGCCGATCCTGCTGTTGCCGGCGTCACGTACGCGAACCGGCTGCCCCTCATGTATCACCCGTATCGTCTGATCGAACTCGACTCTGGCGAGGCGGCTCCGCTGGATCCGCGCTGGCCCGGCTACCGTGTGAGCTCTGCGGCCATCGAACCCGCGTTTTTCGACAAGCTCGGAACACCGCTGCTCGAAGGACGAAACTTCACGCACGCGGATATCGAATCCGGGCAGAGCGTCATCATTGTGAACAAGAAGTTTGTCGATCTCGTGCTGGGCGGGCGCAACGCCATCGGACGGCGACTCCGCTTCACGCACTTCGAGGAGTGGGGAAGTCCACGATCGAGCGATGATCAGCCATGGTACGAGATCATCGGTGTTGCACCGGATCTTGGCACGGAAGCCTTTACACACGACCCGAAAGTCGCGCGCATCCATCACCCCGCAACACCGAACAGCGCGTACCCGTTTCAGATCGCCGTCCAGGTCAAAGGCGATCCGAAGTCATACGCGCAGAGCTTCAGGCAGATCGCTGCGTCTGTCGATCCATCGCTGCGGCTGCATGAGATCACACCGCTGAACGAAGTCAGCAACGGCGATGTCGCGCTGCTTCGCTTCTGGTTCCGCCTCGTTCTCGCCGTCAGTGGCGTTGCGTTGCTGCTCTCGCTCGCGGCGATCTACGCGGTCATGGCGTTCACGGTCTCGCGGCGCACGCGTGAAATCGGGATCCGCTCGGCATTGGGCGGAAGTCGCCGCCGCATCCTCGCTTCGGTGTTCGCGCGACCGATCGCACAGATCGGCGGTGGGATCCTGGCGGGTGTTGTTCTGGTCGGACTGCTCGGTTCGGCAATCGCCGGTGGCATGCTGTCCGTCCGGGAGACGGCGGCGCTGGTCGGGTATGCACTCCTGATGAGCGCGGTGTGTGCGCTGGCCTGCTTCGTCCCCGCACGGCGGGCACTCAGCATTCAGCCGACCGAGGCGTTCAGAACCGATGGGTAGGCGGATTAGCCGGTAATCCGCCTCGCGGAGCTTTGCCCCTGAGCACTGTGCCCATGTGCGATTACGTGTTGGGCATTCAGTGACTCGCACCACCTTTGATCACACGCTCGCGGTATTGCGAGTTACGGGCTGGGCCGGTGGGAGAATGCCTTATGGGTGCCAACAGCGGAGCTTTTGAAACTGCTGTACGATTTGCGCGCTCCTGGATATCGCTACACCGATCAAGAAGCTCGACGAACCGCGGTGCGGCATTCAGTTCGAGCAGACCGGCGGCGACCATCCGTTCATAATCATCCTCGAGCACCTTCCGGGCTTCCCCTTCTGGCACCAGCCGTAGCGCTCCGCCAATCGCGACAGCATAGTCGATCGGCAACCATTACCCGCGGACGTGCGGTCGGGAACGCGATCTCTGGCAGGTACGCAGCAGCATCGCAGGTGATCGGCAACACCGTCGAAGGCTCGCCAGTGGATCGAGCACCAAATTCGATCATCACTTCACGTCTTACGTACGCTGCCGCCCCAGCAACTTCGGGCGCGTACTTCAGAAAAACGCAGGAACGCTCCGCCCTGACCTCGCCCGATGCACCCGTTGCGGCGAGGTGCTCGCGGATAACGGGGAGAACCCGTTCGTCAATCCAGCGGGGCAGTTGCTCGTTGACCCGACTGGACCATCTTCTCTGCTGACTGCGGGTCGCCGGCAGCCCTTCGTTGTGGTTCCTCGTCTCCTCGGGCAGAAGCGCGCGAATGTCGTAGGTGAGATCAACATCTTCTGAGAAGCGCCGAATTGCTGCGTAGGCCTTGGCCAGCGAGGTCCCGCCCTTGAATGTCAGATCATTGCCGTAGTCCTCATTGAACAGAATGTCGAGAACCCAGACCACCCAGACGTCTTTTTCGAGGAGGTCAACTGGCCGCCCGGAACGGTCGGCCGCGACCCCCAATGCCTCGATTCGATCGCCCGGAGACAGGCTCATGTACGCGTCAGGCACGGCGACCGTGGGGCGGCGAAAGCGCTGGCCGGAACGTCTCGCTCACAGTTTGTGCTAGCCAGGATGGGAGCAGAGGTCGCGCTGAAAGAATCGATTCGCACGCGGCTTCCGGCAGAGCGTTTTTCAGCCGTACTGCAGCTTTCTTCGCGTGGACCGGGCCCAACCAGGCGAGGGCTCGAATGGCCTGACCTGCCAATTGGTGCGAAGATCTGAGCTGCCATGCCGGAGCATGCTTCAGCTCCACTACATGGCGCCCAACCCGGATGAAACGCGATCGCCCCGACGTCAGGTACACTGGCCGTACCGGCACCTGTGTGGTAACCCCAAGCGCATTCGCGGCCGCTGCACCAGCGGGTACGACAGTTTCGCCCGTCGCCTCTGCGAGGCGCTCAACCACTTTCTCCGGAGCGGGCGCTCGACTGCCGAATCGCGTATTGACGGGAAGCACGTAGCGCCCGCGTTCAACCCGCAGTAGCTCACCACTACGCGCGAGGCGAGCGAGCGCCTGGTCAATCGCGGCGCGACTTCCGAGATGCAGGAACGCCTTGGCGGAAAGCACTGTCCCTTCAGGAAGTGACTTCGCCTCTTCGATGATCCGCTGCCCTGTGGGTTCCATATCGTTCCTCCAGACTGTCAGAAATATAACCTATTTTCTGACAACTACAAGTTTGTGCGGGCCATCCTGGGGGAGGTACAGTCTCAGCGAAAGCAATACACGAACGTCCCCCGGCCTGAACCACAACGCGCTGGCGTCGTCCTTGAGTTTCCGTGGATCCAACCATTTCGCACGCCGCGCCGTCCAAGGTCGTATGGAGGCGCGTCGCGCCCATTTTTCTGCCCCAGATTTCTACAATGTAGAAACGGAGCGTATGACACTACCGACCATCGCGCGGAGGCTGCTGGCTGCCCAGCAGCATGATGCCGAACGGGAAGAAGTCCTGAGCGGGATGGGTGAGGAGTATGTCATGCGCAGGCGCAGGGACGGTTCACTCAAGGCGCGGCTGTGGTTGTGGCGGCAGGTGCTGGGTTCGCTGCCGGCGACGGTTGGGCGGGTCTGGTTTCGCGGAACGACAGGGTTCGAATCGGAGGCGAATCGTATGAACGGGAAAGGTCTCGGGCTGGAGAGCTGGATTCAGGACATGCGGTTCGCGCTGCGCAGTCTGCGATCGCGGCCGTTGTACGTCGTGCTCTCGGTGATGACGCTGGCGCTGGGTATCGGCGGAGCGACGGCGGTGTTCGGGATTGCGCGGGCGGTGCTGCTGGAGCCGCTGCCGTATCGCACGAGTGACGAGCTCGTGCTGTTCTGGAACATGTTCGACTGGTCGGAAGCGGAGGTGAACTTCCTGCGACCGGAGTGGACCGGCTTTGCAGGGGTCGCGGCGTACCGGCCGGAGGGCGTGTATCTGCAGCAGGATGGCCGGCCTGCGCGGCAGGTGCCGGGCATCGCCTCGTCGGCGGAATTGTTCGATGTGCTGGGAGTGCGGCCGATGCTGGGGAGCGGCTTCTCTCCCGCTGACGACGCGCCGGGTGCCGAACCGGTCGCGGTGCTCGGGTACGGGCTATGGCAGGAGCTCGGCGCGGACCGTTCGATCGTGGGGAAGAGCATCGACCTGGATGGCGGGACACGGCGCGTCGTAG
>Ga0182746_1003474_pt1 | contig 10604 bp, 8 predicted proteins | sample eDN3rd30CBELigOP_FD_128881 | JGI IMG/M metagenome (GOLD analysis project Ga0182746, IMG submission 128881) | Enriched Organic Plus compost microbial communities from Emeryville, California, USA - eDNA 3rd pass 30_C BE-Lig OP (version 2) (version 2) ... | reverse complement strand
GCATGGGCGGTCTCTTCTCTGTGGCGCTTTCCCTGGGGTTGCCCCCGCCGGGCGTTACCCGGCACCGCACCTTCATGGAGTCCGGACTTTCCTCGACGTTGCCGCCGCGGTCATCCGGCCATCCGCGCAAGGTCCAGATAGGCCCGCGCAAAGGCCGGGTCAAGCCTGTGCCCAACCCTGCGCAATCTGGGGCAATGTGTCCTCGATCCAGCCAAGCAGCGTATCGACGCGCGTCGCTGCCTCATGCCCCAAAGGCGTCAGCGCATATTCCACATGTGGCGGAACAGTCTGGAAATCGCGGCGCAGCACCATGCCGTCGGCCTCCAGCCCCTGCAAAGTCTGGGCCAACATCCGCTCGCTGATACCGCCAATCTGCCGCCGCAGGCCGGAAAACCGCTGCGGCCCGTCAGAGAGCACGCGCAGGACCAGCATCCCCCAGCGCCCGGTCAGCCGCCGCAAGACATCGCGCGACGGGCATTCCGCGGCCATCAGATTCCCCCGGCAACCGGTTTCAGAATTTTTCACACTAACATCTCCGTCAGTACTTACTTTTTAATAGTAATGCTTTTACCTCTCGCTGCACAAGCATTTGCGAAAGGAAATGACATGACCATCGCCGTTACCGGAGCCACCGGCCAGCTTGGCCGCCTGATCACCGCCCGCCTGAAAGAACTGCTGCCCGCAAATGAAGTCGTCGCGCTGGCCCGCAACCCCGGAAAGGCCGTCGATCTGGGCGTCGAGACCCGCGCCTTTGATTATGACCGCCCCGAGACGCTGACCACCGCGCTGGCTGGCGTGGATCGACTGGTGTTTATCTCGGCAAGCGAGGTCGGCAAACGCGCTGTCCAGCACCGCGCCGTGATCGAGGCTGCCCAGGCCGCCGGCATCAGCCAGATTGTCTATACCAGCCTGCTGCACGCCGACCGTACGCCCCTGTCCCTTGCCGATGAACATGTCGTGACTGAAAAGCTGCTCTCCGAATCGGGCCTTGCCCATACGATCCTGCGCAATGGCTGGTATGCCGAGAACTACACCGGCGCATTCCCGGCTGCGCTGGAACATGGCGCGCTGATCGGTGCTGCCGGCGAGGGCCGGATCTCGGCCGCCGCGCGCGCAGATTATGCCGAGGCCGCCGCCAAAGTGGTCACGGGTGAAGGCCATCTTGGTAAGGTCTATGAGCTTGCCGGTGACAATGGCTGGACGCTGGCGGAACTCGCAGCCGAGCTTTCTGCCCAAACCGGCCGGACCATTCCCTATAAAAACCTGTCGCAGAACGATTATGCCGCCGCGCTAACGGGTGCCGGCCTGCCGGAAGGGCTCGCCGCCGCCATCGCCGACTGGGACGCCAAAGCTGCGGAGGGTGCGCTTTTTGACGACAGCCGCACCCTGACCGGCCTGATAGGCCGACCGACCGCGACACTGGCCGAGGTGGTGCGCGCCGCGCTTTAAAACGGCACGTCGTCCATCGCACCACCCGAACCGGCCTGCGAGGCGGGCTGCACATAGCCCGCCTTGATCGTCTTGAAACCGGTGGCGAATTCGACGGTCAGCGTATCCTCGGCAATGCCCATGATCGTGCCATTGCCGAACTTCTGATGGAACACCCGATCCCCGACCGAAAACCGCGCCGCAGGTTCGGCATCAATCACGATCGGGGTGCGATGAACAGGCTGCGCGCGTTCGGCGCTGCGCTGCTGCATGCGCTTCCAGCCCGGAGAGTTGTAGACATCGCTCTGCGCCGCACGCTCATGGATAGCCGAGGGCGCAAAGGGCTGCGCCGCCGCGCCATAACCACCACCGTAAAGGCCGGGCGGCGTCAGCACCTCAACGTGATCCTCGGGCAGTTCGTCGATAAAGCGCGACGGCAGGCTGGATTGCCATTGCCCATACATGCGACGGTTGCCGGCAAAGCTGATCGTCACCAGCTCACGCCCGCGAGTGATCCCGACATAGGCAAGCCGCCGCTCTTCCTCGAGCCCCTTCAGCCCGCTTTCATCCATGCTGCGCTGACTGGGGAACAGGCCGTCCTCCCACCCCGGCAAAAAGACGATGGGATATTCCAGACCCTTGGCCGCATGCAGGGTCATGATACTGACCTCATCGGTCTGCTCGCCAGAGTCGTTGTCCATGACCAGCGCGACATGCTCAAGGAAACCCTGAAGATTTTCAAACTCTTCCAGCGCCTTGACCAGTTCCTTGAGGTTGTCGAGACGACCCGGAGCATCGGGCGACTTGTCGTTCTGCCACATGGCGGTATAGCCGGATTCGTCCAGAATCCGCTCGGCCAGTTCGACATGACTGACGCGACTGTCCAGCGCATCGGCATGCCAGCGGCCCATCGCCTCGGTGAACTGACGCAACGCCGCCGCACCCTTGCCGCCAAGAGCGCCGGTCGCAACCGTCGAAACCGCACCCTCCAGCAGCGACAAATTCCGCTCGCGCGCCTCGCGCTGAATGGTCTGAACGGCTTTCTCGCCCAGACCACGTTTGGGAACGTTCACGATCCGCTCAAACGCCAAATCATCGGCAGGGCTGACCGCGAGCCGGAAGTAGGCCATGGCATCGCGAATCTCGGCCCGCTCATAAAAGCGCGGACCACCGATCACCCGATAGGGCAAACCGATGGTCATGAAACGGTCCTCGAACGCCCGCATCTGATGGCTGGCCCGTACGAGGATGGCAATGTCGTTCAGATTGCGCCGACCGAGTGCCGCACGATGCCCGCCGTGGAAAGCCTCAATCTCTTCCCCGATCCAGCGTGCTTCGGCCTCGCTGTCCCAATGACCGATCAGGCGGACCTTTTCGCCCCCCTCGACCTCGGTCCACAGCGTCTTGCCAAGCCGGCCACGGTTCGCCGCAATCAGCCCCGAAGCCGCGGCAAGAATATGCGGGGTCGAGCGATAGTTCTGCTCAAGCCGGATCACCTGCGCACCGGGAAAATCACTCTCAAAGCGCAGAATGTTACCAACCTCGGCCCCGCGCCAGCCATAGATCGACTGGTCATCATCGCCAACGCAGCAGATATTGCGATGAGCAGACGCCAAAAGCCGCAGCCACATATACTGGGCGACGTTGGTATCCTGATATTCGTCAACGAGGATATAACGGAACCGATCCTGCCAGGATCTCAGCACATCAGGATGGGCCTGGAACAGATGTACGCAATGCATCAGCAGGTCGCCGAAATCGGTGGCGTTCAACTCCAGCAAACGGCGCTGATAGGCCGCGTAAAGCCGGCCACCCCAGCCGTCAAAGGCACGCTCCTCACCCCTTGGCAGTTGCGACGGGGACAGGCAGCGGTTTTTCCAGCTGTCGATCAAATGGGCAAGCTGACGCGCTGGCCAGCGTTTTTCATCAATATTCCCGGCCAGAATAAGCTGCCTGAGCAGTCGTATCTGATCGTCGGTATCAAGGATGGTAAAGCTGGGCTTCAGGTGCAGCTCACCATCGCCGATCAGCTCGGCATGACGGCGCAGGATCTTGACGCTGATCGAGTGAAAGGTGCCAAGCCACGGCATGCCCTCGACCGCCTCGCCCAAAAGGCGGGCGACGCGCTCTTTCATCTCGCGCGCGGCCTTGTTGGTAAAGGTCACGGCAAGGATCTGCCCCGGCCGGGCCCGGCCAAGGTTCAGCAGATGCGCGATACGCGTGGTCAGCGCCCGGGTCTTGCCGGTGCCCGCACCGGCAAGCAGCAGGACCGGACCATCCAGCGCCTCGACCGCTGCACGTTGCGCGGGGTTAAGCCCGTCAAGATAGGGCACAGGCCGCGCACCGATTGCCCGCTGGGACAGCGGCACCGGCGCGGCTGCGGCCTCGAAAGCGTCCGAGTCGTCGAAATTGCTCATGCCCGCACCATAGCCCCGCATCCGCGCTCGGGAAAGCCTGTCGTTCCCATTTCGTTCACATGCCGCCTACCGCGGCGGCAAGTCCCCAGAAAACCAGAAGAGCCAGAGCGAGAAAAACCGCACCCACCGCGTAAAGCCGGATGCGTTCGCGGCGGTTGCGCGGGTGGTGCCAATCCAGAAACCCCTGGCCGTCGAACAGCGGATTGGCGTGCAGCATCCCGAACGCGAGGGGACCGGACGACCGCCCCTCGGCCAGCCGCCGCAGGCGCCATTCAGGATAGCGATGGCTCAGGCAAAGCCAGATTGCCGCCAGCCGGGCCGCCAGGAGACAGGCCATTCCGCTGGACAACCACAGCATTACGCCCTGAGGCCGGCAAAGATCGCAGGATCAAGGCTGGCATGGGCAAAAGTCGCCCCTTCGGTCAGCACCGAAACCGCATCATGCGAATGCAGCGATTCCTGATGGCTCGCCACGACGCGGAAATCGCCGATACGCGGCTCGGCCATCAGCTCGGCGGCAAAGGCGCGCACCGCATCCTCGACAAAGATCGGGTTGGCGGCGTTCAGCTCGGCAAAGGCCTGTTCGTCCTCGCGCTTGACCATGACCTGGGTCTCGGTCGCGACGGCACGACGGCACAGGGTCACCATATCTTCGAACCACAGGGTATCGCCCTGCATGACGACCGAGACCCGGGCCACCGAACGCTGCGAATGCGGCGTCGCAAGCTGGCCGCGCATACGCCGGGCATGTTCGCTGAGCTCAAGCGAACAGGGGCAGGTCGAGGAATAGACATAGTCGAAATGCATGATCCGCAGCCGCTGGCCAGCCTTTTCGACCAGTTCCAGCGCAATGTCGTAATACTGCCAGCCCGACAGGCCCGAGCGCAGCGACTCGACCCGCATCGGATAGCTGAGCCGCATCATGATACGCGCGTCCAGACTGTCGAGGTCGGATTTGTAATCGTCCAGCGCCGCCTCAAGCACCCCCATTGAGAACTGCTTGTCAGCATGGGCATAGAACGAGCGCATGATGCGGCTCATGTTGATGCCCTTGCGATCAGCCTCAAGGCTGACGGTGCCGGTAACGCTGGTTTCAAGCGTGATCTCGCCGCCCTCGCGGGTCATATAGCGGATCGGCAGACGGAAGTTAGAGATGCCGACGTGCTGGATCGGCGCGCGCGCCCCGACGATCAGGCTGGCCGGTCCGTTCTGCAGGTCCGGCAGGCTGGCCTTATAGGCGTCATCGACCCGGAAATCGGCCGGGTATTCGCGCTTAAGCGCAGGATAGGCGCGTTCGGTGGCGATTGGGCGGGCCTCGGTCATGGTCGTCCTCGCTTAAAGGTCGGCAATAATCTGGGGGCTCGCGACCCGAAAGGAAAGGGGGCGCCCGGCAAGTTCCGGACGCCAGAGCGCCCTCAGGCCAGGGATTGGCGGATGTCCGCGATCAGATCATCCGCGTCCTCAAGCCCGATCGACAGGCGCAAAAGGCCGGGGGTGATGCCCAGCTCGGCCCGCATCTCTTCGGACAGGCGCTGATGCGTCGTCGTCGAGGGATGGGTGACGATCGACTTGGCATCGCCAAGGTTGTTCGAAATCTGGAAAACCTGCATCCGGTTCATCGCCGCAAAGGCAGCTTCTTTGCTGCCCAGGTCGATGGCGACCATGGTGCCGCCCGCCCCCATCTGGCGCATGACCAGATCATATTGCGGATGGTCGGCAAGGCCGGGATAGATCACACGCGACAGACGGCTATCATCCTTAAGCGCAGAGGCAAGGCGCAAGGCGCTGTCGGTCTGGGCACGAACACGCAGGTCCATCGTCGTCAGCCCGTTCAGCATCATCCATGCGTTAAAGGGGCTGATCGCGCCGCCGGTATGTTTAAGATAGGGTTCGGCCACGTCGCGCACGAACTCGCGGGTTCCACAGATCACGCCACCCAGACAGCGACCCGAGCCGTCGATATGTTTGGTCGCCGAATAGACCACGACATCGGCACCGTTCTGCACGGCACGCGAATAAACCGGGGTGGCAAAGACGTTATCGACCACGACCAGCGCGCCGACCGCATGGGCAAGCCCGGCCACGCCGGCAATATCCACCACCTCCAGCGTCGGATTCGAGACCGATTCAAAGAATACCGCCCGCGTCGTCGGCCGGATCGCCGCGCGCCACTGTTCCAGATCGGTGCCATCGACATAGGTCACCTCGACCCCGAAACGCACCAGCACATCAAGCACATAAAGGCATGAACCGAAAAGCGCCCGCGACGAAACGATATGATCGCCGGGCTTGGCAAAACACATCAGCGCCCCGTTCACCGCCGCCATGCCGCTGGCAGTGGCAAAAGCGTCCTCGGTACCTTCAAGGTTGGCGATCCGATCCTCGAACATGCGCGAGGTCGGGTTACCATAGCGGGCATAGATGAATTCATCCGGCCCGGTCTTGATGAAACGGGCCTCGGCCTGTTCGGCGCTGTCGTAGGAAAAGCCCTGGGTCATGAACAGGGCCTCGGCCATCTCGCCGTACTGGCTGCGGCGAATGCCGTGATGGACAGCGCGCGTGCGCGGATGCAGAGGCTTGTTCGACTCCTGGGACATGGCTGGCTCCTGATGGTCAGGATGCCGGGTTACTCCTGCCCGGCCAGCCGTGCAAGGCCCCGGGGCCGGCTATTCGCTGTCGCGAGGCAAGGCATAGCGTTCAAACAGCCGCGAATTGGCCACAAAAAACACCACCATGATCGCCGGCAGGCCAAAGGTCTTGAAGTTCACCCAGGCCGTTTCGGACATCAGCCGCCAGACCGCCTCATTGGCGATGGCAAGCCCCAGAAACAACAGCGTCATACGCAGGGTCAGGATTCGCCAGCCCTCGGCACGCATCGGCAGGGCCTCGGACATGACCAGCTCAAGCCAGTTGCGGCGCAGGATCAGGCTTGCGCCAAGCAGCGCGGCAAAGATCAGGTAGATGATCGTCGGCTTCATCTTGAAGAACCTGGGATCATTCAGCCAGATCGACAGCCCGCCAAAGACGACGACCAGAACCAGCGTGGCGATCTGCATGGGCGACAGCCGCCCCGTCAGGCGCCATAGCGCCAGCGTGCAAATGACAAGGACCGGCACAAAGACCAGCGTGGCAAAGATGAATCCGGAATATTCACGCCCAGCCAAGGTCACGGTCTGATCCCGAAACCGCATGAAGACGACAAAGAACAGGACCAGCGGGCCAAGGTCCAGTGCGGCCTTGAGCCAGGTATTGATCTTGCGCGGTTCGGTCAAGGCGAGGCTCCTGCTCAGCTTTGGGGGCGCGATATTGCGCCGGAAGCGGTCCCGGCGCAAGCGGCGCCTAGTCCAGACGGATGGCTGCCAGAATGGGGCCGCTGGCCATACGAGCGTCGCCGCGACCCAGCTCTTGCGCCAGAATGGCATGGCGGGTGTCGTCGGGAAAGTCGGTGCTGTTCTGACCGTCCTGCCGCACGGTCAGGCGCAGCGGGGCCCGGCCGTCCCACTCGGCAATCCGCTCGGCCGCCAGCACGACGTTGCGATAGTTGACGACCTTGCCGCGATTTTCACCAGCCCTGATGGCCACCCTGCGCTGTGGAGCATAACGCACCAGAATGATCGCCACCCGATCCTTGATCGCGCTGCGCGGTGTCAGCTCGATCCGGTAACCCTCTTTGCCCTGGCTTGAAGAAACCATCACCGGCGTCGGCCATGCCATCTGGGTCTGGACAAGCCCCACCAGTTCTGCCGGGCGCAATGCGATCAGCGTATCTGTCCCGCCAACGACGATCTGGGGCGTATAGATCGCACGCTCGCCGGACTGATGGGCATAGGCCTGCTGGCGCAGGGTGAATTCAGGCCGCGCAAACTCGTCGGCCCAGCCAAGGTAATCCCAGTAATCGACATGCCAAGACAGCGTCAGCACATCCTCGCGCTCGGCCAGATCGGCCAGCAGCTCATCAGCGGGCGGGCAGGATGAACAGCCCTGCGAGGTGAAAAGCTCGACCACCACCGGGGGCTGACCGACCGGACCGATCATGCGCGCACGCGGCTGCACCTCGGCAAAGGTCGAAACGCCGGGCGCGGCAAAGGGGTCCGAAGGCATCACCGGCGACGACTGGTCGGCCGGCACCCCGGGCTCACCCTTCGGGGCCTCGATCAGACCGATAACGCCATCCTCATCGACGATCTCGACAAAGGTGCTTGCCGGGGCAGCCCCCTCGCCCGAGGAGGGCAGTTCCGCAGCCGGACCCGACAGGGTGGCCGCGACATCGGCAGCGCCGGTATCGAATATGCAGACCGGAGTCGCGCCTTCTGCCGGGCCTTCGCCCATCTCATGCGCGAATGCCGGGACACCCAGCCCGGTCAGCGCAACCACGGCAGCGCAGGCCAGAACCGGCAGGACCCCTGCCCTGCACGCCTGCCCACGGGCTGATATCTTGATGCGCCTTGCCGCCATATTCTTCCGTATTCCCGGCCCTTCCGATCCGCATCAGGTAATCCGGGTGATGGGGGAACGACAAATCAATGCTTTGTTAGTGCAGCGTGTTCACCCCGCGACCGTGATGCAAAACCCACATCCCGCCCGGGGCGCAGAAATTGGCATACAATTGCATACAAATCTGCCGCACCCCCCTTGATCCCCATGTGGAAAAGGGGCAAATGGCAGGCAGCACCGCCATTCAGCCACCTTTTTGCAAGGATAGGGAGCCGAGTCATGCCCATCGTTACAGGAACAGACACCGCAAAGACGCGCCGCCAGCTTCAGGTGGGCTCTCACAGCTACGCCTATTACTCGATCGAAGCCGCGACACAGGCCGGGCTTGGCGATTTTTCCAGGCTGCCCGCCTCGCTCAAGGTGGTGCTGGAAAACCTGCTGCGTTTTGAGGACGGCGGCCGCACGGTCAGCGTCGAGGACATCAAAGCCTTTGCCGAATGGGCGCAAAAAGGCGGCAGGAACCCGCGTGAGATCGCCTATCGTCCGGCACGCGTCCTGATGCAGGACTTTACCGGCGTTCCGGCCGTGGTGGACCTTGCCGCGATGCGCGATGGCATCAAGGCTCTGGGCGGTGATGCGCAAAAGATCAACCCGCTGAACCCGGTCGATCTGGTCATCGACCACTCGGTGATGATCGACGAGTTCGGCAACCCCCGCGCCTTCCAGCGCAACGTTGACCTGGAATATGAACGCAACCTTGAGCGCTATACCTTCCTGAAATGGGGGCAAAAGGCGTTCAACAACTTCCGCGTTGTGCCGCCCGGCACCGGTATCTGCCACCAGGTGAACCTGGAATATCTGGCCCAGACCGTCTGGACCGACACCGACCAGCAGGGCGCGAACGTCGCCTATCCCGATACTCTGGTCGGCACGGACAGCCACACGACCATGGTCAACGGCCTTGCCGTTCTGGGCTGGGGCGTCGGCGGGATCGAGGCCGAGGCCGCGATGCTGGGCCAGCCCATCTCGATGCTGATCCCCGAAGTCGTCGGCTTCAAGCTGACCGGCAGGATGATGGAAGGCACCACCGCCACCGACCTGGTGCTGAAAGTCGTGGCCATGCTGCGCAAGAAAGGCGTCGTCGGCAAATTCGTCGAATTCTACGGCGACGGCCTTGACCACCTGCCGCTGGCCGACCGTGCCACCATCGCCAACATGGCGCCCGAATATGGCGCGACCTGCGGTTTCTTCCCGATCGACAACGAAACGCTGCGCTACCTGCGCAATACGGGCCGTGACGAAGATCGTATCGCGCTGGTCGAGGCCTATGCCAAACAGAACGGTTTCTGGCGCGGTGCCGATTACGAGCCCATCTATACCGACACCCTGCATCTCGACATGGCCGACATCGTTCCGGCGATCTCGGGCCCGAAACGGCCGCAGGACTACACGCCGCTGAACCTTGCCGCACGCGCTTTCTACAAGACGGTTGCGGAATATCGCGGTGTGGACATGTCCGCCGCCGCCCAAGAGATGGTCGAAGAGGGCGGCGGGGTCATCACCAACGGCACGGATGTGCGCAAAACCGTGGCCGTCGAGGGTCAGGATTACACCATCCGCGACGGTTCGGTTGTAATCGCCGCCATCACCTCCTGCACCAACACCTCGAACCCCTATGTGATGATCGGTGCCGGTCTGGTCGCCCGCAAGGCGCGTGCGCTTGGCCTGACCCGCAAGCCCTGGGTTAAGACCTCGCTCGCACCGGGGTCGCAGGTTGTGGCCGAATATCTTGAAGCCGCCGGCCTGCAAGAGGATCTGGACGCCATCGGCTTCAACCTCGTGGGCTTTGGCTGCACCACCTGTATCGGCAACTCGGGGCCGCTGGGCGATCCGGCGATCTCGAAAGCGATCAACGACAACGATCTGGTCGCCACCGCCGTCCTGTCGGGCAACCGCAACTTTGAGGGCCGGATTTCGCCCGATGTGCGCGCCAACTATCTGGCTTCGCCGCCGCTGGTCGTCGCCTATGCCATCGCGGGTGATGTCAACATCAACCTGACCAAGGACCCGATCGGCCAGACCCCCGAGGGCAAGGATGTCTATCTGAAAGACATCTGGCCGACCACGCAGGAGGTTGCCGAACTGGTCGAGGCGACTGTGACCCGCGAGGCCTTCCAAAAGAAATATGCCGATGTGTTCAAGGGCGACGAGCGCTGGCAGGGCGTCGAGGTCACCGACAGCGAGACCTATGACTGGCCGCCGACCTCGACCTATATCCAGAACCCGCCCTATTTCCGCGGCATGTCGAAAGAGCCGGGCCAGATC
>Ga0182746_1003467_pt1 | contig 10617 bp, 10 predicted proteins | sample eDN3rd30CBELigOP_FD_128881 | JGI IMG/M metagenome (GOLD analysis project Ga0182746, IMG submission 128881) | Enriched Organic Plus compost microbial communities from Emeryville, California, USA - eDNA 3rd pass 30_C BE-Lig OP (version 2) (version 2) ... | reverse complement strand
CCGAACAGGCTGCCGATGGCCCGCTCCAGCCGGATGGCCGGCGGATGCTTGGCGCCGACGCTGGGGAAGCGGCCATCGCGGCACGTGTAGCTGATGACGGAAATGTCGCTGTCGTCTTGGCTCGTTGCCATCAGCACGTCGCCGCCATCGGCCCAGAGGCCGAGCAAGGTCGTGCTGCCGGCAGCCAGGAGTTCGATCGCTTCGCGCCAGCCGTCTTCGGTGACTGATGTGCGGGCGTGGATCATGCCGTCACCCCAACAACCGTGCGACGTTCTCGAAGTCCGACACCAGCGCCGGCGGCAGATAGATGCCGGCGCAGGCGACGATACCGAGATGCGCGAACAGCGGCACGTAGGACGCATGCGCCGGCCCCGTCGGCCCGCGCGGCTCGCCGAAGGCAACCTGACTCAATCGCAGGAACAAGCCGCCGAGCGCGATCAGGATGCCGAGGCCGAGCAGCACCGCGAGCACCGGTTCGCGCGCGAAGGTCGACGACACCACCAGGAATTCGCTCATGAAGATGCCGAGCGGCGGCAGGCCGGCGATCGCCACCACGCCGGCGACGAGGCTCCAGCCGAGCACCGGATGCGTCACGGTGAGGCCGCCGAGATCGGCAATCTTCTGCGTGCCCTTCACCTGCGCGATGTGGCCGACCGCATAAAAGATCGCCGACTTGGTCAGCGAATGCATGGTCATGTGCAACAGGCCGGCGAAGTTGGCGAGCGGCCCGCCCATGCCGAACGCGAACACGATAATGCCCATGTGCTCGATCGACGAATAGGCGAACAGCCGTTTGATGTCGCGGCGGCGATACAGCATGAAGGCGGCGAACAGGCAGGAGATTAGCCCCATGGTCACCATCAGCGGCCCGGGCGCGATCGCCGCGGGGGCCAGCGCCAGCAGCATCTTGAAGCGCAGCAAGGCGTAGAGTGCGACGTTGAGCAGGAGGCCGGACAGCACCGCCGAGATCGGCGTCGGGCCTTCGGCATGGGCGTCGGGCAGCCAGGCGTGCAGCGGCGCGAGGCCGACCTTGGTGCCGTAACCGAGCAGCAGAAAGACGAAGGCGACGTTCAGCAGCGGCGCGTCGAACTTCGCGGCGTGCTGCACCAGATTGGTCCACACCATGGCGCCGAGGCCTTCGCCGATCACCGGGCCCGCCGCCATATAGATGAGGATGGTGCCGAACAGCGCGAGGGCGATGCCGACGCTGCCGAGGATGAAGTATTTCCACGCCGCTTCCAGCGCCTCGTGCGTGCGGTAGATGCCGACCATCAGCACGGTGGTCAGCGTCGCCATTTCGATCGCCACCCACATCAGGCCGATATTGTTGGCGGTGAGCGCGAGGTTCATCGCGAACATCAGCACCTGATACATCGCGTGATAGAAGCGCAGGAAATTCGGCGTCAGCCGGCCGATCTCGATCTCGTGGCCGATATAGCTCGCGCTGAACATCGAGGTCGTGAAGGCGACGAAGGTCGTCAGCACGATGAATATCTTGTTGAGGTCGTCGAGCAGCAGATAGTCGCCCGAGGTCGGCTGGACGACGAACAGCGACAGCGAGGTCAGGAACGTGAGCAGCGCCGCGACGACGTTCAGCCGCGCCGTCAGGCGATAGCCGGGCAGAATGGCAAGCACCGCCGCCGAGACCGCGGGGATGACGAGCAGGGCGCTGAGCGCGTCGAAGGTCATCGGCGCTCTCCCCGGAAGCGGTCGAGCGCCTGCACATCGACGGTGTCGAAGCGCTCGCGGATGCGGAACAGGAAGATGCCGATGACGATGAAGGCGATCAGCACCGAGAAGGCGACGCTGATCTCGACGACGAGCGGCATGCCCTTGGCGCCGGTCGCGGCGAGCACCAGACCGTTTTCCAGCGACATGAAGCCGATCACTTGGCTGACGGCATTGCGCCGCGTCACCATCATCAAGAGGCCGAGCAGCACGACGGACAGCGCGAAAGCAAGATCCTCGCGCGCCAAGGGATCGGCTTCGGCGGTGACGCGCAGCATCACCACCATCGACAGCGCGACGAGCCCGATGCCGGCGAGCATGGCGAGGCCGACGCCGACCACATTGTCGATCTCGCGGTGGATGCCGAGCTTGATGACGATGCGCCGCAGCGCGACCGGAATAATGATGGCCTTGAAGACGAGGGCGATCACCGCGGTGATGTAGAGGTGCGGCGCGTGCTGCACATAAGCCTGCCAGGCGACGGAGGCGGTCAGCACCAAGGCATGCACGGCGAAGGTATTGATCAGTGCCGACAGCCGATCCTGGTAGAGCTGCAGGAAGCTCACCAGCACCAAGGAGCCGGCCAGCATATGCGCGATATCGAAGGAGATGCCGTGCATCAGAAGCTCCTCGACACAAAGCGCAGCAGCGTCGCCAGCAGCGCCAGCATCAAGGCGGCGCCGAGGAACTCCGGCACGCGGAAGACGCGCATCTTGGCGATCGACGTCTCGAACACCGCGAGCAGGAAGCCGCCGGCGGCGAGCTTTCCGACATAGGCGCCGACGCCGAGCAGCAGCAAGCCGGCGTTGGCGCCGGCGCCGCCGATGCCCCACGGCGCGAACAGGCAGGCGATCAGCGACACATACAAGAGAAGCTTGAGCATCGACGACAATTCGATCAGCGCCAGATGCCGGCCGGAATATTCCAGCACCATGGCCTCGTGCACCATGGTCAGTTCGAGATGCGTTGCCGGGTTGTCGACCGGAATGCGCGCGTTCTCGGCAATGGCGACGATGACCAGCGCGATCAGGCCGAGGCCGAGCGACACGCGCAAGCCGACCTCGGGCGAATTCATGAAGGCCGCCATGGTGGAGAGCTGCGTCGAGCCGGCGATCAGCGCGATGGCGAAGACGATCATCAGCATGGCCGGCTCGGCGAGCGAGGCGATCATCACTTCGCGGCTCGAGCCGATGCCGCCGAAGGCGGTGCCGACATCCATGCCGGCGAGCGCCAGGAAGAAGCGCGCGCTGCCGAGCAGCGCGATGATGGCGATGAGATCGGCGGTCCAGGAGAACATCAGGCCGCTGCGGAAAGTCGGCACCAGCGAGGCTGCGACCCAGGTGGCGGCGAAGATGAGATAGGGGATGGCGCGGAACAGCCAGGAGGCGTTGTCCGCCAGCACCACGTCCTTGCGCAGGAGGCGGATGAGATCGCGGTAAGGCTGCAGCAGCGACGGGCCCTGCCGGCGCATCAGCCGCGCTTTCACCTTGCGCACAAAGCCTGTGAGCAGCGGCGCCAGGAGCAGCACCAGCAGCATCTGCGCGCCCTGGAAGGCGAAATCGGCGATCACGGCCATATCGCGAGCACCAGAAGAAGCAGCACGAGCGCGCCAAAGACGAGCGAGAGATAGCGGCGGATGGTGAGGAACTGCAGCAGGTTCAGCCGCTCGGCGGCAAAGGCGACGAAGGCCGCGATCGGCGCATAGAGCGCGTCCCAAACGGGATCGCGCAGCGTCACGGTGAGCCGCGCGGGCGCGGTCGAGCCGGGCGGCGGCATCTCGCCCGTCTCGCGCGCGCTGAAAATGAGCGTGCCGAACACGCGGCGGATCGGTTGCGCGAAGCTGTCGGCGGAATATTGCGTGCGGGGGCCGGCGTCCGGATAGCCGCAGCCCCAGGCCGGGCCGCGGCGGATCTTGTCGGAGGCGAGGCGGTGAATGGCGAAGGCGCCGAGCACGCCGCTCACCGTCATGAACACGAACACCAGCAACCCGTTATAGGAGCTGCGGCTCTCAGCGATCGGTACGATTGACAGCCATTCGATGCTGCCTTGCGCCGGCATGGGATGGCCGACCACCATCTGCGTCACCGGCGCCAAACCATCGATCAACAGTCCGGGCAGGATACCGGCGACGAAACACAGCGCGGCCATGGCATACATCGCGGCGAGCGAATTGCTGTCGGTCTCGCGCGCCGCGACGGCGGCATCGGAGCGCGGGCGGCCGAGGAAGGCGATGCCGAAGACGCGCACGAAGCAGGCGGCGGCGAGTGCGGCCGATAGCGCGAGCAGCGCGCCGACGGCCGGCACCATCAGCTTCAGGCCCCAGGAGGGAAGCTGCGGGCTCAACAGAATGGCCTGGAAGGTCAGCCACTCGGAGACGAAACCGTTGAGCGGCGGCAAGGCCGAGATGGCCGTGGCGCCGATCAGGACCACGAAGGCGGTCTGCGGCATGCGGTGGATGAGGCCGCCGAGCTTTTCCAGATCGCGCTCGCCGGTCGCGGCGAGCACGGCACCGGCGCCGCAGAACAACAGGTTCTTAAACAGAGAGTGGTTGAAGACGTGCAGCAGCGCCGCGGTGAAGGCGAGCGCGGCAGCCGCCTCCATCGCATGCGCCTTGAACGCCAAGGCGAGGCCCAAGGCCACGAAGACGATGCCGATATTCTCGATGGTCGAGTAAGCGAGCACGCGTTTGAGGTCGCGCTGCATCAGGGCATAGAGCACACCCATCACCGCGCTCGCGGCGCCGAGCGCCAGCACCGGCATGCTCCACCACCACGCGGGGGCGCCGACGAGATCGAAGACGATGCGGATGAAGCCGTAGACCGCGACCTTCGTCATTACGCCGCTCATGAGCGCGGAGACATGGCTGGGCGCGGCCGGATGCGCGAGCGGCAGCCAAGCGTGCAGCGGCACGAGGCCGGCCTTCGAGCCGGCGCCGAGCAGCGCCAGGATCAGCACCAGCGCGGCAATGCCTGCTGAGGGATGCGCCGCGCGGATCGTGTCGAAGTCATAGGCGCCGCTGCCTCCGGCCAATAAGCCGAAGGTAAGCAGCAGCATCAAGGTGCCGAAGCCCGCCATCAGCAGATAGACGAAGCCGGCGCGCAGATTCTCGGGTTCGCGATGATGCGCGATGACCAAGGCCCAGGAGGTGAGCGACATCACTTCCCAGGCGACGAGGAAAGAGAAGGCATCGGCGGCGAGCAGCACGACGTTCATGCCGGCGAGATAGGCCGGGTAGAACGGCAGGATGCGGGCCGGCTCTTCCTCGTGGCGGCCATAGCCGAGCGCGAACAGGCTTGCGGCCGCGCCACCGAGATTGATCACCAGCAGGAAGAAGGCGGAGAGCGCGTCGATGCGGAAATGCGCGCCGAGCCAGGGCAGGCCGAGCGGCAGCGTGACGGCGGCCGCAGGACCGTGGCCGAGCAGGACCAGCAGCGCGATGATCGCAAGCGCAAGGGTCAAGAGCAGCGAGGCGCCGTAGACGATGATCGAGGCCCGCGCCGACGCACCCAACGCGATGGCCAATGGCGCAAGCACCAGCAGGGCCAGCACGCATTCGAGCGCGGTGACGACCATCAGGGCCTCCGTGCGCTCCGCTTGGGCCGCGGACACTCCGTTGTTCCGGGAGCCGAGCGGAGCGAGGCTGCCTGGACTTCATAACCCGCAGCGCTGTGGCGTATGGATTTCGGGTGCGGCCCATCCGGCCGTCCCGGAATGACAAACAAAGAATGTCGGGTCGGCGTCATTTCAACCTCACCCCGCGTCCGCCGCCGGTTGAGTTCGCGCCTTCGCCGATCAGCTCGATGCCGCCAGCCGCCAGCGCGTCGACAAGCTTCATCAGCGAGTCGACGTTACCGCGCACGACGCCTTCGGACGATTCCATCCGCTGAATGGTCGGCAGGGACAGTCCGGCCAGCGCGGCCAATTGGCGCTGGTCGATCCCGAGCAACGCGCGCGCTGCGCGCATCTGGGCACCGGTTATCATGTTTAAAACATCAGTATCGATAGCTGAGGGCTAGCTACTGATGGATACTGCCGGGTCGCGCGCGGCGCAAGTGCCTACGATTTTACCGCTTCGGCGCCTTGGCATCGAGCCGCTTCTGCAGCCGCTCCAGCTGCACGACCGCGCGCTCGTGCGTGCCAGCACCGATCACTTCCTGCTCGTCGTGCGCGGTCACGTCGAATTCGATGCGCCGTCCGTCCACCTTGGTCACGACCGCCTCGGCGGTGACTTCGTGGCCGACCGGCGTCGCGGCGAGATGCTTGATGTTGACGACGGTACCGACGACGCTCTCGCCGGGCTCGAGATAATCGCGCACGGCGTTGAGCGCCGCGTTCTCCATGATGGTCACCATCATGGGTGTCGCGAACACCTGCGGCAACACGGCATCCTTGAACTGGTTGGCGAGATGCGCGGGTGTCACCTTCAGCGTGTAGGTGCCCTTGGCCCCCAGTGGTATCGGACGCATTACTCAACTCCTTGCCTTGGGCACGTGATTGATCGCCGGCGCCAAGATCACTAGCACGATTCCGCACAGCCCTATCGGCAGGAACGCGAAGGCGCCCATGCCGGAGAGGTCCCAGGCCATGCCGGAAATGACGGGCACGATCACCGCGCAGCTGTAGCTGACGGTGAACATGGCGGCGGTGACGCGGTGGACGTCGTCCGGCGGGCTGAGCAAGGGCGGCAGCGCCAGCGCGAGGACGAGAATGGTGGCGCAGGTGAAGCCGATCAGCGCGGCGGCCGCGACCACCCACAATCCGGTGCCGAACACGATGCCGGCGACGCCAACGACCGCGAGCAGTCCGCTCACGACGTAGGGCCAAGCCTTGCCTTCGACCCGGCCCGCGACGGCGAGCAGCAGGAATGAGGCCGGCAGCTGCCCGATGTTGAGCGCGGCGAGGGCGCCGCTGATCCATTCGCCCTGGCCGTGCGAGGTCAGATAATTGGGGATGAACGCGTTAGTGGAGAAATACATCGCGTTGACGGTGCCGAGCATGAAGCCGAGGCGCCAGATGAGCCCCTTGCGCCAATCGGGCCACCAGCGCCGGCCCGGTGCGCCGGCGTTGCCCTCCGGCGTCCGCGGCGCGAACAGGAGCACCAGCAGGACGATCAAGAAGATGGGCGCACTCCACACCGCAAAGGCCCACTGCCAGGTGCCGACAAGCGGCAAGACGACGGGCAGCATCAACGACACCGGCAACACTTCGCCGATCAGCAGCCCGTTGGTGTAGACGGCGGTGGCAAAGCCGATATGGGTCGGCGTCCAGGCGCGCACCGTCGACGGCATCGTCACCTGCATGATGGCGACGCCGGCGCCGGTCACGATCGTCATGGCGTAGAGCCAGGCGATATCCGGCAGAAGTCCACGCAAGGCGCCGCCGAGCGCGGTCAGCAGCAGACCGACGATCAGCGCCGTGCGCAGCCCGAGCCGCGCGATCAACAGCGAGCCCGGCACGGCGGCGACCGCCAGCAGCATCGATGGCAGGCCGGTGAGAATGCCGATCTGCGTGGCGTTGAGATTGAGCTCGTCGTGGATGAGCGGGAGGACCGGCGGCACCGCGAGAATGGTGAGCCGCAGGGTGTTGCCCACGAGCCAGAGGAGAAGCAAGGAGAGGATGATGCGTGCCCGCGGCGCAAGGCCGCCGGCACCGGCAATAGCGGAACCCGACATTTCGATAACGTTCTATGATTGACCCGACAAAAACTGGCAGTTCCGAATAACATAGGCTAAGGCGCCGCGCACGGCATTCGCGCCACCCGAGGGCGGCGGAGCACTGCGGAGAGCGGACCATTCCGACCGAGAACACCCGGATTTACGCGATCGGCGACATTCACGGCCGGCTCGATCTGCTCGACCGCGCCATCGCCGCGATCCGGCGCGACGTGGACGCGCATGGCAGCGATGCGCTGACCGTCACTTTGGGCGACTATGTCGACCGCGGACCGGACTCGTGCGGCGTGATCGAGCGGCTGGCCGCCAATCCGTTTCCGACGGCTTATGTCGCGCTGCGCGGCAACCACGAGGCGATGCTCATCGACTTTCTCGTCGATCCGGAAGCCGGACGGCACTGGCGCAGCCAGGGCGGCGCGGAGACGTTGCGGTCGTACGGCGTCGCGGCGCGTACGCCGCTGATCGGCCGCAACGACATTCAGGTGGCCGAGCGTCTGCGCCGCGCGATGCCGCCATCGCACGGCAGCTTTCTAAAGGCGATGCGGTGTTCGTTCAGCTTCGGCGGCTATTTTCTGTGCCATGCCGGTGTGCGGCCGGGCATACCGCTCGATGCCCAGCGCGATGTGGACCTGATGTGGATCCGCAACGAGTTTCTCACCTCGACGGCGAGCTTCGGCAAGATCGTCGTGCACGGCCATACGCCGGTGCCGGTGCCGGAAGTCATGAGCAACCGCATCAATATCGACACCGGCGCCGTGAGGACGGGACGATTGACTTGCGTCGTGCTGGAGCCGAAGGGCTGTCGGTTTCTGATTGTTTGAAGTTTGAGAGGCGACGTGTCTGTCGTCCCGGGCGACCGAGCGCTTGCGCAGGAGACCCGGGACCCATACGCCACCGTATATCGAGAGGGCACGGCCTATGGGTCCCCGCTTTCGCGGGGACGACACCAAAATGCGATGGATGATTTCAGCTCATCGCGACGTGCGTTACCTGTACGCTCACGCCGCCTGACGCTGCACTGTCGATGGCAAGGGCAACGGCTTGTTGGCGCTGTCTTTGAACTCGACCGTCATGAACACCATCTCGCGGTCGCCGAGATTTTCGAGATCGTGCACCTTGAACTCGCCGAGGCCATAGGTCTCGTGGCGGGTTTCGCCCGGTATATAGGTGTACTCGACGGTGGTGCCGTCATGCACATGCTGGCGGCCGCGTCCGCCCGAGACCGACGTCCAGAAGTAATCGAGCACGTGGCGATGGAAACCGATGCGCTCGCCCGGCGCCAGGCGGATGATCCAGACGCGCGTGCGCTCGTTCTCCGACAGCAACGTCGAGCCGACGCAGGGATTGGGATTCTTCGCCTCGCGCGCGAATTCGGCGGCGATGTCGGCGGGCCAGTCGGCCTTGCTTTTCGCCTCGGCCGCCTTGTCGATCATGGTCATGGCCATGGTATTTCCTCCAGTGCATTTCCTTTTGATGTGTACAATAATAGCAGCAACAACAAGTCGAGGAAACGCCAATGCCCGAATCCGGTTCGAGGCGCGCGGTCATTATCGGCGGCTCGATGAGCGGCCTGCTGACAGGCCTGTTGCTGCGTCGCAGTGGTTGGGACGTCGACATTTTTGAACGCGTCGAAACCGAGCTGTCCGGTCGGGGCGCGGGGATTGTGGCGCAGCCGGAACTCATTGAGCGGCTGAAAGGGCTCGGATTGCCGACCGAGGGGCTCGGCGTGCACATCGTCGGCCGCAAGATTCTCGATCGGACTGGTGAGGTGGTCGAGGAGATCGCGTGTCCCCAGGTCACGACGGCGTGGGAGCGCGTTTATCGGCTGCTGCGCGACGCTTTTCCGGCGGCGCACTATCATCGGGGCCGGGGCCTCGTCACCCTGACCCAGACGCGGCAGGCCGTTACCGCTCATTTTTCGAATGGCGAAACGGTGTCGGCCGACCTGCTGGTCGGCGCCGACGGCATTCGGTCGACCGTGCGCGGGCAATGTCTGCCCGAGGTCGGCCCGCGCTACGCCGGCTACACCGCTTGGCGCGCGCTGCTGCATGAGCACGATTTTCCGCCAGACGTGCATCGCGAGGTCTTCGCCTTCATGGCGTTCGGTCTGCCGCCGGGCGAACAGTTCCTCGGCTATCCGGTAGCCGGTCCGGACAACGACGTGCGGCCAGGCCATCGCCGTTACAACGTCATCTGGTACCGGCCGGCCGACGAGGCCTCGAAGCTGAAGTGGCTGCTCACGGACGATCGCGGCGTGACGCATGCGATTTCTATTCCGCCGCCGCTCATTCGCCGCGACGCGATTGCCGAAATGCATGATGCGGCGGAGCGTCTGCTGGCGCCGCAGCTCAGACAGATCGTTCGTCTGATCAAGGAGCCGATCCTGCAGCCGATCTACGATCTGGAATCGCCGCAGATGGCGTTCGGCCGTGTCGCCGTACTCGGCGACGCCGCTTTCGTCGCGCGGCCGCACGTCGGCGCGGGCGTCGCCAAGGCGGCGGACGACGCCGGCGCATTGACCGATGCGTTGACGCAAGAAACCGATGTTCCCGCCGCGCTCAAGCGTTTCGAGCGCGCCCGTCTTGCCGAGAACCATCGCATCATCAATTACGCCCGCCACCTCGGCTCGTATTTGCAGGCGACGCGTACCGAGGAAGAGCAGGCGCGCGCCGGCCGTCACAGCACCAACAAGGCGGTGATCAAGGAGACGGCGACGCTGGATTTTCTGCACGCGTAATCTGCGCGGGTGTTTGCGCGCGGTGCTTGGGCCTCTTTGCCTCTGTCATCGCCCGCGCACGCGGGCGATCCAGTACGCCGCGGGGTTTGTAGGTGTCCGAGGCGCTTGTGTTTACTGTCATGCCCCGCTTTCGCGGCGCATGACAGTCGGAGTGCTGATTGGCGAAGCATATGTTGCGCGGTCATTGCCGGGCATAGCCCGTCGAAGACGGGCGTGAACGCCCTTATGCCCCGGCAATCCATAAGGCTGTGCCGCGCGTAAGGCCGTACGAGCGGCTCTCGTTCGCGGCAGATCATCGTGGATGCGCGGGTCAAGCCCGCGCATGACCGTGGAGAGGTTACAACCCCAGCACCTTCCTGATGTTGCCGCCCGCAAGCTCCGCGCGCGTCCAGTCGTCGAAGCTCTCTACGGAGTTGAGATGCCCGATCGGATCGTACTCGAGCATGTCGAACGGGTAGTCCGTGCCCATGATGACATGCT
>Ga0182746_1003466_pt1 | contig 10622 bp, 7 predicted proteins | sample eDN3rd30CBELigOP_FD_128881 | JGI IMG/M metagenome (GOLD analysis project Ga0182746, IMG submission 128881) | Enriched Organic Plus compost microbial communities from Emeryville, California, USA - eDNA 3rd pass 30_C BE-Lig OP (version 2) (version 2) ... | reverse complement strand
GCTACAGAATAAACAGGTCAATACACAAGCAAACTATTTTTGATAATCTAATTTCAAGAATGGTAAAACATAAAAAACTGACCTACAACGATATTATAATAAGTAACTAAGTGAATAGCTCTATATATTTATTACAGCAGATTCCATCATCAGATTAATTGATGAGAAAATAGCCACAAAATCAGAAAAGCGTGTCATCATTACCACGCACCATATCGGGTTATTCTCGATCTTGTCAGACAGGCTGATGAACAGCAGCCATAGAAACAACACCAAACGGAATATTTTAAGTATACATAACGATGAACTGACATTAAAAAATCACGACAAAGATGTATTTCTTTATCACTTGTATTTAATGCAGATTCTGAATGAATCCATAACCGAGAAAAAAGTGATGGGTTACCATTTCCTTATGTTGCGCCAACTTCTGGAAATTATTTCTTCTTTTTTAGGAACAGGCGGAATCAAGAAAGTCTTGGAAGAAATTGGATATAAGGAAAACCTGGATATGGTAAGCAACCGGGTTCATGCACTGTCGCATAGAGATGGAAGATTCCAACCGGCAGATTTAGAGCCCAATGATGCCGATTTACTGATTGATATTTATACGAAGATTCAAGAGAAGTATAATTTTATTATACACTAACTATGACACAAAAAGAGCAACAACAACTGGGTAAGACCCTTTGGGATATAGCGGACAAGCTGCGTGGAGCGATGAATGCCGATGATTTTCGGGATTATATGCTTTCGTTTCTTTTTCTCCGGTATTTGTCTTCCAATTACGAAGAGTCTGTCAAAAAGGAATTGGGAAGGGATTATCCCATACTGAGTGACCATGACAAACGGAATGCGTTGAGTGTCTGGTATGCCGATAACGAAGCCGATATACCTGAGTTTGAGAAGCAGATGCGTAGAAAGGTGCATTATGTCATCAAGCCACAGCATTTGTGGAGCAGTATTGCCGAGATGGCCCGTACACAAAACGGTGAATTGCTGAAGACCTTAGAAGAAGGGTTCAGATACATTGAAAATGAATCATTCGAAAGTGCCTTTCAAGGACTGTTTTCGGAAATCAATCTGAATTCTGAAAAGTTGGGTAAAATCAGTTCCGAAAGAAACAAGAAGCTCTGTGTCATTATTCAAAAGATTGCGGATGGAATAGCTGATTTTAGGACAGATTCCGATACGTTGGGTGATGCTTATGAATACCTTATCGGGCAGTTTGCGGCAGGTTCGGGTAAAAAAGCAGGCGAATTCTATACACCACAGCAGATTTCGAGTATCCTTTCGGCCATTGTCACGCTCGATAGCCAAGACCCGACAACAGGACTAAAAAACAAGCTCGAAAAAGTACTCGATTTTGCCTGTGGTTCGGGATCGCTATTGCTCAATGTGCGGAAAAAACTTGTAGACAATGGTGGCCATATCGGCAAAATATACGGACAGGAGAAAAATATCACGACCTATAACCTTGCCCGCATGAACATGCTTTTACATGGTGTAAAAGATACCGAGTTCGATATCCATCACGGCGATACCCTAAATAATGACTGGGATATACTCCATGAAATGAATCCCGCAAAAAAAATAGAGTTTGATGCCATCGTAGCCAATCCGCCTTTTAGCCTGCGTTGGGAGCCTAATGAAGCGATGGCGGAAGATTTTCGTTTCAAGAGTTACGGATTGGCTCCTAAGTCTGCGGCCGATTTTGCATTTCTTTTGCACGGTTTTCATTTCTTGGGAAAAGAAGGAATAATGGCCATTATTTTACCGCATGGCGTTCTGTTCCGGGGAGGCGCGGAAGAAAGAATCCGCACCAAATTACTGAAGGACAATCATATTGATGCGGTAATTGGTCTGCCGCCCAACCTTTTCTATTCCACAAGTATTCCGGTGTGTATCCTGGTCTTAAAAAAATGTAAAAGGGCAGAAGATGTACTTTTCATCAATGCAAGCGAATACTTCGAGAAAGGCAAACGCCAAAATAGCTTGCGGGAAGAGGATATTGAAAGAATTGTCAAAACTTACCAATTTCGGGAAGAAAGAAACCGCTATTCCCGAAGGGTTGCCATGGGAGAAATCGAGAAAAACGGTTACAATCTCAATATTTCCCGCTATGTAAGCACAGCGGTTGAAGAAGAAAAGATAGATTTAAAAAAGGTAAACGAAGAACTAGTCGATATCAACAAAAAGATAAAAGAAGCTACGGACAGGCACAATGAATTTTTGAAGGAATTGGGGTTGCCGTCTATATAAGTCTATGATTTTTTTGAAAAAAGTTGTACTTTTAAACGTAGGAGATTAAAAATCTAATCTGAAACACTTTAATCGTAGTTGAATAAAACTGTAGCCTAAAATACAAATCTTATGAAAGAAAACTTTAATATGTACTGTACCGTAAATGTAAAGCCTATCTTCTTGTTTTTTATAGGTTTATGTTATTTCGTTAACGTAACCGCACAAGCTAATGCATCTGCTGCGTCTACCTACCGCATTGCAGCTGAAGACGGCACCTGGTGTTGGTATGCGGATCCTCGGGCTGTATATTATAAAGCAAAGCAGGAACGTATTTATTATGGCTACATCAGTTCCAAAGGGGATGTGGTCATCAGCGCCCGCGATATGCGTAGCAAGGTGGTGGAAACTTTTGTTTTGCATGAAAAGTTGCAGAGAGATGATCACAACGTGCCGTCAATTTTATTTTTGCCCGATGGTAAGATATTGACATTTTATACCGAGCACAACGGTAGATTTTTTATGCGTAAAAGCAAAAATCCTGAGGATATAAGTGCTTGGGAGGAAGAAAGGGTACTGACTTTTGGTCTTAAAGACCGAATCTGTTACTCCAATCCGGTGATGCTGTCGGATGAAAACAATCGTATTTATATGTTTTTCAGAAGCCACGAAAAACAGGGCAAAGACGTGAATTGGAAACAGAATTATGCGTTCAGTGACGATTTGGGAGAAACATGGTCAAATGCGCAAAGCTACTTAAACAGTGGTGGGAGCTATAATAAAATACCGTATTTGAAGATTGTCTCGGACAATAAATCAAAGATCCATTTTCTGTTTACTGATGGGCATCCAAAACTGGGTTTGTCATCTGTGTACCACATGTACTATGAAAAAGGAAAGTTTCATCAGACCGGAGGGGAACCTATTGCCGCATTTACCGAGACTCCGTTGGATATAGCTCGTATAAATAAGCTGTATGATTCGGATAAGGGCAAGACCCGATCGTGGATATGGGATATTGCATTGGATAAGAAAGGATATCCTGTTGTGGCATATGCCCGTTATCCTTCGGTGAGTGATCATATCTATCACTATGCCCGTTGGGATGGCAGGCAATGGCAGGATCAGGAATTGTTAAATTCCGGAGGCTACATTACGAAGCCTGAGAAAAGTGGCAAGGTATTGGAAGAACATTATTCCGGTGGGGTAGTGTTGGATCACCATCATCCTCAAAATGTATTTTTGTCCCGTCAGGTGAATGGTGTGTTTGAGATCGAACATTGGCAGTTAAAGGGAAAAAAATGGAATAAAAAAGCGGTTACGGCCAATTCGTCGGCCAATAATATTCGTCCCTATGTGGTGGATGGTTATACGGGAAAACCCATCTTAATGTGGATGAACGGCACATATGAGCACTATGTACGATATAAGACGGATCTATTGATCAATGAGAAGAAATAGGTTAATAGGTAGAGACGCAATGTCTACCTGTCGGATAGACAGGCATTGCGTCTCTACTATCTATTCCAACCCGGCTAAGCTCTCTTCCAAAATCTTGATTTTGGCTTCGGCATCCGCCTTTTTGTTTTGTTCGTTTTGTACGATTTCCGGTTTGGCATTCTGTACGAAACGCTCGTTGGAAAGCTTCTTCTCTACCGATACCAAGAAACCTTTTAAGTATTCGATTTCTTTGGTGATGCGTTCGCGTTCGGCTTCAATATCGACGTTTTCGTTGTCCAGCCTGACATAGCATTCACTTTTTCCGGCTAGAAAACTTACTGTTCCGGTCACTTTCTCCTGTACAAAAGATAAGTCGGCGATATTGGCCAGTTTGGTGATGCCGTCCCGGAACTTGGTCAAGTCCACGTCTGTAGTGTTGATGGCCAAAGGCAAAGCAACTTTGGGCGATATACCTTTGGAGTTACGGATATTGCGTACTTCGGAAATGATCTGCTGTACGATCTCAAATTCCTTGATGATGGCCTCGTCAAAAGGTCGTATCTCCGGGTAAGTCGCTACGATGACACAGTCTTTGGGCTGGCGCTCGCCAAATAGCTCATCGTGCCATAGTTCCTCGGTCAGGAAAGGCATGAATGGATGTGCCAATGCCAATACTTTCTGGAAGTACAGCTTGACGGTAGCGAGGGTTTCGGATTCGATAGGTGCCTGGTAGGCTGGTTTGACCAGTTCAAGATACCATGCACAGAAATCGTCCCATATCAACTTGTACGTAGCCATTAAAGCATCCGATAAACGGTAGCTTTTGAAATGTTCGTCTATTTCGACGACGGCTTGGTTGAAACGGTTTTCAAACCAATATGCAGCACTTTTTTGTGCGACAGTGGCCGGAGCTTCTATCGTTTCCCATCCTTTGACCAGACGGAAAGCATTCCATATTTTGTTGGCAAAGTTGCGTCCCTGCTCGCAATAGGATATATCAAACATGAGGTCATTGCCGGCAGGGGAGGACAGGAGCATACCTACACGCACCCCATCGGTGCCATATTGCTCCATCAGTTCGATAGGGTCGGGCGAGTTGCCCAAAGATTTGGACATCTTGCGACCCAGTTTGTCACGTACGATCCCTGTCAGGTAAACATTGCGAAACGGAGGTTGCTGTGTATAATCGTGTCCCATGATGATCATACGTGCCACCCAGAAAAACAGGATTTCGGGCGCTGTAACCAGATCATTGGTCGGGTAATAATATTTAAAGTCTTCGTTGTCGGGATTTCGTATACCGTCAAATACAGACATTGGCCATAGGCCGGAAGAAAACCAAGTGTCCAATACGTCTTCTTCCTGACGTATACCTAGAGCGGATTTTTCTTGCTTTTCAAATTCTTGTATGGCCTCCTCTTCTGTTTTGGCGACTACCCATTCGTTCTTTTCGTTGTACCAGGCCGGTATGCGCTGTCCCCACCAGAGCTGACGGGAGATACACCAATCCTTGACATTCTCCATCCAATGTTTGTAGGAGGCAAAGAATTTTTCGGGAATGAGTTTGATGGTGCCGTTTTCTACATATTCCAAAGCCGGTTTGGCCAATTCTTCCATCTTGCAGAACCATTGCATGGACAGTTTGGGCTCGATCGCGGCATCGGTACGCTCGGAGAATCCAACCTGGGACTTATAGTCTTCGATCTTTTCGATCTGCCCAGCTTCTTCCAACAACTTGGCTACTGTCTTGCGGGCTATGAAGCGATCTTCGCCGATCAGGATTTGAGCTTTCTCGTTAAGTGTTCCGTCGTCGTTGAGGATGTCGATCACTTCGAGGTTGTGCTTTTGGCCCAGTTCGTAATCGTTCAAGTCGTGTGCTGGCGTCACTTTCAGACAGCCTGTACCAAATTCCATCTCCACATAGTCATCTTCGATAACCGGGATTTCACGATCAATGAGCGGAACCAATACGGTTTTGCCTTTTAGGTGTGTATAGCGTTCGTCGTTGGGGTTGATACAGATAGCAGTATCGGCCATGATCGTCTCGGGGCGGGTGGTTGCAATCACGATATATTCGTTGCTGTCCTTGATTTTATAGCGAACGTAATAAAGCTTTTGGTTGACTTCTTTACGGATGACTTCTTCGTCGGATAGCGCTGTTTTGCCCTGGGGATCCCAATTGACCATGCGTACACCACGGTAGATGTATCCTTCTTTGTAAAAGCGGATAAAGGTATCGATCACAGCATCCGAAAGGTCAGGATCCATTGTGAATTTGGTGCGCTCCCAATCGCAGGAAGCCCCCAATTTCTCCAATTGTTTCAGAATGATACCACCATATTTTTCTTTCCATTCCCAGGCATGTTTCAGAAAAATGTCACGTGTCAAGGATTTTTTGTCGATACCCTGCTCTTTGAGCATAGCGACGACCTTGGCCTCGGTAGCAATGGAGGCATGGTCCGTACCAGGCACCCAACAGGCATTCTTGCCTTGCATGCGGGCACGACGTATCAGTACATCCTGTATGGTATTGTTCAGCATGTGTCCCATATGCAGGACGCCCGTCACGTTGGGTGGAGGCATCACGATGGTGTACGGTTCACGATGGTCGGGCGTGGAACGAAAAAAACCTTTTTCCATCCAATAGGCATACCATTTGTTTTCAGCTTCTTTGGGATTGTACGTCTTTGCTAAACTCATTATTGACTTGATAAAAATAAGAATGCAAATTTAAGCAAATAAAAGTGTTTTTGACAGGGGAATGAGGGGTAAAGTTTTTATATTATACGATGATTGTTATTCCCGAATCAATTCTTCCATTTGTTGGATAAATTTTGTGGAGGCGTAGTTAGCAAATCCTGTATGATGAAATCTGATTTTCCCTTTTTTATCGAGTACCACTGTGGTGGGTAATGCTCCGGAGTACACCTCTTGCGGAACATTACCAACCGTTGTATATAACGGAACTGAAAAATTCTCTTTATCCAAATAGGCTCGCCCTTTGGGAAGATCGCTGTCCTCATTGATTGTCAGAAAGAACATATCCGAGTTGTCGTTGAATTGGGTGTATAGCTTTTCAATGGACGGAAATTCTGCTCGACAAGGTGGACACCACGAGGCCCAAAAATTAATGAATACCACTTTTCCCCGCAAGGACGAAGTATTTTGAATATTTCCCTTCTCGTCCGTAAAATCAAAATCATTGGCAGACGATGTATCCGCACTTTTTTTGTCCATGCTTGCATTAAAAAGCCCTGTTGCCATTAATTGTCGAAGTACGAATGATTTTGCATCCGGGCTGACGAACATAGTGAGCAGAACAGTACCCATAACTATAGAAAAACTATTTTTCCGAATATACTGCCAAAACTTATTTGCAGACTGTTTTTCTTTTGAGATACTTTTATTGTTTGACATACTCCTTAAAATTACGTGTTAGCTAAGTTAATCACTTTCGGCCAGTTCATGTAAAGCCTTTATCATCTTCGGATCAGCATAGTCCCTGCTACCCTCTATACGGCCTACCATAACCCCATTTTTGTCAAGAATAACCGTAGTCGGAATAGAACTTTCCAAATAATCTTTTGGAATATCGCTGGCTGGCGTGTATACCGGTAGATCAAATTTTCTATTTTTCATAAAAGCTTTGGATTTTTTGATGTTATTGTCCACATCTACCATTAAAAAAACAATGTTGTCATTGCCTTTGAACGTTTTTTTCAACTCGTTGATAGAGGGCATTTCGTGAATACAGGGCGGACACCACGTCGCCCAAAAATTGATGAATACGACCTTGCCTTTTAAGGACTTTAACGATACGGTTTTTCCGGTCTCATCTGTAAAGGAGACGTCTGGATAGCTCTGTTGGCTTGTGGCAGTAATTTGTGTCATTGTATCTTTCTGTTCCGATCGGGTGTCTTTTTTCGGAAAATTGCAGGCTGCAAAACTCAAACCGGCCATCAACAATAATACGTGTAAGAGCACCGCTCTCTTGTTCAATTGTACATGCATAACTATTTGTTTTTATTTTGTTAATTTATCTTTCCTTCTTTGATTTCTTCCGACGGTTTGATAATGATCTTGTCTTCGGGAGAAAGATTGCCGAACACCTCTGTCAGTGTATCCAAACGTACACCCTCATTTATGGCAATCCGTTTTATTTCATTATTGTTCACGGTCAATACATACGTGCCCGACTGCGTGCTTAAAATACTCCTGCTCTTAACCCAATGCGATGGATTTTTACGCTTTAGTTTCAACTTGACCTGTGCATAATCTCCCCCTTGCAGTTCACCCGATGGATTGCTTACATCAAACTCCAACGTAAGTGAACGGTCTCGCTGGTCGAGCAATCCCGATGTGCGGGAAAGCTTGGCATCAAAGGTTTTTCCGGGCTGTGAGCTGACCGTAAACATGGCCGGCATACTTTGCTGAACAGACGATGCGTGCTTTTCGGGCAGGGATAAAGTCAGCCGGAGCTTATTGCCCTGTGCCATCATAAACAAGGGCGTGTTGCTTCCCGTTCCTGCCAATGCTCCGACCGAAACATTCCTCTGCGTAATCACACCGTCAAACGGTGCTGTGATACGCAAATACTGCTGTAACTGTGAGGAATGTGCCGTACCTGCTTTGGAAGCATCATAAGCCGATTTGGCACTTTCCATTGCACTTTTGGCTCTGTCTAATTCAATATCCGCTACTGCTCCCGTTGTTTTGGAAGCGTCAACCAATCGGTCATACGCCTGTTTTGCGTACAGATAATCGTTATATACCTTTTGTTCCGATGATTTGCTCGAAAGGTACTGCTGTTCCATTTCGGGAGCTTCTAATACTGCCAAAAGCTGTCCTTTGCGAACTCGGTCGCCTCTGTCCACGTACAACCGCTGTACAAATCCGCTGACCTTTGCGTATACCGCTACCTGTTCGTAAGGTTTCAGCTCTGCCGGAACCGATATTTCATATTCGGGATTGATGAACTGTACAGGAGCCGTAGGGTAACTAACCGATTTCGTTTCCTCGTTCTGTGGCTGTTCCTTTTTCTCCTCCTTTTGCGAACAGGCAGAAAGAACCCATACCAACGAGGTTGCCATAGCCAATAATGCTGTTGATTTTCTATTTATTGAAATGCTGTGATACATTGTATTTATTGTTTTAAAGTTTATTATATCGTTTGTTGCTCTGATTGCTCTGCATAATATCTGCTTTCGTCATCGTCAGGGTCTAATGACGGACTGACAATGGAAGTCCTCGACATTAGAGAGGAAAAGAAATGCGGAACCAATAACAGAATGGTAACTGTGGAAGCGATAAGCCCACCGATAACCGCCCTGCCCAATGGTGCAACCTGCTCGGCTCCGTCGCCTATCCCCATTGCCATTGGCAACATACCTGCAAACATTGCTGCGGCGGTCATCAACACGGGTCTTAATCGGGAAGAAGCGGCAAGCCTTGCGGCATTGGCGGGTTTCAATGCTAATTTCTTACGATAATATTCCGCTTGATTGACCAACAGCACGGCATTTGATACCGATACGCCGAGCGACATAATGATACCCATATAGGATTGCAGGTTGAGCGTACTGCCTGTAAGGTAGAGTAGGATCAGACTTCCCGCAATTACGGCAGGTAGTACCGAAAGGATGACCAACGGTACTTTAAACGATTGATAATAGGCTGACAACATTAGGAAAATCACAATAATGGCTACACCCAGACCTGCCAAAAGACTGCCTAACGTATCGTCCAATAGCTGTAATGTTCCCTCAGTCCAAACGGTTGTGCCTCGTGGCGGTTCTCCGGCATCTTTAATGGCTTGCTTGACTGCCCTCGAAGCCGTTCCCAAGTCTTTACCGTACACGTTGGCCACAACGGTAACGTAGCGATTTGGGCCTTTACGGTTCACCTGTGCAGGAGACGTAACCTTGCGTATGGTCGCCACGTCTTCCAGTACAGGACGAAGACTGCCTTTCTTTAATGGAATTGACCGTAGCATTTCTTCCGACTTCATGGTCGCCTCCGGGATCTGCACCTGCGTTTGGAACACCAATCCCGAATTAGGATCGATCCAAAGGTTTTTATCCGTGTACCGTGTAGACGAAGTAGCGGTTACAAGGCTTCGGGTTACGTCCTGCATGGTCAGCCCAAACTGTCCTGCGAGGTCGCGGTCTACGTTGATTTCCAATGTAGGATAAGCAACCGCTTCTGCAATTCGGACATCACGCAGGTAAGGTACTTTCTTCAAATTTTCTTCGATCTTCGATGCGTGTGCAAAAGCGCCGTTGATCTGCCTTGCACCTATTTTTACCTCAATCGGTGTCATTGCGCCCTGTCCCATAATCTTTTCGGTCAATTCCATTGGCTCGAAATTGAAAGCGACATCAGGGTGCTTTTCTTTTAATTTTACCCTTATTTTTTCTTTCAGATCTTCTATGGATCCTGTATAAACTTTTTGATTGACGGAGACCTGCAAAACAGCCTCGTGTGAAGCACTCGTAAAGAGGAAGATAGGGTTTATAGGTGTTCCTGCGGAATGAGTTCCTACAAATGCAGAGGTAAGGTTGATACCGTTTTCGGGAATAATCCCACGGATTTCATCGGTAATTTCACTGACGATTTTCTCGGTCTTTTCGAGCCTGCTCCCCTGCGGAGCCTGAATACGTAACTGAAAATCGCCGTTGTTGGAAACAGGCATGACATCTGTTCCGACCACATTCAGCAACAGTGCGGCAATGCCTCCGGCAACGGCTACATAACCTATGAAGAGTACAAGTGATTTCTTTCCCCATTTTCGCATACGGTAGGAATAATTGACACGGAATTTTTCAAAGAAAGCCCTTTTTCTCGGTGTATTGGCTTCCTTGTTATGCTTGTTCTTCATCATCCAGTTGGCCAAAATCGGCACAAAGGTCTGTGATGCCAAAAATGATGCTATCATAGCGAAT
>Ga0182746_1003465_pt1 | contig 10624 bp, 8 predicted proteins | sample eDN3rd30CBELigOP_FD_128881 | JGI IMG/M metagenome (GOLD analysis project Ga0182746, IMG submission 128881) | Enriched Organic Plus compost microbial communities from Emeryville, California, USA - eDNA 3rd pass 30_C BE-Lig OP (version 2) (version 2) ... | reverse complement strand
TCATCAAGCTCTGTGTCGGCTGCGACTCCGTCGCCGACCTCGAAGAGTGGATCAAGCTCAAGGCCAAGGAGAAGAAGCGGCGCGGCCAGAAGCCGGAGCACATCCATACGACACGCATGTATCCCAAGCGTGCGGACGAACTGACCGCCGGCGGCTCGCTCTACTGGGTGATCAAGGGCCAGATCACCTGCCGCGAGAAGATCCTCGACATCCGCCAGACCACGGGCAAGGACGGCATCAAGCGCTGCCAGGTCGTGCTCGACGGCAAGGTGACGTTGGTCGAGCCGCGCCCGCGCCAGGCTTTCCAGGGCTGGCGCTACCTCGAGGACAAGGAAGCGCCGCGCGATCTCGCCCGTGCCGCGCCCGGCGCCGCCAGCATGCCCGAGGCAATGCGGCGGGAATTGCAGGAACTGGGGCTGCTTTAACCGGCTGTCATCCGGGCGGCCCCTGCCTTTGGCGAGCCCGGATCCAGTACGCAGTGATTTATTTTGCTAAGGCGGAGGGGATCGCGCGCGGGCGATGACCGCGGTGGTCACACCCCCAGATTATCGATCAGCCGCGTCTTGCCGATCTTGGCCGCCACCAGGAGGCGGATCGGGCCGTCCTTCAGCGAGGCGATCGGTGCGAGCGTCACCGCGTGCCGCGCCTCCAGATAATCGACCGCGAAGCCGGCGCGCGCGATCTCGGCGCGGCCTTCTTCCAGCACCATCTCGGACGGCTCGCCCTGCTTGATGCGCTGGGCGGCCGCCTTCAACACGCGCGCCAGCACCGGCGCCACCGCGCGCTCTGCCGCCGACAGATAAGCGTTGCGCGAAGAGAGAGCGAGGCCGTCCTTCTCGCGCACGGTCGGAATGCCGACGACTTTCACGGCCAAGTCGAGGTCCTTGGCCATCTGGGTGACGACCTGGAGCTGCTGATAGTCCTTCTGGCCGAACAACGCGGCGTCGGGCTGAACTTGGGTGAACAGCTTGGCGACGACGGTCGCCACGCCGCCGAAGAAATGCGGGCGGAATTTGTCTTCGAGGCCCGCGAGCGCCGCGCCTTCCGGCGCGATCCGTGTGGCGAAGCCCTCCGGATACATCGCCTGGGGCGTTGGCGCCCAGACGACGTCGGCCTTGGCCTCGGCCAGGGCTTTGACGTCGGTGTCGAAGGTCCTGGGGTAGCTGCCGAAGTCCTCGTTGGGCGCGAACTGCGTCGGGTTGACGAAGATCGATACGACCACGCGATCGGCCCGCTTCCTGGCCTCTTTTACCAAGGTGAGGTGGCCCTGATGCAGCGCGCCCATGGTCGGCACGAGGGCAATGCGCTCGGCCTTGCGGCGGAAGGGCGACAGCGTCTTACGCAGCACGGGGACGGTGCGGGCGATGATCGGTCGTCGGGGCATGGCGGTGGACCTGTCGGGCGGCTGTCACGAAAGCGGGCTAGCACCTAGCAAATGTGGTTAAGCCGGGCCATGCGATTAATAGTTAAGCCGCGAGCAGCTTGACTAAAATGAACGGATAAATTGAAGATTGGGGATCGATCGAGGGCAACATGCTGGTCCAGGCGATCCAGGAGTCTCCGCAGTCCGCGCACGTCGTCGTGCTCGGAAACGAGAAGGGCGGCTCCGGTAAATCCACGACGGCCCTGCATATCGCGGTCGCGCTGCTCAAGGCGGGCCAGCGCGTGGCGACCATTGATCTCGACTCCCGCCAGAAGAGCTTCACCCATTACATCGAGAACCGAAAGGCGTGGGCCGAGCGGGCGGGGCTCCGCCTCGAACTGCCGACGCATTTCTGCATCGAGCGCGCCGACGGTCCATCGGTCGAGGCCAACGAGGCGCGCGAGTTCGCCAGCTTCTCGCAGGCAATCGCCAAGATCGAGCACAGCCACGACGTCGTCGTCATCGATACGCCGGGCAGCGACAGCTACCTGATGCGCCTCGCGCATTCGATGGCCGATACGCTGGTGACGCCGCTCAACGATTCCTTCGTCGATTTCGACGTGCTGGGCACGCTTGATCAAACCGACTTCTCCGTCACCGGCGAAAGCCACTACGCCCGGATGGTGCGCGAGGCGCGCCGGCAACGCCGTCTGATCGACGGCCGGCTGCTCGACTGGATCGTGGTGCGCAACCGGCTGTCGCAGCTCGGTTCGCGCAACAAGCGCCTGGTCGGCGAGGGCATCGGCGAACTGGCGCGGCGGATGGGCTTTCGCAGCGTCGACGGCTTCGCCGAACGCGTCGTCTTCCGTGAGTTCTTTCCGCGCGGCCTGACCGCGCTGGACAACCTCGACGAGGCGACGTTGGGCACGCGGCCCAGCATGTCGCACGTGACCGCGCGCGAGGAAGTCATCGGGCTCCTCAACACGCTGCATCTGCCGCTGTGCGAGAACGGCAAGCGCCGCGCCGCGGCCCGCGCCGAGTGGTACTCGGTCATGGATCAGCCGCTGCAGGTCCACGACGTGCTGGCGTAGCCAAATACACAGCCTCTCACCGATTCCAGGGCCATTCCTCTTTCGAGGCTCGCGTGCTTTGCACGCTCGCACCTCGGGATGACGGGACAGGCGCCTTGCCGCGTCGCTGTTCGCACCCAATTCGGTGTACACTGCGTCCATGCCGAAAGACCGAACCCAAACCCCGGCGCCGACCTCGTCGAAGCCTGAGATCGCCGCCTTCCTGGAGAAAGTGCGGGCGCTTGGGCCTGCAACGACGGCAGGCGGGCGCGGGCGGCTGATCTTCGCGCTCGATGCGACCATGAGTCGCCAGCCGACCTGGGATACCGCGTGCACTCTGCAGGCCGACATGTTCCGCGAGGCGGCATCCGTGGGCGGGCTCGACATCCAGCTCGTCTATTTCCGCGGCCTTGCCGAATGCGGCGCGTCCGCCTGGATCGCCGACAGCGGCAAGCTCGCCACCTTGATGTCGCGCATCGATTGCCGCGGCGGCCATACGCAAATCGGCAAGGTGCTCTCGCATGCCCGCAAAGAGCACGCCGGCAAGCCGGTGCAGGCGCTGGTTTTCGTCGGCGACGCCATGGAGGAGAAGGTCGACGACCTCTGCGCCGCAGCCGGCGAACTGGGCATGCTCGGCGTGCCGGTCTTCATGTTTCAGGAGGGGCACGACGCCGTTGCGGAGAACGCCTATCGCGAGATTGCGCGGCTGTCGCGCGGCGCCTATTGCCGTTTTGACGCCGGTGCCGCGCACGAACTCGGCGAACTGCTGCGCGCGGTGGCCGCTTACGCGGCGGGTGGTCGTAAGGCGCTGGCGGCACAAGGTTCGGCCACGGCGCGCAAGTTGCTGGCGCAGTTGAGCTGACACATGCCCGTTCTCGTTTTCGGTATTCTGGCGCTGGTGCTCGGCCTGTGGGTGCTCAACGTCATCTCCAAGGTCGATCCCAAGCTTGCCGCGCGCGTGCTCAAGGCGAGCGGCGGCTTGGTGTCGCTCGGCCTTGCGGTCTTCCTCGGCCTACGTGGCGAAATCGGCGTCGCCCTTCCGCTGGGCGCGTTCGGGCTCGGCCTGCTGGGCTGGCTGCCGTTCGGCCCGGCCGGCTTTTCCCAGCGCACGCGGAAGAGCAGGGGGCAGACGTCGCGCGTGCGCTCGTCGTTCTTCGAGATGGAGCTCGATCACGACACGGGCGCCATGCGCGGCCGCGTGCTCGCGGGCAAGTATCAAGGCGTGACGCTGGAGGCGCTCGACGTCACGACGCTGCTTGGCCTGATGAGCGAGGTCGACGAAGAGAGCCGCGCGCTATTGATGGCGTATCTTGACCGCCGCGCGCCCGGCTGGCGTGAAAACGCGCAGGGTGACGCGGCAACGGGGCGCGGTCATGCTGCGTCCACCGGCAAAATGACCGAAGAGGAGGCCTATCAGATCCTTGGCTTGCAGGCCGGCGCGGGCGCGGACGCCATCGGCCGCGCGCACCGCGCGCTCATGAAGAAACTGCACCCTGATCAGGGAGGATCGACTTATCTCGCGGCCCGGGTCAATGAAGCCAAGGACGTCCTTCTTCGCCGCCATCGCTAAGCACTCCTGACGCAACTGTCATCAGGCTCCTGCTGCTTGGCGCCATTCCTGTTATCGATTCAGTTTGTTGTTTGCCCGCGATCTTGTCTCGAACTGGTTTCTGAATCGTCACCGGCGGGGCGGTAACGGCAACCAGTCGCGGGTCAGTTCTTCAGGAGCATGCACGGAATGTCGCCGTGCTTGAGCTGCTTGCAGGCGCGCTCGGCCTGATCCTTGTCGAGACCGGCGAAGCGGGCGCGGTAGAGCGATTTCTCGCCCTTGCTCACCTTTTCGGTGAACGGATCGGCCTTGGCGAGCACGTCCTTGATCTTGCTCTGACAGACATCGAGCCGCTGCTTGGCGTCCTTCTCGTCGTCGAAGGCGCCGACCTGGATCATCCAACCGCCCGCGGTCGCGCGCGCCTTGGCGGCGGCCTCGCTGGTCGCGGCGGCGGGGACCGGCACATCGGCGCCGGCGGAAGCGACTTTGGCGCCGCTGACCGGCAGAACCCCGAGAATACCCGGGCGCGAGCCCGGCGGCGGCTGCGGCACTTCACCTTTGACGGTGCTGACGGTGGTCACGCTGGCCGTGGTGCCCGCCGGGGTCGGCGTCAGCTTGCGGCTGTCGCTCGGCATCGGCGACAGCGAAGCCGTGCGCATGTTGCCGGCGTGAACGGTGACGGTCTTGACCGCATTCGGCTTGATCGGATCGGTGGAGCCGACATTCGGCGCTTCCGCCGCAGCGGCGGCCACGGCGGCGAGCTGCTCGCGCGGCAACGCCTGCGGCGTCGTCGCCAACGGCCCGGCGACCGGACCGGCTGACGCAACGACAACCGGCTCACGCTGCGGGGCGGGGGTCGGCAGAGGCATATCGCGCTTCGGCTCGGCCTTGGCTTCCTTGATCTCCTTCGCCCGCTCCGACGCTTCGGCGATCGCCGGCGCGGTGCGTCTCACGGAGGCAACGTTGATGTTGTTCTCGATGAGGCCGACGACGCGCGCATCGCGCGATTTGGCCGTGCTGCCGCCGAACACGACGGCGATCACGTGACGACCGCCGCGGCGTGCGGACGTAACGATGTTGAAGCCGGAGGCGCGGATGTAACCGGTCTTGATGCCGTCAACGCCTTCGATGCGGCCGAGCAGGTGATTGTGGCTGCGGATCGTGTTGCCGCGGAACGCGAAGCTGCGCGTCGAGAAGAACTTGTAGTACTCGGGGAAGCGGTCCTGGATGGCGCGGCCGAGCAGGGCCTGATCGCGCGCGGTGGTGATCTGCTCGTCATTCGGCAGACCGGACGCATTGCGGTAGGTCGTGTTGTTCATGCCGAGCGCGCGCGCTTTCGCCGTCATCATGCGACCGAAGCTCGGCTCGTCGCCGCCGAGGTACTCGCCGACGGCGACGGCGATATCGTTGGCGCTGCGGGTGACGATCGCGCGAATGGCATTTTCGACGCGGATGCTGTCGCCCGGCTTGAGTCCGAGCTTGGAGGGCGCCTGTGCCGCCGCATGCGCCGAGATCGGGATTTCGCTGGACAGGCTGGTCTTGCCTTGATCGAGCCGCTCGAACAAAAGGTAGAGCGTCATGATCTTGGTGAGCGAGGCCGGATGCCGCGGCGCGTCGGCGTTGGTCGCCTGCATCACCTGGCCGGAATTGGCGTCGACGACGATCGATGAGTAGGGCGGTTCGTAGCTGCTATGCGAAGCCGCGCGATGATGCACTTTCCGACGGCTGCGCGCGTCGGCGTCGGTGCTGGAAAAAGCGGTCAGTGCGGTGAGGGTAATGAGGCCCAGGGCGCCCCAACGAAGTCCACTGCGGACAAAGGCTCCCCGACGCAACATTCGCTCTCCCCAACCCCGGTTTGAATGGTGTCCCTAGGCCCGCATCGTGGCCAATTTATAGCGCTGTTGCGCCGCGACAACTTATAACCGTATGGGTCCGTGGTTTACGGGACGTTAACAATCCGCCTTAAATTTTAAGCAAATTTTGCAGTGCAGCGACGGGGTTGACTTTTTGTGCAGTGCAATATAAGTTTAGGCAACTGGGGTGAGTACCCTGGGAGGTAAATCGCACGTTTGGCGCCGCTAAGCGGGCCGGGAAAGGGACGAAACGATGGTCAAGAATTTCGAGGACCTCCAGCAGGTCAGCAAAGAGAATGTCGACATCGCCCTGAAGTCCATGGGTGCGCTCTCCAAGAGCGCCCAGGCGATCGCTGTGGAAGTAGCCGATTACTCCAAGAAGGCTTTCGAGGACGGCACGGCCGCGCTCGAGAAGATGTTCGGGGTGAAGTCGCTGGACAAGGCGATCGAAGTGCAAACCGAATACGCCAAGACGGCCTACGAAGGCTTCGTCGCCAAGGCGACCAAGATCAGCGAACTGTACGCCGATCTCGCCAAGGAGACCTACAAGCCGTTCGAAGCCATGATGGCGAAGCCGAAGTAATTTCTTCGCGTCGCGTTGGTTAGAGAAAAGCCCGGCCGTATGGCCGGGCTTTTTTGTTGGCGGCTTGGTGCGCGCGGGCTACTTGGCCACGCGCAACTGGGTGAGTGCCGAGCCGATCTGATTGAAGGCTGTGGCGATGCCGCTTGCCGATGTCGAGAGGAAGAATTTGTCCGAGCTCGACGCGCAGTTCTGCAGCAGCGTCGAGGTCGGATCGCCGCCGGTGTTCACCTGGATCGTGTAGAGCGTGATCTTCGCGGCCTTGATGTTGTTGCAGGTCAACTGCTGGCGCGCGTCGATCGAGGCCTGGTCCGAGTACCAGCGGTTCTCGGTGTTCAGGCCGTCGGTCAGCAGGATGATGATCTGCTGGTAGGTATAGTTCGGGTCCTGTGCCGGGACCGTGAACGGTCCGCCGCCGACGAGCGACAGCCAACCGACCTGCAAGCCGATGGCTTGGTTGGTATTGCCCGACGAGACCATGTTGTCGACGAGCGTATTCATCGCCGTCCAGTTGTTGCTCAGGGGCAGCGATGCCTGGGGGCAGCTGCTGTATTGCTCGGCCGCATAGAGCGACGATGGCTTCGTCGCATCCGGCGCGGCGGCATTGGTGTCGTAATTGTTGGTCGAGTCGGGACCGCTTTTGCCATTCAGCGTGCTCGGCGATGCCGGGTAGCCGCGGTCGACGACGCAGCCGGTCCAGGTCGAGTGGGCCTTGGGCGTCCAGGTGCCGGCCGAGGTATACCAAGTGCCACCATAGGACTGACATGTGTTCTTTGATGTCGCCCAGGAGATCGAACAGACCGGCTTAGCGACACAGTCGCCGCGGTTCGAGAACGAAGAGCCGCGGCTGCAGGTGCCGTTGTTGGCGTCCCACGAGGTATTGTCGGTGAGGCTCGGATCCTGCGCCTTGGTGCCCCAGTAAATCCAGTTCGACGTATAGGAGGTGCCGAGATTGACGTCTTTGACGAAGGGGATGATCGACACATAGACGTCGGCCGGCGTGCTGGCCGCCGCTTGCAAAGTCGTCAGCAGGGTCTTTGTCGCGCTCTTGAGCGCGGTCATCTTGCCGGCCTGCGCCATCGATCCGGTGTTGTCGAGCACGAGCGCGACGCGCAGCCGCGTCGAGCCCCATGTCGTGGTCGAACTGCCCGAAATCGTCGTCGAAGCGAAACTCGGCCCGGCGATGCTCATGAACGTGTTCGGCATTTGCACGGAGCCGTTGACGACGACGTTGGAGCCGTTCTGCGCCGAGTAAGTCGCCGTCACGTTGATGTTGCTGACGTCGCCGCGCGTGAACATCGCCTTGAAGTAGCTGTCGGCCTTGCTCTGGAGGTCGCTCGCGGAAAGGGACGCTGCGTTGCGCGACAGCATCAAGGCCGTGGCGTCGAGCGCGGTCTGCAACGAGGTCTTGACCGAATTGGCGCGGCTGTAGTCGACCGCGGCACCCACGCCGAGCACGAGCGGCACGGCCGCCATGCCGAAGATGATCGCGACGTTGCCGTCGCGGGCGCGCCCAAAGCGGGCGAGCAAACGGGCGATGGAGCGGAGGGACGACGAAAGAGCGGGACGCATGGCGTGGCATCGCAAGCTGTTGATCCGCTGCTTGCCTACATTTTCTCCTTAAAGGGAGCGTGCAGCCGATCGTCGAAAAATTGACCGTTCCGGTAAGGCTTTGGCGCCAATGCGGGCGGTATCGTTAAGCCGTGGCGGCACTTAGATCGTTAACAACGGCTGCGGCCGATGCGGCGAATGCCCGTCATGCACGCAAGGATACGGTAACTGAGAGCTTGCCCGCTCCGGCGACAGCGGTGGCCGGATGCCGTCGGCGGCCACCGGCCCGGCTACTTCGCGACACGCAGTTGCGTCAGGTTGGTGCCGATGGCCTGAAAGACGCCGTTCAGCGCGGTGGCCGAGGTGATCATCCAGAACTTGTCGGTCGAGCTGGCGCAATTGCGCATCACGGTCGAGGTCGGGTCGCCGCCCGTATTGACCTGCACCGAGTAGATGGTCACGCCCGACGACTTGATGTTGGCGCAGGTGCCGCTGCCGCTCTTGCTGGAATCGTACATCCGCTTGTCGATCTGGGTCTGGCTCGTCGAGTAGCGGTTTTCGGTGTTCATGCCGTCCGACATCAGGATGATGATCTCCTGATATTTGTAGTTCGCGTCCTTGGACGGAGCGGTGAGGGGGCCGCCGCCGACCAGCGCCTGCCATGCCCAGACGAGGCCGATGCCCTGATTTGTATTGCCCACGGGCTGAAGGCCGTCGACCAGGCTGTTCAGCGACGTCCAATTGTAGCTCAGACCCATCATCTGCGCCGGACAACTGTCGAATTGCTCGGCCGGCCAGAGTTTCGACGGCGCCGTCACGGATGTGGAGATCGGCACGTCCACCAATTGGTCGTAGTTCTGATCGCGGTCGGTGATGCAGCCGTTCCAGGTGTTGTGGTTGTCGGGAACCCACGTGGTCGACGTCGAGCATTTCTTCGTCGACTGACCGTTCTTGCCGGTTTTTGTCGTGGTGCACGTCGTCGACGAGACGTCGCTGCCATTGTCGTCGTCCCAGTCCGACCAATCGATCCAGGTCGCCGCGTAATTGCTCCGGCCGACATTGACGTCCTTGTTGAACGGCACGATCGCCACGTAGACGTCGCCGTTCTGCGTGGCGGCGGCCTTGAGCTGCGTCAGCAGGTTCTTGGTGGCCGACTTGAGTGCGGTCATCTTGCCGTCGGAGGCCATCGAGCCGGTCACGTCGAGCGCCAGCGCCACACGCAGCCGCGTCGATCCCCATTTCGCCGTGGATGACCCGCTCACCGTCATCGCGTTATAGCCCATGATGGTCATGATCTCGGTGGGCACCGTTGCCGAGCCGTTGACCGTGACGGCGGAGCCGCCACTCGTCGTGTAAGACGCCGATATCGCGACGTTCGCGACATCCGCGCGCGTGAACATCGCCTTGAAGTAGTTGCTCGCCTTGCTTTGAAGGTCGGCGCTGTTGAGCGTCGCCGCATCGCGCGACAGCATCAGGGCCGTGGCATCGAGCGCCGTCTGCAACGACGTCTTGACGGAATTGGCACGGCTGTAATCCACGGCGGCGCCGACGAAGCCGACAAGCGGCAGCGACGCGAGCGCGAAGATGGTCGCGATATTGCCCGACGTGTCGCTACCGAATGCCGCAAGCCAACGGCGGAGCGCGTGTAAGGTCTGCGGCATCGGATCCCCCAATCCTACGAGCCGCGGCCTTGATACAATCAGAAGTTAAATATCCGGTATAATGGGATGAGGGGACTGGCGGCGCTCGCCGCGAAGACGGGCGCGGGATACATCAAAAAGTATAGTGATATCGGGCGCTTAATCGCCAGTAATGCGTCTGTTTCATCCGCTTGGATGGCGCAACTTTTCCGTGCCGGCGTCACATCGACAGGCGCAGGCTCGAAAGCGCGGTGCCGATCTGGTTGAAGGTGGCGACGATCTGGTTCGCCGACGTCAGCAGGAAGAACTTGTTCTTGTCGCTGGCGCAGTTCTGCAGCAGCGTCGACGTCGGATCGTTGCCGGTGTTGACCTGCACCGTATAGAGCACGATGCCCGCGGCTTTGATGTTGGCGCAGGTCTTCGCCTGGCGCGTGTCGATCGAGGACGCGTTCGTATACCAGCGGTCCTCGGTGTTCAGGCCGTCGGTCAGAAGAATAATCACATCGGTGTAGGTGTAATTCGGGTCGCGCGCCGGCACCGTGAACGGCGATGCGGTGAGCGATTGCCAGCCCATCTGCAGACCGATCGCCTGGTTGGTGTTGCCGTTCGGCTGCATGTCGTCGATCTTGCTGGACAGCGCCGTCCAGTCGTTCGACAGGCCGAGCAGTGCGGCCGGGCACGATGAATATTGCTCCGCCGGATACAAGGTGCCGCCGGCAAGCGGCGCATCGTTGGTGGTGTCGTAATTCTGGTCGCGATCGGTCACGCAGCCGTTCCAGGTCGAGTGATCCTTCGGCTTCCAGGTGCCGCTGTGCGACGTGCAAGAACTCTGGCTGGTATACTTGCTGATGCTGCAGGCGCCGTTGGCCGCGTCCCACAGATCCCAGCGCAGCCAGGACGCGGTGTAGTTCGCGGCGCCGACATTGACGTCTTTGCTGAACGGCACGACCGAGACGTAGACGTCCTCCGGCACATTGGCGGCCGTCTGCAGCTGCGTCAGCAGGTTCTTCGATGCGGT
>Ga0182746_1003462_pt1 | contig 10633 bp, 9 predicted proteins | sample eDN3rd30CBELigOP_FD_128881 | JGI IMG/M metagenome (GOLD analysis project Ga0182746, IMG submission 128881) | Enriched Organic Plus compost microbial communities from Emeryville, California, USA - eDNA 3rd pass 30_C BE-Lig OP (version 2) (version 2) ... | reverse complement strand
TGGCGACCGCCTTGGCCGCATCCGAACCGGGAAGCACTGTCGGAGGAGACATAAATCCGCCTAGATAATAAAGAGCATCGTGAAGGCTGTAGCAATGAGATTCGCTGCCCTGTCCGACTTGGAAGTAGCGCTCTTGAGCGCGACAAATTTTTTGCCATTTCGAGAATCACCGTAATGGCTCATAGCGGCGGCCGTACCCAGCCGGATTGCCCCCAGGCTCATATTGAATACTGAGAAGTCCCCGGCAATGCCAGTTACAGAGTTGTTCGATGTGGCCGTCAGCAAGCCTGAGAGCGAGCCCACACTGATATTGGTGGCATAGCGGTATGACTCCTTGCTGGCTTCTACCGTATTCTTCTCTATCCAGGCATTGATATTGATTTTCGATGCTTTCAAACGCACGTCGGTTGCGTCGATCTTTACCGGCCCCTCGTGGTGGTATACGGTCTCGCCCAAGGTGTTCTTGATATAGGAGTCTTTGAAAGTCAGGACAACCTCATCATGAACCGTCGCGGTCAGCTTCTGTTTGAATTCGAGCCCCGCTGCTATCAACGTGCCGCCTGCCGCTGCATTGACACTTGCCGCAAGTGCTTGTTCGGCAACCGGTGGAGTAACCGGAGCCGCCATGGAACTCGTCCCCAGCCAGGGAATGCCGTTACTGCTTGCGAACGTGCTGATCAGATTCTCGGCTGCTTTGCTCTCCTGTGGCGACAACGGCGCACCGTGGTTCGAAGCGAGATCGGACACCTCCTGAAGCGTCGGCGTTCTCGGCGCCTCGGCCCCCTGGCTAATGCGCAACTCATCGGTAAGCTTTTCCAGATCCGATTTACTCATACGAGCCACCTGTAGAGTTAAATGGAGAAACCGGGTATCCCGATTGCCATGAGCACGGCTTCGTCAACCGACATTGCCGTGGATGACCAATTTGAAATCGCCAAAATGGGTCGAACCATAATTGCCTGTCAGGCTGTGCGTCACGTCGCCTTCTTCCGTCACGGATTGCGCACCGACCTGCTTGGTTGTCAGCACTCCTTCTGTAGAGGCGCCCACGTCGCCCGTCGTCTTGGTAATGACCGGCCCTTCGATAGTGCGGTTATAGGCTTTCATGTTGACCGTCGTCTGCGCTTTGTGCGTCAGATCGGTCGTGCCTTTGATCAATACCCCCAATGAGCCAGCCGTGATGCTGTAGTGTCCGCACACGTCTACGGTGTAATTACATCCGACGGTGTGATTGTGATCGTTCACCACTTCATGACAATGATCCTTCTGCGCCCGCTGATGCACCAACTCCGCCCCCAGCGTGTCATCGAAGATCATCTTGTTGCACATCGTCGGATCGCCATAGACCGACTGGCTGCGGAATCCGCTTTGGTTCGCATTTCCGGGCAATTCCACCGGCGGCATGTTATTGGCGTTATAAACGCGCCCCAAGACAATCGGCCGATCGGGGCAGCCGCCGATGAAATCAACAACCACTTCGTCATTTACCCGCGGCAGTTGCAGGCCGCCAAATCCACCACCGGCCCATGGGCTAGATACCCGTACCCAGCACGAACTGCTTTCGTTTTTCTGACCGTAGCGATCCCAGTGGAACTGGATTTTGATCCGGCCGTATTTGTCGGTCCAGATTTCCTTGCCCGCCGGTCCGACCACGCGCGCCGTCTGCGGGCCGTGCGTGCGCGGAATCGGGGTCGTGCGCGGCGCGCGATATTGCACGTTCGAGGGCAGTGCCGAGAATGACTCCTCGTAGAACTCCTCGGTGCCGCTGCCACTGGAGTAGCCGCCTACGCTCATCCGGTAGTTCACCATCACCACCAGATATTCGCGGTTTTCCGCTTTGCGTGGGTGATTGCGCAAGGTAAACAAATGCCCCGGCGCCAGGCCTCGAGCGTTGCTCAACCCCAGGTTTTGTTCCTGAATGCTTTGCAATTCCTCCAGACGAATACGAGCGTATTGCTCGCCATGCTGAGCCTCTTGGAAACCGCCCTGCCATTCGAACATTTCGAGGTTGCCCGGCTCTGAGCCGCCCTTGCGCTTGGACATCGCGTCCAGGCTCGCCCCCGGCTTTGTAAAGTCGTAGTCCACCGTGGCATAGCCATCGGGTGTCACCTGGGCCGAGACTTCCCACATCGAGATGCACTCTTCCTGGGGCGTCGCGACCCGGTCAGGGCCGTAATACGGAATCGTCTCGTAGCCAGGCACGGGGCTATGCGAGGCAATATCGTCAGTCATGACCAGGGTGTGCTGGTCTTTATCATGCTTGAAGTAGTAGTAAATCCCTTCGTGCTCCATCAGCCGGCTGATGAAGGCAAAATCCGTTTCCTGATATTGAACGCAGTATTCCCACGAGCGATAGCTGCCCGTGAGTTTCATTTCGAACGGATATCCGTATTCCCCGAGCACTTCTTTGATGATATCGGGGACGTTTTTCTGCTGGAAAATCTTGTTATCCGAGGTCTGCGTCAGATACCACAGCCACGGTTTCACCGTGGCTTTATATATGTAATTACGCGAGACGCTGTTTTCGCGCCCGACCATGACGCAACGCACCACGTGCCCGCCGAGATAACGCTTCGCGGATGAGGTCGCTAATTCCAGGGTCAAGGGCTTGCCCAGCAGTTGTTTCAAATCCAGGTTGAAATTGTCCGCCAGCAGCTCGACTTCGAACTCGAACAGTTGCGACAACCCCTCGTATCCTGCCATTTGCCGGAATGTCAGGCCGTCGACTGCCGTGTGGGCAATGATGGGGCGAGACTGAAGGACGCTAGGAATATCCACAAACTTTCTCCAGAGACTATCTCCGGCCGTTGCCGCAGGCACACGACTGAACATCCACGGCGTTCATGCCAATGTCATGTCAACCACGCAAAATGGCCCGTTATAGACTAATCATCGCAAGCTACTGGAAGAAAAATAGGGACTCAAGGCGGTTTTCCCTAATAGATGCAACGAATCTATAACTATCTGAAACGCCAGCAGATTCTGCCCAATAGGATGTCTCGCCCCGTGGCTACCTCTTGTTACCACAAAGCCTGAGCACGTTCCTGTTACAGTGACGGCCGTCACTTATTTTTTCGAGGCGCTGCCTGGCGCCGGCTGCCGTGCCTGTTCTTCCCCCTGCTTCGTCCCCCTTTGTCGTGCTGGATGCCTGTGTCCTGATGTCCGGCATCATGCGCCGCCTGATGCTGAGTCTGGCTGCCCATGGCGTCTATCAGCCTGTATGGAGCGAACGCATCGGCGAGGAATGGCGTCGGAATGCTGCTCGGCTCTGGGATATCCCCCTGGATGTGCTGGAGACGCAATGGGCGGAAATGAACGAACGGTTCCCGCAAGCAAGCCAAGGCGATTTGCAGGCATACGAAGCCGGGTTACGTTACAGCGATCCCAAGGATTTTCATGTCATCGCGGCGGGGCTCGCCCAGCGAGCCCGCTGCGGTTTGCAGCAACCGCCCCAGGTATTGGTGACCACCTGGAATCTGAAAGACTTTCGCCGTTCCGAGCTGCGGCGCCAGGGGATGGATGTATTTAACCCAGATAAATTGCTGTCTCAATGGTGGCAAGACGATGCGGACCGGCTGCGTGCATCAATCCGGGCGATACCGGCAGACTATATTGCGCTGGGGCGGGATCCAGAACCGCTGGACGCAACGCTGCATCGCGAGCGGCTATACCGGCTGAAGGCATTGGTCGCGCGCGACGGGCTGTGACGCGCGGCTCAGACGCTCAATGATCGTGATTGCTCGCCGCGAACCCTGCGGCATTCAACACATCGATCACTTCCTGAATATGCTCGGGGCCTCGGGTCTGCAATACGAAATCGACTTCGACGTTCCGTACGGGCAATGCCGTAAAGGCGCGTTGGTGGTGCACCTCGGTAATGTTGGCCTGGGCATCCGCGATCAGTTTGGTGGCGTGCGCCAAGGCGCCGGGCAGATCGCGCAGATCTACCCGGATACGCGCCAGCCGGCCTGCGCGCACCATGCCGCGTTCGATCAACTCGCCCAGCATCAAAGGATCGATGTTGCCGCCGGTCAGCACCAACGCAACGCGTTTGCCGTGGAAACGTTGGCCGCCTTCGGCTTGATCGCGTAGCAACGCAGCCAGGCCGGCCGCCCCCGCCCCTTCGACAACGGTTTTCTCGATTTCCAGAAGCACGACGATAGCGTGCTCGATATCGCTCTCGCTGACCAATTCGATACGATCGACCGCGCGACGAACGATCTCTTGGGTGATCGCGCCTGGGGATTTCACCGCGATGCCTTCTGCGATCGTGTAGTGGCCGGCAGTCATCGACGCGCCCCTCACGGCAGCGTACATGGACGGAAACCGCTCGGTTTGAACGCCGACGATTTCGATACCCGGTTTGATTGCTTTCGCGGCGGTCGCAATGCCGCTGATCAAGCCGCCGCCACCGATGGCGATGACCATCGCGTCCAGGTCTGGTTTGTCCTCCAGCATTTCCAACGCCAGGGTGCCCTGCCCGGCGATGACCGCCTCGTCGTCGTAAGGATGGATCATGATCAGGCCGCGCTCCCGTACGAGTTCGTAGCCATGGGCTTTCGCGTCGTCAAAGGTATCGCCATGCAAGACGACTTCTGCACCGAAGCGCCGCGTATTGGCGACTTTGACCGTAGGCGTGAATCGCGGCATGACGATCACCGCCGGCACCCCCATGCGCTGCGCATGATAGGCCACGCCTTGTGCGTGGTTTCCTGCGGACACCGCAATGACGCCCTTGCTGCGCTCTTGCGGCGTCAGCGCCAGCATTCGATTTAGCGCGCCCCGCTCTTTGAACGAGGCAGTGAATTGCAGGTTTTCGAATTTCAGCCAGATCTCGGCGCCCAGGATATCGGAGAGCGTGCGCGAGTGCGTAAATGGCGTTTTATGCACTTGCCCTTGCAGACGGGCGCGGGCGGCTTGTATGGCGGCGAGATCGATCACGGTCGAATCCAGTAAGAATCGTGGAATCCGCTTCTGTAAGGACGGAAATAGCTGTCAGATACATAGGCAGGTTCATCACAGCCACACGCGGCGGCCGGGACCATGAGTGTAAATCCTCATCGCACGGGCAGGAAATTAAAGAACAGCAGTCCCTGCGCATAATTGATCCCGATGCGCCGGTCGTTCTCGCCCAGCAGATTTGCAATCAAATCCAGTCGGCCAATAATGGCGCCGAATTCGCGCTCGAAACTGAGGTTGGTCACGGTGGGCGATATTTCGTTGGCCAATAACAAAGGCTCGCCTGCCACATTGCGGCGAGATGCGAGCAACCACGCAGCGGCCTCGACGTTGCGCGCGGCGTTGTAGATCCGTTGCCCATGCAGCACATCGGACACGTAAATACGCGTTTTGTCGTTGTGGGCAGCGATCAGCGTATCTGCCAGACCATAAATAAAGGCAGCGACGCGGTCGCGGGTATAGGCAGGATCCAGCGAGACAGCCAAGATCTGGATATCGCGCAAGCCACTCAGATCAGCAGGGGGCGTGCGGGTTTCGATCATTTTTCTCACCCGGGCCACGGCGGCTTCTTGTGTGGGGACGCCGGATTTGCGCCACTCGCGAGGATTGCGGCGATAGAGTTTATCCAACAAGCTGTACAGGCTGTCCAGGTTGTCGCGAATTTCCAGGGTGACGGTCCGGTTGAAATCAGTTTGCGCAAACTGATCCATGGACATCTCTTCGCTTTCCGGGCCGACGGCCTCGGGCTGACCTAGCGAACAGCCGGCCACCCACAACAGGCTGCCGCTCGCACACATCCAGGCTACCCAGCGTGGGCACCTCATGCCCGTATGATTCCTGTACTAATCAATGAGCGCTCCATCGTATCGCTGCAGGTACACCATGTGCCCGCGTCCTTGCGTCCAGGAATTTACCGCAGATCAAAACAAAAACAGCACCTTTCGGTGCTGTTTTTTGCTCAAGAAACGCAAAGCTTATTCAGCTTGCGGCGCCGATTGAGGGGCGGCTTCAGCACCGGGTTGTTGCTGTTGCTCGATCCCGCCGATGGCCTTGATGGACAGACGCAGGCGGCCCTTGTCATCGGCCTCGATGACCTTGACGCGGACCTGTTGGCCGACCTTGAGCACATCGTTGATGTTGGCGATGCGGTAGTTGGCGATTTCCGAGATGTGCAGCAAGCCGTCACGGCCGGGCAGCACTTGCACGATGGCGCCGAAATCCAGCAGGCGCAGAACGGAACCGTCGTAGACCTGGCCGACTTCGACATCCGCGGTCAACTCGACGATACGACGCTGGGCTTCTTTGGCCTGAGCCTCGTCCACGCTGGAGATCACGATCGTGCCGTCATCAGAGATGTCGATCTGGGTGCCGGTTTCTTCGGTGAGGGAGCGGATGGTAGCGCCGCCCTTGCCGATCACGTCACGGATCTTCTCGGGGTTGATCTTGATGGTCAGCATGCGCGGCGCAAAGGCCGACAGCTCACCACGCGAACCCTCGAGAGCTTCGGTCATCTTGCCCAGGATATGCAAGCGGCCTTCGCGGGCCTGGGCCAGCGCAACCTGCATGATTTCCTTGGTGATGCCCTGGATCTTGATATCCATCTGCAGCGCGGTAATGCCGTTTTTCGTACCGGCCACCTTGAAGTCCATATCGCCCAGGTGATCTTCGTCACCCAGGATGTCGGTCAGAACAGCGAATTTGCCATCGTCCAGGATCAAGCCCATGGCCACACCGGCCACGTGATCCTGCAGCGGCACGCCCGCATCCATCATGGCCAACGAGCCACCGCAGACCGATGCCATCGACGACGAACCGTTGGATTCGGTGATTTCCGACACCAGGCGGATGGTGTATTGGAAATCTTCGTGAGGAGGCAGCAAGGACACCAGTGCACGCTTGGCCAGGCGGCCGTGGCCGATTTCGCGGCGCTTGGGCACACCGATACGGCCGGTTTCGCCGGTCGCAAACGGAGGCATGTTGTAGTGCAGCATGAAGCGGTCACGGTACTCGCCCATGAGCGCGTCGATGATCTGCTCGTCTTGCTTGGTGCCCAGCGTGGCGACAACCAGAGCCTGCGTTTCACCGCGGGTGAACAAGGCGCTGCCGTGTGCACGGGGCAACACACCCAGGCGCACGCTGATGGGGCGCACGGTGCGGGTGTCGCGGCCGTCGATGCGGGGTTCGCCATTCAGGATCTGACCGCGAACGATGCGGGCCTCGAGGTCGAACAGAATGTTGTCGACTTCGACTGCGTCGGGAGCGTCCTGGCCAGCAGCAGCGGCCTGCTCGGCCAGCTTGGCATGTACGTCGGCGTAGACGTCACGCAGTTGCGTCGTGCGGGCTTGTTTCTGGCGAACCTGATAGGCAGCGACCAGGCTGTCTTGGGCAGCGGCAGTCACTGCAGCAATCAGGGCCTCGTTTTTGGGAGCGGCTTGCCATTCCCAGTCGGGCTTGCCGGCCTCGCGCACCAACTCGTGGATGGCGTTGATGGCAGCCTGCATTTGCTCGTGGCCATACACCACGCCACCGAGCATGATTTCTTCGGACAGCTGCTGTGCTTCGGACTCGACCATCAGCACGGCATTTTCGGTACCGGCGACCACCAGGTCCATCTTGGACGACTTCAACTGCGAAGCGGTGGGGTTCAGCACGTAATGGTCATCGATGTAGGCCACGCGAGCAGCGCCGATCGGACCATTGAACGGAATGCCCGAGATCGCCAAGGCGGCGGAGGCGCCGATCATGGCCGGGATATCGGGATCGATGTCGGGATTGACCGACAGGGTGTGCAGCACCACTTGGACTTCGTTGTAGAAGCCTTCGGGGAACAAGGGACGCAACGGGCGATCGATCAGGCGCGAGGTCAGGGTTTCCTTTTCGGAGGGTTTGCCTTCGCGCTTGAAGAAGCCACCGGGGATACGGCCCGCAGCGTAGCTTTTTTCGATGTAGTCGACCGTCAGCGGAAAGAACGTCTGACCGGGTTTTGCCTTTTTGGCGGCCACGACGGTGGCCAATACAACCGTATCGTCCACCGACACCAGCACAGCGCCGGAGGCCTGACGGGCGATCTCGCCGGTTTCCAGCACGACCGTATGCTGGCCGTATTGGAACGATTTAGTCACTTTATTGAACATGACGAGAATTCCTTACAAATGAAAAACCGTGGCCGCTGCGACATACGCCGCACCGACCACGGTTGTGTCATGGGGAGCCTGCCCCGTCGATCACTTGCGCAGACCGAGTTTTTCGATCAGTGCGCGGTACGAATCGGGATTGCGACCCTTGAGGTAGTCGAGCAGTTTGCGACGACGGCTGACCATGCGCAGCAGACCGCGGCGCGAATGGTGGTCCTTCATGTGTTCTTTGAAGTGACCGGTCAACTCGTTGATACGAGCGGTCAGCAGAGCTACTTGGACTTCGGGGGAACCGGTATCGCCTTGGGCGCGTTGAAACTGAGCGACGATGTCGGCTTTTTTGATGTCAGCTACGGACATGGAATGACCTCTTCGGACTGGCGGCAGGGCCGAGGTGCCCTACCGTGGTTTTAAAAACGGCAAACAGTTGCGCAGGCGCTGGCATGCGCGAAATACGACTTTTTGTACAACTTTTTGACGTGCGTTCAATATCAATTTGCCCGGCCATACACAATAGCCGGGCAAATCAAGGATGGAATTATAGCCGATTCGCTAGAATTACCCTACTAGGCCGGAATACCCGTCGTCTGGCCGCCCTTTTCGGGTGCTGGCCCCATGGCCGCCGCCCGCCGGAGAATCGCCATGCCCCGTCATATTTACCGCTTAGCAAGCCGCGCCGTGGCGCTGACCGCCGCGCTCGGTGCCCTGTCAGCCTGCGCCAATCTTGCCCAGGTGCCGCCCGGCGCCCCGATGGCCGAGGTTACCAGCCAGTTTGGCCGGCCCAATTTTGAATGCACCCGGGCCGACGGCACGCATCGCGTCATCTGGACCACCCAGCCGTCCGGCCAGTATGCCTGGGGCACGGATCTCACTGCCGACGGACGCACCGAGCAGATCGTTCCTATCCTGACCGATCCCTATTTCAAGCAGCATTTGGCGCAAGGCATGACGGCGGAGCAAGTGCAGTGCGAGTTCGGCCCGCCGGCCGATATCTCGGGCGTAGGCCTGCCCAGCGTGCGCGAAACCGTCTGGGCGTATCGCTATAAGCAGTCGGGCGTATGGAATTCGCTGATGTACGTCTACATGGGACGAGACGGCAATAGCGTGACCCGTTTTCATCCCGGGCCTGACCCGTTGTACGACGAGGACAGGCGTTGGCGCTGAGGAGGTTTTCCAGTCCTTAGGGCGCGCACACCACAGGACTGTGGCAATGCGCGTTTTGCCTCAATGCGGACTGGCTCAATCCGGGTGCGAGCGGCGTTCTTGCTGAAACTTTCTGGCGCGATTCCAGCGCCAGAACATCACTACCCATCCGGACAGGCCATAGAGCACGAACAGGCCGAACAGGACTACCGGGGGATCGCTGGAAACAAAGACGAAGACGGCGACCACGAGCAAAATGCCCCAGAACGGCACGCTACGGCCCAGGGCAAAGCTCTTGCCGCTGAAGAACGAGGCATTCGACACCATGGTGACGCCCGCATACATGGTCAGGGCGAACGCCACCCAGCTCAGCACACCATCCTGAAGGGGTAGCTTGTTATCGATCGCCAGCCAGACAAAACCCGCCACCAGCGCAGCGGCAGCCGGGCTGGGCAGCCCCTGGAAATAGCGTTTATCGACGACGCCGATATTGGTATTGAAGCGGGCCAGGCGCAGAGCGGCTCCTGCCACATACACGAATGCGGCCAGCCATCCCCAGCGGCCCAGATCATGCAGCGCCCACTCGTACATCACCAGCGCCGGCGCAACGCCGAACGAGGTCATGTCCGACAGGGAGTCGTATTGTTCGCCGAACGCCGATTGGGTATTGGTCAGCCGCGCCACCCGGCCATCCATCCCATCCAGCACCAGGGCAACGAAAATCGCAATGGCGGCGGTTTCGAAACGATCGTTCATCGCCTGCACCACGGCATAAAAGCCGGCAAACAGCGCCGCGGTGGTAAAGGCGTTGGGCAGCAAATAGATGCTGCGATGACGATTTTCAGAATCTCGCATTGAAAAATTGGGCATATTTACAAAAAGTGGCGGCGAATAGCTGAAAGGTTAACTCATTCGTAAGGAAAAAAGGCCGCTAACGCCGTGCTAGCGGCTTGCTGGCCCATCGCAACTGCCGTGCCAGCCGGAATTGGCCGGGGCACCCAACGGTCTGCCGAGACTGCGCTGCACCGGGGCTTATGCCCCAAGGCTGGCGTCTTTACCGAGTCCGCCCGGCGGCAAAAAAAGCCCCCCCACGCTGCGCCTTCGGCTTGCTGCCCCCCAAGGGGGCGCTTTTTGCCTTGGGGCGGCCCGGCGGCAAAAAAAAAGGCATCCTTGGGAAAGGATGCCTTTCTTGCCCTGCCTCTTCGCGGGGCAAAGCGGGACTAATGCGACCTTAGTTCTTGGACTTGTCGACCAGCTTGTTCGCGGCGATCCAAGGCATCATGGCGCGCAGTTTGCTGCCGACTTGTTCGATCTGCGATTCCGCGTTGATGCGGCGGCGCGAGGTCAGGGTCGGAGCGCCGGCGGCGTTTTCCAGGATGAATTTCTTGGCGTACTCG
>Ga0182746_1003460_pt1 | contig 10645 bp, 8 predicted proteins | sample eDN3rd30CBELigOP_FD_128881 | JGI IMG/M metagenome (GOLD analysis project Ga0182746, IMG submission 128881) | Enriched Organic Plus compost microbial communities from Emeryville, California, USA - eDNA 3rd pass 30_C BE-Lig OP (version 2) (version 2) ... | reverse complement strand
GCCACCGCTCAACGTTGTTGGCGGTCGAGTCAGAATCGTAGTTACGAAAGCATCACGCGCTCCCTTACTCTGGTGCGGCGGGTCAGACTTACCAAACGCCCCCGCAAAATTTATCCCTTCGGTGTAGTCGCCCACGATAGTTATCAGGTCGTCCGGGTCGCTACTTGCCGCTGCGAGCATACGAACCGCACCCTTAGGGTCGTCGGTATTTGTCGCTCCGGTGAGGTAAGTGTCTTCGTACGCCGCATCGGTCATGACACTTACGAAGCCTGCGCTATCACCCTCGCTCGTGAGCGAGTCATTGCCCGAGAAGCTATTGGCAAAGTTTATAGTCCCGGTGAAGCTGCCGACAGCATAGACTGAAGTTTCACCCAAAAGAATGCTACCAACAGAGGCGGTGGCTCCACTACCAGCAAACTGGCGGGCGTATACATCTTCTTGTTGGTCGTCAAGCTTCAGGATGAAGCCATCCGTCCCGTCACTCTGGCCACCGATATAGAGTGAGTCGTCGCTTCCTGGCTGGAGAGCTGTGATTAAAGCACTGTCCCCGATGCCGACAGCGTAATACGAATCATATGTGCCTGTTGCGGCATCCAACCAAACCACGAGTGCACCAGTGGCGTTCTCGTCCGTCGTAATCGGATCCGCATCGACATCAGCCTCACCCGTGACATCTGCCGCAATGATAAATGAGTCTCCACTCGCTTCAACTATGTTTACTGCCGCCGAATCATCTGAGACCAGAGTATAGCTCCAGGTGTATTCGGCAGCGACACCATCGCTAAGCGCAAACACAAAACCGGCTGGTGCTACTGAAGTTATTACCGACGCTTCGTTTTCAGAATCAAACTGAACTGCACCGGAGAACATGCCGCCGATGGCAATGTGTTCATCGGTCATTGTGATGCTGTTGAATTGCACTAATGCCGGGTCCTCTTCTCCCTCGCCAGCCGTTCCGTATGTCTCAATCCATGCGAATGATCCATCGGTATTTAGCTTGAGGACAAAGCCGTCGCTCACGCCCTCTGCGGTCAAGTTTCCTGGAGCGCCCGACCAGCCAGCCGAAAACCCCATGACACCAGAGAAGTAACCAACAACGTATACGTGCTCGTTCGTAGCGACCATGTCCGTAATCGTAACGGCGCCGTTACTGCTGAGACTTCGTGTCCAGCCATAACTGCCTTCAATTGTTTTCGTTATTGCCGCGCCAGAGATTGCTGCAGTATGCAGGTCAGTTCCACCAAATGTCTCACGAAAATCTACAGAACCTTCGAATGCAGTGGCGACATAGAGATCATCTCCTGCCGCAGCTACTACGCTCGAGGACTGGTCGCCTGCCGCACCAAACGTCTTCGTCCCGCCGTAGCCCGTCGTGGCCGCATGAGCATTAAAGAATACGAGCCAAACCACGAGCAGAAGAATTGCTGGCAATATGGCGTGGCGAACGTACTTCATCCTGTCTGGCATGACAGCTACTGCCGTCTGGCTCACTTTTGAGGGCACGATTTTGCGTACCGCCCCGATAACCGCACGATCTGTGGCGAGGTAGCCTCGCCGCGCACCACGGCCAACACGTCGCGTATGGTCCAGCGCACGCTTCGTCTTGCTCGTCCGCCCCGAAATTGGCCTCATATAAGGCTCCTTACCCTCCGGATGCAAATCACCAGACGACATAGGTCGCAATCATACCCCTCTGTAACTACTGTAATCATAACGCTTTTGCTTCACCCGGACAAGAGCCAATCCACCAGATGATGAGGTCGTTGCGGGTACAAGACGAGCTGAGGCTACGATCTATGTGTGCGTTTGCGTAGCGCTTGATAAGCCGAGCGCGAGGCATCAGAGATAAGTGTACGGTAAAAACACCTAGGATCGTTCGTATTGATTGATCAGTTCTTGCAGCTTTGCGTTCTCTGCATCAGTCCAGTTGTCTGGCTGCGTTACCGCGCGCCATGCATTTACGATCGTTGGCGGGTAGTTGTGGCCGTGGCCGTTCGGCACGTCCACACCGAAGAATTGATCGATCGTCACCTGGATGAAGGTTATGAATGGGTACCACTGCATACGCGGCGACACATCATAGCCACGCGTCTCGCTAAGCCAGTCAGGCTTCTGAAGGATCAAGTCGGGGTTCCACCAAACAACAGGATCTGATGGATGTTGCAGATAAAGCACTCTCGGCTGACCCCATGGTCCTGGCTCTGTACTCATGATATCGTCGATGGTCGCTGCAAAACGTAGTGTTTGACCATCCTGGTACACGGGCAAGATCTGCGGACTACCACTGTCACGATCCGTCGTGAAACGCTTCCATGGCTCAGCGAAGCTCGGCGTCCCCGCATACAACGCACCGTCAGTGCGCTGCAGATAGTCACTCGCGCTACTGAATGCCGCCTGGCTACCGAACGAGCCAAGACTCAGCCCGTAGGCGATCAGCTTCGGCCGCTCATCCTCTGGCAGTTGGCTCCAACGCTCATAGACCGCCTCAAAGAGCAGCCTACCTGCATCAGTGGCATCCTTTTGGTTGAATATCAGCGACATCCAGCTCGGCAGATACGAATACTGAATCGTCACGAGTGCGCTATCACCGCCCCACATGTACTCGAGTGCATCTGCTGTCTGCGGCTCGATCCAGCCAGATCCCGTGGCCGTCATGACCACGAGGATTTGCCTATCAAACGCACCTGTACGCTCCAGCTCTTCCACGGCGAGCGCCGCACGTTCCTGTAGAGTCTCTGCCGAGAGATATCCCGCATAGACACGGATTGGCTCTGCTGCTTCACGGCCAGTAAACTCGGCTATATCAGCTTGGCTTGGGCCTGTCGCCACGAAGCTTCGGCCTTCACGGCCCAGGCTATGCCAGCTCACTGCAGAATCAGGCCCGCCCGAGCGAAGCGACGACGTCACTGGCTCGACTCCAGGTTTGTCGCGGTCATTGGCGGTACTATAGGTTTTGTTCGCAAAGTCTTTGAACGAATCCACAAATACACCGTTAAATACCATGACAAGTAGCGCCGAGACGATACCAACGCTCAGCAATGTGACGAGCTTGCGTGGCAATATACGTACTTTTGCCACCTGCCGCTTGATGATATGCGTCAGCCCACGGATGAGGCGAGATACAAGCAGCACGACCGTAAGCGTGACGAAGGAAACCCAGACGACATTCCCAATCGATGCGCCATCGAGCGGCTCTTCGCCGACGAGCAAACGCACTTCATTTTGCCAACTCGCGGCCTCGAAGCCAAACGTGATGATGAGCATCGCAAAGAGTGGCAACGCCGTGCGCCAAGTCTGAGATTTGATAGCCGGCGTTGGCTCAGGTACACGCAGCCATCGCCAGATATAGCTCACGAGCACACCTATACCGTAGCCGATCGCGAAGCCCAGACCTGCGATCAGGCCGAGATAGAACGCATTGCGCGGCATGAGCGTCGGCGTCAATGCCAAGAAATAACCATAGAGACCAAACGCCAATCCCAGGAAGTTTAGATGATAGAAGTTACCAACACGCCGAGTGACCACACTCGCCACTCGCTTCACGCCTCCAGCCATAGCCGACTCCTCATATCTTAGTGGCTACATTGTACCAGGTCGCAAAAGCCCAGAAGAGGGCTAGTCTTCTCGAGCTCGGTACCTTTTCTTTTGTGAAATATAAAAATCCTCACCGGTTTTCTTGTCCGCGACTTTGTCGGCCGGATATTTCTTCCGATTGTGTTCTAGTTTGCTTTTGATGGCTTCCTCTATATCAATATCCAGATGGACGGCCAATTCTATTGCGTAGATCATGACGTCAGCTAGCTCATTCTGCAAATTCTGCTTGAGCGCTGGGTCAGCGTTTATCTCGTCGACAGAGTGATTTTTCCACTGAAAGAGCTCGAGAAGTTCAGCACCCTCTATCATGATGGACTTCGCCATATCCCCTGGCTCGAGACCATACCAATCCCGTTCTAGCAGATACTGTTTTATTTCCTTAGATACATCATCCATGTGTGGAGTATAGCACTGCGCTACAGAAGAGTATTTTCAACTGAATATCATATTCACCCGCAAAACTACAGCCAATAACTGAACCGACTAATCTTCGCACTAGCCTGGACAGATATCGTACATTGCAGAAATAAACGCGGACATGAAAAAAGACCAGCGGATGCTGATCTCATTTCTTTGGCTGGGATGGAGGGATTCGAACCCCCGAATGCCGGGACCAAAACCCGGTGCCTTACCACTTGGCGACATCCCAACGGCACTCCGTAAGTATATAAAAAACAGGGGCGAAAATGCAACTCCGGTACTATTATTGAGATCGGTTTCATATCATACCCCTCCTACGAGCAGGGGAGCATTTGGAGCAGTCGCGGCGAAGGGTGCCATGGTAGCAATTGGAGCTGCCCATGTGCAGAGTCTCGTGGGCGCTCCACGCGTAGGCACCGATACTACGTGCCGCGGTGAGTGCGACTCTTGTGGTTGAGGTGGAGACCTCTACTATGGGCTCTGGTTCGAGCGTCTCGGGCGCTGACTGGCATTGACGCACAAATGGGCAGCCGCCGCATGCCATCGCGCCTACAGCACATCCAGCACCTCTACTTCGTAGCGTGGCCTGGATATCACGCCACTGCTCGGGTGAGACGCTGCGCACATCACGCTCGGTCTTCTCCTGCAAAGCCTGAAATCTGAGCTCAAGCGTGGCTTCCATGACCCGCACCTACTGTCGTCTCAAAGAATATTTCGCTGCCGATCTGCGCGTCATCGATATCCAGCTGGCGAAGCAGCCTATACATCGCGCGCACGAACGCCACGCTGCCGCAGAGCAGATATTGGGCCGCGGGATCATGGACAGCGGCGATCGCCCCTCGATCTATGCGTCCATAGGTACACTCAGAAGCTGATGACCGCTCTCTCGTCAGATGATGAATCACGCGCAGCCCTGCGTGTCGTGCCCCCAACCCATTCAGCTCTTCGGCGAAGACGATATCGTTCAATGTCTTGTTGCTATAGAGCAGCGTGATGGCACGCTGTGGATCAGTACCCAGCACAGATTTGATCACACTCCAGAGCGGGCTGATGCCCACCCCGGCAGCGATACATACGAGGGGCGCGCCATCATCTGCATAGAGGTCACCATATGGCTGGCTGCCGAGAAATATATCGCCGGGCTCGAGCCCGCAGAGCCGATCAGAATACGGCCCGATCGCCTTGACGGTGACGCCAAGGAGCTGCTCGCCAGGGCTCGTGCAAAGGCTGTATGCTTTGCCCTCCGGCACGCCTAGCTCGGGGAAAAGCACCGTGATGTACTGTCCTGCCTCATAATCTGGGAGCGCACCATCAGCATGCGCAAAATATATCGTCCGCACGTCATGCGTCTCATGCTTCACTTTCTCGACTCGATATCGCTGCATAGCTTCTCCTCAGTGCACCACGCACGTATCGACGTAGCGCAGCATAACTTCTCTTAGTATTTCGAATTCTTCGTCGGTGTAGGTCGTAAGCCTGCGGAAGCGTGGGCTGAGTGTTTTGCCTGCGACAAACTTCTGCAGTGCGAAACGTGGGCTACCCGCGACTAGCTGCCCGATCGACTCGATATCGCGTGGACTGAGCTGGTATTTGACCACGGTGGTGCGAAACTCGTGCTCCAGACCACTCGACTGGATCAGATCGATAGAACGCTGGATAGCTGCTGTATCGATAGGACGAGCCGCTACCTCCGAATATTTCGCAAGTGGCGCTTTGATATCCATGGCAATGTAGTCGACGAGCCCGTCATCTATCAGCTGCTGGAGCATGTCTGGCCTCGTGCCGTTGCTATCGAGCTTGACCAGGTAGCCAAGCTGCTTCAGCCGTGCGATAAATGTCGGCAGCGCATCATGCATCGTCGGCTCACCACCACTCACTACGATGCCATCCAGCAGACCGCGGCGCTGCTCCAGAAACTTCCAGATATATGCCTCGTCGAGTGCCTCGGCGTAGCGCTCAGGCAGTACCAGCTCGGCGTTGTGGCAATACCCGCAGCGCATGTTGCAGCCGATAGTGAAGAATGCCGCCGAGGTCTTGCCCGGGTAGTCCACGAGCGAAAGTTTCTGAATGCCACCGATCGGAACCATAACTATACCTTGACTTGCTGCTTGCCTGATTTGACGCTGTAGTGGCTGCGCATATCGAACTCAGCTTGCTTGCCATCATTCCACTGGCTGACAGCGCGCAGGTAGCCAACCACGCGCGAGTAGACCTCGCAGGCTGCGCCACAGCTTTCGCATGACTTCTGTTCGCCTTTGAGATAGCCATGATTGGGGCAGATACTGAAGCTCGGCGTAAAGGTAAAGTACGGCAGACGATAGTTTGTGCAGATCGTACGCACCATGCGCTTGAGCGCTTCAGGATCGGACGCACGCTCACCGAGGAAGAAATGGATCACCGTGCCACCCGTGTATTTCGTCTGGAGGTCGTCCTGCAGATCGAGCAGCTCGAACAGATCATCGGTGTAATTGACTGGCAAGTGCGACGAATTGGTATAGAACGGTGCTTTCACCTCATGGCCGATGCCATTAGCAAACACTGGCTCGTCGAACTTCGCCTGGTCAAGCAGCGCGAGCCGGTAGGTCGTGCCCTCGGCCGGCGTGGCCTCGAGATTGTAGTTGTTGCCCGTCTCTTCCTGGTAGTCGCTGAGGGCTCCGCGCATATAGTCGAGGATCTGCCCCGCAAACTTCCTACCTTTCTCGGATGCGATATCTACGCCGAGTAGATTCACGATCGCCTCATTCATGCCGACGATACCGATAGTCGAGAAGTGATTCTTCCAGTACTGGCCACTGCTCGCACGAACGTCACGCAAGTAGTGCTTGGTATAAGGATAGAGATTGCTTTCGGTTAGGCGCTCGAGATTCTTGCGCTTGATCTCGAGGCTTTCCTTCGCGAGGTCCATCAGCTCGCGCACGCGCAGCAGGAAATCCGTCTCATTGTCCGTGACGAGGCCAATACGAGGCAGGTTCAGCGTGACCACGCCGATTGAGCCTGTCAGCGGATTGGCGCCGAAGAGTCCACCGCCGCGATAATCCAGCTGGCGGTTGTCGATGCGCAAACGACAGCACATCGAACGTGCGTCACTCGGATCCATGTCAGAGTTGATGAAGTTCGAAAAGTACGGGATGCCATACTTGGCCGCGGTCTCCCAGAGCGTCGCGACCGTCGGATTATCCCAGTCGAAATCCGGCGTGATGTTGTACGTCGGAATCGGGAACGTAAAGACTCGCCCCTGCGCATCACCTTCGGTCATAACCTCGAGGAACGCGCGGTTGAGCACGTCCATCTCCTCGGTGTAATCGCCATACACCGTGTCTTGCTGCTCGCCGCCGATGATGACTGGCATCCCGGCGTATTCTTTCGGCACCGTTAGGTCGAGCGTGATATTGGTAAATGGCGTCTGGAATCCCACGCGCGTCGGCACGTTGACGTTGAAGACGAACTCCTGCAGCGCCTGCTTGACCTCATCGTATCCGAGCTTGTCGTGACGGATAAACGGCGCCAGCAGCGTATCGAAATTGCTAAATGCCTGCGCACCAGCTGCCTCGCCCTGAAGTGTATAGAAGAAATTGACGATCTGGCCAAGCGCCGAGCGGAAGTGCTTGGCGGGCTTGCTGGCGACCTTGCCAGGCACCCCCGTGAAACCTTGCTGCAGCAAATCAAACAGATCCCAGCCGACGCAGTAGACCGACAGCAGGTTCAGATCATGCACATGCAGATCACCAGAGCGATGTGCGTCGCGGATCTCGCCCGGGTAGATCTTGTTCAGCCAGTAAGTCTTCGCCACTTCAGAGGCGACGTAGTTGTTCAGCCCTTGCAGCGAATAGGTCATATTGCTGTTTTCTTTGACCTGCCAATCAAGCTTCTGGAGATACTGATCGATCAGATCGACGTGCGCGCTGCTGGCGATTTCACGCTGCTGGGCATGCTGATCGCGGTAGAGGATATATGCTTTGGCCGTTTTCTTATAGCGCGAGCTCAGAAGCGTCTCTTCGACACTATCTTGGATCTGCTCGACGCTCAGCTCAACCGCATCAAGCTGCCCCAGGTGCTTCTCGACAGTTTCTGCGAGCTTGGCTGCGCGTTTCTCGTCGAGCTCGCCTGTCGCGTGTCCGGCGCGGATAAGCGCATCGGCAATCTTACTCCGCCGATAGACGACGCGTCTTCCATCTCGTTTGACTACTTGCATTGTATTCCCCCTCCTTTTGGCCGCAGCAAACTATGCTTCAGCGCAAGGGCCAAAAGCTGTGAGCCGCATCTTCTTTACGTGTTTGTTCCACAATTCGTTGTGGTTATGCTCAAGCTTACGACACGTGAAGAGGGCGTGTTTGTGATAGCCGTCACGCTATATGTAGTGTTATATAGAACACTACACGCTATATGTGGTGTATATACGCTCTATTTAGCGTTGAAGGTATTCGTAAACCTGTGCCGATAAATCAGCCAATGGAGCGGTACTGGAGCCGTCGGAAAGAATGATAATCACATAGGTACTTTTTGGTCCGTAGACGATGGCTGCATCGTTCTGAACATTGTCGAGCCAGCCGGGTTTATCTGCGACCACGACATCTTCTGGCACGCCCGCAGGCACTCGTTCACGCCAGACCTGGCGCTTCAGTCGATCGACAATCATCGCGGTGTGTTTCTCGTCGAGCAGATCGCCCTGCTGGAGCCGCTTCATAAGCCGCGCTTCGTCATCAGCAGTCGAAACTTTGTCTCCGCGCACAGCGTTGCCGAGATCGTCATAATTATTGATCTTGGTGGCAGTGAATCCTTCGTGCTCCAAAAATGCATCAATCTGCCCCCAGCCAAGCACATCGCCCAGTGCCCATGCGCAGTCGTTCTCAGAACGAAGCAGTAGCCGGTCAATGCATGCCTCAGCCGAATAGCCGATCGAGAGCTGTTGATCGAGCGTGGCAGCGCCTTGCTGCACAGCATTCAGATAGCTGTAGACAAGGAAGACCTTATAGGTACTCGCCGTCACCATCGAATGATCAGCTTGGTAGGCCGCCGTACGCCTACTGCCCGTCAGCTCTTCGACAACGATGCCATAGTTGGCTGATTGACCTGACGCCCAATCAGTAACGAGCTTCTCAAGTGCAGCGTCACGCACAGGCGATACGTCATCTTTCTCGATCGTCGTCTGCTCTTCGCCACTAGGCCCACTAGGCGCATCCGCACGGTTATTGCCAAGCCAAAGCCCAATGACCAATCCGACGATCGCCACGATCACCAACGTAGTCGTAAGACGCAACCACTTGCGAGGGGCTTTCGGGGTGTCTTCGTATCTACTACGCATAAGTGTCCTCCGTTATCTACTGGTAGTCGGGCGCTGCGGGGAGTCCGAAAAACTCTTCAAGTGTCAAAATGCCCTGACGGTTCATCTCGATGGACAGATCCTTACCAACGTATCGAACATGCCATGGCTCGTAGCGATACCCCGTGACATTCTGTTTGCCCTCAGGATATCTAATGATGAATCCGTACTTATAAGCGTTGGCGGCGACCCACTTGCCCTCTTCGGTATCACCGAAGCAGTCTTCGATGCCGCAGCCACCGCCGCCGATGTCGATAGCCAGACCCGTCTGATGTTCGCTAGTACCGGGCCGTGCGCTCTGCGTATCAGCTACGGCGCGGCCGTAGGCATTCACCTCACTTTGGTAAACCGCCACCTGGGTGCTGTATGATCGGTACCCGCTCAATGGGCGCAGTGTATATCCAGCACTCGATGCCGCATCAAAGAGCTCAGTGAGCGCACTCGCGGCCTCACTGCGAAGGCGCTGACCATTTCCCACGCTCACAAGATCTGACGGCGCATAATCTCGCGGATCAAGCGGACGCTGTTTGTTTGAGACAATCCAGATGCTCGTAGGATCGCTCAGCGAAAACTGCTGCTTATCAAACGCTGGCTCCTCAGGCTCGCTCGTACGGTCCGTAACAGTAGTGACGGTATCCTGAGTCTCCACCACTTTGTCGCCATCTCGGTCCAGCAGCCATGCAGCGACAAAACCGCCAAGTGCGAGGACAATAATAATGCTGATGGTGATTGTGAGTTTCTTGCTGGATGATATAGCCATTACCGCATAAGTATACGCCCCGCCAAGGATTGCGCGCAAGGCAGCCCCTCAGTTACACTAATGACAAGTCTAGTAGAAGGTCTATATGAAAAAATCCGAGAATACCCCATCATTCGCGGAGTATATTACTCCGCTGCATATGGACGGCATGCACGGTCGCATGCTCCATATGCCCGCATCTGGCAAAAAAAAGCGCGAGATATTGCTGCTCTATGGTCATCACGCTAGTATCGAGCGCATGCAAGGTTTGGCCGAAGTGCTCAGACCCTATGGCAATGTTACATTGCCTGACCTACCAGGCTTCGGTGGCATGGATAGCTTCTACGTCACGGGTCGCAAACCAACACTCGATAACCTCGCTGATTACCTCGCGGCTTTCATCAAAATGCGCTACAAGCGTCGTCGTATCTCGATTCTCGCCATGTCATTTGGCTTCGCAGTGGTTGCACGTATGCTCCAGCGTAATCCGGACATCGCAAAGCGTGTCGACGTGCTCGTAAGCATCGTCGGTTTCGCGCATGGCAGCGACTTCAAGTTCTCCGGCTGGTCAT
>Ga0182746_1003459_pt1 | contig 10649 bp, 8 predicted proteins | sample eDN3rd30CBELigOP_FD_128881 | JGI IMG/M metagenome (GOLD analysis project Ga0182746, IMG submission 128881) | Enriched Organic Plus compost microbial communities from Emeryville, California, USA - eDNA 3rd pass 30_C BE-Lig OP (version 2) (version 2) ... | reverse complement strand
TTCGACGGCGATTTTGAATAGGAGGATTTGGGCTTCATCTTCGTTCCTTCGTCACTACGACGAAGCCCAAATCCTCCTTAAATCACAACCTCAAATCTGTGCCATTGGTGCTGACGGCGGACACCAATGGGGTTTTTTTGACGAAGTAGTCGACGAAGAGGATTTGGATTCAACCGCTCAGCGGTGCGCAGAAATTTACGCCGCCCTCCCGCCGATCGCAGTGCAAATGATCAAGCGCAGCGTCAATGCCTATGCCGGCGCCTTCGATTCGGCGGTCATGCACGCCGATGCCGATCAGTGGGTACTCAGCAGCCACACGGCTGACTTCAACGAGGGCCTTTCAGCTTTCCAGCAGCGGCGTCCAGGGCGCTTTAAAGGTATGTAGGCTGACCTAAACGGCACCCAGGCTGGGTGATGAATGGCCGGTGGCGCAGGCTCCGGACGTCGATCGATCGGAATCGTTACCTTAATCGGTCGGACTTTCGAACCAGCAGTCGTGACCGGCCCTACAAGGTGGTCCGATCGTGTAGTTAGTGCATTGACGCCTCCATCGCCGCCTCCATCGCCGGTGTTGGCCGTAGGTGGAGCAAAGCGGAACCGGGGGCTGACACTGACAATGGAACGGCCTCCGGTGCCGGAGGTCGATATCCGAGCGCTCAGTTCGGCCGGACGGCGTTGTAATGTCGCCGCCAGGCCTCGATCAGAATCCGGGCCTCAGCGAGCAAGTAGAAAATCTCGCCGCCCGGCAGTTCATCACACAGGGATCCGTTGAAGCTCTCGCAATAGCCATTCTCCCATGGCGATCCGGGCGTGTCTTCACGCCGATCTGGGCGAGCCATTCCTGCACGGCAGTGGCGATAAACTCACGACTATTGTCCGACCGGATATGCGGGGGCGGCCCACACGTGACGAACAACTCGGCGAGAACCGCCGGCAGGTCATCGCTTTCAGGTGACTAGGACCACATCTTGGCCGACCCGCTTTGGACCATTGATGCGACGCTAAAGCACAAGGGCTTCACGCTGGAGCGGCCGATGACAACGTACCGCGGGGAAATTCCGGCGCATGGCAAACCAGTGACCGTCGAAATCGACATTCCGGATGTGCGTTTTGTAACCCCTCCGAACGTCCGACTGGTCGATGGTTCGGCATTGCCGGTACCGGAACTCGCGCATCTTATGACGGACGGTTATATCTGTTATGTCGGCGAAGGCGGGCTGCCGCTCGACCTCTACAATCCCGGCGGTTCTGTCCTGCGCGTGCTCGCCGAAGCCTCGGCGACACTCGAGCGGTCCTTCGGCGGCGGCGCGACGGCCGACTTCGAACAGGAACTCTCTGCCTATTGGAAAGGGTCTAGCGTCTATTGCGCGATCGCGCGCGTGGAAGCCCCCGCATCGTGCAAGTCGAAATGATCCTTCTGGAAGGAATAGGGACGCCTGTTCTCGTCACCAAATGGGCCTGGGCGCATCGCGCGCCGCGGAGCCAGTACCGGCGATCGTTTTGGCCTTTGCGGCAAAGTTGCAGGAAATGATGACCTTCCCTCTCGGGTCGCTTGCGGTCGTGCTCGACAATATCGCCGCCCAGCGCGATCCGCCGAAAGGATGGCGCGAGGCGGTGTTGGCGGCAACGGCATTCTCCAGGCCGGGCGATTGCACGCCCAGCACGTGCGTCAGGAAATCGATCTCGATTTGCCGGCCGTCGATCTCGGCTACTACGATCGCTGATTGCGGCGTGGTATTGTCGAGGTCGGGAACGCGCAGCGAGCCGCCCCGCCCCCTTTTTCGAGCGACTTTGCGGTGATCGGCTCGGCATAGATTTTGGCATCCGATCTGGGCCAATCGATGCGGCTTTGCTCCAATGAGGCCTTGCCACGGGCAGTGAAGATGGCGAGACTCAGGGGATGAAAAGCGATGTCGATCATCTCCCGGCGGCGCAGCAGGAAGAACTGGCGCTGGCGACCCGAATTTTGATGGACGAATTTGCCGTTGCGACTTCGCGCGCGACGCAGCCGTGGAAGAAGAACGGGAAGGTCCGGAAGATTGTCCTCTTCGGCAGTTATAGTCGCGGTGACTGGGTCGACGATCCCGAGAACGGCTATCAGTCGGACTATGATCTGCTGATCATCGTCAGCCACGAAGACCTCACCGAAATCGCGGAATATTGGTATGTAGCGGAGGACAAGATCCTGCGCGATACCGCGATCGCGCGACCGGTGAACATCATCGTCCACACACTCGAAGAGGTGAACCGGGGGCTGAAGCGCGGCGAATATTTTTGGGTCGACATCGCGCGCGACGGGGTCGTTCTGTACGATCTTCCCGGCAGCGAGCTCGCCGCGCCGATGCCACTGACGGCGGCCGATGCCTATGAGATGGCGAGCGGCTATTTTGCGGACTGGCTAAAGAAGGTTGATGATGCGATCGAGATCGCGGACTTTTGCATCGAGAAGCAAAAGCGCAATGATGCAGCCTTCACGCTCCACCAGGCTGCGGAGCGGGCCTACACCTGCTTCCTTCTGGTGCGCAGTCAATATGTTCCTCGCTCGCACAATCTGAAGTTCTTGCGTTCGCTGGCCGAGGACCGGGAACCGCGGCTCGTCGAGGCCTGGCCGAGGGCGACGAAGATCGATCGCCGGCGCTTCGAGCTGGCGAAGCGCGCCTATGTCGAGGCGCGCTACTCGGCTGCGTACGCCATCGAGAGCGACGATCTGCAGGCGATCCGGGCGGCCGTGACACGCTTGCGCGACATAGTGGAGACGGTGTCGCGCGAATGGCTCGACGAGCTCCGCCAGAAAGCGGACCTCTAATCACTGCGGCGCCGGCTACAGCGCGTCGAGAAAAGCCAGCAGTCGATGTTCCGGTTGGAACCGCCCGGATCGCCTCACATCATGCGGCTGGAGCTTGGCAAGCGCGGCGTTCTTGAGCGCGATATGTGCATGGAGATAGGTCTGCGTCGTCTGGATCGACCTTGATGGCGACGTTCGTGAGCATGGCACAGCCTTTCCCGGCGCGCGAACAGGTTCGAATCCTGCGCACGCGAAATTTGTTGGTAGGAGCGGAATTGCTACCAACAATCTGGCCAAAAAAGGGGTCGAGCTGCAAGGGGACGACCTGAGCGGAATCGCGATTCCGCCTCAAGATAACTCATTGTTTTCATTTATTTGGATGAGACGTCCCTAATCCCTTAAGATCGTCTCTGGAAACACCGACTGGCTGGGGCGGCAGGATTCGAACCTGCGCATGGCGGTACCAAAAACCGCTGCCTTACCGCTTGGCTACGCCCCAACTGCCAGTGCGAGCGCGTCTATAGCGGCTCGCGAATGATTGGCAAGGCAGCGTTAGAGGCGCATAACCCACCCATAGGGATCGGGCGCCTGACCGCGCTGGATGGCAACCAGCTTGTCCTTGAGCATCGCCGTCGTCTGCCCAGGTCCGCCCGCGCCGATCGTAAAGCTGGTCTCGCCGCGGGTCACCTTGCCAACAGGCGTCACCACCGCGGCCGTGCCGCAGGCGAAGCTTTCGGTAAGGCGGCCACTTTCGGCATCGGCCTGCCACTGGTCGATTGCATAACGCTCCTCGCGCACCGTCAGCCCGGCGTCTTTCGCCAGCGTGATGATCGCATCGCGCGTGATCCCCGGCAGGATTGTCCCGGTTAGCGGCGGCGTGACAAGGCTGCCGTCTTCAAACACGAAGAACATGTTCATGCCGCCCAGTTCCTCGATCCAGCGATGCTCAGCGGCATCGAGGAAAACGACCTGGTCGTGCCCCTTCGCAATGGCCTCACTTTGCGCAACGAGGCTCGCAGCGTAATTACCGCCGCATTTGGCGGCACCGGTCCCGCCCGGCGCCGCACGGGTGTAATCCTCCGACACCCACAAGGATACGGCCGGGGCGCCGGACTTGAAATAATTGCCGACCGGCGAGGCGATAACCAGAAAATGATACTCTGCCGAGGGCTTCACGCCGAGGAACACCTCGCTCGCATACATGAAGGGACGTAGATAGAGCGCGCCGCCCGCGACCTGGGGGAACCAGTTCGCATCGACGCGGACGATTTCCTTCACCGCGGCAATAAAGAGTTCCTCGGGCAGTTCGGCCATCGCCATGCGACGCGCGCTCGCATTGAAGCGCGCGGCATTGGCCTCGACCCGGAACAGCGCCATCGACCCGTCGTCAAGGCGATAGGCCTTCAGCCCTTCGAAAATCTCCTGAGCATAGTGGAGCACCGCGGTCGCAGGGTCGAGCGAGAGCGGCCCCCGCGGCATCACCTGCGCATCGTGCCAGCCCTTCGCCTCATTGTAGCGAATGGAGACCATATGGTCGGTAAAGACCCGCCCGAACACCGGATCGGCAATCGCCGTCGCGCGGACATCATCCGCGACCGGAGCGGGATGCGGCAGAAGGGCGAAGGCGGGAGCGGACATGGACGAAAAAACCTTGTGGCTGGGTTGCTGGCCAGGATCGACCGGTGCGCGCCTCTTGCCAAAGCCCGGCGCCCGGCGCAACGGTAGTGGCATGCAGGATGAAAATTTTCTTTCACAAGTGCCAGCCGCCTCTGCCCTTTTCTTGCGCGAAGAAGAAGTGCGCCGGGGTATCGAATATCTGTTCTTCGCCCACAACGCGCTCTGGCGGGCAATCGACACGCGGCTTGCCGAAAAGGAGCTCGGCCGGGCGCATTACCGCGCCCTCTATTTCATCGCGCGCCAACCCGGCCTAACCATTTCGGATCTGCTCGGCCTGCTTGGCATCACCAAGCAGTCGCTGGGGCGGGTGGTCAAGGAGCTCGACGCGCGCGCCTTGCTGACAACACGCCCCGGCAACCGCGACCGGCGGCAAAAGGAATTGCGGCTGACCTCCGAGGGACGTGCCCTTGAAAACGCGATCTTCTCGCAGCTTCGCGACACGATGAGCCGCGCCTACACCCATGCAGGCCAAGCCGCGGTCACGGGTTTCTGGCAGGTGAGCGAGGCGCTCTTGCCGCCACGCGAGCGCGGACGGGTGGCGCGGCTCGGCCGCCCTCCCGAATGATGAGCTAGCCTTCGCCGCGCGCGAGATCAGCGAGTTCACGTCCGCGGTCGCGCGCGGCACGCAGGACATTGGTCATCAGTGCAACGAGTTGCCCGTCGGCATCGAGCACGTCGAGCCCTGCCTGGGTCGTGCCACCCTTGCTTGCGACCTGGGAGACCAGGACGCCGGGCTTTTCGTCGCTCGCCGCGAGAAGCGCTGTCGCGCCGTCAAAGGTCGCCGCAGCTAGCTTCAGCGCATCTTCGGCCGAAAGACCGAGCCGCTCGCCCGCGGCCGCATAGGCTTCGATTAGCCGCAGAACGAAGGCCGGCCCGCTGCCGGTAAAGGCGGTGACGAGATCCATCGTCGAATCGTCGGCAAGCGGGACAATGGTGCCGAGCGGTTCGAGCAGCGCCGTCACCGCAGCCTCGTCGGCAGCGCCCAGGCTGGCAATTGCTGAGACCCCGGCACCGATGCGTGCAGCAAGGTTGGGAAGAATGCGGACCTGCGCCTTCGCCGCCGGGAAGCGCGCCGCGAGATCGGCGAGAGACACGCCCGCGAGGATGGAGAGAAGATGTGTGTTGCCGGCTGCGACGGCAGCAAGCTCGCCTGCGACATCGTTCAATTGCTGCGGCTTCATGCCAAGCATCACCCATTCGGCGGCTCCGTCCGCCGCGAGCCAGTCGGCAACCGATGCGAAATGCGCAATGCCCGCGCGCGGCGCCGCGACAGGATCGGCGATCGCGACCTTCGCCGGGTCGAGCCCGGCGCCCAGCCAGCGATCGAGCATCGCCCCGGCCATATTCCCGCAACCCACCAGCAGCAGCCGGCCGGTGAAATTCCCCAAAATGTTCGTCATGGTCCCCTGATCTTCTTCTCTGTTTCAATGTCCCTAACGGCAACTGCTTTCCGGTCCCGACAAGAGGTCGAGGCAGCGCCCGTCGATCTTGCTCGCATCGAGCGGGAGGCCGATCAGCGCTGCGAGCGTCGGCAGGATGTCCACCGTCATCACCGCATTGGGCTGCTCGAAACCCGCCAGTCCCTTGCGCCAGAACAGCATCGGCACGCGCCGGTCATAATCCCAGACCGAGCCGTGTGTTGCGACATAGCCGATACCGGGTTCCGGGATTGGCGTCACGCGCGGCTTGAGCGCAATGATGAAATCGCCCGAACGCGCCGGATTGTACGAAGCACGCAGCTTGTCCATCAGCGTCCACGTATCGGCCGGGCGCTTCGAGATCGGATGGGCGGCGAGCTGATCCGCCGTGACCACCGCCTCGATCTGTGGATGCGCGCGAAGCCGCGGAAGGATTTCATCGAGCGCCGCCTTGCGCTGCGCTGGCGTCAGCGCCTTCGAAAGATAATAGTCGCCGCCGTCGCCATAAAGCAGCGGCTCGGGGAGGCCGAGCTTTTCGGCGACCGCCTTGCCGATCTTTTCAGGATCAAGCGCCGGGTCGAGGCGCTGCGCGTCGGGCCAGGCGTTCTGCCGATTGCGTTCGGGAAGATCGTGCCCGCCATGATCGGCGGTGAGCGCCACGACATAATCAATGCCGGTTGCATCGAGGCGCGCGAAGAAATCGCCAAGCTCGCGGTCGAGCGCCAGCATCTGAAGGCACATTTCGGTGCCCTCGGTCCCGGTTCCGTGACCGATATAGTCGGTCGCCGACAGCCCCACGATCAAGAGGTCGCTGCTGTCCCCCTCGCCCATCTTTCGCGCCTGGCGCAGTGCGGCCGCGGCCGCGAGCACCGCGCCGTCGGCCTGGGGCGAGGCGCGAAAGGCACGAAAATCGCCGCCCTCGCGTGCAAAGCGGCCCGTTCCGACGGTGCCTCCCTTGCGGCCATCGAGCGGGATGGCAATGTCATGCGCTGCGCAATCGGCGGGCAGCGTCAGTCCCGGCTCGGGGGCGGCAATGGCGGCGGCGATCGCGGCGCTCGCCTGCTGGGCGACCGGCGACAAGCTGGTGCCCCGATAGCTGGTGAGCCCGGTAGGGGCGAGCCACATCAGTTCGTCCGCCTTGTGCCCGCCCATCATGATGGCAGAGCGGTCCTTGCCCGACACCGACACGATCTGCGCATTCGGATCGCGATCCTTCATCAGGTCGCCGAGTGTCGGCACGAGAAGATGCTTCGCGGACGGAGCATAATCCTTCGACGAGGTACCGGGCACCGTCTCATCCTCGGCGCAATAGAGGCGCTTGTCCTCGCGCGCAGCCGACAGGTCGAAGAAATTATTGCCGACGATTCCCGTGTGCGCGGGATGGTTGCCGGTCAAGATGGTCGAATGGCCGGGGCAGGTTTCGGTCGCACCATGCGCCTGATAGCCCGCAGGAAAGACAACGCCCGACGCGAGCCGCGCGAGACCGCCGGTGAAATGGCTGCGATACTCGGCGAAAAGGTCGGCGGAGAATTGGTCGACCGCGATCATGACGATCAGCTTGGGCGGCGGCGTTGCCGCTGTAACCTTCTGCACCAAAGGCCCCGAATCCTGCGCAAGGCTGGCGGCGGGGCCCGAAAGACAAAGCAGGCCAGCAAGGGCGGCCGTCCAAATTTTCGGTTTCACGGGCGTCTTCTCCATTCTGGGTCGTCGGCGCGGGCTGTCCTCTCGGCGAAAGCCGCCTATATGGCAAGCCTCGAACGACAGGCAGATGCGGGGACGGCATGGATCGGCGAAGGGACGGGTTTGGGACAGCCGCGTGGCGGGCCGCGCTCGCCCTCGCGGTGCTCGCGCTTCTCGGGCTTGCTGCCGCCCGCGCGCAGCCCACGCATATTCAGCCCAGGCTTGTCGCCGAATCGGCCGCCCCCGCGCCGGGCGGGTCAACGACGATCGCGCTCACCATGGCGCCCGACGAGGGTTGGCACGGCTATTGGTCAAACGGAGGCGATGCAGGCTTCGGCCTTATGGTCGAGTGGAACGCGCCCGAGGGCGTGTCTGTGAGCCCTTTCCGTTACCCCGTTCCGGGCGCACTTGTCCTCTTCGGCATGATGAACCATGTCTATGAGCATCCTTACGCGCTGCTCGCCGACGTGCGGGTCGACCGATCCGTCGCGCCCGGCACCGACCTGACGCTTTCGGGCATCGCCAACTGGCTCGCCTGCACCGACAAGGTGTGCGTTCCTGAAAAGGCGGTAATCTCGGTCAGGTTGAAGGCGGGCGACGGCGCCGTACCTCCTGGTGAGCGCGCGCGGTTCGACGCATGGCGTGCGAGGCTTCCGCAACCGCTCGACCGGGCGGGGAATTGGGAACGCGAAGGCGGCAAGATCCGCTTTGGCGTGCCGCTTCCCCAGGATACCGCGCTCGATGCCCCGCATCTCTTCGTCGCGACGCCGGATCTGGTCGATTATGCCGCGCCCCAGTCATTCAGCCGGAGCGGCGACTGGATTATCATCGAGACGGCCGCCAAGGGTGATGCCTCAGGCGCGGTCGAGGGGTTGCTCAAGCTCTCCAACGGCCGCGGGCTCGATGTCCGGTTCGAGCCTTCCCCGGTGCGACGGGCCGGCGATCCGATCCGGACGGCGTCCGAGGGTGTCGATGCCCGGCTCTTCTGGGCCGCACTCTGCGGCGCGATCCTCGGGGGGCTCATCCTGAACCTGATGCCCTGCGTCTTTCCGATCCTCAGCCTCAAGGCCCTGAGCCTCGCCCGGTCGGGGGGCGATACGCGCACGGCAAAGGTCGAGGCGCTGGCCTATACGGCGGGCGCGGTGATGACCGCGCTGCTGCTCGGCGGGGCGTTGCTCGCACTCCGCGCCGCGGGCGAACAGGTCGGATGGGCGTTCCAGCTGCAGCATCCCGTCAGCGTACTGCTTCTGTTGATGCTCGCGCTGGCGATCACGCTCAACCTGCTTGGCGCCTATGAACTCCCATCCTTTGGCGGCGGACAGGCGCTCGCAGAAAAAGGGGGAGCGGCGGGGGGCTTTTGGACCGGTGCGCTCGCGGCCTTTGTCGCCACGCCGTGCAGCGGACCTCTCTTGGGCGCAGCGCTCGGCGCGACGCTGGTGCTGCCAGCCTGGGCGGCGCTGCCGATTTTTGGCGGCCTGGGCCTGGGGCTCGCCCTGCCCTTCCTCGCCGTCGGCCTTGTGCCCGCGCTTCGGAACCGGCTGCCGCGGCCCGGACCCTGGATGGGCCGTTTCCGCAGGTGGATGGCGCTGCCAATGGGGCTCACCGCGCTGGGATTGGCGTGGCTCTTGTGGCGTCAAGCCGGCGCCGCGGGGGGGTGGGCCGCGCTCGGCGCGGTGGTTTGGACAGCGCTCCTGCTGTGCTCTGTCGGCGCGCGTCAAAGAGGAAAAAGCTCGGGCTGGCTTGTTCTGCTTTTGCTGGCGGTGCTGATCGTCTCGGCATTGAACGATGCACGAATCCTGACCGGCCAGACGCGCAGCGCGGCGGTGCCGGGCCAATCCGGTAGCACATACTCGCCCGCAGCGCTCGCAGACGCCCGCGCGCGAGGCAAGCCCGTCTTCGTCTATTTCACCGCCGACTGGTGTCTGTCGTGCAAGGCCAACGAAGCGGGTGCGATCAACCGCGAAGCCGTGCAAAAGGCCTTCAAGAAAAAGGGGGTCATCACTCTTGTGGGGGATTGGACCAACGGCGATCCGGTCATCACGCGCACGCTTGGCGAACATGGACGCAACAGCGTACCGCTCTATCTTTGGTACGCGCCGGGCGCCGAGGCGCCGCTCATCCTCCCGCAGATCCTCACCCCGGGAACGCTCACCGAGCTGGTGGACAGCTGATGGCAAAGCTGCGCGCCGATCAGCTTCTCGTCGATCGCGGCCTTGCCGAAAGCCGGACGCGCGCGCAGGCGCTGATCCTCGCGGGGCTCGCCTTCGTCGGCGACCGCAGGATCGAAAAAGCCGGACAGCAGATCGCGGCAGACGCCGAGCTCCGCGTGAAGGGCCGCGATCATCCATGGGTATCGCGCGGCGGCATCAAGCTCGACCATGCGCTCACACACCTCGGCTGGGATGTCGCGGGCGCGGTCGCGATCGACGTGGGCTCGTCGACCGGGGGCTTTACCGACGTGCTGCTGAGCCGCGGCGCGGTGCGGGTCTATGCGGTCGATTCGGGCACCAATCAGCTCGCGTGGAAGCTGCGCCAGGATGAGCGCGTCATCGTTCATGAACAGACGAGCGCGCGCATTCTGACCTCCGAGCATATCCCCGAGCCCATTGACCTCATCGTCTGCGACGCAAGCTTCATCGCGCTTTCGAAGGTGCTGCCGGTGCCGATGTCCTTCGCGCGCGCCGGGGCGCGGCTCGTCGCGCTGATCAAGCCGCAGTTCGAGGCCGAGCGGCACGAGGTGGGCAAGAAAGGCGTCGTACGCGACGCCGCAGTCCATGCACGCGTCTGCAGCGAGGTGCGCGCCTGGCTTGAAAGCGAGGGCTGGCCGGTCGCCGATGTGACCCGCAGCCCGATCACCGGGCCGGAGGGCAATGTCGAATTTCTGATCGCCGCGGTCAAAGCAGCGTCTTGACGAGGGGCCCGGCTGTCGCGACACCCGTTCCCGATCGAATTTGCGCAAAGGGGGATGTGCATGAGTGAATTGGCCACTCCGGGACAACTTCGCATGTCCTATTGGCGCTGGGCGCTGGTGACGGTTCCAGCGATCGTGCTTCTTGGCAGCCTGTCGGGACTTCTTTCAAACAGTGGCT
>Ga0182746_1003456_pt1 | contig 10661 bp, 8 predicted proteins | sample eDN3rd30CBELigOP_FD_128881 | JGI IMG/M metagenome (GOLD analysis project Ga0182746, IMG submission 128881) | Enriched Organic Plus compost microbial communities from Emeryville, California, USA - eDNA 3rd pass 30_C BE-Lig OP (version 2) (version 2) ... | reverse complement strand
GTGCTGTTCGCCGAGCCCGACCTGCTGCTGCTCGACGAGCCGACCAACTATCTCGACCTCGAAGGCACGCTGTGGCTGGAAAACCATCTGGCGCGCTACCCGCACACGGTCCTGCTGATCAGCCACGACCGCGACCTGTTGAACAACGCGGTTGACTGGATCCTGCATCTCGAAGGCCAGAAGCTGAAGCTCTATCGCGGCGGCTATGATTCGTTCGAAAAGCAGCGCGCCGAACAGCAACTGCTCGACCAGAAATTCGCGAAGAAGCAGGAGGCCCAGCGCAAGCACCTCACCGCCTTTGTCGAACGCTTCCGCGCCAAGGCAAGCAAGGCGCGCCAGGCGCAATCACGCATGAAGCTGCTGGAGAAGCTGCAGCCGGCCACCGCGCTGATCACGGATGATGTCCGCCCGATCGAATTCCCCTCGCCGTCCCGTCCGCAGTCGCCGCCGATCATCGCGCTGGAAGGCGTGTCGGTGGGTTATCAGCCGGGCAAGCCGGTGCTCGACAGGATCAACCTGCGCATCGACGACGACGACCGCATCGCACTGCTCGGCGCCAACGGCAACGGCAAGTCGACCATGGTCAAGCTGCTGGCCGATCGCCTCAAGCCGATGGGCGGCCGCATCACCCGCGCCGACAAGCTCGAGATCGCCTATTTCGCCCAGCATCAGCTCGACGAACTCAACCCGTCCGACAGCGCCTATCAGCATGTGCGCGAACTGATGCCCGATGCGCCGGAGGCGCGGGTGCGTGCGCGCGCCGGCGCGATGGGATTTCCCGGCGACAAGGCGGATACGCCCGTCAAGAATCTGTCGGGTGGCGAGAAGGCGCGGCTGTTGCTCGGCCTCGTGACCTTTCACGGCCCGCACATGATCATCCTCGACGAGCCGACCAACCATCTCGACATCGACAGCCGCGCCGCGCTGGTCGAAGGCATCAACAACTATGCCGGCGCGGTGGTGCTCGTGTCTCACGACCGCCATCTGCTGGAACGCTGTGTCGACCGGTTGTGGCTGGTCGCCGACGGCCGCGTCACGCCATATGACGGCGATCTCGACGAGTATCAGCAGATCGTGCTGTCCGACCGTGGCGGCACAACAAAGACCGAGCGGGACGCATCGCGTGCTGCGCGCGCGGACGTCCGGCGTGCGGCGGCCGAGAAGCGCGCCGAGCTTGCGCCGCTGCGCCAGCGCATCAACGCCACCGAAAAGCTGATGGGCAAGCTCAATCAGGACATCGCGAAGATCGATGCGCAGCTTGCCGACCCGCAGATCTTCACCCGTGATGCCGCCAAGGCCGCCTCGCTCAGCAAGGCGCGGGCCGATGCCGCGCGTCAGCTGGAGAAGGCAGAAGAAGACTGGCTCGAGGCCAGCAGCGAATACGAAATGGCGAACGCGTGACCGCAAAGTCCAATTCGGACGAGGCGGTTTGATGCTTCCCCGAGTTCCTTTCGAAAAAGACATACGCTGGATAAAGAATCTCGCCAGAGCGAATATAGTATCATATCACGATACTAAAATCTTGCGAAACGTATCACGAAATGATACGTTATCCTATGATCAAGAGCTACCGGGATGCCAGAGCGAAGGAGATTCACGATGGCCGCAAAGCTCCCAAGGGCTTTCCTGCCGATGTCGCGAAGGTCGCCCGCCGCAAACTTGTTCAATTGAACAACGCCGCAACACTGGACGATCTACGGTCGCCTCCGGGTAACCATCTGGAAGCATTGGCGCGCGAACTCGCGGGCAAGCATTCGATCAGGATCAACGACCAGTGGAGAGTCGTTTTCCGCTGGACCGATGCCGGCCCCGAGGAGGTCGAGATCATCGATTATCACTGAGAATTGCGTTCTCGCGCGCCCTGACAATCACGAGGTATGAAATGCCCAAAAAGCTCCGTCCTGTTCACCCTGGCGAGGTCCTCCTGGAGGACTACCTGAAGCCCCTGAACCTGACACCGTATGCGCTGGCACAGGTGTTGGAAGTTCCCCGCACGCGCATTGAGCGTGTTGTTCGGGGGGAAACTCCGGTCACCGCAGATACGGCCCTGCGTCTGGCCCGCTATTTCGGTACGACACCCGTATTCTGGATGGGCATGCAGGCCCAGTATGATGTCGAAGTCGCACAAGATGCGAAGGCGGCTGAGATCAAACGGATCACGCCGCGCGCAAGGGACGCCAAAGCAGCGTGATCTTCGGAACGCGCTTTAATCAGTTGAATGTCGGGGCGGTTCACGCACCAGCATCTAGCAAGAGGCGTAGTAGAGCGTTTTCCCGCGAAGTGGAGACCGGTTCGCCTCAGAAACGCGACCACACAAGAAATCTGGAGCGCAACCCGATTCAATCAAAACGGATCATGCTCTAGCCTTGTGACCTCTTTGCCGGTGGCCGCTTCTGGCGTTTCTCAGGAACCGGATCGGCCACACGTTCGGCACTGACCAGCCGTCCTTCGCCGAAGCGATAGATCCCCGGCCATGGCCCCCGGCGGTATGTCAATGTCACCGCGCGCTCGCCGCGCTCGTTGGCGCCAATCTCGACATTATCCGGCGCGCCCGCACGCCGGACAACCTGGCATTCCGTCATCTGCAATGCGATGCCGCCAAGAACAGGCTGTGCCGGCGCCGCGCTGCCGTCCTGCCCCTCGGCCGGGGCCGGATCGGCGACCTGCGGCGCGCTGCACTGGCCGGATGAGTCGATGAGATCGGCCGGCGTCGCGGCCGCCATTGTGATGCGTGGCGCGGTATCGCTGTACATCATCGAGTTGCTGAACAGGCCGTCGGATTTTGGCATGAGCTTGAAGTTGCTCATGTCCGTCCCGCAGGCGGCCAGTGCGGCCGACATCAGCACCACCGGAACCGCCTTCCACGCGAATTCGCCCAAGACCTTCATCGTTCCCCACTCAACGCTGACATGCCCGGAACGCGCCCACCACCGACATCCCGACAAACCCGCTTTCCATAACCGCAGTCGCCCGGCAATGCGACACATTCATGACGCAGATGAGGCTTTCAGGCCTTCTTGACCCAGCGGCCGTTGTCGTCAGTCTGCCAATAGGTCGCGTCAAAGCCGCTCGCCTTTGCCGTGCGCCAGTTGTTCCGCGCCGCATCCAGTGCGTCGGGATCCTCGCCATCGAAGATCAACACGATACGATCGTAGGACGCCGCATCGTCCGGAACCGGCGCGCCGTCGATCAGAAACCGGACGTTCGCTCCATTCGGATTGGCGTCGTCGATGCTCAGCAGGATCGGCTGCTCGCGCGCCTCCGACTCCCGCCAGGTTCCGTGCGGCAGGAAGGTATCGTCCCGATAGGTCCAGAGATGGGCGTCCAGCGCCTCGACGCGTTCCTCGGACGACGCCTGCACGACGACGCGCCATCCGCGCTGGAGCGAGCGCTCCAGCAACGACGGCAGCACCCGTTCGAGCGGCTGCCGTTGCAGGTGATAGAACAGCATCTCGGTCACGGCAGGCGATCCCCGGCGTCAGCGCGCGTCCGAACGGCCCGACAGTTCAGCTCTCGTAATTGTCGGCGACCAGCCGGTCGAGCAGCCGCACGCCGAACCCCGAGCCCCAGCTCTTGTTGATGTCGGTCTGCGGCGAGCCCATCCCGGTGCCGGCGATATCGAGATGCGCCCACGGCGTCTTGTCGGCCACGAAACGCTGGAGGAACTGCGCCGCGGTGATCGAACCCGCCGGCCGGCCGCCGGTGTTCTTCACATCGGCGAATTTCGAGTCGATCTGCTTGTCGTAGTCAGGCCCGAGCGGCATGCGCCACAGCTTCTCCGCCGTCGCATCGCCCGCCTTCAGCAGCCGCTCCGCCAGCGCATCGTCGTTGCTGAACAGGCCGGCATGCTCGTGGCCCAGCGCGATGATGATCGCGCCCGTCAGCGTCGCCAGATCGACCATGAATTGCGGCTTGAACCGCTTGGCGACATACCAAAGCACATCGGCAAGGACGAGCCGGCCTTCGGCGTCGGTGTTGATGATCTCGATGGTCTGGCCGGACATCGACGTGACGATGTCGCCGGGGCGCTGGGCCTTGCCGTCCGGCATGTTCTCGACGACGCCGATCGCACCCACCGCATTGACCTTCGCCTTGCGCGAGGCCAGCGCATGCAGCAGGCCGGTCACGCAGGCCGCGCCCGCCATGTCGCCCTTCATGTCCTCCATGCCCTGGGCCGGCTTGATCGAGATGCCGCCGGTGTCGAAGCAGACGCCCTTGCCAACGAACGCCACCGGCGCCGCACCCTTCTTGCCGCCGTTCCAGCGCATGATCACCATGCGGCTGTCGGCAGCGGAGCCTTGCCCGACGCCGAGCAGCGCGTTCATGCCGAGCTTCTTCATATCCTTCACGTCGAGCACCTCGACGGTCACGCCGACCTTGCGCAGGTCCTCGCACCGGTTGGCGAACTCTTCCGGGAAAAGGACGTTCGGCGGCTCGTTGACCAGATCGCGCGCGACGTTGACGCCGTCGGCGACCGCCAGCCGCGACGACCACGCCTTCTGCGTCGCGCCGGTGTCATCGACCGCGATCGTGACCTTGATGGTGTCCGGCTTGTCGTCGTTCTCCTTCGACCTGGTCTTGTAGCGGTCGAATTTGTAGGCGCGCAGGCGCACGCCGAGGGCCAGGTCAGCCGCCGCGCCAGGCTCCAGCGCTTCGTCCGGAAAGTCCGCCAGGATGGTGGCCTCGGCGGCCGGAGCGATCTTGCCCATCGCGATGCCGCCCAGCTTGACGATGTCGCGCTCCTTGAGTTCGGAGGATTTCCCGATCCCGATCACCACCAGACGCGTCGCCTTGAGGCCCGCGGGCGCCACGATGTCCAGCGATGAGCCGCTTTTGCCCTTGAACCGCTCGGTCTCGGCCGCCCGTGAGATGACCTCCGCCGCCGGCGCGAGCTGGGTCTTGGTCGCTGATCCGAACTTCAACCCGTCATCGCAGAATACGATGAGGACACCTTTTGGGCTGGTCTTGAGGGAGGAAAATGCGAGCTTGAGATCCGCGGGCATGTGATCTGGGTCCGTTTGCAGAGGCCAGCTGAAAGGCCATGACCCTTCCGTTTAGCCTGCTTTCCGGTGAAACGGTACCGTATCCATGGCGGTGCTGGCCAGCGCGCGAAATTAGGGGACTTCCGTGCACCTGGATAAGTGCGCCGCCGATCGCCAGATTCGGGTGGAAAGCGGCTGCGTGTGCGGGGAGCGCGGCGTCAAGGAAAACATTGGTTTTACAAACGCGGTTAATACTTTGCTAATCGGCAAAAACTGGTTCAGAAACAAAGTGCTGCCGTTGTTCCGCCATGTCTTCGGGCCAGGTTCCGGGCAAGATGGAGAGTGGCGGGGCCGCAGCGGCTGAAAGGGTTGCCAAATCCTTCAGCTCTCACGGTTTACAGCCCGACGGGTGCATAGCATCCTCGGCGGGTTCTGGGGGCGTTGTGCCGGGTATCGGCGAGTGTGGGGACGGCAGTCAGTAATGCAGGCGATCGACCGCTATCTGTTCCGGACGACGTTCGGGACTTTTCTGCTGGTCGGCGGCAGCCTGACGCTGCTCGTCTGGATCACCCAGGCGCTGCGTGAAATCGACCTCATCACCAGCCAGAGCCAGACCATTTTCGTCTTCTTCGGCATCACCGCGATGCTGATCCCGATGCTGCTGCTGGTGACGGCGCCGGTGGCGCTGGTGGTGGCGCTGGTCTTTACGCTGCGCCAGCTGAACCAGGATTCCGAACTGACCGCCCTGACGGCGGCGAGTGTCTCGCCGTGGCGGCTGTTCCGGCCGTTCCTGCTCGTCGCCCTGGTGGTGGTCGTGATCGTTGCGGTGATCAGCGCCTATCTGGCCCCGCTCGGGATGCGCGAGTTGCGCAATTCGATGACCCGGGTCCGCGCCGACGTGCTGACCAACATCATCCAGCCGGGCAATTTCTTCCAGGTGGGGGATGGCCTCATCATCCAGATCCGGGAGCGCCGGCTGGACGGCGGCCTCGTCGACGTCTTCGTCGACGATCAGCGCCTCGGGGACGAGCGCACGACGCTGATGGCCGAACGCGGGGAAATCCTGAAGACGGATACCGGCGTGTTCCTGCTGCTCCAGAACGGCAGCATCCAGCGTCAGGAAAGCCGCCAGCGCGACCCCACCATCGTCGTGTTTGACCGCTACGCGTTCGACCTGTCGCAGTTTGCCGGCAACACTGCGCTGGCAGCGACCTACACCGCGTCCGAACGGTTCCCCTGGGAGCTCTGGAAGCCGGATCCCGATGATCGGGCTTATCGCGCCAATCCCGCGCGCTACCGGTCCGAGTTGCATGACCGCCTGCTCGCGCCGATCTATCCCCTCGCCTTCGTCGTGATCGCCTTCCTGCTGCTTGGTGCGCCCCGCACCACCCGGCAAAGCCAGGGCCTTGCCCTGACGATCGCCGTCGTCGCGGTCGCAGGGCTGCGCCTGACCGGCTTTGCCATGATCGCCGCGGGCATGCGCTCGCCGGTATTCCTGATCGTGCCTTATGTGCTGGCGATCGGCACCATCGTCGCTGGCATGATCATGATCTGGCGCGGCAAGTTGATCGAGCCTCCCGCCGCGCTCGGCCAGGCCATCGAATCGTGTGTCCAGCGGCTGCAGCGCTGGTTCGGCCCCACCCGAAAGGTGCAGGGCGCATGACGGGAATCCTGTCACGCTATGTGGCGCTTCAGTTCTTCCGCGCGGTGGCCGGCGTGTTCGTCGCCGTCTTCGTCCTGGTCGGGCTGGTGGACTACATTGAAAGCACCCGCCGCGCCGCGACGATCGCCAACGTCTCCGCCGGGCTGATCGCCCAGGTGTCGTTCTTCCGCGTCCCGCAGCTCACCGAAAAGGTCCTGCCGTTCGCGGTGCTGGTCGGCGCGATGATCTGCTACCTGACCCTGTCGCGGCGTCTCGAACTGGTGGTGGCCCGGGCGGCCGGCGTGTCGGCCTGGCAATTCGTCGCACCGACGGTGATTGCGGCCCTCCTGCTCGGGGCGGTCGGGACGACCGTCTACAATCCGCTGGCCTCGCTTCTGCGGGAACGTTCGACCCGGCTCGAATCGACCATGTCCGGGATGGGCTTCTCCGCGCTGCGGCAAACCAATGCCGGCTACTATGTCCGCCAGCGCAGCGATGACGGCCAGTCGATCATCAATGCGGCGACCAGCAGCGACAGCGGCCTGTCGCTGGGCGGCGTGACCGTCTTCACCTTCGATGCCGACGGCCGGTTCAAGGAACGCATCGTCGCCCGCAGCGCCCGGCTCGAGCCGCAGCAATGGCTACTGCAGGGGGCTCGCGTCTACGCGACCGGCTCGCCACCCCATGACTACGAGACCTATCCGCTGGCGACGAATCTGACCGCGGCCCAGATCACCCAGACTCTCGCGCGGCCGGAGAGCGTGTCGTTCTGGCAACTCCCGGCACAAATCGAGATGGCGGAACGCGCCGGCCTGTCCACCACCGGCTTCAGCGTCCAGTACCAGATCCTGCTGGCGCAGCCCTTCCTGCTGGCCGCCATGGTGCTGTTCGCAGCCTCCATCAGCCTGCGATTCTTCCGCTTTGGCGGCGTGCAGTGGATGATCCTGGCCGGAATCGGCGGCGGCTTCCTGCTCTATGTCATCTTCAAAGTCACGGAAGACCTTGGCAAAGCGGCATTGCTGAGCCCGGTCTCCGCCGCATGGGTTCCGGTGCTCGCAGCCGGGGTGACGGGCCTGCTCACTTTGCTGTATCTGGAGGACGGATGATCAAGCCGTCTTCCCATCTCAAGCCAACCCGGGCGCGCTCCAGCTGGAGTACCGTCGCCGCGCTGTGCGTTGCGCTGGGCGCGATGTCGCTTGCCGCGGTGGATGTCGCGCAGGCCCAGTTGTCCTTTCCGGAGCGCCCCCGGCCGGAGCGGAAGCCGAGCCGCACCAGCGACCCGGAAATGCTCGTGCGCGCCGCCCGGATCGACTACGACTACACCAACAAGCGGGTGTCGGCGGTCGGCAACGTCCAGATCTATTACCAGGGCTCGACCATCGAGGCCGACAAGGTCACCTACGACCAGAACACCAAGCGCTTTTACGGCGAAGGCAATGTCCGCCTGACCGAGCCGGACGGCAACGTCACCCACGGCCAGATTCTCGATTTCAGCGATGATTTCCGCGATGGCTTTGTGGATTCGCTGCGGGTCGAGACCGTCGACCAGACCCGGATGGCCGCCAACCGCGCCCGGCGCACCGGCGGCAATTTCACGGTATTCGAAAGCGGCGTCTACACCGCCTGCGAAGCGTGCAAGGAGGATCCCAAGAAGCCTCCGCTCTGGCAGGTCAAAGCCGCCCGGATCGTGCACGACCAGACCGAGAAGATGATCTACTTCGAGGGCGCGCAGTTCGAGGTGTTCGGCACGCCGATCGCCTACCTGCCCTATTTCTCCGCGCCCGATCCGACCGTGAAGCGCAAGAGCGGCTTCCTGATCCCGACCGCGAGCACCAGCAACAAATACGGCGCCGCGGTCGAGATTCCCTACTTCTGGGCGCTGGCGCCGAACTACGACTTCACCTTCTCGCCGATGATCACCACCCAGCAGGGTCCGCTGCTGAAGGGCGAGTGGCGGCAACGGCTGGACAGCGGCGCGTTTACGGTGCGTGCGGCCGGCATTTACCAGCTCGACAAGGATTATTTCATCCGCGACGACGGCTCGACGACGCCCGGCTACCGTGACTGGCGCGGCAGCATCGAAACCAACGGCCTGTTCTCGATCACCGACCGCTGGGCCTGGGGCTGGGCTGGAACGCTGCTGTCCGACAAGACCTTCTACCAGGACTATGGCCTTCAGGGTTATTCGCTCAACTCCGACCCGGTGTTCCACACCCAGATGGAGGCGGTCTCCCAGCTCTTCCTGACGGGCCGCGGCGACCGCAGCTATTTCGACCTGCGTGGCCTCTCCTACTACGGCTTCTCGGAATCGGATGTTCAGTCGCAGCTGCCGGTCGTCCATCCGGTGCTGGATTATGCCTACACGTTCCTCAGCCCGGTATTCGGCGGTCAGCTTGATTTCAAAGCCAACCTGACGAGCCTCACCCGCACCTCGGCCGACTTTGATCCGATTTCGGACACCGCGTTGAACTCGGGTGCGTGCCTGAGCGCCAATCCGGCCGTCAGGAATTCCGCCAACTGCCTGTTGCGCGGCATTCCCGGCACCTACACGCGGTTCTCCGCCGAAACGACCTGGAAGAAGACGATCACCGATCCGTTCGGGCAGGTCTTCACGCCGTTCGCGTCATTGCGCGCCGATGTGGCGTCCATGCAGATCGACCGCGAGCCCGGCGTCTCGAATTTCATCAAGACCGGTTCGAGCGACGACGCCCGCTTCATGCCGACGGTCGGCCTCGAATACCGCTATCCCTTCATCGCCGTGCAATCCTGGGGCACCCAGACGATCGAGCCGATCGCCCAGGTGATCATCCGTCCGAACGAAACCAATATCGGCAACTTCCCGAACGAAGACGCGCAGAGCCTGGTGTTCGACGACACCAACCTGTTCCGCGTCGACAAGTTCTCGGGATGGGATCGCGTCGAAGGCGGCAGCCGCGCCAACGTCGGCATCCAGTATCGCGCGCAGTTCAACGGCGCCGGCTCGGTGAGCATGCTGGTCGGCCAGTCCTACCAGCTGTTCGGCCAGAACTCCTATGCGGTGCCCAGCCTGACCAATACCGGCCTCGACAGCGGACTGGACAAGTCGCAGTCCGACTATGTCGCCGGCGTCCGCTATCAGCCCAACAGCCTGCTCGCCTTCGGCACTCATTTCCGCTTCGACGAGCACGACTTCACCATGCGCCGTTTCGAGTTCGAAACGACGGCGAATCTCGGCCGGTGGACCACGACCGTCGTTTACGGCGACTATGCCGCCCAGCCGCTGCTCGGCATCCTCGATCGCCAGCAGGGCATTCTCGGCGCAGCGCAGTTCAAGATCACGGCCAACTGGTCGCTGCTGGGCGCGGCGCGGTATGACATCCAGGCGTCGCGCGTCAATCAGACACAGGTCGGCGTCGGCTATATCGACGATTGCCTCATCTTGGCCTTGAACTATGTTTCTGACTATTCCTACAGCGGCAACCCGACCGCGGACCATCGCGTGATGTTCCAGATCGGATTGCGTACGCTGGGAGGCTCGTCGGTGAGCCAGACGGTGTCGGGCACAAATACAAATCCCGCGACGCGGTCCGCTCCCCTGCCAACGAGTTTTTGACCGTCAGACTTGATGCTGGCGTTTTCTGGTGATCATGGACCACGCCGGTCGCGAGGCGAGAATGACTGAGAGATTGATCAACGCAACGAGAACGACGCAGGTACTTGCGACCGCCGCAGTCCTGATGAGCCTCGTGTGTGTCACGTCAAACGCAGCGAGGGCCCAGGTCGCGGCCGTGGTGTATGGCGAACCGATCACCACGCTCGATGTCAGCCAGCGCGCGCGCCTGAATGCCCTCGCCGGGGGCGGGAAGACTCCGACGGGCAGCAAGGAAGTTCTTGAAGAACTGATCAACGACAAGCTCAAGGTCCGGGAGGCCGCGCGGTTCGGGATCACGGTCTCCGACGCCGAGGTCGAAGAGACGTTTGCCCAGATGGCGGGCCGGATGCGGCTGAAGCCGGAGCAGCTCAGCGAGCAGATGTCCCGGTCGGGCACCAGCGCCAAT
>Ga0182746_1003455_pt1 | contig 10662 bp, 10 predicted proteins | sample eDN3rd30CBELigOP_FD_128881 | JGI IMG/M metagenome (GOLD analysis project Ga0182746, IMG submission 128881) | Enriched Organic Plus compost microbial communities from Emeryville, California, USA - eDNA 3rd pass 30_C BE-Lig OP (version 2) (version 2) ... | reverse complement strand
AAGGCGCGACTGTTGATGAACTTGCCAATGGTCCGGACGCCGGTGACCTTGTTTTGCGCGAGGTCGAACACGCCGCCTTCGATGGTGTCCATGTTCTGCCAGATGACCGCGAACTTGTCGCCACCGAGCGCAGCGAGTTTCGCGGCACCGCCGACCACTTGACCGGCTTTCAGTTTCACGGCTGGCTTCAGGGCTGTGCCCTTGGCATTGAACGACCGGACCAGCGCGCTGTTCTCCCCGGGAGCCAGATTGGTCCAACTCAGCAGGAAGCCTTTCGATGTCGCGATGACTTCCGCGAAATAATCCGGCTTGCCGGCTTCCGGCGCCGTCAATACGACCGGTGTTGTCGGCAGCGCCTGCGGCGCTTCCTGAGCTACAGTCGTTCCTGCAAACAAACATGCGCCGGCCACCGCCAGCATCTTTCGTCCCAACAAGCTAACCCCCCGTTGCGCTACTTCCCCATGCGACAGGCATGACCATCAGGTCATCCTGGCCACTTTATTGAACCAACAGAGCTATTTATGTCGCCCCCCGAAAAAGGGGGTTTGGACCATCACCGCCCGATCGGAATGACGTTGTCGGCGACCTCCGGCTCGGATTCGGCCTCGATCTCGTAGACATGGACGAGCGCGGTGCTGCCTCGCATCGCCGGGCGGGACACGCCCGTCCACTTCTGGAAGAAGATTAACGGTGAGAGGCGGCGTGTGACCTTCGCTGACCTGATGGGAATTATCGTTCGCGATCGCGGCTATCAGCCGCTGTTCTCGACGCAATGCCGCACAAGCCGAATTCCTTAGGCGCAAGTTCCAATCGCGTCGGATTCCGGGCTCGTTGCTCAACCTTCCGGGCGCCGGTCGGGAAGGCGTCGAATGGACGCTTCTGCCGCCGCGTACAGCGATACCGGATGTCGCCGTCTGATAGCAGTTCGGCGATGTCTGGATTTTCGTTCAGGTTGCGGCGGCGCGTGCTCGCCTCTCGCTAAACCCCGGCTCGACCCGAACGCTTCGGCTGAGCCATTCATCAAGGGCGCGCTCAAGCTCGGCGGCGGTGCCCAACTGCTCCCCCCGATCAATGAAGTAGATCGTTTTGCTATTCAGTACGAAGCGGAGCTGTTTAGTTTGGACACATTCGATACCAACCGGCGGCCCGCATGAGCGCTTGGCGCAAAATCTGCGCCAGTTATTACAGCACTGTGCCGTATCAATAGACTCTGTTACTATGGGTGATGAGGCTAGATTTCTGGCAGCCTGTCAAAAGAATAAGGACCAGAAATGAATCGTCGCGAATTCTTGTATGCTGGTACAACCATTGCCGCTTCACTCGCTGCAACCCGCACCGGGTTCGCTCAGGGCGGCTATCCCGACCGGCCGATCCGACTGATCGTCCCGCGTCCGGCCGGCGGCGTCGTCGATGTGATTGGCCGCGAATGGGCGAATAGCGTGCGCGAGACACTCGGCACCGTCGTGATCGAGAACCAGGGCGGCGGCGGGGGTGTCATCGGCGCAGCGGCGGCGGCGCGGGCGCCGGCCGACGGCTACACATTGCTTCTGGGCTCGACCAGCGAACTCGTGCTGTCGCCGATCATCAAATCCCAGAGCTATGATACCGTACGCGACTTCAAACCCGTCGCTATCATAGCTCTGTCGATGGGCGCGATCGCGGTCCACCCCTCGGTTCCGGTGAAGACCCTTCAGGAACTCGTTGCCTACGCCAAGGCCGATCCCGACAAGCTGAGCTACGGCTCGGCCGGCGCCGGAACATCCTCAAATCTGACCGGCGAACTGTTCAAGCATCTCGCCGGCCTGCCGGGCATCGTGCACATTCCCTACAAGGGTGCGAACCCGGGCATCGCCGATCTTGTTGCCGGCCAGATCCCAATGATGACGCCCATGATCTCCGCTGGCCTCGTTGATTTGCACAACACGGGCAAGGTCCGCATCCTTGCGGTGGCTGCCGAGCAGCGTGTCGCCGCCGCGCCCGACATCCCGACCGGCGTGGAACAGGGCTATCCGGACCTGATCGCGCAGCTGTTCATGGGGCTGTTTGCACAAGCCGCCACACCACAGCCGATTCTCGACCGGCTGCGGGCTGTAACCGACAAGGCGATGCAGGACGAGGGCTTCCGCGCCAAGCTCGTAGCCGCCGGCTTCGAGCCTGTGACCACATCGACACCCGCTGCCGCCGAGAAATACCTGAAGGAGGAAACGGTGCGCTGGACGCCAGTGCTGAAAGCCTCCGGCATGGCTGGCTGATGGCGCCCGCGTGCATGCAGGCATGCATTGCCGGGGGCCCGAGCATCACGCCGGAGTCGCGACCACATAACGCGCGATCAATAAAATGAAACCAGAGCGCTTTCTGATTCCATCCGGTCAGAAAGCGCTCTGAGGCAAACCTGGTCCCATCGGAACGGATCGTGCTCTTGGCGTGGAACTCACGCCTCCAGACATACCCGCATCTTTCCGATATCAGCTCACAGCCGCGTAGCCATCCCGCCGCGAGTCACTCGCCGCGCTATAGCCTTCAATGCGGGGGTCACCCATCCGCCAGATGAATTGGCCAGCGCCGAAGTCCTGATAGCTATCCTCGATCACACTGATTTCATGGCCTCGCTCTGAGAGCCCGGCGACCAGATCGGAGGCCATCGAGGTTTCCACATTGATGTCAAGGCCGGCATTGAAGCGCCAACGCGGCGCGTCACAGGCCGCCTGCGGATTCTGGTTGAAATCGAGCATGCGCATGAGGGTCTGCACATGACCCTGCGGCTGCATATTGCCGCCCATCACGCCGAAACTCATGACCGGTTCTCCGTCCTTCATCAGGAAGCCCGGAATGATGGTCTGGAATGGCTTCTTGCCGGGCGCGACCACATTCGGGCTGGCAGGATCGAGATGGAAGCCGTGGCCACGGTTCTGGAATGACAATCCCCATTCGGGCAGACAGACGCCGGAGCCGAAGCCCATGAAGTTGCTTTGAATGAAGCTGACCATCATGCCCTGCTCGTCCGCCGCCGTCAGGTAGACCGTCCCCGCCCTGACGGGATTGCGCGCGGCAAACACCTGCGCCCGCCTCATGTCGATGAGCTTTGCGGCTTCGGCCAGATAGCTGTCATCCAGCAATTGCTCAGGGGTGACCCGCATATGTGCGAGATCAGCAACATGGGCATAGGTGTCTGCAAAGGCGAGCTTCATCGCTTCGATGGCAATGTGGTGGGTATCGATGCCATCGGCCGAAAGGCCTTCCAAATCAAAATGCGACAATATTCCGAGCGTGATGAGCGCTGCGATGCCCTGGCCATTCGGTGGGATCTCGTGGAGCGTGTAGCCACGATAATTCTTGGAAATCGTCTTGACCCATTCGGGGCGGAAAGCCGCAAGGTCTGCGGCCGTCAGCGTGCCGCCTGTCGCTTGCGCATGCTTTTCAACCGCCTCGGCAATCTCGCCGCCATAGAGCGCCTGCCCTTTGGTTTCGGCGATGGCGCGGAGCATGCGCGCAGCACCAGGCATCGTGACCCGCTCGCCGACCTCCGGTGCGCGGCCGAGCGGCAAGAACAGTTCGGCAAAGCCCGGCTGTTTGACGATATCGGGCTCGTTCGCAGCGGCCTGCCATTTCTGCTGCACAACCGTCGGCGCAAGGTAACCGCGCTCGGCGATCTCCATCGCCGGAGCGAGGACATCGCCGAGAGGCAGTTTCCCAAAGCGTTCGCTCAGCGCGACCCAGGCGGCAACAGCGCCCGGCACGGTCACCGCGTCCCAGCCTCGCGCGGGCGGCCGCACATGGCCTTCACCGTATTTGCGTGCAAAGTAGCTGGGCGTCCAGGATTTCGGCGACTGTCCGGAGGCATTGAGCCCGTGCAGCTCCTTGCCATCCCACAGGATGCAATAAGCATCGGACCCAAGACCGTTGCTGCAGGGCTCGACGATGGTCATCACCGCCGCCGTGGCGATGATGGCATCAACGGCATTGCCGCCACGCCACAGCATCTGCAAACCGGCCTGCGCACCCAGCGGATGCGACGTCGAGACCACATTGCGACCGAACACAGGCATGCGCCGCGAGGGGTAACCAACCGTCCAATCAAAAGGCTTCGTCATTTCGGGACCCGGGCTCTCGTTGCAGGCGACATCATCGTGCGCCATTGAAAATCGCATCCAGACGCGCACAGGCTGGCTGGATGTCAAGCCCGCGCTCGGCGATCCAGGCATCACTGAACAGGGTGGACCGATAGCGATCGCCACTATCGCACAGCAGGGTGATGATCGAACCGTCAGTCCCCGCCTTCTGCATCTCCTCGATCAGGTGGAGACACGCCCAGATGTTGGTCCCCGTCGATCCTCCGCAAAGGCGGCCAATCAACTTGCTGATGACCCGGGCCGCGGCGATGCTGGCCGCGTCAGGGACGACTATCATGCGGTCGACAAGCTCAGGAACGAAGGAGGGCTCCACGACCGTTCGCCCGATGCCTTCGATCACGCTGCTGCAGCGGTCAACGCGCCGGATCGACCGATCGGCGAAGTGCCGGTGGAATACGGACTGCTCAGGATCAGCGACACACAGCCGCGTGCCATACTTCCGGTAGCGGATATAGCGGCCGATGGTCGTGGATGTGCCGCCGGTGCCGGCGCCACAGACAATCCAGTCGGGAACTGGCCGCTCCTCCCTGGCCAGTTGAACAAACAGCGACTCGGCGATGTTGTTGTTGCCACGCCAGTCGGTCGCACGCTCGGCATAAGTGAACTGATCCATGAAATGCCCGCCGATCTCATGGGCCAACCGCTGGGCTTCGCTGGAGACGTCGCCATGGGTGACAAGATAAGGCTCGCCGCCGTGAAAGGTAATCGCCGCAATTTTCTCCGGCGATGTCGATCTCGGCATAACCGCGATGAAGCGGAGCCCCAGGATCCGCGCAAAATAGGCCTCGGAAATCGCCGTCGAGCCGGATGACGACTCAACGATCGTCGTGTCCGGCCCAATCCAGCCGTTGCAAAGAGCGTAGAGAAACAGCGAACGCGCAAGCCTGTGCTTCAGGCTTCCGGTCGGGTGGCTCGATTCATCCTTCAGGTAAAGCGAGATGCCAGGCGCTCTCGGCAGTGCCAATTGAATCAGATGAGTGTCAGCCGACCGATTGATATCGGCTTCGATGCGATCAATCGCCCACGCCACCCAGCCCCGATTGCATGGGTCTGTTCCAGCTTCCAAAGCGACACTTGTCATTGGGATCACGAGATCAGCAGTTCCTGTTCGGCCAGCCGTTGCAGCGCAACCCTGTCGATCTTGTTGGTCGATGCAAGAAGCATGGCGTCAAGGAACCAAACCCGTCGCGGATGCTGATAAGCCGGCGCATGAACCAGGGCGAATTGCTTGATAGCCTCCTCGTTCACGCTTGAGCCCGGCCGGCGGACGATGAAAGCCACAGGTTTTGTGCCTTTGATGTCGTCGGCGACCGGCACCACGCAGGCCTGCACGACATCTGGATGCGTCTCCAGCATCGACTCAACATCACCCGGAAAGATGTTCTCTCCACCCGAGACGAACATGTCATCCGTGCGCCCGACGAAGTAATAGAATCCCTGCGCATCGACGCGAAACACATCGCCGGTTTCGTAATATCCATCCGCCGTGATGGGTGACCTGACATCCGGCCGTTCATGATAGCCGAGCATGAGTGCGGGACATTTCAGTTGCAGCACCCCAAGATTGGGCGCATCCGGCCCGACAAGACGCACCGCGACGTCCGGGCGCGCGCGCCCAACCGACCCGCTCGGCGTGCCGCCTTTGTCGGAAAACACAACCGGACCACCTTCGGTGGTACCATAGGCATTGATGATCCGCGCGTTGGGCAGCAGCGCGCGCGTCTGGGCGGCGAGCGTATCGTTGACAGGCGCTGACCCCATGCGGACCACCCGAATGCTTGTCAGGTCGGCCTTTGCGAGCGCCTCCTTCTCGCGCAACATCATTGCGATCATCGGCGGCACGGCCGTCGCCCAGGTGCACTGATAGGTGTCGATCGCTGCGATATAGGCCTTGGCCTGGAACTGCGGCATCAAGACAATCGACGCTCCGCCCGCACAAGCCAGGAAGGCATTGGCAAGAGCATTCATGTGGTAGAGCGGCGCAGCGATCAGCATGCGTTCCCGGCTGAGATCGTCGTCGGCCATGCGGGCCTGGACGACCCAAAGATGAGAGGCATGCGAGAGCAGCACGCCTTTCGGACGGCCAGTCGAGCCGGATGTGTAGAGGATCAGCGCCGCTTCGTCGTTTCTCGGTTGCACCGGCTCGATATCGCCGGAATCGAGCCAATCCTGAAAGGCAGGGCTGTCAAAATCGACGGCTTCGACACCATCGGGCACCTGATCGCGTCGTGGAGCATCGCAGAACACGACCTTGGCGCCACAATCCGAGACAACGAACGCGATCATCTCCTTCGGAAACTTGAAATTGATGGGTGTTGGGACGATGCCGACACGCATCGCTCCGAGAGTCACCGCAATATAATCCGGCCGGTTGGCCGCAAGGATCGCGATGCGATCCCCGCGCCGCAGGCCCCGGCGCAACAGGCCGCGTGCAAAGGCATTTGCCAACCGGTCGAGTTCCGCCCGCGTGAGGATTGTCTCCCGGCCGTCGAACTCGACGCCGATGATCATCGGCGCGTCGGGATCGCCGCCGCGATTGATCACGTCGCCGAGATTCAAGGCTTTGGTCATGGAGCGTAACTCCGGCATTCCAAGGAGAGATCTAGGGAGCGAATTGTCAGTGTCGCCGCGCCATCCGGATTGGACCGCCAGACCAGATCGGGCGCGGCCGCCATTGCCGCGGCCGAGATCACATCGAGGCTGTCGAATACGAGGCCGAGCGCAACGAAACGGGACGTGTCGGCCGAGATCAATTCAACGCGGATATCGTCGATGGTTGTCACCTGCCAGCCTGCCGGCGTTTGATGAACTGGCTGACCGGCGATCGCCGCATAGCGAAGCACATCCTGCTCAGGCACAGGAGAGGCGATGCGAATGCTATCGATACGGCGAAAGCCGTTCGGATGCGTCATCCATTCGTCGCGCCAGACTAATTCCGGCGTCAGATGTTCGCAGAAATAGACCCGGCCCGCCGGGAAGATGTCATTCGGCACCCGCACGGTGCGAAATTTCGCCTCCTGCACGCCCGACTCGAGTTGGACGGGACGCGAGAAGGCCATCGGTGACGAGGGGCTGAGCCCCGCGTCAACCAGTTGAGCATAGGTTTCGTCGGCGTCCTCGCTGCGGAACACAAGGCCGTTCAGCCCGAAGGGACTGTTGAGCACATCCTGACGCTGAAGTCCCTCGGTTGGGACGCCAACAAGTTCGAGGTAGGCGCCGGGGGTCATCATCAGGTGGTTGATCGAACCAAGCGAATGGCGACCAAGCGGCGTCAGCGTGAAACCCAGCGCGGCGAAGGTCGCCGCGGCGGCATCCATGCCGCTCAGCACATTGACAACCACATGGTCGACAGCCGCTCGGATCTCTTTGCTCATTTGGGCGTGGCGGTCATGTAGACGCCGCGGCCGCTGGCGAGCAGCCGCCCCTCGGCATCGAGGATCTGAGCCTCAGCCACCGAGAGCTGGCTGCCGAACTTCACTACCTTGCCACGGCACGTCAGGTCGCCCTGCATCGCTGCACGATGATAGTCAACCCGAAGGTCGACCGTGGGCACGCCCCGACCTGTCTTTGACACCAACGCCCAATCCGCAGTGAGGTCAATGAGCGTGGCGAGAATGCCACCATGCACATATCCGCGATCGGCGTTGACGACCCATTCGGGCCGCCATGTCGCCTGGAGCTCAATCTCGCCGTCACCAAGCGCGATCACCTTGAGGCCAAGCCACTGGTGAAACGGCCCGCGCAGCAGGAGCGCTTCGACCTGTTCTTTGGTCATAGGAGCTGCAGCTTCGGTCATGGCGTCACCACGATCTTTCCCATGACCTCGCGATCGCGGATCATGCGCAGGCCTTCGGCCGCCTCTTCCAGGGGCAGCTCCTTGTCGATGACCGGGCTCAACTTGCCGTCCTGGATCATCTCCATGAGGGCGGACAGATTGTCGTCGTAGAAACTGTTCGATCCCCGGATCACGAGCTCAAAGCTCCAGATGTAGCGGAGATCTTCCTTCGGATCGTGGCCAGCCGTCGCACCGCAAGTCAGCAGCGTGCCGCCCCGCTTCAAACACTTGAGAGAAGGGACCCAGGTCTCGCCCCCGGTGAAATTGATGACAACGTCCACGCCGCCGTCATAGGAGCGGCGCTGCGGCTTGCCGTATTTCTCGATCGCCCATTTGGAGAAGTCGGTTTCGCGATAGTTCACAACCTCGTCCGCACCCAGCTCCTTGAGCCGCGCCATCTTGTCGGCACTGCCGGCGCACGCGATGACTTCAGCGCCCATCTGCTTGGCAAGCATGACGCAGCCGGTGCCGACACCGCCACTCGCACCAAGGATGAGAACACGATCGCCCGCTTTCACCGTGTTGTGCGTGACAAGCATGCGGTGGGCCGTGCCATAGGCGACGGGAAGCGAAGCCGCCTGCGCAAAGCTGACCTTGTCCGGCATGCGAATGAGCTGGCTTGTCGACACGCGACAATATTCCGCCATGCCGCCATCCAGCATCTCACCCATCAAGCCCTTGGCCTTGTTGAGCGGATTCACCAGCACCCGGTCGCCAACATTCCAGCCTTCCACTCCGGCGCCCAGCTCGGTGATGGTGCCGGCCATGTCGAGGCCGATGATCACCGGCATCGGAACCTTGATTCCCGGCATGCCTTTCACGGTGAAGACATCGTGATAGTTGAACGACGACGCTCCAACCCGGATCACAACAGTGCCAGGTTCGGCAACGGGCTTGGGGTAATCGTTGATGACAGTTAAATCTCCGATGTCCCCGTGCTGCTTGAGAACAAGAGCCTTCATTGTCGCGGTCATTCACGCTTCCTTCTCGGCATTCGTGTGAATTGAGAATTCCTGACGCCCTGAAACGCCGAGCGAGCCGACAAGCAGGGAATCCTTGCTCAGCATCTGTCTGCAGCAGAGCGGCAACGGCTCTGCGCCAAGGCTTTGCGCTTCCATCAACGGCACAACCTAACCCTTCGACACGCTTGCAGGGGGCGAAAGCGGCAACGCCGCTGCGGCATCCTTCAGGCTTGCCAGGACCTTATCCATGGTCATATCGCGAAACGTCTCGATATGACGGCGCGTGACCGCTTCGGCAGCGACAGCATCCCCTTCGGCAAGGTGCTGGATCAGCATGGTATGGTCCTTGTCGATATTGGGACGAACACGCTGGATGCCGAAGCCAAGCGCCACCAGCCGCGTCATCTCGTCGAGCAATCCAGACAAGGTGCGCTGCAGCCTCTCGTTTCCAGAGGCAACGGCGATCGCCATATGGAAACTCTTGTTCGCCTCAAGAAAGAAATCGATCTGATTGCCGACATCGCCCGGCATCTGCCCGCGGCAGATCTGTTCCAGCCGCTCAAGCTGCGCCCGGTTGACCCGTCCTGCGGCAAGGCGCGCGGCATGGGGCTCGATCAACAGCCGCAGTTCAAAGATCTCTTCGACATCCTTCACAGTCACCGGCACCACGCGATAACCTTGCCGCGGGATCGAGACGATCAGCCCGCCCTGCACGAGACGCTGCAAGGCAATGCGGAGACTGGCCTTGCCGACCGAAAAGCGCTCGATCAACTCCGGCTCGGTGAAATGCGAACCGGGCAGGATCCGGCACGACAGAATCTCCTGGCGGAGCAAATCGTAGGCGCGATCCGCCCGGATCGCGTCCGGCCGAGCCATCAGATTTATCGCTGAACCGGTCACAGCACCCTTCTGACTCACATGAGAATATCACATGATTATTGTGAGCATCCTACGATGATGTCAACAGAAGCTCAAGACGCCTTGCGGCGTTTTTGGCGATGAGTGCCGTCTGCTAGATGAAGGGACCCGCAACCCTTACCGAACAGGGACGGTCATTTCGCCGATCTGGTCGAACTGCATGGTCATGGTGTCGCCCGGCTTCAGTTGGCCGGCGCCCCAATGATCTTGGAAGGCATCGCGACGGGGCTCAGGAACCCGCACCAATTCCGGGGCGCTCCCCGCCGGATGGCCGTTGATGCCCGTTTTACGTCGGCAGCTGCGCCGCGAAGGGAGAATCCTTCAGACAGAGGCGCCCCCGCGGATCCTGCCAGAGCTTCCCCTGCTCATGCAGCAGACCGACCGCCCTGGCCACCGCGTTGAACTCATAGTCGGAGAAGCGCTCGGCAACGGCCGTGAAATAAAGCGGCTCTTCGGCAATCACGGCTTCGATCTTCTCGGCCAGCTCAGGCAGATTTTTGGACGATGCCGGCTCCCCTGCAACGTCCTTCTTGCCGCCCAGATAGTCGCTGATCTTTGCCGTCTCCGCATAGGCATAAGTGATCCGCTCATACCGCTCCTTCGGAATGCCTTCCGAGATCGTGGCATCGATGCCGACCTTGGCGGTCGTCGGCACGATGCCCGGAGGCACCGGCTGCAGGCTCGGATCGAGCGGTTTGGCGCGGGCGTTGCTGACGATCATGATGTCCCGGTCGCCCTGCACGCGCGTCGCGATAGCCCATTCCACCTCGACGGGGTTGAACACGTCGATATCGTCGTCGACGACCACGACGTGCTT
>Ga0182746_1003445_pt1 | contig 10675 bp, 6 predicted proteins | sample eDN3rd30CBELigOP_FD_128881 | JGI IMG/M metagenome (GOLD analysis project Ga0182746, IMG submission 128881) | Enriched Organic Plus compost microbial communities from Emeryville, California, USA - eDNA 3rd pass 30_C BE-Lig OP (version 2) (version 2) ... | reverse complement strand
CGGAATACGTCCGTATTCCCCACGCCGACACCAGCCTCTATCCAATTCCGGCAGGCGCCGATGAGGAAGCCCTGGTGATGCTGAGCGATATCCTGCCGACGGGATTTGAATGCGGGGTGCTCAACGGAAAGGTGGCGCCGGGATCGACGGTCGCAATCGTCGGCGCCGGGCCGATCGGACTTGCGGCCCTGCTGACAGCGCAGTTCTACTCGCCGGCGGACATCATCATGGTCGACCTGGATGACAATCGTCTTGAGGTCGCACGGCGGTTCGGGGCGACGCAGACCGTCAACAGCAAGGATGGCAATGCGGCGGAGAAGGTCAAAGCGCTCACGGATGGCCGTGGTGTCGATGCGGCCATCGAAGCCGTCGGCATTCCAGCCACTTTTGTGATGTGCCAGGACATGGTGGCGCCCGGAGGGATCATCGCCAATGTCGGCGTCCATGGCAGCAAGGTCGATCTTCATCTCGAGCGCCTGTGGGCGCAGAATATCGCCATCACGACGCGGCTGGTCGACACCGTCACCACGCCCATGCTGCTGAAGACGGTTCAATCCAAGAAGCTCGATCCGAAGCTATTGATTACTCATCGGTTCAAATTGTCTCAGATCCTTGACGCATACGAGGCCTTCGGGCGGGCGGCGAGCACGCGCGCATTGAAAGTCATCATCGAGGCGTAGTCTGGTCTGCGGTCCAGCCGCCGATGCTGTGGTTGTGGCTTTCCCGATTGGGAGATCCGGCCTATTTCTGGTGCTGCTGTCCTGATTTGATGTCCATCAAAGGGTGATGGGGTGAAAACATCTACAAGGCTCTCAACGCATCCCAACCCGTGTGATGACCTTGAATCAGATCATTGAACCTGGCAGCGGCACGCAAGCTGCGTCCGAGATCGCTCCCGCACCGGCGGCCAACCTCCCCGCTGATATCGCCGGCGGGCAGGGCGGGACTGTTCCTGTGCCCGTTGCTGCGCCGGCGTTGAAATCGGCGCGCCGCCGCCGGATATGGGTCCTGCTCGCGCTCGCTGCGGTCGGACTGGGCGCGGCGGGTGGTGGATATTACTGGTGGAAGCAGTCACTCAACCGCCTGCCGGGCGGCATTGTCGTCGGCAATGGCCGCATCGAATCCGATCAGATCGACATCGACACCAAATTCGCCGGGCGGGTTGCGACGCTGCAGGTCAACGAGGGCGATATGGTGAAGGCGGGCCAGATCGTCGCCACCATGGACATACAGGATCTTGAAGCCTCGCTGCGGCGTGCGGAGGCGCAGGTGCTGCAATCACAGCAGGCGATCACGGAAGCCCGCGCCACCCAGGCGCAGCAGGAAACCCAGGTCTCGCTGGCGCAGCAGCAGTTCGACCGCACCACCACGCTGGTGAAGAACAACAACGCGACCGTCGAGCTGCTCGATCAGCGCCGTCAGCAACTCGATGGCGCCAAGGCGGGGCTGGCGGCGGCGGTCGCCCGTGTCGCCCAGGCAGAGCATGCGCTGGAAGCCGCCCGCCAAAGCGTCGCGCTTTATCAGGTGAACATCAAGGACAACACGCTGACCGCGCCACGCGACGGACGCATCCAGTACCGCATCGCGAATCTGGGCGAAGTCCTGCCGGCCGGCGGACGGGTGCTGACCATGATAGATATCCAGTCGGTCTACATGGATATCTATCTGCCAACCCTGGATGCCGGTCGTGTCAAGGTCGGAACCGATGGACGGATCGTGCTTGATGCCTATCCGGCTCTGGCTATCCCGGCCCAGGCATCATTCATCGCGACGCAGTCACAGTTCACGCCGAAGACCGTCGAGACCCAGACGGAAAGAGACAAGCTGATGTTCCGCGTGCGGGTGCGGATTGATCCGGAGCTGCTGCGCGCGCATGCCGATGCAGTCCGCACGGGCCTGCCCGGCGTTGCCTATCTGCGGCTCGATCCCAATGTTCAATGGCCTGAGCGGTTGCAGGGTGAAGGCGTCAAGTGAGCGAGCCGCTCCCGATTGCGCGTCTGACCGACGTCTCGTTGCGCTATGGCGCGACCTGGGCGATCGATTCGATCACGCTGGATATTCCGGGCGGCCGCATGGTCGGTCTCATCGGCCCTGATGGTGTCGGAAAATCCTCGCTGCTCAGTCTCATCGCCGGCGCACGCGTGATCCAGACCGGACGTGTCGAGGTGCTGGGCGGCGATATGGCGCTGCCGCGTCACCGCAATCTTGTCTGTTCGCGGATTGCCTACATGCCCCAGGGCCTCGGGAAGAATCTCTATCCCGATCTCACGGTCCGGGAGAACATTGAGTTCTTTGGCCGCCTGTTCGGGCAGTCCGGCGCGGAGCGGGACCAGCGGATCGAGGACCTGCTGCAAAGCACCGGCCTTGCGCCCTTCCCGGACCGTCCGGCGAAGAAGCTGTCAGGCGGCATGCGCCAGAAGCTCGGCCTGTGCTGCGCGTTGATCCACGATCCCGATCTGCTGATCCTTGACGAACCGACGACCGGCGTCGATCCGCTGTCGCGGCGGCAGTTCTGGGACCTCATCGCGTGGCTGCGCAGTGGCCGTCCTGACATGAGCGTCATCGTTGCAACCGGCTATATGGAAGAGGCGGAACAGCTCGACTGGCTGATTGCCATGGACGAGGGCAAGGTGCTGGCCTGCGGCTCGCCGCAAGACCTCAAGCATCAGACCGGTGCGGCGACGATCGAGGATGCATTCGTGGGGCTGATGCCGGACGCGCGGCGCGCCGCCCGCAAGGCTTTCACGATCCCGCCGCGCCGTCCGGATGGCGAACTGCCCGTGATCACAGCGCGCGATCTGACCTGCCGCTTTGGCGACTTCACGGCTGTCGATCGGGTCAGCTTCACGATCGAGCGCGGCGAGATTTTTGGATTCCTGGGGCCCAATGGCTGCGGCAAGTCCACGACCATGAAGATGCTCACGGGTCTGCTGCCTGCGTCGGCGGGCGAAGCGTTGTTGCTGGGCCAGCCGATTGACGCTTCCGACCTTCGTTCGCGCTACCGCGTCGGTTATATGTCGCAGTCGTTCTCGCTTTATACCGAGCTGACGGTCCGGCAGAATCTCGACCTGCATGCGCGCCTGTTCCATCTGCCGCGGGACAAGGCCGACGCGCGGATCGATGAACTGATCCGCTGGTTCAGACTTTCCGACCATGAGGACCAGATCACCGCAAATCTGCCGCTGGGCATCCGCCAGCGGCTTTCCCTCGCGGTCGCCATCGTCCATCAGCCGGAGATTCTCATCCTCGATGAGCCGACGTCAGGGGTTGATCCGGTGGCGCGTGATCAATTCTGGGAGATCCTGATTGACCTCTCGCGCAAACAGGGCGTGACGATTTTCGTGTCGACCCATTTCATGAACGAGGCTGCGCGATGTGATCGCATTTCGCTGATGAACAGCGGTCGCGTGCTTGCCACCGACACACCAGCCAACTTGATGAGGGCGCGCGGGGCCTCCAGCCTTGAAGAGGCGTTTATCGGCTATCTGGAGACCGCGAACGGTGTTCCCGCAATTCCGGCAGCCGATATGTCCATGGGAGGGCAGCACCATGGAAACGCCAGGCGTCCGACGGCGGCCATACGAAGCCTGCAGCGAATTCTTGCATATACAATCCGTGAGACGCTGGAGCTGTCGCGGGATCCCATCCGTCTGGCATTCGCCCTTCTGGGCACGGCATTCCTGATGTTGATTTTCGGCTTCGGCATCACCACCGACGTCGACAATCTGTCATTCGCCGTGCTCGACCGCGATCAGACGCCTGAAAGCCGGGCTTATCTCGGTGAACTGCGCGGGTCCCGCTATTTCATCGAGAAAGCGCCAATCAGCAACAATGCGGAACTGGACCGGCGGCTGCGCAGCGGGGACGTCAAAGCCACGATCGAAATCCCTCCCAACTTCGGCCGCGATATCAAGGCCGGACGCGCGACAGCGGTTTCGGTTTGGATCGACGGAGCCATGCCGTTCCGGGCGGAAACGATCCGGGGCTATCTGATGGGCGTTCATCAACAGTATCTGAGCGATCCGATGATCGCTCAGGACCGGGCCGGCGCCTCCTCTCTGCCAGATATCGAGACAAGATTTCGCTACAATCAGGATTTCAAGAGCGTCCACGCCCTGGTGCCGGCCACGATGGCGCTGCTGCTGGTGCTGATTCCGGCCATCCTGATGGCGCTGGCGATCGTGCGGGAAAAGGAACTCGGTTCAATCACCAATTTCTACGTGACTCCCGTGACGCGCCTCGAATTCCTGATTGGCAAGCAGCTTCCGTATGTGGGGCTTGCGCTGGCCAATTTTGCCGTCCTGTTCCTGATGGCGTTGTTCATTTTCGAGGTGCCGTTGAAAGGCAGTTTCCTGGCCCTTTCGCTCGGTGCTCTGCTGTATGTCATCACCACAACCGGCTATGGCATGCTGATTTCGTCCTTCACGCAAACCCAGATTGCCGCGCTGTTCGGCACGGCCATTCTCACAGCCATGCCGGCCACACAGTTTTCCGGCATGCTGACCCCGGTCTCGTCGCTCTCCGGGACCGGCGCCATCATCGGCGAGATATTTCCGATGACCTATTTCCTGAAAATCAGCGTTGGTACCTTCACCAAGGGGCTTGGCTTCCAGGACCTTGGGGGCAATCTGCTCGCCCTGCTGATTTTCATTCCGGTGCTGACGGGCATCAGCCTGCTGCTCCTCCGCAAGCAGGAAAAGTGACAGGCCCGGCAGATGGACAGAATGATCTCCAATATCTTCTGGCTCGGCACCAAGGAGCTCCGGGCTTTTGTTCGCGATGTCGTCCTGTTCGCGCTTGTGATCTGGGCTTTCTCGCTTTCGATCATCAGCATCGCACGCAGCAACTTCCAGGAATTGAACAACGCTTCGATCGGTATTGTCGACGAGGACCATTCCGAGCTGTCTCGTCGCATCGCCGGCGCATTCCTGCAGCCTTATTTCAAGAGGCCACTATTCATCGCGCAGAATGACGTGAAGCCGCTGATGGACAATGGTCAATTGACCTTTGCGGTTGATATCCCTCCCAATTTCGAGCGCGATACGCTGGGCGGACGCAACCCGGTTCTGCAGATCGACGTCGACGCGACGGCGATGATGCAGGCGGGCATCGGCTCCGGTTACGCCCAGCAGATCATCACCACGGAGATCGCTGACTTTGTCGCTCGCCGCCAGGCTGTCACTGCGGCGCCCGTCAATCTCGACGTCCGGATCGCGTTCAACCCAAATCTGACGACCAGCTGGTTCACCAGCATCATGGGTATCATCAACAATGTGACGATGCTCTCCATCATCCTGGCAGGGGCGGCTATCGTTCGCGAGCGCGAGCACGGCACGATGGAGCACCTCCTTGTGATGCCGGTGACACCATTTGAAATCGCGATGTCCAAGATCTGGTCGAATGCGCTTGTCATCACGGTGGCGGTTGCCTTGTCGCTAACGTTCGTCGTGCGTGGCGTCCTCGGCATTCCCATCGCGGGTTCCGTGCCGCTGTTCCTCGTCGGCGTGGTGCTCTATCTGTTCTTCGCGACCGCGGTCGGGATTTTCCTCGCGACGATCGCGCGCTCCATGCCTCAACTCGGCTTGCTCTATATACTGGTTGCGGTCCCGATGAACATGTTGTCCGGCGGGAACACGCCATTGGAGAGCATGCCGCCGCTGCTGCGGACGATCATGCAGGCGTCGCCCTCGACGCACTTCGTCTCCTTCGCCCAGGCCATTCTCTTTCGAGGCGCGGGATTTGATGTCGTCTGGCCGCAGTTTCTCGCCGTGACGTTGATCGGTGGCGTATTTCTGGCCCTCGCCTTGGTTCGCTTCCGGAGCGTGACCGCGCAATCCACTTGAGAGAAGAAAAACGGCAGAGGAGAAGGAGCGCTCGCGTTTGGAGCAGAATCGCCTCAGGTCCCTTCAACTCTCTTGCGGGCGAGCAGCGTTGCGACGGCGCAGGACGCCATGCGGGTGCGTTCCGCATCGGCCCGGCTCGTCAGGATGATCGGCACTCGTGCTCCGAGCACGACACCTGCTGCATCCGCGCCCCCGAGGAATGTCAGTTGCTTGGCCAGCATGTTTCCGGCTTCGAGATCGGGAACCACCAGAATGTCCGCCCGGCCTGCGACCTCGGAGACGATCCCTTTCTCGGCCGCTGCAGCCGGGCTCACGGCGTTGTCAAAGGCAAGCGGGCCATCGATCAGACCGCCGGTGATCTGACCGCGCTGCGCCATTTTGCACAACGCGGCAGCATCGATGGTCGAGGGCAGTTTTGGATTGATGGTCTCGACGGCGGAGAGCAGGGCGACGCGCGGGGTCTCGATCCCCATCCCATGCGCGAGATCAATGGCGTTCTGGATGATGTCCCGCTTCTGATCGAGGTTTGGCGCGATGTTCACGGCGGCGTCTGTCACCAGCAGCGGCCGCGGATAGCTCGGGACGTCCATGAGATAGACATGGCTCAGGCGGCGGCCGGTCCGCAGATGACTGCCGGGTGCGAGCACGGCACGCAGCAGTTCGTCGGTGTGCAGCGACCCCTTCATCAGCAGAGCGGCTTTGCCTGTCTGAACAAGTTTAACGGCGGCTTCAGCCGCCAACCCGCTGTTTGGCACATCGTCGATGCGAAACGGGGAAATATCCAATCCTTCGGCTGCTGCGACGGCGAGGATTTCCGCCTTCGGGCCAATGAGGATGGGCCTGATCAGGCCGGCATGGGCTGCTTCGACGGCAGCCCCGAGGGCATTTGCATCGCACGGATAGGCGACAGCCGTGGTCAGCGGCTCATGCTGGGTCGCCCTTGCCATCAGCGCGTGAAAGCGCTCGTGGCGGCTCAGACGGATGTCCGGCAGTTCAACGCGGGGCCGGCACACCTTCTCCGTTGGCGCCCGAACATGCGCCGTGCCTTTGATGACCTCCTGGCTGTTCTGATTGATGCAGCGGCAATCAAGCAGGAGGTCAGCCTTGGCGGGACGCTTTTCGGTCACTGTCACAATTGCGGTGATGGTGTCGCCAATACCGACGGGATGAAGGAACTGAAGATCCTGGCCCAGATAAATCGTGCCAGGCCCCGGCAGCTTGGTGCCGAGAACGCCGGAGATCAGCCCGGCTCCGAGCATCCCATGGGCGACAACCTTGTGAAAGATATCGGTCTGCGCGTAGGCAGGATCCATATGGGCGGGATTCACGTCACCCGACACGATTGCGAACAGGTCGATGTCCTGCTGGGTCACGGTATGCGTGATGCTCGCAGAATCCCCGATGGAAATTTCATCGAATGTGCGATTCTCGATGGTCCGGTCAGATGCGGGTTGTGTGGTGGCATCCATGGGGCGGCTCCTTGGCTCCGCTCTTGTCGAGAACATAAGAGCCTGGTGCATCGTCCAGAGCGGGATAGCCCCGGTCTGGTGCCGACAAGGCTGGGGGTGCGACGGGGGCGCCGGATCGCTGGCCGAGCCAGTCCGTCCAGACCGGCCACCAGGATCCTTCGTGTTCGGGTGCGGTTGCCAACCATTCTTCAGGGGCGAGGTAGAGAGCTTCCTCGAGCCGATGGGCCATTCGGAAGTGCCGGTTGGGGTGTCCCGGTTCGCTGACGATACCGGCATTGTGACCGCCGCTCGTGAGCACGAAGGTGATGTCGCCGTCGTTCAGCAGGTTGATCTTGTAGACGGATTTCCACGGCGCGACATGATCACGCTCGGTGCCGACCACGAAAATCGGCGCATGGATGTCCTGGATCGCGACGGGCCGGCCATCCACCCGGTAGCGTCCTGCGGCCAGGTCGTTTCGCAGAAACATGCTGTGCAAGTATTCCGAATGCTGCCGGTACGGCATTCGCGTCGCATCGGCATTCCATGCCATCAGATCGGTAGGCCGCTCGCGCTTGCCGAGCAGATAGGTTTTGATCACCCGCGACCAGACCAGCTCATTGGAACGCAACATCTGGAATGCTCCGCTCATCTGTGTGCTGCCCAGATAGCCCTGCCGCCACATCACATCGTCCAGCAGTTCAAGCTGGCTGTCGTCCGTAAAGAGTTGCAGCTCGCCCGCTTCGGAGAAATCGGTTTGCGCCGCCAGCAGCGTTACCGTCGCCAGGCGGTCGTCGCTGTCGCGGGACATGGCGGCTGCGGCGATGCTCAGCAGCGTTCCGCCCAGGCAATAGCCGCACGCATGGATTCTCCGGTCAGGACAGATGGCCGAGATGGCATCGAGCGCGGCCAGCACGCCGAGGCGCCGATAGTCCTCGAATGAAGTGTCGCGCATCTCTGCATTCGGATTGCGCCAGGATATGCAGAAGACCGTGAACCCCTGGGATACGAGATACCGGACCAGGGAGTTATGCGGCGACAGATCAAGAATATAGTATTTCATGATCCACGCCGGAACGATCAGGATCGGTTCCGGCCGCACCGTCTCCGTTGTTGGCTGATATTGGATCTGCTCCATCAGCTCGTTGCGCAGGATGACCTTGCCGGGGGTCACGGCGATGTTCTTGCCAACCACGAAGCCGTCGGTTTCATCCATCGGCTGGCCCATGGCCAGATGCCGCAGATCTTCGGCAAAATTCTCCCAGCCCTTGATAAAGTTCATGCCGCCCTGCTGGACAGTTGCGGCCAGCACTTCAGGATTGGTCAGCGGAAAATTCGATGGCGAAAGTACATCAAGGACTTGACGCGCTGTGAAGGAAACGATGTCGCCATGTGCCTTGGAGACGCCGGGCGGGCCCCGTGTCGCTTCGCGCCACCATTCCTCGGCCAGCAGGAAAGCCTGGGACATGACATTATAGGGAGCCTGTGTCCACGCCTCATTCTGAAAGCGGTAGTCATTGGGCGCCGGCTGGGTCCAATGTGCCGGCTGCGCCAGCCTGACATATTGCTGGAACGCCTTTCGTCCCAGTTCAAACCGCCGCCCGGGGGCATTTGCAAGGTGCAGCCCCCAGTCCAGGAAAGCGAGTGTCAGGGAGATCGGCGAAAGCGACCCGGTGAAACGGGCCTCTATCGCATGCAGGGACCGGTCAAGCTGGTTTTCCGGGCTTTGCGGTTCGTTGGCCGTTGGCATGCCGGAAGACCCCGACTCGGTTGTGCGAGAAGAATAAGACTATGCGGCGTGAACTGCACCAAAGCGAGTTCAGCTTCCTGGCATGGACGTCGAACGACAGGGCCAACGCTGGAGCATTTTCCGGGAACTAGGCCGCCATCGCTTGTGGCGGCGAGGCGAGAGCTGCGCTTGCTTTCTGGGCCATGATTCCCCACTCGTTGATATAGTCCGAGGCGGCTTCGCCGGCGAAACGGCAGTTTGCCGATGTGATGTCGCTGCTGGAGCTGCAGGACAGAACTGCCGCGTGATAGTTTGCCTGGGCCTGCAGGCGCTGGCCGAGAAACCGGACGCCTTCGATCGCACAGGCGATGGGGAGATCGAACATCCAGGCCTTGAACCGGTCGGCGCTGACGGCTGGAGCAGGCTCCGCCGCGGGCGAGCATTGGGTCACTGCAAGACCTTCGAGTATCGACATGGCTACCTCCTCTCTCATGCTTGATCCAGGTCACCTTGACGGGAGCGATCGAGCTGTCCTTGATTTAGATCAGAAGCGAGCCACGAACCTGAGATTCGGGCCGTGCAAGCTTGCAGCGATCAAACCCCATCAATGGGGCAGATATTGCGCTTGATCTAAGTCAAAGCTGTAACCCGCCCTTTGCCTAAAGCTTGCACAACGCGACGAAGCATTGTCGCAGCGATTGAGGTGCGGGGCATGGATCGGGCGATCAAATCCCACAATTGGATGACGTTTGGCGAAGGTGGGACGGCGCTTGCGCTGGCGGCTCTTGCGCTGCTGTCGATTGTCGTGGCCGCGGGCTCCTACACACCAGCCTATGCCTTCCACGCCTACCTGTTCTGCGCCGCAAGCGTCGCGGGCGTGTTTGCCATTGTCAATCGTTACTACGAACGCGGCTCGGCCCCCCTGCCGCCCCTGACGATCGATGGGAAACCGAACTACAATTTCGGCCCGGTCAAATTCTCCACCGTCATGGCCGTGATCTGGGGGATCGCCGGCTTCACGGTCGGGCTGATCGCGGCGCTGCAGCTCGCCTTTCCCGTGCTCAATCTCGATTTGCCGTGGTTGTCCTTCGGACGTCTCCGGCCCCTGCACACGTCGGCGGTGATCTTCGCCTTCGGCGGCAATGTGCTGGTCGCAACATCATTCTATGTGGTGCAGCGGACCTGCCGCGCCCGGCTCGCCGGCGACATCGCGCCGTGGTTCGTCGTGCTCGGCTACAACTTCTTCATTGTCATCGCCGGTACCGGCTATCTGCTCGGCATCACGCAGTCCAAGGAATATGCCGAGCCGGAATGGTACGCGGACCTCTGGCTCACCGTGGTCTGGGTCGTCTATCTGCTGGTGTTTCTCGGCACGATCATGCGGCGGACCGAGCCGCATATCTATGTGGCGAACTGGTTCTACCTCGCTTTCATCCTGACCATCGCGGTCCTGCATCTGGGTAACAACGCCGCCATCCCGGTGTCGCTGTTCTCGCCGAAGTCCTACATCGTCTGGTCCGGCGTGCAGGATGCCATGGTGCAGTGGTGGTATGGCCACAACGCCGTCGGTTTCTTCCTCACCGCCGGCTTCCTTGCCCTCATGTATTACTTCATTCCGAAGCGGGCGGACCGTCCGATCTACAGCTATCGGCTGT
>Ga0182746_1003443_pt1 | contig 10692 bp, 13 predicted proteins | sample eDN3rd30CBELigOP_FD_128881 | JGI IMG/M metagenome (GOLD analysis project Ga0182746, IMG submission 128881) | Enriched Organic Plus compost microbial communities from Emeryville, California, USA - eDNA 3rd pass 30_C BE-Lig OP (version 2) (version 2) ... | reverse complement strand
GCCTGATCGGGCGTGCCCCGGCCGGCGATCATATAGGTCGCCACGGTCCAGGGTGCGCCGCAGAAGCCGAGGAAGGTGACATCCGGCGGGAGCTGCGGCTTCACCTGCCGGATGGTCTCGTAGACCGGCGCAAGCGTGTCCTGATCCGGTGCGCGCAGATATCGCTTGATGCCGTCCCGGTCCGTGATCGGATCAAGCCTCGGACCCTCACCGGCCACAAACCGCACGGTCTGGCCCAAGGCGTGGGGGATCACGAGGATATCGGAAAACAGGATCGCACCGTCGAAGCCGAAGTGCCGGATCGGCTGCAGGGTCACTTCGGCTGCAAGGTGCGGCGTGTAGCAGAGGTCGAGGAAACTTCCGGCCTTCTCGCGAATTGCACGATACTCCGGCAGATAGCGTCCGGCCTGCCGCATCATCCAGATCGGTGGCGGGCTCCGGCGGATGCCCGCGAGGACGTCGAGTAACGGTTTATTCACGGCTGGCCTGTATCCTACCTTCTTCCAAACCTGAATCTTCTTAGAAGATTGCTTTAGTTGTTTAGCGGTTGATTGGACTCACGAATCCGCTCTCCCGTCTGCAGCCACGGTTAATCTTTTATCCCCTGCCGGACGCCGGGATTATCCCAATTTCGGCTGGCCGCAAAATGTCAGCGGAATCAGGCTGGTGCAGCGCCATCCCGGCGCATTATCCGCCAGCCATCCACATATCACCACTCCGCTTTGCCGGGTCGAAATCCGGCGTCCCCGCTGAGGCGAATGTGGACAGTTTGGCAGGCCTGGGGACAGCGGAGCTTGCGCTGAGGGCGCAGCCGTGCCCTGCTCCACATCCATCCACAGGTTCTCCCGGCCAGATCACATGCCGCAGACCGGCAGTTACTTTCACCTTCACCTGGTGTCCGACGCGACCGGCGAGACCCTGACTACGGTCGCGCGGGCAGCGGCGGTGCAATATGCGACGGTCGCGCCGGTCGAGCATGTCTATCCTCTGGTGCGCACCCAGAAGCAGCTTGATCGTGTGCTGGCGGAGATCGAGGAGGCGCCGGGCATCGTGCTCTACACGCTGCTCGAAGGCACGCTGACGGACCGGCTGGAGGAGAAGTGCCGCGAGCTCGGGCTGCCCTGCCTGTCGATCCTCGGGCCGGTGCTGCAGCTGTTCCAGTCCTATCTCGGCACTGAGACGTCCCACCGCGTCGGCGCCCAGCACGTTCTCAATGCCGAATATTTCAAGCGCATCGACGCGCTCAACTTCACCATGCTGCACGATGACGGACAGTTCGTCGAAGGGCTGGAAGAGGCGGACGTGGTGCTGATCGGTGTGTCGCGGACGTCCAAGACGCCGACCTCGATCTATCTCGCCAATCGCGGGGTGAAGACCGGCAATGTTCCGCTGGTGCCCGGCGTGCCGCTGGCGCCGCAGGTGGAAGCCCTCAAGCATCCGCTGGTGGTGGGTCTCTTTGCGAGCCCGGAGCGCATCGTCCAGATCCGGCAGAACCGCCTGCTCGGCCTGCATGTCCATCGTGACGACGACCAGTATATCGACAAGCAGGCGGTGTCGGACGAGATCGCCTATTCGCGGAAGCTGTGCGCCAAGCATGACTGGCCGAGCATCGACGTGACCCGGCGTTCGATCGAGGAGACCGCGGCGGCCATCATGAAGCTGCTCAGCGAGCGCCGCCGCCTGCCGGTCATGTGAGGCCGTCGCCCGGTCGAGAAGGAAGCCTGATGCCGCTGTGGTTGCCACCTGATCCGCTGGTGCTTGCCTCGAAGAGCGAGATCCGCCGGTCCGTGCTGATGAATGCGGGCCTTGCGGTGGAGGTTCAGCCGGCGGATGTCGACGAACGGGGATTGGAGGCACAATCCGAATCCCGTGACCCGAGCGATGTTGCCATACTGCTGGCATGCGCCAAGGCTATGGTGGTCTCGGAGCGTATGCCGGGCCGTATTGTTCTCGGCGCGGATCAGGTGCTGGCACTTGGCGCCCGCCGTTATTCCAAGCCGGTGGATCGTGATGCCACGCGCCGGCAGCTCTCGGACCTGCGCGGCAGGACCCATGCGTTGCACGGTGGACTTGCCGTCGTGCGCGATGGAGCGGTGCTCTATCAGGGAGTCGATGTCGCAAGGCTGACGATGCGGGATTTTTCGGATGCGTTCCTCGAAACCTATCTGGATCTTGCGGGTCCCGGCGTGATGGCGAGCGTCGGCGGTTATCAGTTGGAGAGGCTCGGCATCCATCTGTTCGAGAAGGTCGAAGGAGATCATTTCACCGTGCTTGGCCTGCCGCTGTTTCCGCTGCTGACCTATCTGCGCGGCGCCGGCCTGGTCGAGGCCTGACGATGCTGGTGCTCGGCCTCACCGGCTCGATCGGCATGGGCAAATCCACCACCGCGCGCCTGTTCGCAGAAGCCGGCGTTCCGGTGCACGATGCCGATGCCACCGTGCATTCGCTGTATGATTCAAAGCTTGTGTCGGAGATCGAGGCGGCCTTTCCCGGCAGCACGACCGACGGCCGTGTCGATCGCGGCAAGCTTGGCGCGCGGGTGGTCGGCCAGCCGGACCAGATCAAACGGCTCGAAGCCATCGTGCATCCCCATGTGCGCGAGGAGGAGGAACGGTTCCTCGCCGATGCGGAAGCCGCCGGCGCGCCGGTCGTGGTGCTCGACATCCCGCTGCTGCTGGAGACCGGCGGGGACAGCCGGGTCGATGCCATCGTCGTGGTTTCGGCGCCGCCCGAGGTGCAGCGCCAGCGGGTGCTTGGCCGTGAAGGCATGACAGTGGAGAAATTCGAGGCGATTCTCGCCCGGCAGATTCCCGATGCTGAAAAGCGCCGCCGGGCGGATTTCGTGGTGGACACCTCGAAGGATTTCGAACACGCCCGGGCGCAGGTGCGCGATATTCTCCTTGCGGTGGCTGAACTGCCGCAAAGGCGAAAGACATGATGAGCCCGGCGGATGGCCGGGTCGGAGACTGATCGTTGCGTGAAATCGTTCTTGATACGGAAACCACCGGTCTCGACCCTTATCAGGGACATCGTCTGGTCGAGATCGGCTGTGTGGAGCTGCTGAACGGGGTTCCGACCGGCCAGGTGTTCCACCGCTATCTTTATCCCGAGCGTGACATGCCTCCCGAGGCCGAGGCGGTGCACGGCCTGAGCATCGAATTCCTCAAGGACAAGCCGTTGTTCGCAGCGGTGGCCGATGAATTCGTGACCTTTATCGGCGACGCGCCGCTGGTCGCCCATAATGCGATGTTCGACACCAACTTCCTCAATGCGGAGCTGGAGCGCTGCAACAAGCCGCAGATCGGCCGCGAGCGCGTGGTCGATACGCTGCTGATCGCGCGCAAACGTCATCCGGCCGGCCCCAACAGTCTGGATAGCCTGTGCGCGCGCTATGGCATCGACAACTCGAAACGCACCAAGCACGGCGCGCTGCTCGATGCGGAAATTTTAGCCGAAGTCTATGTCGAACTGACCGGCGCGCGGCAGACCCGGCTGACCCTGGTCGAGGCGACGACGGTCGCGACCATCAAGCTCGACGAGACCGGCTTGCGGGCGAGACCGGTCCCGCTGCCGAGCCGGCTGCAGCCGGACGACATCGCCGCCCATCGGGCCTTCACCGCGACGCTTGGCGGTGAGCTGATCTGGGCAAAGTATCTGATGGACGAGGCGACATCACCGGAATCGTAGAATCGTAGCCCCAGCGATGTCGCCGGCTTCAGTTCGGCTGGCCGGTGGCCTGTTCGCTGCCGAGCTCGTTCATGCGCTGCTGGTAAAGTCCGAAGAAGTTCACCGGGCCAAGCAGGAGCGGCGGGAACGCGCTGTTGTTGACCGCTGAGGCGATGATCTCGCGGGCGAACGGAAACAGCAGGTGCGGGCAGTCCACCATGACGATCTGCTGCATCATCTCCTGGGGAATATTCACCAGCCGGAACACGCCGGCATAGGAGAGTTCGAAGCCGTAGAGCACGGTGCCGGCGGCGTCCGCCTTGCCTTCGAGATTGAGGGTCACCTCGAAATCGGTGTCGCCCATCGCCTGCGCATTGACGTTGATCTGGATGTTGATCGACGGCTGGGTCTGCAGCGATGCAAAGGACTGCGGCGCATTCGGATTCTCGAACGAGAAATCCTTGATGTACTGCACGAGGCAGTTCATCTGCGGCTCGGTCTGCGCGGCCGGGCCGCCGTTCGTCGGGGTGTTCATACGCTGGCTTCCTGGCTGCTGCGCGCCGATGTTTTCGACGAGCGGGTGGCTAACATAGCGGCGCAGGGCTCACAAGGCGCGACGCCTGTCCTGGCGACTCATCTCTCTTGGCGACTCATCTTTTGGCGGGTCATCGCCCGTCGGGCGGACGGCGGGGTGGCGGCAGATGCGGGTCGGGACGCCGCTCCCATTCGTCGGGCTGGAGATCGACGGTCGAAGGCCCCCGCCGGCCCGGCATCGGTGGCTCACCCCCGCGGCCAAGCGCCGCGGCCGCCCGGTTCCAAAGTGCGACAGCCAGCAGCGCCAGTCCCATCGCGTCGGTCAGGTAGCCGGGGATCGCCAGCAGCAGCGCCCCGAGCGCGAGGAGGATTCCGCTGCCTTCCAGCCGGATCATCCGTGTTCCATCCGCCATCATGTCGGTGCGCAGCCGCCTCAGTGCGGCAAAGCCCAGATACCGCAGCAGCGCCAGCCCCGCGAACGACAGGGCGATCATGAGGAGGAATGCCCGGAGCAGGCCGATCTGGCTGGCAACCCCCGCAAAAGCGGCGAATTCCGCGATCGGCAGCAGGGCAAGCCCGGCAAAGATCCATTTCATCAGCATCATCGGCACGGCCTGATCGTGTTGGCGCAGGCGGAGAGATCGGTCTAAACTGGTGCGCGGAAAATCCCGCAAAGGGTCACAGGCGTCGCAGTTTCGACGCATGCTCTTGGTTCAATCCGGCACCGCTCTTAGATATAGTGCGGAAACCGGACGCTCGCCTTGCGGATTGACTCTTCGTCTGCAACCGAGTGGTGATCCCGGGGACGCCCGATTCCAACGGCGGCGAAAGAATCCTGAACGTGTTCGATATTTACACCATCATCTTTCTCGCACTGGCCGTATTCATCTTCCTGCGGCTGCGTAGCGTGCTGGGTCAGCGGACCGGGCGCGAGCGGCCTCCGTTCGACCCGTATTCCCGTGATACCGTCCGCACCCAGGGCCAGGGCAACGACAAGGTCGTGGCGCTGCCGGGCCGCACCCCCGTCGATGTCCAGCCCCGCCCGGCGGAAGCCGCGGAACCCAGCGACCGCTGGAAGGGCATCGCCGAGCCCGGTTCGACGGTGGCGGCCGGTCTCGATGCCATCGTCCGTGCGGACCGCAGCTTCGATGCCAAGCAGTTCATCGCCGGCGCCCGCGGCGCCTACGAGATGATCGTGATGGCCTATGCGGAAGGCGACCGGCGGTCGCTGAAGAACCTCCTCTCGAAGGAGGTCTATGAGGGTTTCGAGGCCGCGATCCGTGACCGCGAGGTCAAGGGCGAGAAGGTGGAGACGCGGTTCGTCTCGATCGACAAGTCCGACATCATCGGTGCGGAGCTGCGCGGGCCGAACGCCCATGTGACGGTTCGTTTCGTATCCCAGCTGGTGTCGGTGACCCGCGACAGCGCCGGCAACGTCACCGACGGCAATGCGGAGAAGGTCTCGGACGTCACCGACGTGTGGACGTTCGCTCGCGACGTTTCGTCGCGCGACCCCAACTGGAAGCTCGTCGCCACCGAAGCCGGACAGTAACGGAGCAGCGGCGGGGGATGGGGTCCACTCTTCGCCTCGCTGTCCTGATCGCCGCGGTCTGCGCGGCGGTGCCCGCCGCGGGTGCCGGGCGTCATCATCCCCACCATCAGGCTCATAAAAGCGGCCACCGCCCGCCGGCGCACCGTGTCGCGCCGCCGCCGGATGTGCTGCGGTTTTCCGACGCCGGTCTGGAGCCCACCAGATGGGCCGACCTGGCCGGCTGGGACGTGGATGACCACACCGCCGCCTACGGAACCTTTCTGGCGAGTTGCCGGCCGATTGTTCGCGCGCGCAAAGCGCCGCCGCCCGAAAAGCGGGTGATGTTCAATGCCCTGCAGACGGTCTGCCGCCAGGCGATCGCGGCGGGGAGGCTGGACAGCGCGGCCGCCCGGTCGTTCTTCGAGGCGAACTTCCGCCCGGTGCTGATCTCCAAGCTGGGCGACGCCGCCGGTTTCCTGACCGGTTACTATGAGCCGGTGATCGACGGCTCGCGCTTCCCGAGCCCGGAATTCCACACGCCGATCTATCGCCGTCCGCCCGATCTTGCGCATGAGCGCAAGCTGCGCAAGGGCGAGGGCTTCCCCAACAATGGCGTCGTCGGGCGCTACAACGACAAGAATGAATTCGTGCCGTATTACGACCGCGCCGCGATCGAAAACGGCGTCTTCGACGGCCAGCATCTGGAAATCTGCTGGGTGCGTGACCCGGTCGAGGCCTTCTTCATGCAGATCCAGGGCTCGGGCCGCGTGCGCCTCGAGGATGGGACGATCCTGCGGCTCAACTACGACGCCCACAACGGCCAGCCCTATATGGCGATCGGGCGGGTGCTGATCGATCGGGGGCTGGTGCCGCGCGAGCAGATGTCGATGGACCGCATCCGCAAATGGATGGCCGAGAATCCGGACCAGGCGGTCGAGCTGAGACAGAACAACAAATCTTTCGTGTTCTTCCGCATCATCGGCCTGTCCGGTGATCAGGAGGCGGTGGGCGCCCAGGGCATTCCGCTGACCAGCGGGCGGTCCATCGCAGTGGACCGTAACCTCCACGTTTACGGCACGCCGTTCTTCGTGCAGGCGGACCTGCCGATCGACAGCGAGCATCCGGAGACGAAATTCCAGCGCCTGATGATCGGGCAGGACACCGGCTCCGCGATCATCGGCCCGGCGCGGGCGGACGTCTTTTTCGGCGCCGGCGATGAAGCCGGCCGGATTGCCGGCCGGCTGCGCCACCCCGGACGGTTCGCCATGCTGGTGCCGAAGGAGATCGACCCGGCGCTGGCGTCCCGCGGCGTGCCCTTGCCGTTGCCCGGTCCGGAGCCGAGGATTGTCGTGGCGTCGCCATCATCGGCCACCTCCGGATCTGCTGGAACGCCGCGCGCGACCCGCGTGGCGGATTCGACCGTCCCCCTGCCGCCGCCCCGCCCGCCTGTCCTGCCGCATCCCGTTCGTGCGCGCTCCACCCCCGGACCGGTGAACCTGACGCCCTCCCCATGACCCGCAATCTCGACCGGCCCCGGGGGCCGCGGCGCCTGACGAGCGAGGAGCGGAAGCTCTGGCGCGACGTCACCCGGACCATCGCGCCGCTGCGGCCGCAGGCTGGGGACGCGCTTCCAGCGGACGAGCCGGCGCCCGTTGAGGCGCGAAAGCCGCTGCCGGAGCCGCTTCCCGCCTATGTGCCGCCCCCGCCGCCTCGGCCCAAAGCCCCCCCGGCCCTTGCGCCGCTGGCGCAGCGTGACCGGCGGCGGCTGGCCCGTGGACGCACCGAGGTGGATGCCCGGGTCGACCTGCACGGCATGACCCAGGCGCAGGCCCATGCGGTGCTGGCGAATTTCCTCCACCGCGCCCAGAGCGACGGCGCGAAGGTCGTGCTGGTGATCACCGGCAAGGGTGGTCGCGGCGACGGGCCGGACCGTGAGCGCGGCGTATTGCGCCGGCAGGTGCCGCAATGGCTCGCCCTGCCTGAGCTGCGCAGCCTCGTCGTCGGCTTCGAGACCGCGACCATCGGCCATGGCGGCGAAGGTGCGCTCTATGTCCGTATCCGGCGGCGGCGATAGCGCTCGCCGGTTGCTACGGAATCAGTCTATCGTTGCGACATTGTTATGACGTTGGAGCAATGTCGTGAAAACGACCATCCGGAAGATGGGCAATTCGCACGGGGTCATCATTCCCAAGCTGCTGCTGGAGGAGATCGGCGTGGTCGGCAACGACTCCGTGGAAATGAAGGTGCGCAAGGGCAAGATCGTCATCGCGCCGCTCGACAAGCATCCCCGTAACGGCTGGGCGAATGACAGCAGGCGTCTCGCCGGTGGTGTGAAATCGTGAACAGCCTGAAGCGCGGCGATATCTGGCTGGTCCGCCTCGATCCGGGTCCGGACGGGATGGCGCAGCCCTGCGTGGTCCTGTCGCCGCCGGAGATCCATGACTTTCTTGATGTGGTGACGCTGGCCCCGCTCGATCCGCATGCCGCGCCCGCAGGTTTCCATCCGGCGATCGAGATTTTCGGAACGCCGACGCGCATCGTGCTTGAGCAGATCAGTTCGGTGGCGAAGCGCCGCCTGATCAGCCGCCAGGGTGCGGTGGGTCCGAAGGCACTGGCTGAGGCGCTATCGGTCTGCCGCGCGATGTTCGCGGATTGATAGGTGCTTAGCTTGACCCCCTCCCCAACCCTCCCCCTTGCCGGGGGAGGGTTGGGGAGGGGGTCGGCTGAAGCTGAAAAAGTGGATGCGTTAAAGTCGCAGATTGAGCTGATGTGTTTTAAGATGGGAATTATTTTTTGAGGTCAACACGACCAGTCAGGCCGTTAAGTTCTGACCTTCCAGTTCCTTAAGACAGCTCCCGCAAAAGGTTCGCCGGCCTTCTATAGCATTGTAGGCTGTTTCAAAAGTATCCATCCGCGAGTCGTTCACCCATATCTTCATGTTCTCCTCTGTCGAGGGACCACTCAAACTCGCAAACCTTTGAAAGCCGAGGGTGTTGAAGCAATCATCACAGACAAACAGAGAGCCCATGATCATAAGGCGGTGACAGTTTGGCACCTTACCGCCGTCGATCTCCTTCGCAACATGCGAGCAGGCTTCCACCAATCCCGACCGCCCATGGATATTGCAAATCGTGATGCCCATACGAGCCTCCCGGTGGTCTTTTTCCGATCGCACGCAGAAATGCGTCACCGAGCGCGGAGCGCTTGTATCTCACTCACAAAATAAACCGGCTGAGGTCCGTGTTCTTGGCGAGGTCGCCGATGTGTTTGTTCACATAAGCGGCGTCGATCGTCACGGTCTCGCCCGAGCGGTCCGGCGCGGCGAAGGAAATCTCGTCCAGTACCCGCTCGATCACGGTCTGCAAGCGCCGCGCGCCGATATTCTCGACGCTGCCGTTCACCGCCACCGCGATGTCGGCCAGTGCGTCGATCGCATCGTCGGTGAAGTCCAGCGTGACGCCCTCGGTCGCCAGCATCGCCACGCTTTGCTTGATCAGCGAGGCCTCGGTCTCGGTGAGGATGCGGCGGAAGTCGTCGCGGGTCAGCGCACGCAGTTCGACACGGATCGGCAGACGGCCCTGCAGTTCCGGCAGCAGGTCCGACGGCTTCGAGATGTGGAACGCGCCGGAGGCGATGAAAAGAATATGGTCGGTCTTCACCGGACCATGCTTGGTGGAGACGATCGTGCCTTCGATCAGCGGCAGCAGGTCGCGCTGTACGCCCTCGCGGGAGACGTCGGCGCCGGCCCGCCCGTCGCGGGCGCAGATCTTGTCGACCTCGTCGAGGAACACGATGCCGTTGTTCTCGACCACCTTGATGGCTTCCTGCACGAGCTGGTCGCTGTCGAGCAGCTTGTCGGATTCCTCCGCGATCAGCGGCTCATAGGCTTCGCTGACGCTGAGCTTGCGTGCCTTGGTACGGCCGCCGCCGAGCTTGCCGAAGATGTCGCCGATCGAGATCGCGCCCATCTGCGCGCCGGGCATGCCGGGAATCTCGAACATCGGTGTGCCTGAGGATGCCTGGACCTCGATCTCGATTTCCTTGGTGTCGAGTTCGCCGTTGCGCAGCCGGCGGCGGAAGCTGTCGCGGGTGGCCGGCGATGCGCCGGGGCCGACCAGCGCATCGAGCACACGCTCTTCCGCCGCAAGCTGGGCACGGGCCTGCACATCCTTGCGCTTGCGCTCGCGGGTCATCGCGATCGCGCTCTCCAGCAGGTCGCGGATGATGCTTTCCACATCACGGCCGACATAGCCGACCTCGGTGAACTTGGTCGCTTCCACCTTGAGGAAGGGGGCATTGGCGAGCTTCGCCAGCCGGCGCGAGATCTCGGTTTTGCCGACGCCGGTCGGCCCGATCATCAGGATGTTCTTGGGCAGCACCTCCTCGCGCAGCTTGTCGTCGAGCTGCAGCCGCCGCCAGCGGTTGCGCAAGGCAATGGCGACGGCACGCTTGGCGTCGGCCTGGCCGATGATGAAACGATCGAGTTCGGAAACGATTTCGCGGGGAGAGAAGTCGGTCATGGGGCTACAGGTAAGCAAAATTCGCGGAGGGACAAGCCAAACCTTGATCCGGTGGGACAGAGGTATTGCCGCAGAGACAGTTGATCGGGAATTCGGCGCCTGCGGCGGCCGTTGCAGGCCATACGAAGCGACGCGGAATACGGCGACAGGGCGACCAGGCCGCATCCCGGATTTCGCTACGCTCCATCCGGGCTACATTTGCTGGTTCCGCACGTCGCGCGGTGTCACGCCATAGGCGCGGCGGAAAGCATGGTTGAAATGGGAAAGATCGCCGAAGCCCGCGGCATAGGCGATGGCCGTGATGGTCAGATGATCCTGGCGCGTATCCGCGAGCATGCCGTGTGCCAGGGCCAGGCGCTGCCTGAGCACGAATTGCGAGAAGCTCGTCCCCTCCGTCTCGAACAGCATGTGCAGATAGCGCGGGGTGATGCCCTGCCGCTT
>Ga0182746_1003441_pt1 | contig 10694 bp, 10 predicted proteins | sample eDN3rd30CBELigOP_FD_128881 | JGI IMG/M metagenome (GOLD analysis project Ga0182746, IMG submission 128881) | Enriched Organic Plus compost microbial communities from Emeryville, California, USA - eDNA 3rd pass 30_C BE-Lig OP (version 2) (version 2) ... | reverse complement strand
AGTGCGTGTTGATCAGACCCGATGGTTATATCGCCGCGATTTTCGGTGCGGACACCATCACACACTTCGACGCATGGACGAAGAAATGGGGCCTGTTTGGATGAAGGATCAGCTTGCAGCGAGAGAAGGAAGTGGAGCGGGTGATGGGAACAGCATCCGGTCGCTAACTCGTTTATTACGAACGTTTTTTCCGATCCAAGCGTCACGGAATGGACTCGATTGTGGACTCAAGTCTTCGGCCTGGTCAACGCAGGCCGTTGCGGGTGATCCAAAGCGAGCCAAGCACATCCATCAACAGCCAGAGCATCGGATTTCATTCGGAAGTCTATCTGTCTACTGGCACACCACGCCACAGGTCGCAACGGACAGGCGAGCTGCCGTCCTCAAAGGACTGGCTCTTCATCGACCGGTGCGGCCTCGTCTTTCGCCCGCTCGATGAACCGCTTCATCGGCTCGGAGGGTTCGCCATGGCGGCGCAGCAGGTAGGTAGAGAGCATCGGTGGGGTGCCGGCCAGGGGACGAATGGAGATGTCCGGGCGCTGTAGCGTCTGCACCTGCGAGGCGATGGCGAAACCAATGCCGTAGCCGGCGCCGACCAGGGTCAGCATCACGCCCAGGCTGGTCACTTCATCGACCAGCTTGAGGGGCGTGCCTGCGTCCTGCAGCAGCGCTTGAATCTGATGGCGGCAGCCCGATCCCGATTCGGGATGGCACAGAACCAGCGGGAACTTCAAGGCTTCGGCCAGCGGCACCTGCACGTGTGCCAGCAAGGGATGGCGTGCGGGCACGATCACCGACAGCGGATCGGTCCACACCGGCTCGGCGACGAGACCATCATGCACCGCGTTTGACAACGCAAAGCCGATGTCCAGCAGATCGTTGTGCAGCATCTTGAGCTGCTGCGCGAACGGCAGCTCGAAGACGCGAATCTCCAGCTCGGGCTCATCCTCGCGGCTGCGTGCCAGCAAGGTGGCGATGCGGGGCTGCGCCAGGCTGTCGCAGATCGCGATGCGCAGATGGCCCTGGTAGCCCTGTGCCGCCGCCTTGGCGCTCTTGACTGCCTGCTCCACGGTGGCTAGCACGCGCCGGCATTCGCCGAGGAACACCTGGCCGGCCCAGGTCAGCCGCGTCAGGCGTGTGCTGCGGTCGAACAACTGCACGCCAAGCTGGCTTTCCAGGTCGCGCATCGCACGCGACACAGGCGATTGCTCGATGCCCAGACGCTCGGCTGCACGGGCCAGATGCAGTTCTTCCGCAACTGCGATGAAGTAACGCAGCAATCTGAAATCCAAGGCCACCTCCTGTTTGTCTTCTTCTGGTTCAGCCTATCCGGCGCCAGCACCTCCATCCGCATCCCGTCAGCACCTCCTTCGATGGCATCGCGTCGAAGCCACTCATGCCTGTCGGGAACAGGCCCGTCGCCGACACGCGCGGAGCAGGCCGGCGCACACAGCCCGGACATTCAATGCTGATGGTCAGCGCCTGCTGCTGCCATGCCAGGGCGGGCAGCGGTGCGCCGGGCACCGCGCGCAGGTGCGCGCGTGTGGCTCGCGTCCGCGATCAGTGCAACCGACGACGACACGCGGGCGTCAAGGCGAGCGTGCCGATGCAGTTTCATGAGGGTGTCTTTCGGCTCACCCCGGTTGCTGCCCGGGTCGGTCACGAAGCTCAGTTTCAACACCCGGACTTCTGCGTAGCCGCCAACACCTGGGCGACGCGCTGGCGGGCCCACCAGGCGGTCGCCGCGGATGAAGTCCTCGGGCTGCGGTTGACGCGGCGCGGAGGCCTGCAGCCGCTGTGCGAGCTGCTCGTCGCCCATGCGTCCATCGTTCCAGAACACGCTCCCGTGGGTAGTGACGGACAGGTTCGCCACGTCGGGCTTGATCGGCTTCACTCCATTCAGACACGGATGCTAATGAGAATTATTATTGATTGCCCGAGGTTTTGTGTGATATGGCAACACCGATGGAATAACCCGGCCTTGCCTGGACACTCGCCGCCTCGCCGCCTCGCCGCCTCGCCGGCGACTGAAGGCCGGATGGCGGCAACTGGAAGGCCTCTGTGACCGGCACCGCCACCTGGAAGCACTCATGCGGTTCCCTACGGCCAGAGGAATGGACTCCACTTTCTGGGGGGGAAGTACATGAACTTACGCCATCTTCGCTGTTTCATCGCCGTGGCCGAGGAGTTGCACTTTGGCCGGGCGGCGCGGCGGCTGCATGTGGAGCAGTCGCCCCTGTCGCGCACGATCCGCCAACTGGAGGCGGACCTGGGCGTGACGCTGCTGGAGCGCACGCCGCGCGGGGTGCGCCTGACCCCGGCCGGGCAGGTGTTCCTGGAGGAGGCCCGGCGCGTGCTGCTGACCCTTGAGCAAGCCCAGATCAAGGCGCGGGCGGTGGCGGCGGGACACCGGGGCACCCTGCGCATCGCCTTGGCCGGCGGCGTCGGCCGGACCCGGCTGTCGGCGCTTCTCGCGCTGTGCCGGGAGGAGGCGCCGGAAGTGGGCATCCGGCTGTTCGAGGCGCCGCTGTCACAGGTGGTGGGCGGGCTGGGCAACGACCTGTACGACGCGGCCTTTGCGATGGCCGGCGAGATGGAGGCCGGGGTGGTCGCCAGGCCGGTGTGGCAAGACCCGCTGGTGGTGGCCATACCCGCGCGGCACCCCTTGCTGGCGCACAAGCGGGTACCGCTGGACGAGGTGGTGGGCTACCCGCTGGTGCTGTGTCACCCGCAGGTTTGTCAGGAGTGCAGCCGGCAATGCGAGCGCCTGCTGCGCCTGGTGGAGACACCGCCGGTCGTGGCCGAGTACGTGACGACCCACTCGTTGATGTTGGCCCTGGTGGCGGCCGGCTATGGCGTGGGATTTTCCACTGCGGCGCACGCGGTGGCATGCCGGCAGGCGGACGTGATCGTCCGGCCGCTGGATGAAGACTCGGCGGCGTTGACGACCTACCTGCTACATCCCGAGGGCGCGATGTCGGAGCCGCTGCGCCACTTCATCGACCGTGCGCAGCGTGTCGGCCACATGCCGTTGGATGCGCAACGGCTCGCATGAGGCTGCCTCGGCGGGTTAACCGATTCCATTTTGGTCAAAGCGCCAGACCTGTTTTGTCATAGCGGGATTCCATTGCCGCGGTGCACGGGTGTGCTGCACTCAGGCTGCTCGCGCTTGCGGTTGGCATCCTGCGATGAAACTCGCATGCCCATCGCGTCGCGTCACAGCGAAGACGCGCGGCGCAACAGTGCTTGCCGTATGCGCATCGGCTCTGGCGTGTTGAGCTGATCGCGCTTTACTGGGCCTTTTCCCCCTGCAAAGACTTTGGCCTGGTTATCCGGGTCAGGCATGGTGCCCGCGAATGACGCTGGTGACAGCATGTTTCGCGGCTTGCGAATTGTGAGGGATGGCGCCATGCGCAGCAAGGCGCACATCTCGCAATGAAACCGGCGGCATCTCCGATGCCACGGTCTTCACCGCTTCGCCACCTGTTCGTTTCGCCCGGAGATTCCTGGACAGCAACGCACGCCCCCCTGTACGGGGGGCGCGTGCCTGGACTCGGTGCGATGACGAATGGAGGCGCGCGATATGCCGAAGTCGAGCAGCCTGGCCGATGGCGCCAAGACCTACTACCGCCCGATCGAGGCGGCAATCCGCTGGAGCGGATTGCTGCGCTTCGAGCGGCGCATCCTGGCGACCTTGGGACAGCGGCCTCTGCCGGAGGCAACGGAGTTTCCGCGCTGGCCGATGCTGCGGTTGAACGCCGAAAGAATCTTCGATGCGCTGGCTCACGGCGAGATGCCGTATGGCAAGGACGGCTTGGCGCGGGACACGCAGGGCTTGGCGATGGACGACCCGTCGCTGACCGTGCGGCACGTCGATCTGAAAGCCTGGATGGCGCACTACTACCCCGGCGAGAAACCGGCGTTTCTGTTCGATGAGATCGAGCGTGCGCTTCACCCGGCGATCAGCCTGAACACAGTGGGCGCATTGCTGGCCGAGCGGGAAGCGATTAAGGCGCGGCTGGCGGAACACTTGGGCGTGCACGAGACGCTGCGCGTCGAGCACGAGGCGCTGCTGAAGACGCACGCCGCCTACACCGCTGACGTGGAGCGAGCGAACACGCCGGGGCCGCGCAGCGAATCGACCTACCTGAACATCGTTGGCGGGTTACTGACGCTACTGCTGGGCAAGTCGCCCAGCGGCACGCCGTATTCCAGCTTCCTGACGCAGGAGGCCATCATCAGCGCGATGGTGGCGCACCACGGCAACGCGATGGGCATCACCGAACGCACCCTGCAGGCCAAGTTCGCACGGGCTCGGCGCAATTTGCAGAGCACAACTTCCTGAGCGATGCCAGACCGTATCTGCGGTCGCGGAAACCGCATTTGCGGTGTCTTTCTTCAACGCGGCGTTCTTAATTCGAGTCACGCCAATCAGCGCCACTGAGCGTTAAGGAGTGACCCTCATGTCTTCGCAGACCACCGCCGCGGCACCGACCGAGCACCGCATCCTGCGCCGCGCCGAGGTCGAAGCCAAGACCGGCTTCAAGCGCGCGCACATCTACAGCCTGATGAAGGAAGGCAAGTTCCCCAAGGCGCTGCGCCTGGGCGTGCGCGCGGTGGGCTGGGACTCGGTGGAGATCGAACAGTGGATCGCCGACCGCCTCAAAGAACGCGCCTGACGCTTCTTCTCGGTTCATGCCATTCGACGAGGAGAAGCCCATGCAGGTGGTGTCCATCATTTCGACCAAGGGCGGCGTGGGCAAGACCACGACGGCGGCCAACCTGGGCGGCTTCATCGCCGATGCCGGGCTACGCGTGCTGCTGCTGGACCTGGACGTGCAGCCCACGCTGTCGAGCTACTTCACGCTGGACGTGCGCGCGCCCGGCGGCATCTACGAGATGCTGGCCTTCAACGAGCGGCGCATCGAGCAACTGGTGTCGCGCACCGCGATCGCGGGCCTGGACCTGGTGCTCTCCAACGACGACCGCGGCGAACTGAACACGCTGCTGCTGCACGCTCCGGATGGGCGCCTGCGACTGCGCCATCTGCTTCCCGTCTTCCGCACGCACTATGACTTGCTGTTGATCGACACGCAGGGCGCGCGCAGCGTGCTGCTGGAGATGGCGGTGCTGGCGTCCGACCTGGCGCTGTCACCGGTGACGCCGGAGATTCTGGCCGCGCGCGAACTGCGCCGCGGCACACTGCAACTGATCGAGGACATCGCGCCGTATCGCCACCTGGGCATCGAGCCGCCGCCGCTGCGCCTGCTCATCAACCGTGTGCATCCGGTGTCGTCGAACGCGCGGCTGGTCCAGCAGGCGCTGCGACAGGTGTTCCAGGAACAGGCCGGCGTGCAGGTGCTGGACACCGACGTGCCGGCCATCGAAGCCTATCCGCGCGCTGCGACACGAGGATTGCCGGTGCATCGGGTGGAGTACCGGCGGCCGGCTGGGCGCACGGCGCCCGCGGCGCTCGACACCATGCGCACGCTGGCCGGCGAGCTGTTCCCCGCGTGGCGGGGGCGCTTCGCGCTGGTCACCGGCCGGGCCGATGCGGGAGGGGCCAGCCATGGCGAGCGCACATGAACTGGCGCGCGGCCGTGAACGGCTGCGCGCGCTGATCGAGTTCGCGCTGGGCGAAGGCTGGCGCGTGGTGCGCACGTCCGGCGGGCACCTGAAATTCACGAAACCAGGCTGCGCGTCGATCTACACCAGTTCGACTGCGAGCGACCACCGTGCCGACCGCGCTGCCCGCGCGCAACTTCGCCGCGCCGCCCGGCAGGCGCAGGAGAACGGCCGTGGCTGAGCTGACGCCGCAAGACATGGCTGCCAAGCTGCTGGCCACCGGCTTCGAGCGCAGCGGCCCTTCGGCCGCGACCTTGAGCGACCCCATCGCCGACACGCCGATGGTGGTGACGCTGGACCAGTTGCGGCCCTACGACCACGACCCGCGCGTGACGCGCAACCCGGCCTATGCGGAGATTAAGGCGTCCATCCGCGAACGCGGGCTGGACGCGCCCCCCGCGATCACGCGCAGGCCGGGCGAGGCGCACTACATCATTCGCAACGGCGGCAACACGCGGCTGGCGATCCTGCGCGAGTTGTGGAGCGAGACCAAGGAGGAACGCTTCTTCCGCATTGCGTGCCTGTTCCGCCCGTGGCCGGCGCGCGGCGAAATCGTGGCGCTGACCGGGCATCTGGCCGAGAACGAGCTGCGCGGCGGGCTGACCTTCATCGAGCGGGCCTTGGGCATCGAGAAGGCGCGCGAGTTCTACGAGCAGGAAAGCGGCCAGGCGCTGTCGCAGAGCGAACTCGCGCGGCGGCTGACTGCCGACGGCTATCCGGTGCCGCAGTCACACATCAGCCGCATGAACGATGCGGTGCGCTATCTGCTGCCGGCGATCCCGACGCTGTTGTACGGCGGATTGGGCCGACATCAGGTGGACCGGCTCGCGGTGCTGCGCAAGGCGTGCGAGCGCACCTGGGAGCGGCGTGCGCTGGGCCGCACCGTGGCCGTGGACTTCGCCACCTTGTTTCAGGACGTACTGACGCAGTTCGACACACAGCCGGACGACTTCTCGCCGCAGCGGGTGCAGGACGAGCTGGTGGGCCAGATGGCCGAGCTGCTGGAAGCGGACTACGACACGCTGGCGCTGGAGATCAACGACAGCGAAAGCCGCCAGCGTGCGCTGACCAGCGAACCAGCGGTGCCGACGCCACCGGCAGCGCCTGTCGTGCCTGCTGCTCCTCCCCCGCAGGTCTCCGCGCCTCAGCAGCCACCCGCCTCGTCTGTGCCGCGCGACGCCACGCCTCCGGCGCCAGCAGCGACACCGTCTGCATCGCCCGGAGCGCCGGAGGAACAGCACGGGCAACACGACGAGCGCCTGCAAGGGCACATCGTGACACCGGCACCGACCACCGAGCGCCTGCAGTCCATCCAGCGGATGGTCGCGGACCAGCTCGGCGACAAGCTGCCCGACTTCGAGGCCGATGCGTTGCGTGCGATCCCCGTGCAGGTCGGCGGGCTCTATCCCATCTCGGACGTGTGGTACGTCGAGCCGGGGCTGGACGTACCGGATCGCCTGCGCGTGCACATCGCGCAGTTCGCGCGCGAGATCGCCGGGGAAGCGGCGGTCGCCGACCACATCGAGGCCAGCGTCGGCGGCATCGGCTTCGTCTGCGTGGCGCCGGCCTCGGGCCAGGCGAAGGCGCTGCCGGCGTTCGCGCGGGCGGTGCTGACCCTGCTGCATGCGCTGAGTGCGGCTCCGCCCTCCGCGAACGGATTGGACCGCGCGCGGCTGGCCGACGAGCTGGCGGCGCTGCTGCATGGCCACGGCGGCTCGGCCACACGCCTGAGCGACGCTGCGCTGGTGAAGCTATTCCGTCTGCTGCGCCTGGCCCGCCGGCTGCTGGACCTGGAAGCCGGCGAACCGGGCCAGGAATCCTGAGCGCAGGAGGCTCCCGTATGTCGGCACCGCACCCGCTCAACCAGGCCGTGATCGCGCAGGCCCTGCATGACCTGCGCAACGGCCAGTTGCGCCGCTGCAAGGCCATGGGCTTCGGCGAGGAGGAGCTGGATGCGCTGAAGCACCCCGAACTCGTGAGCATGCTGGTGAATGCCACGGTGTCGTGGTGTTCGGTGTCGGTGAACCGGGACGTGTTGAAGCGGCTGCTGAGCCAGGTGCACGACGTGGAGCGGGAGATCGCCACGGTGGACCGCATGCTGCGCCTGGGGGCGAGCACGGAGATGGTCAGCAAGTTCTACGGCCTCACGCATCAGGAAGTGGCGCTGCGCCGCGACATCCTCGGGCTGCCCAAGCGCAAGGGCCGGCATCCGGCGCTCGACGAGGCGCAGGACGTGGCCTTGTGGGAGCGCTGGAAGGCCGGCGTCACCGAGCGCCATATCGCCCTGACCGATGACATGGCGATGCTGGCGCTGACCATGGACCTGGCGGAGGCGCTGAGCCTGCCGATGTCGGTGATCTGGTCGGCGATACGGAACTGGATCGACCAGGGGCTGGTGTAGCCATGACCACGGGCGGCGCACCACGGCGCGATGGCCCGGTTGCGCTGTCGGCGTTGTTCGACGAGGCGCTGCGGCACCTTGAGCCGAAGGAACCGGCGCAGGGCACGGCGCCGAGCCAGGACGGTTTTCTCTACAGCGGCAACCAGCACGAGAGCGTGCCGCGCGCGCTGTTCCTCGACCGACGCCTGACGCCGCTGGAGCGCAATGCCTGGCAGGTGTTCCGCCTGCAGCTCAACGACGACGGCGTGACCGCCTTTCCCACCTACGACCAACTCCGCTCCTATCTGGCGTCCATGCCCTGTGCGGCGCAAGCCTCGCACGAGACCGTGGCGCGCGCCCTGACGTTGTTGCGGCTGACGCGCTGGCTGAGCCTGGTGCGACGGCGGCGCGATCCCAAGACCGGCCGTATCCAAGGCAACCTCTACGTGCTGCACGACGAACCGCTGTCGCCCTTCGAGGCGATGCAGCTCGACCCCGACTACCTGGGCCTGGTGAGCCAGGCGCTCACGCACGCGGCGAAGGCGGTGCAGGTCGTGGGCATGAACACGCTGCGGGAGATCGCCGAAGACCCGCTGCTCAGTGGGCGCACGCTGCCGACCCGCCTGCAGGTGCTGACGCAGCGCATGGCGCGGCATGGCTGGACGACGCCAGGTTATCCACAGGAGGGTGCGGACCACGAATCCGAAGAAGGCCAGGACGCCCTGCTTCGGAATGGCGCGCGCTCGTCTTCGGAATCCGAAGCAGGGCCAAAACCCGCGCCGGACGGCTCTCTTCGGATTCCGAAGGAGGACCGTACAGTACGTAATGGTCGTATAAATGAAGTACGTACAGTACCGCGCGCGAGGGCCTTGCAGAACCTGCGGCTGCCCGAGCGTTTCCTGCGCCTGAAGGACGAGCAGCAGGCCGGCGCGCTCGTGGCGCTGCAGCAGGTGGACGAGGCGCAGCGGCAGGCCGTTCTCGACGAGTGGGCGGCACGCTGCCGCAACAGCGCGGTACGCAACCCGGCCGGCTACCTGTTTGGCATCATCCAGAAGGCGATCCGCGGGGAGTTCAAGGCCTGGGCTGGAGAAAGTGCATCGACGCCGCCAGCGCCCCCGTCACCTGCGCCCTCGTCACCGCCGGCATCCCGTGTGGCTGACCCCGAGGTGGCACGAGCCTACCTGGCTCAGCTCCGAGAAGCCTTGCGTGATCGCTGACGTTGACTATCCCCAGGGGATAGCTGGAACAAACACCCTTCCGCCGTGCTCGATTGCTGCCCGCCGAACCACCGGCGAAACTGGCGCCTGTGAATCAGACGAGGACAGCCACGCACGAGCCCGGCCGACGATGGACATGACGACTTCCCCCGCCACAAACGCACTGCAACCACTACAGCGAGACGTTCAGCGCTTGCTGGGCAGATGCCTGTTGCGCCTTCAACAATACGAGCGCCTCATGAAAGCCATCGTGGCCCACCACGAGATTTCAGGACCGGCGCATTCGCTGGAGGCCATTCGCGCAGCGCGGATCGAAGATGCCGCGACCAAGACCCTGGGCACGTTGGTCGGACAACTGTTTGGTTCGTATGTCGTCACCGATGGAAATGGCGGCGAGGAACGCGACGACGATCTTCCCGGCGAGGTGATTTCCTTTCGCACGCGCGTGCAACTGAGCCTGTCTGCGCAGGACTACGCCAAGACCCAGGCCGACCTCAAAGACCTGGTATCGCTGCGCAACACCCTGGTGCACCACTTCATCGACCAGCACGATCTATGGACCGTGGACGGGTGTCGCGCTGCACAGGACGAACTCGGTTCCGCCTACACGCGCATCGATCAACACTTCGAGCAGCTGCGCGGCTGGGCCGAGCACATGGATCAGGCGCGGCGCCTGGCAGCGGAATTCGTCCAGTCAGATGTGTTCCGCGACCTGGTGGTCAATGGCATCGCGCCGGACGGCACGGTGGACTGGCCGGCCGCCGGCATCGTTCGCGCGCTGCGCGAGGCCGCCGCGCAGTTGGCCGTCGAGGGCTGGACACCCATCGCCGCCGCTGGCCGCTGGATCGCGGACCGGCATCCCGAGCAGCTTCCAGCCAAGTACGGCTGCAGCAGTTGGCGGCAGGTGGTGCACGAGTGCCGATTGTTCGAGCTTCGCTACCGTGAGGTGGAGGGGCAACGGGCCGCCTGGTACCGACCTCGCGAGGCATAGCCCCGCAACGCGGTCTCACCCCCGCGCGAGCCGCGAACGACTCCGCCGAGCTATCCCCAGGGGATAGCCGGCACACACAGCCTTCCGTGCGGAACAAACCGGGCGCGCATGGGCTGCGGTTTGTTGACTGACAGCCTTCCGGCCGATACCGATGCTGGCGACTCGACCCTTCACCGCGAGTCGCTCCCATGGCCAACGAACGCACAGAACCCCTGCAACTGAATCTCGGATCGCTGCGCAGCGCGATGTCGCTGACGCTGCACACGCACCACGCTTCGCGCATCTGGCACGGTCGTGCGCCCACCGAGGGGCGCCCCGGCATCATCGGTCTCAACGGCTTCATCGGCGCCATGAACAAGATGAAGCGCGGCGCCGAGCAGGACGATCCGTACTCGGACTGGTGGATGTTGCGGATCGAGGACAAACTCGCCGACACCAAGACCCGTCTGCAGACCCTGCGCGAACAGGTGGATCAGGCCCT
>Ga0182746_1003440_pt1 | contig 10695 bp, 6 predicted proteins | sample eDN3rd30CBELigOP_FD_128881 | JGI IMG/M metagenome (GOLD analysis project Ga0182746, IMG submission 128881) | Enriched Organic Plus compost microbial communities from Emeryville, California, USA - eDNA 3rd pass 30_C BE-Lig OP (version 2) (version 2) ... | reverse complement strand
GGAGACGCGCGTGGGCCCGGCGCCCGTGGTGGCTGCCGGCTGGTCGTTCGTGGTGGCGGCCGCGCCGGACGCGGGGGCGAGCTGCTCGGTCGTCGAGAACGAGCGCCGGTTCGGCAGGCCGTACCGGTCGGACAGGGCCGAGCGCTCCGGCAGCGCCGAGACCCGCTCGGGCGCGCTCGTCCGCTGCGCGGCCGCGGTCTCCGCGGACGCCGGCCCCTCCGACGACGCCGTCGCGGTCGCCGTCGTGCCGGTGACGGAGGTGGGCGAGACGACGGGGCGGCGCAGGGCCGGCCGGATCATGGTGGCATCGGCCAGGTCGTCGTCCGCCGCGGTCGCGGCCGCCGGCGTGGAGCTCCCAGACCTCGCCCGGTCGTCGGTGCTCTCGGTCGGGCGCCGCGCCCCGTGCAGCGGCTCGACCTCGACCAGCCGACGCCCGTCGGGACCGGTGACGACGCCGAGCCGCAGGACCGTGACGGCCCGGTTGGTGACGCGGAGGAAGTCGAGGGCGTCCGTGACCCCGGGGTCGACCTGGGCGCACAGCAGGAGGAGGCGCGAGCCCTCGCGCTGGCCGCGCGTCCGGGCGATGGGCGACTTGCGGCGGAACTCGTCGTACGCGGCCTCGAACGCGGGCAGCCCCTCGGGGAAGCGCGCGGCGACGTCCGAGAGGGTCAGCCGACCCGCGCGCCCCGCGTGCGCGAGCGCCAGGGCGAGGGACGCGGCGTCGAGCCGCGCGACCATCTCGATGACGACCGGGTGCCCGGCCGCGTCGAGCGCGAGGAGGTGCGGGGCGTCCTCGGGGCGGGCGCCGGGCGCCCGGCCCACGACCGGGAAGATCTGCTCGCCGAGCAGCCGCGACACGTGGTCGTCGACCACGGGCTCCGCCGTCCGGATGAACGACGTGTCGCCGGGGGCGAGGGGTTGCACGAGGGCGGAGCGGCGCGCGTCGACCTCGAACAACGGCATGAGTCAGCTCCCACGGACGGCGGACAGGCCTTGGATGATGACCGATAGCGTAGCCGCTCGGGGGCCGCGTTCGAGGGGTCGGTCCCGAACCCGGGTGCCGCCCGCGCGACGCCGGTGCGGGCGCCGGTCAGGCGCCGTCGGCCAGGAGCCGTTCCACGCGCTCGATCTTGCCGTCGAGCTCGCCCGTGCGCCCCGGCCGGATGTCGGCCTTGAGGACGAGCGACACGCGCGGCGCGCCCGCGCCGGCGGCCTCGGTGGCGCGCCGCACGACGTCCATGACCTCGTCCCACTCCCCCTCGATCTCGGTGAACATCGACGAGGTGCGGTTGGGCAGCCCCGACTCGCGCACGACGCGGACGGCGGCCGCGACCGCCTCGGACACGGAGCCGTCCTCTCCCGCCGTGCCGGTCGGGGAGACGGAGAACGCGACGATCATGCGGCCATCGTGTCACGCCGCGCCCGCGCCCGTCAGACGGCGTCGAGGCGGGCGCGGACGTCGCCGTCGAGCACGAGGTCGACGGCGCCGAGCGCCTCGTCGAGCTGCGCGACGCTGCTCGCGCCGACGATCGGGAGCGCGGGCGCCTGGCCCCCCAGCAGCCAGGCGAGCGCGACCTGGTGGGCCGTCGCGCCGAGGTCGCGGGCAACGTCGTGCAGCGTCGCGAGGCGGGCCCGCGAGGTCGGGTGGTCGTAGCCCTCCCACAGGGGCTTGTCCTCCCGGACGAACGCGCCCTGCAGCAGCGGCGAGTACGCGACCACGGCGAGCTGCGCGCCGTCGTCGTCCGCGACCGAGCGCGCGTAGTCGGAGAGCTCGGGCGAGGCCCAGTTGTGGCGGTCCACGTCGGGCACGGGGTAGAGGTAGCTCGACTGCTGCTGCACGAGCGCGTACGGGGGGACGCCCTGGCGGCGCGCCTCGGCCCGCGCCTCGACGACGCGCCAGAGCGCGACGTTCGAGATGCCCGTGAGCCCGACGACGCCGTCCGCCTGGAGCTTGCCGAACGCGCCGACGGTCTCGGCGAGCGGGGTGTCGGGGTCGTCGACGTGCCCGTACAGGACGTCGAGGTGCTCGACGCCGAGCGTGCGCAGGCTCTCCTGGGCGGACCGCTCGATCGTGCGGGCACCGAGGCCCTCGAAGTTCGTGGGCGGGGTGTTGGCGAGGGGCAGGGCGGGATCCTTCTTGCCCGCGCCGACCTTCGTGGCCAGCCGGACCTGGTCGCGGACGCCGCGGCTCGCGAGCCAGCGGCCGATCAGCTCCTCGCTCGCGCGGTCGCTCTGCCCGGGGCTCCAGGCGCCGTAGTTGTTGGCGGTGTCGAGGAAGGTCCCGCCCGCCTCGACGTAGCGGTCGAGGATGGCGAACGAGGCCTCCTCGTCGGTCGTGACGCCGAAGTTCATCGTGCCGAGCACGAGGGTCGAGACGTCGAAGGTCGTGGTGCCGTCGGTGAGGGTGCGGTAGCGCATGCCCTCCACGCTAGGGTCCGATCGGACCGGGTGTACGGTCCATTGGCATGGCAGGTTCCCAGGCCAATTCTCGGCCGGGCGCGGCCCCGCGCCCGACGACGTCGCTCGCCTGGGAGACCCTGCTCGACCTTACCCCCGCGCGCCCGGGCGCCGGTGGGACGGCCACCGGGGCGACACCACGGACGTCGTCGGGCGCACCGGCACGCGACGCCCTGCACCGGCGCCTGGCCGAGGCGCTGCGCGACGCGGTCCGCGGGGGCCGCGTGCCGCCGGGCGCCGCGCTGCCCCCGAGCCGGGAGCTCGCGAGCACGCTCGGCGTCTCGCGGTGGGCGGTCACGGAGGCCTACGGCGCGCTGGTCGCCGAGGGCGTGCTCGAGGCGCGCACCGGGTCGGGGACGCGCGTCGCAGGGACGCTCGCGCCGTCGCGGGACGGCGGTCACGCCGCACCGCCCGGCCGCGCGGCGTCGCCGGCCCGCACCGCAGACCCGGGCAGGGAGGGAACACGTGTTCCGGGAGGCTGGTCCCCTCCCCCGCGCCGCCGGTTCGACCTCGCCGCGGGCGTGCCGGACCTGCGGCACGTGCCCCGCGCGGCGTGGGTGCGCGCGGTCCGCGAGTCGCTCGCCGCCGCGCCCGACACGGCGCTGGGCGCCTCCGACCCGTCGGGCGTCCCCGAGCTGCGGCGCCTGCTCGCCGGGCACCTCGACCGGGCCCGCCTCGTGCGGGGCGACGCCGACGATCTGGTCATCACGCACGGCGCGGCCGACGGCCTCGGGCGGCTGGCCGGCGCCCTCCGCGCGGCGGGTCATGTGGCGGTGGCGGTCGAGGACCCGGGCTGGGTCCGCCTGCACGACGTCCTGCGGGCCGCCCGTCTCGAGCCCGTGCCGGTGCCGGTCGACCACGACGGCCTGGACGTGGACCGCCTCGCGTCGCTGCGGGTGGGGGGCTCGCCGGTGCGAGCGGTGCTGCTCACTCCGGCGCACCAGTTCCCCACGGGCGTCGCGCTCTCCCCCGCCCGTCGCGAGCGGGTCGTGGCGTGGGCGCGCGACGTGGACGGGCTCGTCGTCGAGGACGACTACGACGCCGAGTTCCGCTACGACCGGCGCGCCGTCGCGGCGCTGCAAGGACTCGACCCGGACCTCGTCGCGCTGCTCGGGTCGCTCAGCAAGACGGTCTCCCCGGCGCTGGGCCTCGGCTGGCTCGTCGTGCCGCCGTCGTGGCGGGACCGCCTCGGGCCGGTGACGTCAGCGCCGTCGACCGTCGACCAGCTCGCGTTCGCCCGCCTGCTCGAATCGGGCGCGTACGAGCGGCACCTCCGCGCCGCGCGCGGCCGGTACCGGCGACGGCGCGCCGCGCTGCTCGACGCGCTCGAGGCGCATCTGCCGGGCCTGCCGGTCTCGGGGCTCGCGGCCGGGATGCACGTCCTGCTCGAGCTCCCGCCGGGGATCCGCGCCGACGACGTCGCGACGGCCGCCGCCCGGCGCGAGGTGACGGTCGCCCCGGTCTCGCGGTACCGGGCGACGGCTGCTGCGCCGTCGGGCGGGCGCGGTGTCCCGGGGGCGGCCGCTGCGGCGGAGGCGCTGGTCGTCGGGTACGGGAACCTGGCGGACGCGCGCGTCGACGAGGCGGTCGCGCGCCTCGCCGCCGCCGTCCGCTCCGCCGACCGTGTCTGAGCCCGACCGCGGCCGCGCCGGGGCTCAGAGCCGGTCGGCCAGGAGCTGCGCGAGCGCCTTGCCCTGCACGTCGGCGAGGTCGGACGCCTGCGTGCGGCACGAGAACCCGTCGGCCAGGTACACGCGCTCGCCGTCGTCGGTCCCGCGGGACGGCAGGTCGCGCAGCGCGGGCAGCAGTGCCCGCTCGGCCACGGCGACCGACGTCTCGTAGTGCCCCTTCTCCATGCCCCAGTTGCCGGCGAGCCCGCAGCACCCGGCGAGCACCTGGATGTCCGCGCCGCCGTCGCGCAGGAGGCGCTCGTCGGCCTGGAAGCCCATGACGGAGTGCTGGTGGCAGTGCGGCTGCACGACGGCGGTCACGTCGGACAGGTCGGGGACCTTCCAGCCCGACGCGGCGTCCGGCGCGGTCGCGGGGTCGGTGAGCAGCTCGGCGAGCGTGCGCGTCGCGGCGGCGACGGCCTGGGCGCGCGGGTCGTCGGGGAACAGGTCGAGGAGGTCGGACCGCAGCACGGCCGTGCACGACGGCTCGAGCCCGACGATCGGCAGCCCGTTGACCGCGAACGGACCGAGCACCTGGAGGAGGTTCTCGAGGCGCTTGCGGGCGCCGTCGAGCTGGCCCGTGGTGATCCAGGTGAGGCCGCAGCACGCGTCCTGGCCCGGCACGACGACGTCGTAGCCGGCCGCGTCGAGGACCTTGAGCGCGGCGCGCGGCACGTCGGGCGCGAGGCCGTCGCTGAACGAGTCGGCCCACAGGACGACGCGCGGCCGCTCGGGGGCGTCGGTGCGCGCGCCCCCGGACCGCGCGTCGGGCACCCGGCGCTCGGACGCGACCTCGACGGGGACGCCGTCGGACGCGCCGCCCCGGCGGTACCAGGTGCGGAACGGGACCTCGGCGAACGCCATCATCTTGCGGCGCGGGTCCATCCCGCCGGACCACAGCACCGCCTTGGCGATCGCCCGGTTCGACAGGACCTTGTTGACGAGCCGCGGCGCCACGTTGACGACGTGCAGCCACCGCGGCAGCCACCCCAGCACGTAGTGCGTGACCGGGCGGACCCGGTTCTTGTACGCGCGGTGCAGGACCTCGGACTTGTACTGCGCCATGTCGACGCCGGCCGGGCAGTCGGACGAGCACGCCTTGCACGACAGGCACAGGTCGAGGGCGTCGTGCACCTCGGGCGCGCGCCAGCCGCCCGTCACGAGCGAGCCGTTGATCATCTCCTGCAGGACGCGGGCGCGTCCGCGGGTGACGTCCTTCTCGTCCTTCGTCGCCGCGTACGAGGGGCACATGAACCCGCCCGACGCCGACGTGTCGGCCCGGCACTTGCCGACGCCGACGCAGCGGTGCACCGCCTGCGTGAAGTCGCCGTGGTCGTGCGGGAACGCAAACCCGATGGGTTCGCGGTACGCCTTGGGCTTGGCGAGCACGGGCGCTGCCTGGGGCCGGCGGAGGTCGACGTCGAGCGGGTTGGGCCGCACGAGCACGCCGGGGTTGAGCAGGTCGCGCGGGTCGAAGAGCTCCTTGACTCCCTCGAACGCCGCGATCGCCCCCGGCGAGTACATGACGGGCAGCAGCTCGGAGCGGGCGCGCCCGTCGCCGTGCTCGCCCGAGAGGGAGCCGCCGTACTTCGCGACGAGCATCGCGGCGTCGGTCATGAACGTGCGGAGCACCGACCCGGAGGTCTCGAGCGGGATGTCGAGGCGCAGGTGCACGCAGCCGTCGCCGAAGTGCCCGTAGGGCAGGCCGTCGACGCCGTACTGGGTCATGAGGGCCTCGAGGTCGCGCAGGTAGGCGCCGAGCTGCGCGGGCGGCACGGCCGAGTCCTCCCAGCCGGGCCACGCCTGCTCGCCGGCCGGGGTGCGCCCGGCGAGCCCGGCGCCGTCGGCGCGGATCTGCCACATGGCGCTGGCCTCGGGGCCGGCGGGGATGATGCGGGTCGCCGTGGTGCCGGACGCCGCGACGATCTCGCGGGCGCGCGCCATCGCCAGGTCCGCGGTCTCGCCGCCGACCTCGACCATGAGCCAGCCGCCGCCCGACGGCAGCGCCGGGACGGTGTCGGCTCCCTTGGCCCGGCGGACGACGTCGACCAGGCGGGCGTCGAGACCCTCGATCGCGAGCGGGTGGTGCTCGAGGAGCGCGGGGACGGCGTCCGCGGCCTCGGCCATGTCGGGGTACCCGAGCACGACGAGCGTCGGAGCGCCCGCGACCGGCACGAGGTTCACGGTCGCGCCGAGGACGGTGACGAGCGTCCCCTCGGTCCCGACCAGCATCTTGGCGAGGTCCGAGCCGCGCTCGGGGAGCAGGTGCTCGAGCGAGTACCCGGAGACCTGGCGCCCGAACCGGCCGAGCTCGGTGCGGATGAGCGCCATGTCGGCGCGGACGAGGTCCGCGAGTCCCGGGACCGCGGCGAACGACGCGTCGCCCGCGCCCGCCGTGAACCGGCGGCCCCGGCCGTCGACGACGTCGAGCTCGACGACGTTGTCCGCCGTCCGCCCGTACGCGACGGCGTGCGGGCCGCACGCGTTGTTGCCGATCATGCCGCCGAGGGTCGCGCGGTTCTGGGTCGACGGGTCGGGGCCGAAGCGGAGCCCGTGGGGCGCGGCGGCCTTCTGCAGCGTCGACATGACGACGCCGGGCTCGATGCGCGCCGTCCGGGCCTCCGGGTCGACCTCCAGGACGGCGTTCACGTGCCGGCTGAAGTCGACGACGATCCCGGGGCCGACCGAGTTGCCCGCGCAGCTCGTGCCCGCGCCGCGCGACGTGACGGGGACGGCGTGCTCGCGCGCGACCTCGAGCACCGCCTGCGCCTCGTCGACCGAGCGCGGGAAGACCACGACGTCGGGCACGACGCGGTAGTTGGACGCGTCCGTCGAGTACTCGGCACGCCGCAGCGACGACGTGTCGACGACGAGGCCCCCGGGCCCCCGGTGGTGCTTGGCCTCGTGCGGGACGCCGAGCGACCGGCGCAGCGCCGTGGCCAGCTCGTCGCGGGCACGTTCGGAGGACAGGGACCGCGTGGCGCTCGAGCTCGGGTCGGTCGGGGTCGGGCGCTGAGGCAGGTCGACGGTCACGCCACGATTCTGACACCCGGCGCGCCCACGGCTCGCGCGTGCTCAGGATCCGGCGGAGGTCCGCGTCACCCCCTGTCGGCCGTGCGCACCCACCGCGTCATGGTCTCGAGCGCGCCGCCCCGGGCCGTCGTCGTCGTGGTCTCGCGGGCGACGAACCCCGCCCGCCGCGCGACCGCCTCGCTCGCCCCGTTGCCCTCGAGCGTGAAGAGGTGGACCTCGGCGTGCCCGGCCGCGAGCGCCCAGTCCGCGAGCGCCACGACCGCCCGGGTCGCGAGCCCCTGCCCGCGCCCGGCGGGCAGGAGCGCGTAGAAGACCTCGGGAACGCCGCCCGGGATGGTCGTCCCGACGGAGCCGAGCGGCTCCTCCTCCCCCACGACGACGTACCGGTAGGCGAGCCCGTCGCGTGCCCGCTCGAGCGAGCGCGCGACCCGGAGGCGCGCGGCGTCGTCCGGCAGGTCGGGCGGGTAGTACGTCCAGCGGGGCACGTCGGGCGTGCGGGAGAGCGCGACCTCGAGCCGCCAGTCGTCGGGCTCGAGCGGGCGCAGGCGCCCGGGCGGGGCTCCCGGCAGCAGGATCGACGACGGCGGTGCGGCCTCGAAGCGCGGCCCGCCTCCCGCGGGGGTTGCGCGGGTGTCGGTGGCCCCCACGACGGGGGCGACACGTGCGCTCTCGGAGGGGCTGGCGTCGTCGGGCACGCGACCAGCCTACGGACGCGCGGCGGCGGCTCTCGGCCGCGTCGTCCGCCTCCCCCGCGAGGTAGCGCGAATCGCCCGAGGTAGCACGGATTCCGCGCTATCTCGGGCGATTCGCGCTACCTCGCGCAGAGGGCGGTCAGAGCACGAGCTCCGGCTCGAGCTGGAGCGCCCGCCAGACCCGCTGGCGCCTCGCCGCCCACGTCGTGAGGCCGACCGCCACGACGAGGAACCCGACGATGACGGCGACGTCGCGCCACACGGTCCCCATGTTCCCGCCGAACAGGAGCTGCCGGAGCCCCTCGACGGAGTAGCTCATGGGCAGGAACCGGTGGAACGTGCGCAGCGGTTCGGGGATCGTCTGCCAGGGGAACGTGCCGCCGGCCGTGACGAGCTGCGTGAGCATGAGCACGAGCCCCAGGAACTGGCCGGCGGCGCCGAGGTAGACGTTGAGGGTCTGGAGGATCGCCGCGAACGTGATCGCGACGAGCGTGAGGAACAGCCCGGTGAGGAGCACGTGCTCGACGTGCACCCCGACGGCGAGCGCCGTGACGGACAGCATCACGACGACCTGCACGATCGCGAGGAGGGCGGGCGTGAAGAGACCGCCCAGCGCGGTTCGCAGGGCGCCGCGGCCGGCGGCGAGGGCCCGCTTGGACAGCGGCTTCACGATGAGGAACGTGACGTACGCGCCGATCCACGCGGCGAGCGAGAGGAAGAACGGCGCGAGGCCGGCCCCGTAGCTCCCCGCCTTGGACAGCTGCTGCGAGACGACCTCGACCGGGTTGGCGATGGTCGAGGCGGTGGCCTCGCGCTGGTCGTCGCTGAGGTCCGGGACCTGCCCGAGGCCCTGGCGCAGACCGTCGGCGAGCTCCTTGCTGCCGGACACGAGCGAGCCCGTGCCGGTGTGGAGCGTGTGCGCGCCGGACGCGAGGTCGTCGGCGCCGTCGGCCACCTTCCGGGTGCCGGTCGCGAGGGACGACGCCCCGTCGGCGAGGGTCGACGTGCCCGTGGCGAGCGAGGCAGCGCCGGTGTCGAGCTGCTGCGCGCCGTCGGCGAGCTTCGACGCCCCGTCGGAGGCCGCCTGCGCCCCCGTGGCGAGCTTCGACGCCCCGGTGCTGAGCGTCGTCGCGCCGGACGCGAGGTCGTCGGCGCCGGACGCCGCCGTCGCGATGCCCTGCGTGAGCGCGGGGGTGCTCGACGCGAGCGTGGACGCGCCCGTCGCGACCTGCTGGGCTCCGGCCGCGAGCTGGTCGACCTTCCCGACCTGCGTGTCGAGGTCGCCGACGCCGTCGCGCACGGCCTGTCCGGCGTCGTCGAGGCGAGCCAGGACGTCGTCCGCCTGGGCGCGCGTGAGGACGCCCTGGTCGACGAGGTCGTCGAGCTGGGCGGAGATCGTGGCGCGCGTGTCGTCGAGCCCGGCGACGGCGGAGTCGGCCGCGTCCTGGAGCTGGTCGGCCGCGTCGGCGAGCCGGGCGTTGCCGTCCGCGACCTGCTGGGCGCCGTCGGCGAGCTTCGCGGTCTGGGCGGGCAGGTCCGCCGTCTTCGAGCGGAGCGTGTCGAGGCCGCCCGCGAGCGTCCCGGCCCCGTCGGAGAGGTCCGACGCCCCGGAGGCGACCTGCTTCGCCCCCGACGCGAGCGCGGGGGTCTGCGCGGCGAGCTGCGACGCCCCGCCGGACAACGTCGACGCTCCCGAGGCGAGCTGCGTGGCCCCCGCGTGCGCGGACGCGGCACCACCCGCGACCTGCCGGGCACCGTCCGCGGCGTCGCCGGCGCCGGTCGCCAGGGTGCTCGCGCCCGAGTCGAGCGACGCGGCGCCCGTCCGGAGCTCGGTCGCGCCGTCGGCGAGCTTGTCGGCGCCCGTGACGGCTTCGGCGAGGTTGGTGTGGATCGACGCGAAACCCCGCAGGAACGTGTCCGCGGCCTGCGTCCCGACCTTCTGCGCGAGCGTGTCGCGGACCTGGCCGACGATCGTGTCCGCGATGGTCCGCGCGAGGTAGTTGTTCGCGTCGTTCGTGACGAGGACGAGGCTCGCCTGGCGCGGGTCGGACGTCGCGGGCGAGGCGAGGTCGGCGGAGAACGTCGGCCCCAGGACGAGCGCCGCGTCGTACCGGCCCGAGCGCACGCCGCGCTCGGCGTCGTCCTGGGTCGTCCGGACCCAGTCGAAGCCGCCGTCCTTCGTGAGCTCGTCCGCGACCTCGTCGCCGTAGTTGTGGTGCTCGGTCTTCGAGGTGTCGGTCCCCACGGCGACGTCGGTGCCCTCGTCCTGCACGACGACGGCCGCCGGGACCTTGTCCAGGTGGCCGTACGGGTCGAAGTTCGCGAAGAGGTAGAGCCCCGCGTACAGGGAGGGGATGACCGCGAGCGCGAGCATCGCGAGGCGCGGCAGCGTGCCGGACAGGTTCCGGCGGACCTCGGACCAGCCGAGTCGGAACACGGTCATCGGTCGGCTCCTTCGGACGGCGCGTCCTGGTGGTCGGGGTGGGGCTCGGGCGCGGCCACCTGCTGAGGCTCGGGCGCGGCCACCTGCTGGGGCTCGGGCGCGGCCACGTGCTGGGGCGCGGGTGCGCCCGCCTGCCCGGGCTCGGGTGCCGGCTCCGGCGCGGGCTCGCGCTCGACGCCCGACGCGGGCGGCTCGTCGAGCGGCGGGAGCACGGCGGTGTCGGCGTCGGACGGGTCGACGGGCGCCCCGGGCACGTCGGGCGCCTCGGCCGGCGCGCCCTCGGGCTCGGGGGCCTGCTGCGTCGTCGCGGGCTCGGTCCGCGGGACAGGGAACGCCCGGCGCAGCGCGACGAGCGGCGGTTCGCGTCGCGGGTCGACGGTGACGTCGGGCGGGATCTCCG
>Ga0182746_1003435_pt1 | contig 10699 bp, 10 predicted proteins | sample eDN3rd30CBELigOP_FD_128881 | JGI IMG/M metagenome (GOLD analysis project Ga0182746, IMG submission 128881) | Enriched Organic Plus compost microbial communities from Emeryville, California, USA - eDNA 3rd pass 30_C BE-Lig OP (version 2) (version 2) ... | reverse complement strand
CCGTGGCAACACCTGCGTCGCCATCGCCCCGGCCGCACCGAAGGCCAAGCCCGAGCCGCGTGTGAGAACCCGCAATGTCAACACCGCCGCTGCTCCGCAACAGCCGCGCCAGCAGCGCAAGGGTTCTGCCCAGCCAGCCCAGCAGCACGACGATGAAGGAGCTGCTGCGGCCAAGGCGATCGCCCCCGTGCTCCTTGGCACCGGCATCGGCATCATGCTCGGACGCCGCCCCTACTGAGCCCCGTCCGATTTGAGAGCTGTACTGATTGCGACGACCTGACCGGCGGCACATCGCCGGTCAGCATGAACTTCGAGGAATGATCCGGACCAGAGCGTTTTCCGGCGAAGCGAAATCCGGTTCGCCGCAGAAAACGCGGCCAGGCAAAAGAAGCCGGAGCACGACCTGATTTCATAGGAGCGGATCATGCTCCAGAGACCGGTCATGAGACATTTCAATGCGCAGCCCGGGCCGATTGAACCTTCCGCGTCGCTGAGGCGACGGAAGGAAGCACCGGCTCAGCGCGGCTTCCGCAGATGGCAAGCGTTTCTGTTTGAGGTTGCGTAACGCCGGCGTGGTGTGCGGGTCCAGGCGGCCCGCAATTCGGGAGCCTCCGATGTTGAGCCGCACCATTGTTCTTCTTGGACTGATCCTGGGAGTGGCGCTGTTTTCCGCTGATGCCAAGGCCGAACGGCGCGTGGCCCTTGTGGTTGGCAACGCGAGCTATACCAACGCGGCGATGCTGCGAAATCCCCGCAACGACGCCGAAGACATGGCCCGGACCCTGAAAGGCCTCGGCTTCGATGTGATCACCGGGCTTGATCTCGATCAGCCGAGATTTGCGAGCGTGATCGACCAGTTCGCGCGGACGCTCGACGGCGCGGATGTCGCGCTGTTCTTTTATGCGGGCCACGGCGTGCAGATCAACGAGCGGAATTATCTCGTCTCCACCAATGCGAGGCTCGACAACGAGTTCATGGTGTCGGCCGAGACGATCGAGCTCAACACCGTCGTCCGGCTGATGGAATCCAAGGTGCCGGTCAACCTGGTCTTTGTCGATGCCTGCCGCAACAATCCGCTGACCGAGAATCTGCGCAAGAACCTCGCCGCGATGAAGCGCACCGCGGATCTCGGGCGTGGCCTTGCGCGGATCGAGCCCACCACCCGCGACACGCTGATCGCCTTCGCAGCCGCACCCGGACAGGAAGCCGCCGACGGCAACGACCGCAACAGCCCGTTCACCGGCGCGCTGCTGAAATACATTCCCAAGCCGGACCTCGAAGTGTCGGTGATGTTGAAGTCGGTGGCCAACGACGTGCGCCAGGTGACGCGCAACGCCCAGCGGCCGCAGCAGCTCAGCGATATGACCCGCACGTTCTATTTCGCGAAGTCCGATGCCGTCGCCAAGGCCGAGCCGGTGGCTCCCGCGCCGGCGCCCGCTCCCGCTTCGCCGCCGCGCACGGCCGCACCGAACGGCGATGACCGCACGCTTGAAGTCGCGTTCTGGAATGCTGCGCAGGCCGCCAATGAATGCGAGGCCATGCGGGCCTATCTGACGCGGTTTCCGAACGGCATCTTCACCGAGCTCGGCCGCCTTGCCGAGCGCCGGCTGTGCGCTCCGACGCCCCGCGTGACGATCCTCGATGCGACGCCTGGGACCAGCGCGCCACCGGCCGCCCCATCGCCACCCCGGCAGAATACGGCCGCAGCGGCGCCTCCCGTCGTTGCTCCCCCGGCTCCGACACGCCCGGCCCCGCTGGCACCGTCACAGCAGCCGCGGGCCAGCCTGCCGCCTCCAGCCGCCGCACAAGTCGCACCGCCTGCAGCGCCGCCGCAGCAACAGGCGCTGGTGGTCCGGCCGCAACGGCCCGCTGAACCCGGTGCCCCGGCTGCCGCCCGCGACTGCGAACGGTGTCCCGAGATGGTCAATATCCCGGCCGGCGCCTTTGTCATGGGCAGCAACGAGGATGCGAGCGAACGTCCGGTCCGCGAAGTCGCTGTCAGCGCCTTCGCGATGGGCCGCTATCCCGTCACCATCGGTGAGTGGAATCAGTGCGTCGCCGCCAGGGCCTGCACCTTCCAGCCGCAAGGCGGCGACGATCTGCCGGTATTCAACATCAGCTGGGACGATGCGCAGCAATACGTCGCCTGGCTGTCACGCACGACGCAGAACAAATATCGCCTGCCGACCGAAGCCGAGTGGGAATACGCCGCGCGCGGCCGCAGCACGACGCGGTTCTGGTGGGGCAACCAGCTCGTTGCGGGCAAGGCCGCATGCAAAGGCTGCGGCAGCCCGAGCGGCAACACGCCGACGAAAGTCGGCCTGTTCGAACCCAACGGCTTCGGCCTCTACGACATGACGGGCAGCATCGGACAATGGATCTCCGACTGCTGGCACCGCGACTATACCGGCGCGCCGCGCACCAGCGTGTCCTGGAATGCACCGAACTGCCGGCGCAACGTCGTGCGCGGCGGCTCATGGATGAACGACGCCAGCTATCTGCGCACATCAAGCCGCGACAGTTACGACAGCGGCGTCCGCTACATCGCCCACGGCCTTCGTGTTGTCCGCGAACAGGGAAAATGACATGACCAGATTGACGAGACGCGTGCTGCTTGGCGCTGTCGCGCTCTACCCATTCGCCGCCGCGGCGCAGACGCCTGCGCCCCAGCCCCCCGCTGCATCGACGGCGCCATCGGATGCCTATCTCTACATCATCTGGCCGAACAACGGCGAGCGCATCCGCGGCGCATTCTGGTGCCGCTTCGGCCTGCGCAACATGGGCATCGCCCGCGCCGGCGACGCCACGGCGAATGCCGGACATCATCATCTGCTGATCGATGTCGAGGAGCCGCTGAAGCCCGGCGAAGTGATCCCCTCCGACCGCAATCATCTGCATTTCGGCGCGGGACAGAGCGAGGCGCGGATCGAACTGCCGCCGGGCCGGCACACGCTTCAGCTCGTGCTGGGCGACGCGGACCATCGAGTCTTTGATCCGCCCGTCGTCTCGAAGAAAGTCACCGTGATGGTGTTCTGATCGGCGCAAGGCGTTGCGGATATTTGCCGTGTTGACGGCATCGCTGTTTGAACCAGCGCCTTGACCATCACGACCAAGGAAAGAGCTTCGGCAATTCCGCCACAGCGTCATCGGCAAAAGGATCGGTCGGCCATGGCAATCGAACGCGCCCCTCGCAGCCCCCTGCCACAAAACTTCCGCCCGCCGGGCGGCACGCCTTATCCCATCCAGGGCGGCGACAACTGGATCTCGATCGCACGCCGGAACAGCATCGACGTCTGGAAACTGATCGAGTTCAACTTCCAGACCCGCGATCCGGACGAAGTGAACTGGTACATGCGCCGCAACATCGGCTGCCGCCAGTCAACCCCGGACGGCAAGAACTACATCTTCACGGCGGGCATGACGCCCGGCGTCATCTACATCCCGCCGCCGGCCGCGCCGTCGCCGCGCATCAACTACACCGTTCCCGGCGTCTTCGACATCATCGCCCAGCCGTCCGGCATGACATGCTGGGCCACCGTCGGCACCATGATGATGGCGTGGCGCGACCAGCGCAGCTATCCGATCGACGTCGCGATGGGAATGTGCGGCACGAAGTGGGCGAACATGTTCGCCAACAACCAGGGACTTCCCGGCACCGAGCATGACCTGTTTGCCCAGGCGGCCGGCATGTCGGTCGAGCCGCTGGCCTGCAATCCCGGCGAGACATGGGAGCAGATGCTGCGCGCCTACGGCCCGCTCGCGGTGGTGACCGCCAATCCGTACCATGCCCGCATCATGGTCGGGATCACCGGCGACGGCACCGACGCCGGCACCAGCGTCGACCTCATCGATCCCGCTGGCGGGCGCCGCTACTCGATGAATTTCGGCGCCTTCTCCCAGGCCTTCGAGGCGGTCTCGGCGAGCCCGCGCTTCCAGGTCTGGCACTTCTGAGAGTTGTCTTCTGAGAGTTGCCGTTTTGAAGCGTGCCGCCCCACCGGCGGCATGTTTCTCCGCCCTTCACTCAGCGCGGCTCATCCGCCTGGGATACCGCCTGTGACGTGCTCCAGTCCGGCCGGACCAGTCCGGTGACGCCCGTGAACGCGCCCTCTTCCAGTTCGGCGATCATCAGCCGTGCGGGATCGACCGGGCCGGGAAACTTGATCTGCCCCCTGGGCACCTGCTTGAAGCCGCGCTTGCCGTAGTATGGCTCGTCCCCCACGAGCAGCACGAGGCGGTGACCTTCCGCTTTCGCCTCGGAGATCGCCCGCTCGATCAGCGCCGCGGCGATGCCATGGCCGCGGAACGGCGGCTCGACCGTCAGGGGACCGAGCAGCAGCGCCTTGGCGGGGCCGATCAGGATGGAGGTCATCCAGACCGAACCGACCAGCAGCGTCCCGACCCGCGCGGTGAACGACAGGCCGAGCTCATGGCCGGTGCGCTCGCGCAGGCGATAGGCGGTCAGGGCATAGCGGCCGGGGCCGAACGTCCGCTCATGCAGACGTTCGATGGCCAGTGCATCCTCGGGCGTTTCGGTACGGATGGTGAAGGCAAGGTCGGTCATGTCGGCCGCGCTCTAGCATCCGGCCCCGCCGAAATCCATGGCTCCCGCTCCGGAAGACCCCATATTGGTTGACGGGATCCACCAGGAGCGCGGCATGGGACGGTTTATCGACGGCGTGTGGTCGGGCGAGGCGGACGATTTCGACCGCAACAAGAGTGGGCAGTTCGTCCGGCCCAACACCACCTTCCGCAACTGGATCACGCCGGACGGTGCGCCCGGCCCGACCGGCGACGGCGGCTTTGCCGCGGCGCGGGGGCGCTATCACCTCTATGTGTCGCTTGCCTGTCCCTGGGCCCACCGCACGATCATCTTCCGCAAATTGAAACGGCTGGAAGAGATCATCTCGCTCTCGGTCGTCGCGATCATCCTGGGCAAGGACGGCTGGACCTTCGACACCGGGAACGGCTCCACCGGCGATGCCGTCAACGGCGCGGAGAAGCTCGCCGATACCTATCTGCGCGCCGATCCGCGTTACACCGGCCGTGTCACCGTGCCGGTGCTGTGGGACAGGGAGCGCGGCACCATCGTCAGCAACGAGTCCGCCGACATCATCCGGATGCTGAATTCGGCTTTCGATGCCTTCACCGATGTCGAGACCGACTACTGCCCCGCCGCGCTGCGCGACGAGATCGATCACATCAATGAGCGCGTCTACGGGACCGTGAACAACGGTGTCTATCGCGCCGGCTTCGCGACCTCACAGCAGGCTTATGACGAGGCGTTCCTCAAGCTGTTCGAGACGCTGGACCATCTGGAGGAGCGGCTGTCGCACCACCGCTATCTGCTCGGCAACCGGATGACCGAAGCGGACTGGCGGCTGTTCACCACGCTGATCCGCTTCGACGCCGTCTATCACGGCCACTTCAAATGCAACCTGCGGCGGATCATCGACTATCCCAACCTGTCGAATTATCTGCGCGATCTCTATCAGGTGCCGGGTGTCCCCGAGACGGTGAATTTCGAGCACATCAAGGGGCACTATTACGGCAGCCACCGGCAGATCAATCCGACCGGCATCGTGCCTCTCGGCCCGGCCTACGATTTCACCGTGCCACACGACCGGGCACGCTTCGACTGATGCGCAAGTCGTCATTCCGGGGCGCGAGCCCTGCTCGCGAACCCGGAATCCAGCAATGAATTCGGAATATCCGGGTGGATTCCGGGGCCGGCCTTCGGTCGTCCCGGAAAGACCGCAGGAGAAGTTTGCAACGCTCCTGACTACCAGACGTCGGCTTTTGGCCGGCCGTTGAGCACTTCATCAATGCGCTCGCGTGTCGCCCGTGTGGTCTCGGGCGGCAGCGCGCCGGGAGAAAAGAAGCCGTGGGCGATGATCTCCCGGTCCGGCACCGGCGCGCCGTCCTGCCGGAAGTCGCGGATCACATAGACCGCCACATGGTCGCGGCGCGACACGCTGTTGTTGAAGAAGATCCCGTGCAGCGCCGGCGGCCGGATCAGCGTGACGTTGGCCTCTTCGTGCATCTCGCGACCCAGCGATTCGAGCATCGTTTCGCCGACCTCGACGCCCCCGCCGGGCAGATGCCAGCCGCCCACATAGCTGTGCTGGATCAGCAGGATGCGGCCCTCGGTGTCGATCGCCATGCCGCGCACGCCCAGCGTCATGCCGCGCGCAAACCGCCAGTAAAGGTGCAGGACGCGCCGCAAGACCGGCTCGAAGGCCTGGCGCGCGCCGGACAGGAGGGAGTTCATGGCTCCACTCCTATCCGGTTCAATTCAGGTTGGCGACCTGCCCTTGTGTGGCCTCAGCCCTTATATTAGAAGTATTCTAAATTAGAAATCCAGCAGGCATTTGATGAAACGGTTTTCGGATTTGACCGAGCAGGAGCTGCTCGCCCTCGCGATCTCCAGTGAAGAAGAGGACAGCCGGATCTACCTGGGATTCGCCGAGGGCCTGCGTAAGCAGTTTCCGGCATCAGCCAAGATCTTCGAGGAGATGGCCAACGCGGAAATCCGCCACCGCACGGCGCTCTTCGACCTCTACCGGTCAAAATTCGGCGAATACCTGCCGCTGATCCGCCGCCACGACGTCCGCGGCTTCATCGCCCACAAGCCGCTCTGGCTGGTGCGGCCGCTCGGCCTCGACGAGGTGCGGAAATACGCCGAGACCATGGAATACGAATCCGAGCGGTTCTACCGCCGGGCGGCGGAGACCACCCGCGACGCCTCCGTCCGGGAGCTTGTGCTCAAGCTCGCCGAGGTCGAAGCCGAGCACGAAAGCCTGGCGCAGCAGTTGGGCGAGACCCTCCTGACCAAGTCCGCCCGGGCGAAGGAAGACGAAACCGCACGGCGCATCTTCGTCCTGCAGTACGTCCAGCCGGGGCTCGCCGGCCTGATGGACGGTTCCGTGTCGACGCTGGCGCCGCTGTTCGCCGCCGCCTTCGCGACCCACAACAGCTGGGAGACCTTCCTGGTGGGGCTCGCGGCGTCGGTGGGCGCCGGCATCTCCATGGGCTTTGCCGAAGCGCTGTCCGACGACGGCTCCCTGACCGGCCGCGGCACACCCTGGCTGCGCGGCACGATCTGCGGCCTGATGACTACCGTCGGCGGCATCGGCCACACGCTGCCCTACCTCATTCCCGATTTCTGGACGGCGACAGCCATCGCGGTGCTGGTTGTGGTCGCGGAGCTCGCGGTGATCTCCTATATCCGCTATCGCTACATGGACACGCCATTCCTCGCGGCCGCGTTTCAGGTCATGGTCGGTGGTGTGTTGGTGTTTCTGGCAGGGATCCTGATCGGCAGTGCGTGATGGCAGCTTTCGTTCTTGCGCATCTGTCGGACCCGCACCTTGCCACCATGCCGCGCCCCCGGGCTGCCGAACTCGCGAGCAAGCGGGCGATCGGCTACTACAACTGGCGCCAGCGCCGCCACGCCATCCACCGCATCGAAACGCTGGACCGGCTCGTCAACGATCTGAAGGCGGCAGCGCCGGACCATATCGCCGTCACCGGCGATCTCGTGAACATTGCGCTCGCCGATGAGTTTGCGCCCGCGCGCGCCTGGCTCGACTCATTGGGCAGCGTCAAGGATGTCTCGCTGGTGCCGGGCAATCACGACACCTATGTGCGCCGGACCATGGGCCTGTCGCGGCTGCACTGGACCGATTTCATGAGCGACGATGCAGACGACACCGGACATTTTCCGTTCGTCCGCCTGCGCGGGCCTGTCGCGGTGATCGGCCTCTCCAGCGCCGTGCCCAGCGCGCCGCTGATGGCAACCGGCGTGGTGGGACCTCAGCAGCTCAAGAAACTGGCGACGATCCTCGCCGAGCAGCGCGATGCCGGCCGCTTCCGCGTGGTGCTGATCCATCATCCGCCGCGCAAAGGACATGTCGCCTTCCACAAGCGGCTGATCGATTCCCGCGCGGTGCGTGACGTGCTGCTGCGGCAAGGCGCGGAGCTGGTGCTGCACGGGCATGACCACATCCATTCGCTGGAATGGCTGGATGGGCCGGACAAGGCCCTGCCGCTGGTCGGCGTCCCCTCCGCCTCGGCGGCTGCGTCGTCCCACGGCGATCCCGCAGCCTATAATCTTTATCAGATCGACGGCGAACGCAACGCGTGGCGATGCGAAGTCGTGACACGCGGATTTGTGACAGGCGGCGAAACCATTGCCGAAATCAACCGGACCGTGCTCGTCCCGCCGAACTGACTAACAACAAAGAGAGCTCACATGCTGGAAAGGATACATATCGAGCCTCGCTTTCATTACAACGCCAACCACTCCGTCGTCATGGCCGGGCTTGTCACGGCCATCTCGCTTAGGAACGCAGTGCCTCTTCAAGCGGGATCACCGGGACAAGTGTAAAGCCCGGTGATGACGGTTCAAAAGGTGTTTGAACTGCCCCGATAAGGCCAAATCGAGCGTTATCGCATGATGATGAGGACGACCATCATGAACAGCGCAAAGGCGCCCGCAACAGCTCCCAGCAGGAATGCTGCGAGAAGCCTGCCCCAGCGGAAACGGCGCCTCGGCGAAAGCGCGGGCTCAGGTTTTGGCGGCACAACAGTCTCACTGTCTCCAGCAAACATGCGCTCGCGCTCGATCAACCGGCCGGCGACGTAGCGGGTGACAGCCTCGGTCAGATCTGGAATCTGCAGGGATTCCGCCAGCACCTTGCGCCCATGCCGGGTATCCTGAACGAAACGATACAGCCGCTTGTCATGTCCCATCACGACATGGGCAACGGCATCGATCCACAGCCGCGGCGTCTCGCCCTTGCTGATCCCGCGATCAAACAGATCGATATCGGACGGGATATCCCGAAACACCGGATCCAGCGTTTCGTTGAGCAGTTCAAGCCGCGCCACCTCGGCGTCGCGCAGGTCGATGACCAGTGCGGTCCGTTCCGCAGCTTCGATCCGGGCGGCGTGCAATGCCTCCCGCAGGCTCCCGCTTCGCGGCGCCTCAGTCGGCTCTGCCGGCGATGCCTCCGGCACGCGTCGATGTCCCCACATGATGGATCAGGTTAGCAGGCAGAGGTTGGGGTGCCTAGCGTCCTCCGCACAATCTTGCCGGTCCTTCTTAACTGATTGCTGATCCTACTTGCTGCTTGTTCCGATAACCCGCCCAGCAGCCCGTGATGTTAGCTCCTCGGAAATACTGATGAATCTGGCAGAGATTTCATGCTCCCCCGGCCGGACGTCTTTTTCCCAGGACGCAATAAAGCGATTGTCCAGGAGACCTGATACGGCCACGGTCGTATGCTCAAAAAAACTGGTAGCAATTTTGATTTTAGAGCCAATCTTGGCAGCAGAGGAACTATATAGTTGAGCACCTCCTCTTGCTCCCGAGATGATTACAAAATCGCCCCCGCTGGCAGCAGCCACTGTAGGACCGGCGTAATCATTCTCCGATGCCGCATCAATAAACTCGCTGCTTATCGCAATTCCATCAGCAGCAAATTTCCGGCCGTAGGCGACATACCTGAAGAGACTATCATACGTCATCCAGACAACAACGAAACTGCCATCGGCCAGCGAAGCGATATGCGGAGCGCTGCAATACTTGCCCGCCGTTGTGCTGACCTGGAACTCGGATCCCAACGGCACATCAGTTGCCGAAAAGATACGACCGCTTACCACGGTCGCGTCGCCACCAGCCTGCGAGCACCAAATAGCAACGCGATTGCCATTTTTCAGCACAACAGCATCATAGGATAACGGCGGCGTCAGCGTGAGGCGAAATTTGGCTCCGATTTTTTCTCCTGAAGAGGAAAATCTTTGTCCGAACAGCCGTAAGTTATCTTCATTGACGTGAAAACTACTCCGCCAATAGATCGTATAACCTCCACCAGCTAACCCTACGACGCGGGCCAGGCCCTGATATTCCTCAAAGCTCGGCCAAGCGACCCCATGCTGAGGACCGAGTCGCTCTCCGTTCGCCGAAAATCGTTGCGCGAAGAGTTGGGATCGGGATGGAGCCTTAGCTGACGCTCCCCAAACGACGACGAACCCACCGTCAGACAAGGCGGCAACATCCGCGCCCCCGGCATCACCACTCGCTAATCTGTTGACTCGAAACTCACCACCCTGTGGAATACCCTCTGACGAAAATCGTCTGGCGGCGACAAAGCTTTGACCGTCGCGCACAACGTCCCACACGAAGATAATATCACCGTTGGCAAGCACAGCGATAGACGGACGTCCATCCCCTTCAAACTTCTCTCCCTTTTTATCGATAGAGAATACTGGCCCACGCTCAAGACCCGCCGCAAATGCGGGCGCCACCACACTTAATGTTAAGATCGTCAGGGACAACAGGTAACAGCAGATTGGGGCTATCGGGCGTCCGCGCCACGTCATCATTCCAAGCTCGCGTGTCATTCCACCCCCTCCACCGCACTCGTTGCTAAAGGCAGCAAAAAAATCCCCACTAAGGTACTCGCTATCCACGGAGACGAGTGTTCTCGAGTGGGGCATATGCTAGTGTAAGCACACGATACCATGCGAAGGGGGTTTGGGACTATGGCTAAGTTCGCAGCTTCAGTGGCTGTTCTTGCAGCCGTCGTAACCGTTCTTGGATCCAACGCCATCGCTGGCCAGAAAACAAATGATCTGCCGAAGCCAACCTTAAAAAAGATTGGCGGCGCACAAGCTCCAAACGCGCGTCTGGCAGTTT
>Ga0182746_1003434_pt1 | contig 10708 bp, 8 predicted proteins | sample eDN3rd30CBELigOP_FD_128881 | JGI IMG/M metagenome (GOLD analysis project Ga0182746, IMG submission 128881) | Enriched Organic Plus compost microbial communities from Emeryville, California, USA - eDNA 3rd pass 30_C BE-Lig OP (version 2) (version 2) ... | reverse complement strand
TGGAGCATGGAGCAGATCAAGCTGCTCGTGCAACGCATCGATGTGCCGGTACTCGGCTTCATCGGCGCGCCGTTCACGCTGTGTTCGTACCTGATCCGGGGTTCACGCACGCGGCACCAGGAAGAGATCAAGCGATTCATCTGGCAACACCCGGAGGCGTGGCACCGACTCGCGGAATTCTGGGTCGAACATCTCGCAGCCTTCGGGATTGCGCAGTTCGAGGCCGGCGCGGGGGCCGTGCAGGTCTTCGACTCCTGGGCGGGCAGTCTCGGCCTCGAGGACTACGAGCGCTACGTGCTGCCGCACAACGAAAAGCTGATCCGCACGATGCAGGACGCCGGCGTCCCGGTCATCAACTTCTACACCGGGAATCCCGCGCTGCTGCCGCTGGTTTCCGCAGCGGGCGGGGACTGCATCTCGGTCGACTGGCGGCTGCCGATCGATGCGGCGTGGGACCTGGTCGGCGAGCGCGCGATCCAGGGCAACCTCGATCCGACCGTGCTGCTCGCCGGACGCGATGTCACGCTCGCCAAAGCGAAGGACATCCTCGACCGGGTTGAAGGACGACCCGGGCATATTTTCAACCTCGGACACGGTCTGCTGCCGGGCACGGATCACAACGTGATCAAGGCGCTGGTCGACTTTGTCCATGAATACGAAGCAGAGAAAGCAGGCGCATGAAAGTCGCCGTGATGGTTCTGAATTTCGGCGAACCCGAACACGCCACCGTGGAAGAGGTGGTGCCGTACCTCGAGAAGATCTTCATGCTGGGCAATTCGACGCTTGGCGCGAAGGCGACAGACGAAGAGATGCGGGCGCGTGCCCACGAACTCGCGGTTCGCCGGGCGCCGGGGCTGATCGAGGAGTACCAGTTGATCGGCACATCGCCGAACAATGCGCAGGCGCGAGCGGAAGCGCATGCGGTCGAGCGTGAACTGCGTGCGCGTGGTCAAGACGCGTACAGCTACGTCGGCATGCAGTTCACCGATCCGAGCATCGAGGACGCGGTCAAACGTGCCCGCGACGATGGTGCGGAAATGGTGATTGGGCTGCCGGCCTACCCGATCTGCGGGCCGACCACGACCGTTGCCGCGCTCGCGCAGATGCGACGTGCCATGGAAGCGCTCGACTGGGACGTGCCCGTGTGCGAAATCACCGGCTGGCATACCCATACGGCGTACATCGAGATTCGCGCGGCTGTGATCCGGCGCACGCTGATCGAGAACAACGTCGACCTCTCCGATCCGCGAACGAAGCTGGTGTTCTCGGCGCACGGCACTCCCATGGAGTACATCCGCCAGGGAAGCCGGTACGTGCTGTACGTCGAACACGCGATCGCTGCGATCGCGCGCGAACTCGATGTCCAGGACTACGCGCTCGGCTACCAGAACCACTCCAACCGGCCGATCGAGTGGACGCAGCCCGACATCACCGAAGTGATCGCGAATATCGACGCGGATACGGTGGTGGTGGATCCGTGCACATTCATGCACGAGCAATCCGAAACGCTGGCAGAACTCGACCACGAGTTGAAGGAACAGGCCGAAGCACGAGGGCTGCGGTTCGTTCGTGTTCCGGTGCCCCACGATGATCCGCGCTACTACAAGCTGCTGGCTGATCTGTGCGAACCGTTCATCCAGTCGCAGTACGAAGAAGCGGGGTTCCGGCCGTGCCTCTGTCGACCTGGCGCGTACTGTTTGAACTCGGTAGTGAGTTGAATCAGAACGACAAGCTTGCGGATTTCATCGCACCAAAAACACCGAAACCTGCGTCGATGCCTGCCCGCCCTTGTTGTTTATCGAGTTGATACGTGAACAGGTTCGGATCAAGGGCGGTAACCTTCACAGTGCCATGCTGTAGATCCAGAGGGAATGTAGTATCCGTCTGCAGCCTGGGCGGCACCGCCCTGGTTCCCGAATTCACCCGGATAAAATAACCGGCAGCTCCACGCACTCGTGGCCAGACAGCTCGCCTTGCATCGCCTTCTTCATCAAGGCGGATCGAAAAACTTTCCGGGATCATTGTACGGCCGTTTAAAACAATGCCGTCGGTCTCTATGCGTAACGCATACTCGGTCCCGGGAGTCAACTCAAGCGAACCCGCGCTATCCGGCCCCGGCGATTCGGGCAAGTAATAGTTCGCGTGATTGAAAACATCTACGTGTTCACCAGCCATAACCGAGAGGCAATTCCCGTTTGCGCGCCATCCGAACAGCGCAGCATCGCTGGTCCTGCGCATTTCGAATCGTTGAGCTTTACGGCAGGGTGACAGTACCGGTGAACCCGTCGTCATGAGGATAGCATATTGCTCTGCCGGCGGATTCTCAATCGGCGCAAGCCGCTCGTCAGGTGCCAGCACGAGGTGCAGAAAAGGTTCGGTTCGGGTCGGCAACAGCGGATCCTGAACCGAGCAGGCACTGGCAAACATTGCGGCAAATACAATCCCGATGTTCGTTCGGGAAAAGTCCGCCAAATCGCGTATTACCATTGGATACCGAGGCTCACCGTAGGCACGATTGGAAGTCCTGAACGCGATGTTCCGGCATCCGATCGACCGAGGCCCAGCCGGGCATAGTACTGCTGCCAGTCGTAATCAATCGCGTTTTGCCGATACAGAACGTTGATGATCTGGGCAGAAAGCGACCACCGCGAATTCTTACGATTCCAGGTTCGGCGCGCGCCCAGATCGACTCGGTGATACGCCGGTACGCGAATGCTATTGCGATTTCCGATGAGATACCGGTCGGTCAGACCACGACCAATCGCATCTTCCTGAGGTGCGAAAATCCTCGCAACGACCGGAGTCGTGGCCCGGCCTGAATGTGCCTGGTAAACTGCGGTCAGGGTCCACGCATCGCCCACAGGCACCGCAAACATCGCTGTCACAGCATGTGGCGCATCCCAGCTCGTTGGGATCGATCTCTGATCCAGTTCCTCTCGGACGCGCTGGTAGCGGTAAGTTCCCTGAAGCCATCCACCAAAAATCGAGCCGCGTACCGAAGCCGAAGCGCCGGTCGCGGATCCGCGGATCCGCTCAAAACTCGGAAATGCCGCTGAATCAGCCATGTAGGTCCGATCGGAATATCGCTTAACGAAGGCTTCGATTCGGAACAGCGGCAATCGGTCAACCTGCAGATCGTCCAGCCACTCGAACGACAATGCGGCCACATCAACCTTGCGCGGAGATTCCAGTAGAAACACCGGCGGCGCGATGCTCCCTTCCGGAGGCTCTTCAAGCTGTGCCTCAAACTGCAGCCGTCGGTTTATTGCTGAGGTGACTCGAACTGCTCCAGCCGTATAGGTCACCGCGGCACGAGGCGCGACCCACCAATGCCCCGAGCTGGTTGTCGAACGAAGGCCCGTGGACAGCCGAACATTATTCGACAGGTCGAAATTGGCATCACCCCAGATGGAAAACAGGTCAAGTTTTCCGGCGCCTGAGTAAGCAGCGGGCGTCCGAGGCGTGAAGATCTCGTCCGTGCGTCCGCGCGCGTTCCAAACATAGGTGTGATCAAAACGGTCGAGTTCCGCTCCACCTGCAAGCTGACTGGACGCAATCCGCAAAGAGTACTTCGCTCCGGCGGAAACTCGATCCCGGCGAGTATCCAGGACGATCTCCCTTCCAGTCGGCCGCTCATCAAGTTCACTGGTCGCCCGATCGAGAGAGGCGTGGAAGTCCAGTGAACTCGCGCCCGTCCTCCGACTCACCCGCGCACCGACAAGAGTTTCCCCCCAGGTGAGCGGCCGGTATCCTGGCTCGTCGATCAGTTCACGCTCGCGGAAATAGTCTCGTGTTGTGTATACCAGGAGTTGCGTCGACCATTCCCGTTTTGTCCACCCCGCACGTAAAACCGCATCTGTGAATCCGTACAGGGGAATCGCGCTCATCAAACCGGTTGAGTCGGGAAAAAGTCGAGCGATTCTATCGAGGTAAGTAATTCTTCCGGATGCCAACAAGTCGACTGGCCCGACGGTACGGGCTGTTGTCAGCGAACTGGAGAGCAATCCAATGGCTGCTTCATATCGTGGGGTGGTCGACGAACTGGCCGTTTCAAGTTCGATCACGCCTGAAAGTGCTCCGTCTCGCCAGGCGGGGAGATGATGCATACGAACATCTGCGTGATCGATGGCCGCGAGGTTGATCGCGCCAAGCAGGCCCATTAGGTGGAAGGGGTCCTGCATCGGATGGCCATCGAGATATACACCGGTTTCGTCACTCGCACCGCCCGCGAAATGGATTCGACCTTTCAAGTCGTTGGGCTGAGTGGCGAATGGCAACACCGCCACCGCCCGAAATACATCTGCCTCGCCCAACGGCGGTATCTTACGCACGGTTTCCGGCGTAACCGTTTGCAGAAATGCAGATTCGCGCTGACCCGAAACAACAAGGCTGGCCAAAGGCACCGGCGAAATTCTGAGTCGGAACGTGATTGTGTCCGTGGAGGGAACCGCTACTACTGCCTGAACCGGATCGTAGCCGACCCGCGCCACATGCAATTGAAAGGACCCGGTCGGTAAAGTCAACTGAAAATCCCCGTGCGGATTTGTTACCGCCTGCTGGGTCGTTGATAACGCCCGAACGACCGCTCCCTGGATGCCAAGACCCGCGGGATCAACCACTCTGCCGCGCAGAACGGACGTCTGCGCGGCAACTGGTAGCCCGCAGAAGAACAGAAGCAGTACGAGAACCGACTTCATTCGCTCGCCCCCTTCAATTCATCGGCATCCCATATCCTACCCAATGCAGATCTCCGGCTGCATTGAACCCGCGGCCAGCCAGTGCATCATAGTAATTCAGGATTCTCGTCCAGTCTCCTGTACTGAGGCGCACAGCAAGTAGATACTGCCCGCAGTCATCACTACTCCCATTCACAGCGAACTGAGCCTCGAAGCCGACAGTTACTCCTTCAATCGTTGTAGAGCCGCTAACCGGAACATTTACGGTACCGGGCGAATCCCAATCTTGTTCGATGCACTTAACCGTTATGTGAGTTCCGTAATTGACATCAAGATCAATCATCGGCAGCCCCGATGGGATAACATGCCAGTCTGCATTCTCTGTGTCATCCGACCCGCTCCATACGTCATCTGAAATATTAATTTCATTGGCGAACTCGGGCTCGTGCCTGCAACAAACAGGGTGAATTCCGGAGCTCCTAAAATCCATGGTTCATGATCATTCGGCGTTTTTACATGGCTGATCCACTCTCGAACCCCGATTCCTCGATGACTAAGAGCCCCCTCCGGGAGTAGCCATCCAACGTCACCTTCGTGATCGCAGGTGATCATCTCAGGAGTGCAGTGATCAAGTGCTATAACCGCGGGCGTGGCAGACTGGGCTCGACGACTCCTAGCCCGAATTACTCCGTTTGCATCGAAGCTTTCAGCGGGTACGATCACCAGGACGGGAATCGCAGGGGGGGCATCTAAAGACAATAACCTCGGTTTTCCATGTACATCATACGCCAGCAAGGGATCTCTTTCGGATGTAACCGCGAGTACGAGAAGATCCTCGCTGCCCTGCCATTGCTTCCTATGTGTAGGCACAGGCAAGTACATCTCGAGCGCTGGCAGGTTATCCGCCAAATCCACGAAGTTCACACCTTGGCGGCTGATGGCGGTGTCGAGGCCTGAGGAGCGCAGGTACGAGGACAGAAAGACTTTCCCTTCTGCAGCCTCGGAGTTTTGCATCCTTCTATACAGATCGAATCGCGCGTTGCCATCCTGGAGTGAGATTGCAACAGACCGCGCTAATTGATGCGCATGCGCTGTTGTGGCAGAAACGACAGCGTGCTCGGAAGCCGGCTCTATCGCGTACGGCGCCTCGGCACAACCCGTTAGAAGAACTGCCGTAATTAGCAGTGCTACCCGATTCCTTCGCTGCGACGGAACCATGTGCCCTCTCCCTTTTACATTTGATCCATTTCCGGTACCGCGAAGACTCCAGCCACCGTTGGATTTTGTAACACCGCTGCAAGCAGAAGTCAAATTAAAATTGTCAACACTTCGATCGGCTGTACTGAGACCGAATCGAAAACACATGCTCCGCCGAATTTTCAAGGAACCGATGGCTGACCCGTTCACGGAGAAGCTTTTGATCGAACAGAGGCAATCCGCGATCAGTCTGTATGAACGACACAGGAATTGAGGTGTGAAGCAGCCCGGGATCCTACGATTGGCAGTCGCGGTTTTTTGAATTCGACTGTGCGCCCCTGATCTGCGCGATGAGCTCGCGCTCGAGCAGCTCTGCATCGAGCGCCTGCATCATCTCGCGCAGTTCTTCATCTTCGGCGACCTTGTGGCCGAGCCTCGTGTAGAGCCCCGCGACCAACTGCAGCGTCTTCGTAACCTCGGCCTCCATCCGCAGATTGACCTGGAGCGTCAGCTCCTCCCGCAGTTCGGCGATCGACGCTTCCCTGCTCTGCCCGATCAGCACGAAGACCGAAAGAAAGATTGCCTCGAGCGAAACAACCATGGTGAGCAGCCCGAACGGGAACGGGTCGAACGGGGTCGTGCCGAGTACGCCGGTATTCAGCAGAATCCAGAGCGAGAACCAGGCGATGTGAAGCACGAGCGAAGCGGTCGAGCTGGCGATGCGGATGAGCGTATCGGCGAAGCGCTCCATGGGGGAACGATCCGCCGAATGCGCTGCCTTGAGCGCGATCATCGGGTGGCGGCTCGCAACCCGGCTCGAGCGCCGTTCGTGCAGCAGTTCGCTGTCTACGACCGGATTATCGCCGTCCAGCATTTCGTGGACTTGATGCTTCAGATTCTCGTCCATAACCGCCCGGCAGGAGCGAAATCCATGCCTTCCGCTGGCGTATTCAGCACCACTGCAACGGGAAGTATCGGCCTCGCCGCCATCATCGCTTCCTTCACGAGGCGGGGGTCTGGGGCGGGGGCGGGGTGCTTGCGCCAGGAAGGCGGAGCGGGCTAAGTAAAGGTACGTATTTCGAAAACCTGGCGGGACGAGCAATGAAGCGTTTGGCAGCGATCGTACTGGCTCTGGCGAGTTCTGCGTGCTACGGCTCGCTGGAACTGGTGCCGAGCGATGCGGACCGGGTGTTGAGCCAGCATCGGCTCGCGGCGCCGAATCCGGCGCAGTCCGGCAATTTCACAGTCAGGCGGTTGTACTACGGCAGCGGGACGGACAAGGCGCGGCCGGAATACAGGGACTCGGTCGCGTTCAAGACGAAAGCGGTCGACCTTTCGAAATTCGTGTCGATCAATGCCTCGCAGCAGAAGGACCGGAAAAAGTTCTGGGGCTTCGAGCCGAAGAATTTCCCGGTGAACGGGCGCGTGTGGTATCCGGATGGACCGGGTCCTTTCCCGCTCGCGCTGATCGTGCACGGCAACCACAATCCGCAGGACTACTCGGACCCGGGCTACGACTACCTCGGCGAGTTGCTCGCGAGCCGCGGCTACATCCTGGTTTCCGTCGACATGAACTTCATCAACGGGTTGTCGGGGGAGAACGATGGCCGCGGAATCATGCTGCTCGAGCACCTGAAGGCGTGGAAGCAGTTCAACGCGGACAGCGCGAATCCGTTCCACGGCAAGGTCGACATGTCGCGCATTGCGCTGATGGGGCACTCGCGCGGCGGTGAAGCGGTCGGCCATGCAGCCGCCTTCAACCGTCTGGCGCGTTACCCCGACAATGCGAACGTGAACCTCGATTACGGCTTCGACATCAAGTCGATCGTGGCCATTGCACCGGTGGACGGACAGTACCGTCCCGCGGAAACGCTGCAGCCGGTCGAAAACGTGAATTACCTGGTGTTCCACGGTTCGCACGATGGTGATGTCACGACGTTCCACGGCCTGCGCCAGTACCAGCGTGTGAAATTCACCGACGGCGTGCCGCGCTTCAAGAGTGCAGTGTACGTGTACCGCGCGAATCACGGGCAGTGGAACTCGGTCTGGCGCAACAAGGACAACGGTCCGCGCAGCGGCCGCATGCTCGACCTCAGGGGGCTGCTACCGATCGAGGAGCAGATGGAGTTCGCGAAGGTCTACATCTCCGCGTTCCTCGATGCAACGCTCCGCGACGACAAGCGCTATCTCCCGCTCTTCCGCGATCATCGCGTCGCGGCGGACTGGCTGCCAAAGACGATGTACATCACGCGCTTCGAAGACAGCAACTACCGGTCGATCGCTGATTTCGAGGAAGATGTCGATGTACTCTCGGGCAGCATGGCAGGTGTTCGCCTGCGTGGCGACAGCCTCTCCACGTGGAAGGAAGGCCCGCTCGTGTACCGGTCGAACGCCCGTGCAGGTGGGCAGCGCGACCCGCAGAACAACCAGGCGGTCTGGCTGGGGTGGAACAACCGCATCGCCGGCGAGGATACCACGCGCATGGGCCCACCCGCGAGTTATACGATGACGTTGAGCGATTCGGCCGTGAGTGCGTTGCGCATCGACCAGAACTCGACGCTCTCGTTCCTGATGGCGCCGACCAACGACAAGCCCGGCCCGCGGCGCGCTCCGCCCGACAGCACAAAGAAGGACAGCACCGCCAGCCAGAAGAAACCCGCACCGAAACCGGCGCCTCGGAAGCCCGGACGCGATACTACGAGCATCGACATCGAGATTCAGATGGTCGATGCAGCAGGCGCAACGTCGAGCGTGCGATTGAGTCGCTACGGCGCGATCCGCCGGCCGCTCGACGTGAAGGTGCTGCGCGTTGCCGGGCGGGATAAGGAGCGCTTCGCCACGATGTACGAGCTGGTGCTGCAGAGCTACTCCATCCCGCTCGCCGATTTCACCGGCCAGTCCGGCTTCAACCCGGCTCAGTTGCGTGAGGTCAGGTTCGTGTTCAGACCAACGGTCGCGGGCACCGTGGTCCTGGATGACATCGGGTTTTCGAAGCTGGATCCTGCGTTCATGGTCGCGGGATCACAGTAGGTCTGCAGCGAAGGTTCAGAGCGTGGAGCGCGGCTGACGGAGAGATTCGTCAGCCGCGCTTTCGAAACTTCAGGATTCGGAATCCCATCGAAACCGCCAATCCCTTCAGTTCTTCAGCGGCAGAAAATACTTCAGGCGGCAGGTGCCAGTAGTTGGGCGTCATCCGCAGCAGGTCAGCCGCATCTCCCTCACCAAGCACGATGCTGTAAGCGAGTTCCTCGTCTGACTCGAGCGTGAATTGCGCTGCGAGCTGGTCGATGGTTCGCTCGCGCTTTTCTGCACCGATGTCGAGCAGGTTGAAACGTGTGCGCAGCTCCCTGAGATGATCATCGGCCGGGATCACGACCAGCAGCACACCATCGTGCGCGAGCACGCGCGCGAACTCGTTGACGTTGCGCGGCGCGAAGTTGTTCAGCAGCAGGTCGATGGTTCCGCTCTGAATGGTGAGCCGGTGTTTGATGTCGTTGAGCAGAAACAGGAGGTCGCGGTGATCGCGTGCGGCTCGACGGATCGCGGGTTTTGACACATCGGTGCCGATCCAGCAGCGCTGCCGTGTTTCCCCGGTTCGCTGCTCTGCATCGCCGACCAGCCGATTGTACAGGTAACCCAGATAGTAGCCGGTCCCGCAGCCGGCATCGAGTACGCTGTCCGGATCGAGGGTGGATGCAATGGCCGCAAGCCGCTCGGCAAGCGGGGCGAAAAACTCGTGCGCAAAAATGCGTCGTCGAGCATCGACCATTTCCGCACTGTCGCCGGTGATGCCGGATTTGCCGTGGCCGGTGGGAAGCAGGTTTACGTAGCCTTCGCGGGCGATATCGAACGAGTGGCGATTGGGGCAGCGGAGTGCGCGGTCGCTCTTTTGAAGCGGCGCCGCGCACACGGGGCAGGCCAGCAGAGGAATGCAGTCGAACGGTCCGGCTGACAACAAACCTCAGCGCAGACGCAGTCCAATGCGATGCGCATCGGCGACGTTGTCGAACTGTTCGAACGCGTAATCGAGCGAGATCCGCTGGTATGAAATGCCGCCGCCCGCAGTGACCCGCCCGTAGCTGCCGCCCCGAACGCCGCCACGCGCGTAGAAGTTGAGGCCGGAGAACGGCCAGTACCCGAGTTCGAGGCCGCCGCCGCCAAACACGTCGAGATCGGGGCCCCAGGAAATCGAACCTGACGCGATCAGGTCGAGCGGGCCGACCGGCAGACTGCGGTTGCTCGCGCCGAGGGTGACATGGAAAGGCGCATCGTAGGTATCCGCACCGTCGTGGAACGGGATGTCCTTTACGGTCAGCGCGGTGATGAACCGGTTGGTCACATTCATCGTGAGGCCGACATCGCCGGTGAGCATGCCATCGGAGGCTTCGTTTTGGAAGTGCCGCGCGTATTCGACCGCCGCGCCGAGGCGCAGCTTCCAGATGGTACGCGCGTAACCGACACGTGCCGCAGCTTCGACGGCCTGATCGCCGATCACGTTGTCTCTGCCGAGGTCACGGATGTCGCCGATATCGCTGTCCAATACGGGCACGGTGTACTCGAGGAAGCGGATGCCGACCCCGATCCCGCCACTCGCGGCGGCGGAGAATGTCGCCAGTGTTGCATCGCCGCCGAAGCGCTGCACCGCGCCGGACCATCCGGCTGCGCCTGGCAGCAGTGCGGGATGATAGAAGACGATGTCCGAGTCGATGGCGCTGAGCGGCACCGCGTTGGCCATGCCGACCGCGCGCGTGCTGCCGCCGAGGAGTTTCAGCAGCGGGCCGGTGCCCGCACCGAAGTTGTCCTGTGCCTGCGCATTGTTTGCGACGATGCAAATG
>Ga0182746_1003432_pt1 | contig 10713 bp, 5 predicted proteins | sample eDN3rd30CBELigOP_FD_128881 | JGI IMG/M metagenome (GOLD analysis project Ga0182746, IMG submission 128881) | Enriched Organic Plus compost microbial communities from Emeryville, California, USA - eDNA 3rd pass 30_C BE-Lig OP (version 2) (version 2) ... | reverse complement strand
CGTTCGTGGGACGGCATGTTCTGGCGGCGCTCTCGCAGCTCGGCGCGGAGGATGCGCTTCACCACGTCTGGGTCGTCGGGGGCCATAGCACAATCCTAGGCGGCAGCCGTTCGGGGAACGTCGCCCGCTACGCTGAACCGCATGACGACGAAGCGGATCACGAAGGCAGTCATTCCCGCGGCAGGTCTCGGCACCCGGTTCCTTCCGGCGACCAAAGCCATGCCGAAAGAGATGCTCCCGGTCGTCGACAAGCCGGCCATCCAGTACGTCGTGGAAGAGGCCGTCGCTGCGGGCCTCGACGACGTGCTCATGATCATCGGACGGAACAAGAACGCGCTCGCCAACCACTTCGATCGGGTGACCGAGCTCGAGCAGACGCTGGAGGACAAGGGCGACGAGTCGAAGCTCGAGCGCGTCAAGGAATCGAGCGACCTCGCCGACGTGCACTTCGTCCGGCAGGGCGACCCCAAGGGGTTGGGTCATGCGGTGCTCCGCGCCCGGAAGCACGTCGGACGCGAGTCCTTCGCGGTGCTGCTCGGTGACGACCTCATCGACGCGCGCGACGTCCTGCTCACCCGCATGCTCGAAGAGCACGGTCGACGGGACGCCACGGTGATCGCGCTGCTCGAGGTGGACCCCGAACAGATCCACATGTATGGCGCGGCCGAGGTCGAGCCGACCGACGACCCCGACGTGGTGCGGGTGACGGGCCTCGTCGAGAAACCGACCAAGGACGTCGCGCCGTCCAATCTCGCCGTGATCGGGCGGTACGTGCTGAAGCCCGAGGTGTTCGACGTGCTCGAGCACACGAAGCCGGGCAAGGGCGGCGAGATCCAGCTCACCGACGCGCTCATGGAGATGGCCGACGACGTCGAGGGGACGGGCGGCGTGTACGGCGTCGTCTTCCGCGGGCGCCGGTACGACACGGGCGACAAGCTCGACTACATCAAGGCCGTCGTGCAGCTCGCGGTGGACCGCGAGGACATCGGCCCCGACCTGCGCACGTGGCTCGGCGACTTCGTCGCCGGTGACGGCGCCGCCTGACCATGCCCGCCGCCGTCCTGCCGACGCTCCGCGACGGCGAGGTCACGCTCCGGCCGATCCGCGCGAAGGATGCCCGGCCGTTGGAGCGGGTGCTGCTCGACAACCGTTCCTGGTTGCGGAAATGGGAGGCGACCTACCCGGGCGGCGGCACCATCATCGACACCCGGGCGAGCATCCGGAGCCTGACCGCGCACGCGCGGGCGGGCAACGGGCTGCCGCTGATCATCGAGCTCGAGGGGGAACTCGTCGGCCAGCTCAACGTGTCGTCGATCACGTACGGCTCGCTCTCCTCCGCGACGATCGGCTACTGGGTCTCGCAGGAGGTCGCGGGCCGGGGCGTCACGCCGGTCGCGGTCGCGCTCGCCACCGACTACTGCTTCACCACGCTGCGGCTGCACCGCATGGAGATCTGCATCCGGCCGGAGAACGCGCCGTCGTTGCGGGTCGTGGAGAAACTCGGATTCCGGTACGAGGGGCTGCGGCGCCGGTTCATCCACATCGACGGTGACTGGCGCGACCACTTCTCGTTCGCGCTCGTGGCCGAGGAGGTCCCGGGCGGGGTGCTCGCGCGGTGGCGCGAGGGCCGCGTTCCCGAGGGTGCCGCGCGGGTGCCGGCGGCCGATCGGGATGCGGCGTCGCTGCCGCTCCAGCTGCCGCACCGACGGTGAGCGTGCCCGGTTTGTCGACCGATCGCTGACACGCCACACGCACGCGTGCCACCGGAGGATCGACGTCCCCTAACGTTGACCCATGGATGCGATCGGCGGGGGAGTGCTCGTGGCCGTCGCCGCTGCACTCTGGGTCGCCTATCTGTTGCCGACCTGGTTCCGGCGGGGTCAGTACCTCGCGACCGAGCGGAACGCCGTGCGATTGCAGCAGACGCTCCGCATCCTCGCCGAGACCGCCGAGACGCCGCACGAGGTACGCGTCGAGGCGACCGCGCGCGAGGTCGCGGCGCAGCAGCGCATCCTGGCCCAGCGCACCGAGCAGGCGAGGCTCGAGGCCGAAGCCGCGGAGCAGCTGGCGATCGCCGAGCGTGCTGCGGCCGAACAGCGCGCGGCGGCCGCCCGTGAGAAGGCGGACCGTGCGCTCGCCGCGAAGCGGCGCGCCGAGGCCGAAGCATCCGCCGCCGCATCCGCCGCCGACCCGGTCGCGCTGCGTCGCACCCTGCGCCGCCGGCGCGCCGCGTGCTCGCTCGGCATGCTGGTCTCGCTCGTCGTGGTGATCGTGGGCCTCGTCGGCCTGCCGTTCGGCCTGTCGCCCGCTGTTGCGGGCGTGGGCGCGGTGGGAGCGGTGGCCGGTCTTGCGGGCGTCGTCGTGCTCGCCCGTCGTCGTGTGCCGGTGATGGCGGCGGCCGAAGCGGCGCCGATCGTGGTCGCGCCGGCGCCCTTCGAGCCCATCGACCTGCCCGAGTCGGCGCCGGCTCCCGCGACCGGTTGGACGCCGCAGCCGCTGCCGAAGCCGCTCCACCTCTCGCGTGGCACGATCGCGGCCGCCGCCATGGCCTCGGTCGAGGCGGCCGAGGGATTGCGCCGGGCGGCAGTCGACGCGGCCATCGCCGAGCGCGCCGCGAAGCTCGAACCTCAGCTGCCGAAGCTGACGCCGCGCGCCACGCCGGCGGAGCCGGCGGCGGGGGCCGGGTCGGCAGGTTCGGGGAACCCGTCCGCGCCGGCGAACCCGTATGCGCGCATGGGCCTCGTCGCCGAGGCCGAGCCGGGCTTCGAGAGCCTCGACGCCGTGCTCCGGCGCCGGCGGGAAGCCGTCTGAGCTTTTCCCTGGGGTGACGCGTGGTCATGACCACCCCGTTCGGGATGATAGAGTCGTTCACGGCTTGGGCCCATGGCGCAGTTGGTAGCGCGTCTCGTTCGCAATGAGAAGGTCGGGGGTTCGAATCCCCCTGGGTCCACCAGATAGTGCGATTGCAGTGATGAACGGCTGAACTCCGAGTGTCTCGGGTTCAGCCGTTCGTCGTTTCACGCGCGTCCCGTCGGTGACGGATGCGTCGTTCGCAGGCCGATGGTGAGCAGTCGCACATTCGTCGACGTGAGGGCGTTCCGGCGTAGGCGCTGTCCACATGCCCGAGCGGGAGCCCCAGTGCATACTGATATAGTGGGCGTCCGCGCCCGGTGGTGTGCCGTGGCCGCTCGGGGAGGAGTCTGCCGTGGCATCGAAGGCATCGAAGGCATCGGGGCGCAGCGCCGGTTCGCGGCCATGGGGCGCCGTGCTGGGCGCGGTGGTGTGCGCGGGGCTGGTCGTCGGCACGGTGTCGCCGTCCTGGGCGGGTGAATCCCGGGGGGAGGGCGAGGCGGCGCTCGTGGCGCCCTTCCCGCTCGGTGGTGCGGTACAGGGCGCGATCGATCCGCGCACCGGCGCGTTCTCGTTCGACGCGCCGCTGGGCGCACTCGGACTGTCCTGGGACTCCCGGGCGTTGGGGGCCGACTCCTTCGCGCTCGGCGCGGGCTGGTCGCTGGCCGGGATCGCCCGCGTCGAGACCAAGGGCGGGGTTCGCGTCCACCCGTCGAAGAGTCCCCAGCTGTCGTTCGCGGCATCCGAGTCGGCTCCTTCAGGGCTCGACGGCTACGAGGGCGCAGACGTGCGGTTCTCACAGGTGGGCGGGATGCTCCCGGCACGCGCCGACGGCGCCGTCGGTGAGCGCCCCTACGCCTTCGTGTTGCGCGAACTGCGCGGACTGGTGTCGTACTTCGACGCGTCGGGGATGCCGATCGCCAAGTTCGACGCGCACGACAACCGCATGGACTGGGAGTGGCCGGACGCGCGCCGGCTCGGCAGGGTCGTGACCGCGGACGGCGTCGTCACCTCGCTCGACTGGAGTGATCCGAGCCGCGTCATGGTCGAGAGTCGCGCAGGCGTCGACGGCCCGTCGCGCGCGATCGGCGCGATCGAGCTGGAAGGCACCCGCATCAGCGGCGTGGTGGATGCGACGGGCGACCGGACTGCGGTGCGGTACGCCGCGTCGGGGCTCGTCTCGCAGATCACCACGGGCAGCGGTGCCGCGACCGATGTGCGCTGGCGCGCTGCCGCCGACGGCACGGCGACCGTCGACCGTGTCTCGGTCGTGGACCCGTCGACCGCTGAGCAGGTCATCGACCGCCGCTGGGAGCCGGTCGCCGGGCTGGCATCCGGGTGGCCCGCGGTCGATGCCCCGACCGCGGGTCTGTCCTTCACGAGCATGCTGACCGACGGCTCCAGCCGGGTCACCTCGACCTACGACGGAAGCCTGGGGATGACCGCCCGCGACACGTCGGTCGTCACCCCGTCGGGCGACCGGAGCGTGCAGCGGCAAACGTTCAGCTACCCGGAGGGTGACATGCCGGCGGTCCACGCGGGCCGGCCGAGCGTGATGGAGCTGACCGCCACGAACGCGTCGGGCGCGACGCGGACCACTGCCGAGGGGTTCGTGTTCGACGCGTACGGGCGGGTGGTCGAACGGACCGCGCCCGACCGCTCGGTCACCACGACCACGTACGACGCCGAGGTTCCGGAGGTCCCCGGCCTGCCCGACGGCACAGCACTCCCGGTCGGCCTGCCGCTGGTCGAGCGGACCGCGTCGCCGGACGGATGGGTGTCGGAAACCCGGTACGCCCTGAGCGAGGACCGAACGTCCGTGGCGGCGGTCGAGACGTTCGCCGGCGCGTCCGGCGAAGAGCTCGTGCGGACCGGACGATCGGAGTTCGAGGTCGACGCCGACGGCTTCGTCACCGCCGAGCGCGTGTACGGGCAGGGCGGCGAAGGTGCTCCGGTCGTGACCCTGCACAGCCAGACCATCGACCTCGTCGCCGGCACCGTCACGATGACCGACACGGCCGCGGCGGGCACGCCGCTCGCGTCGACCACGTCGGAGGTGGTGGACCTGCTGCACGGGCAGCCGGTCGCGGCGACCGACGCACTCGGCAACACTTCGACGGTCGTCTACGACGCGGCGGGTCGACCGGTGGAGATGCGGGATGCGGCCGGTTTTTCGGTCCGGACGGCATACCGGAGCCGGCAGAGCGAGGGCGTGAACGCCACCGTCACGAGCGGCCCGGACGGCGTCACCGTCGTGCGCGAACAGGACGTGATCGGCCGGCTGAGCCGCACGACCGACAACATCCGGGACGGCGTCGCGGTCGAAGGGCACACCAGAGTCTCCGAGACCAGGGAGTATCCGTCGACGAACTCGACGCGGGTCACCGACGCATGGGGCTGGGAGACCACCACCGAGCAGGATGCATTCGGGCGCACCACCCGGGCCACCGTCTCGAACGGCCTGTCCCAGGTCGTCGACATCGACGAGGTCGCCGGGACGCAGTCGTCGGGCACCACCATGACCGGTGACCTCGACGATGCGGAGCTCGTGACGACCCAGCAGATCGATCTCCGAGGGCAGGTGACCGGGACCTCGGCCGTCCGCGCCGACGGCCTTCCCTCCGCGGAGACGCTCGTGGAGTTCGACGGCCTCGGCCGGAAGACCCGCTCCAGCGACGGCGTCACCGAGTCGGTCGTCGAGTACGACGCCCAGGGCAATCCGGTGACCACGACGTTCGAGCCGGCCGGCGAGGCGGGCGCTGCGCGAGTCGCGGGCGACCAGCTCGTGGCCTCACGCCGGTTCGACGAGCGCGGAGCGAGCGTCGAGAAGACCCTGTCCGCGGCCGGCGAGTCCCGCACGGGCGGTTCGCGTGAGCTGGACCTGCTCGGTCGGGTCACTCGGATCACCGACCAGGTCGGCGAGGTGAGCTCCCTCGAGTACACCGCCGACGGCCTGGTCGCGCGGCAGGAGACGACGGCCGGTGCCGTCACGACCAACACCTATGACCCCGTCACCCGGCTGCTGATGGAGACACTGACGACGAGTCCGGTCGGAGCGGACGTGCGAACCGGGTTCACGTACGATCCGGTGACCAGGCGGAACACCGCCGTCTTCGACCCGGCCGACCCCGGGCACACCACCATCCGGTACGCGTATGACGCCTGGGGGAATGTCACCGAGATCGCGTATCCCGATGGGCGGAGCGTCCGTCACGACTACGACGCCAACGGGCGCAAGACCGCGACGACCGACGTGAACGGGGTCACCACCCGGTTCGAGCACGACCCCTCCGGCCTGCTGAGCGCTGCGGTCCAGGTCGACGCCGAGGGGAGCCCGGTGGCCTCGGTCCGCTATCAGCACGACGACTACGGCCGGGTGACCGCCATCGACCGCGGGAACGGGGTGCACACGGAACTCACGTTCACGAGCGCGTCGCAGATCGCGTCGGAGACCACCACCGGGCCCGACGGGCGGATGCAGTCGGCGCGCGAGTACGCCTACGACCCCCACGGCAACCTCGCCACCCGTACCGATCGCGTCGTGGATCAGGCACTCGGTGAGCAGGCGACGACGACGTCCTACGCGTACGACCTGCACCACCGGCTCGTGCGGTCGGCGGTGCACGAGGGCACGGACCGCGAGGGCGCCCTGCGCTCCCAGACCGAGTACACGCTGAACGTCTCCGGCGATGTCATCCGCGAACGCGTCGTGAGCTCACCTGGGCGTGCGGATGAATCGGCGCAGGTGCGCGACCTGGCGTACTCGCCGACCGGGCAGCTCAGCCAGATCACGACGACCGGCGCGGACGGCCGGACCACGACCACCGTGCAGGAGTACGACGCCGCGGGGAATCTGACGCTCGCCGCGGACGGCACCCGGTACGCCTACAACGCGCTGAACCTCACCGTGCAGGAGGTCACGCCCGACGGCACCACGCTGCGAACCACCTACTGGGCGACCGGCGACCGAGCGAGCCTGACGTCGACCGACGAGGCGGGGGAGCACACGACCGGGTTCTACTGGGACGACGGCACCATGCTGAACGACGTGCACACCGCCGGCGGGGCCACGAGATCGGCGAGTTACCTGCTCGGCGTCGCCCGGGAAGCCCGGACGCTCACCGATGCCGGTCAGCCGGGAGGCGCGCTCGATGAGCCCGCCGCGGCCGGCCCGGTCTACGCCGTGCACGACCGGCACGGCAACACGACCGAGCTCACGTCGGCGGCCGGTGTTCCGACGAGCCGGTTCGGGTACACCGATTACGGCAGCGCAATCAGCACGCCTGCCGGCGGCCAGCCCGACGGGCTGACGGATGAGGCCACCCGGTTCCCGTTCCTGTACGCGGGCGAGTACACCAACCCCACCGGCACCCAGCATCTCGCCGTGCGCACCTACGCGCCCGACCGATTCGGGTTCACGAGCCTCGATACCGAGGAACTGCAGAACAAGTACGGCTACGCGGACGCGAACCCGATCATGAACGTCGACCCGACCGGGCACTTCGCCTGGAACGACGTGTTCAACGGCATCGTCATCGGGGCCGCGCTGCTGTTCTCGGTCGTGACCGCGGGAAGCGGGCTCGGGATGGCCTTCACGGCCGGGTCCGGCCTCGTCGCGACGATCACCGCGAACGCCGCTTCGTTCGCCTTCGGCGGGCTGAGCCTGCTCGCGGGCGCAACGGGCACGGCGATCGCCACCTACCGATTCATCGCCGAGCACACGGACGTGTTCGTCGACGAAGACGCGGACAAGGAGCTCGCCACGGCGGAGTACGTGCTCGCCGGCTTCGGTGCGCTGACCTCCATCGCCGGCGTGGTCTCGTCGCCGAAGGTCGTCGACCGCCTGTCCAAGGCGTGGAAGAGCCTCGGCAGCCCCGCTGCCGCGCCGAGGAACGTGCACGTCGACGCCAGGTGGCTCCACGAGAAGCTCATGCACGACGACGTCCTGCTGCCCACTCTCCCGGGAGCCAACCAAGGTGTCCAGAACGTGGTCACGAGATTCCTCGAGGGCACTCGTGCGGCCATCAAGCAGATGAACAAGACCAAGGTGATCTCAACGCTGCGCGTCGATTCGGCGGGCGCGCAGCACCCCGTCCTGGAGGCACTCGACTCGGCGCAGTCCAAGCTCCAGAACCTGTGGTGGGACTACTGGCGGACCGCACAGAACTCGTGGAAGGGAGGCCCGCCGCTCGGCGAGGAAGTCGCCGCGTACATCACCACCAATAGGCCCGCGTTCCTCGCCATTGCGAACGACGTGACGACAACGGTGAAGCGCGCGAGAGAGGGCGGCGCGGTGCAAGAGTGGCTGAACGAGCTCATCGCCGCCACGGAACCCCCTGCCGAATTCGCCAAGCACAGCGATTACCTCACCGTCTTCGGAAGGACGTGACGGCTGCCCGGACGGGCGGGTGCTCCGGCTTCGGCCGGCCCCGCCCGCCCGGCGCCCTAGGCTGGAGGCGATGGCGACTCCCACTGACACCCAGTCGATCCCGCTCGCGCCCCGCCAACGATGGCAGGCCTACTGGGTGTGCGTGGCGGTCGCCGGGCTCACCATCCTCGACCTGACCAAGGTGAACGTCGCCCTCCCGTCCATCGAGGAGGCGTTCAACGTCGGCTCGACCGAGCTGCAGCTCATCGTCTCCGGCTACGTCCTCGCCTTCGGGCTCACGCTCGTCCCGGCCGGCCGCATCGGCGATCAGCGCTCGCGAAAGCTGCTCTTCCTCATCGGCCTCAGTGCCTTCCTCGTGACGAGTGCGATCTGCGCGCTCGCTCCGAACGTCACCGTCCTGCTCATCGGGCGTCTGCTGCAGGGCGTCGCGGCCGGCATCCAGATGCCGCAGGTGCTGGGGCTCGTGCAGCAGCTCTTCCAGGGCCCCGAGCGCGGACGCGCGTTCGGCCTGTTCGGCGCCACCATCGGACTGGCGACCGCGTTCGGCCCGACGCTCGGGGGTCTGCTCATCGCCGTCGGCGGCGCCGCCGACGGCTGGCGCTGGATCTTCTGGATGAACGTGCCGCTCGTGCTCGTCGCCATCGTGTTCGCCGCGAAGCTGCTGCCCGGCCCGCCCGACCGGCCCCCGCGGCGGCTCGAACTCGACCCGGTCGGGCTCGTGCTCTTCGCCGTCACGACGGTGTCGCTCATGTGGCCGTTCCTGCTCACGACGGGCTCACCGGACGACAATCCCGCGCGCTGGTGGACGCTCGTGCTGTTCGTGCTCGGCCTCACTGCCTTCATCGCGTGGGAGCGCCACTACGCCGCGACGGGGAGGCATCCGCTCGTCCCGCTCGCGCTCTTCAGCATCAGCTCCTACCGCAACGGCACCGCGCTCGCCACCGCGTACTTCTCGGCCATGCCGCCCACCTTCCTGCTGACGACGCTCTACCTGCAGCAGGGGCTCGATCTCGAACCGGTCTTCGCGGGCATGGTCACGATCGGTTTCGCGCTCACGAGCGCGATCGCCTCCTGGTGGGGCGGCAACCTCGTCAATCGGCTCGGGCGCCCGCTCGTGGTCTGGGGCATCCTGCTGCTGCTCATCGGATTCGGCGGACTGGTCCTCGTCGCCCTGCTCACGCCCCCGGCGGTCGCGCCGTGGGCCATGGCCGGTGCCATGGTCATCGCGGGGTTCGGCGGCGGATTCGTCATCTCGCCGAACCAGACCCTCACGCTGGCCGATGTGCCCGTCAAGCAGGGCGGGCTCGCCGGCTCGGTGGGGCAGCTCGGGCAGCGTGTCGGAACGGCGGTCGGCACCGCGGTCGCCCTGTCACTCTTCTACGCCACCATCTGGCGGGAGGCCGACGGCAACGGGCCGGACCTCACGGTCTATCACCACGCCTACGGCTACGGCATGCTCGCGGTCGCGCTGTTCCTCGCGATCGCCCTCGCGATCGGCATCGCCGATCTCGGTGCTCGGCGGCGCCAGCGCCACGCGCTCGGCTGAGCGGCCGAGCACGCCGCGCGGCCGCGGACGATCGCGGGCGGCCGCTCATGCCCCCGATCAGCGCGGCGTCGCTGAGGCTTCGACGGCGGCCGAGGCATCCGTGAACGCCTGACGCGGCACGAAGGCGAGCAGCACCGCCGCCGCGGCGGCGGTGAACCCGCAGACCAGCCAGACCGTGAGGTAGCCCGCGAAGGACCCGGCCGTGCCCTCGGGAGCGTCGCCGGCCGCGCCCGCGGCGAGCTGACCCGCGAGGGCGATGCCGAACACGCATGATGCGACCGCGCCACCGACCGTCTTCACCGAGTTCGTGAGTCCGGTGGCGACCCCGGTCTGATGGAGCGGAGCGGCCGCAGCGGCCGACGCGGGCAGCGCCGCGACCAGCGCGCCCGACCCGATGCCGGCGACCACCATGTTCGTGACGGTCTGGGTGTAGGTGTCGTGGAACGGCACGAACAGCAGGTACCCGACGGCCACGAGCGACGCCGCGAGCATGAGCGTGATGCGCGGCGTGATCCGGCGGGACACCGCGGGATACGCCAGCGCGCCCGCGATCATCGCGATCAGGTAGATGCCGATGATGAGCGAGGTCTGGAAGCCCGCGGTCCCGAGCCCGTAGCCGACCTCGACCGGGTCGGTACGCGCGAACGTGGACAGCGGCGCCTGCGCGCCGAGCACGCTGACCCCGAACAGGCCGGCCGTCACGAACACCGGCCAGAGCGAGGGTGAGCGGAACAACCGGACGTCGATGAGCGGATCGGGGTGCCGCAGCTCCCATCTGGCGAACGGGACCAGCAGGATCACGCCGAGGGCGATGATGCCCCACGAGAGCAGGTCCTGCACGCCGTTCAGGCGCAGGAAGCTGAGGCCCCCCGTCAAGGCCACGAGCGCGAGCGACACCAGCACGAGTCCCACGGTGTCGAGTCGTCCG
>Ga0182746_1003428_pt1 | contig 10722 bp, 7 predicted proteins | sample eDN3rd30CBELigOP_FD_128881 | JGI IMG/M metagenome (GOLD analysis project Ga0182746, IMG submission 128881) | Enriched Organic Plus compost microbial communities from Emeryville, California, USA - eDNA 3rd pass 30_C BE-Lig OP (version 2) (version 2) ... | reverse complement strand
GGTCTCGATCTTCAGATCGTCACGCTGGCAGGCGGAGCGCAGCTACAGCAGGCTTTCACCGCAAAATCCATCGAGGTCGGCCTCGGTTCGGGTACGTCTCTTGCCTTTGTCTCGAAGGGCGTGCCGATAAAATCCATTGCGGCATTCGCCGGGCCCCCGAATTCCTTCGTGGTTGTCGTTCCCGCAAACTCGCCGATCAAATCGGTGGCCGATCTCCGGGGCAAGACAATGGGCTTTACCCAGGCTGGTGCCCTGGAGGATTGGCTGGTACGGGAACTGTCCCGAAGCCAGGGCTGGAATCCCCAGGATGGAATCAAAGGTATCGCGTTGGGCGCAACGCGGACGCGGCTTGCTGCGATGAAAATCGGGGAGCTCGACAGCATGACAACGACGGCAGAGCAGGGCTATGAGCTCGAGGCTGCCGGCGAGGGGAGGATCATTGTGAACTTCGGTCACGTCGTGAAGCATTTCATCACGCATGCATTCTATGCCCGCAACGAGACCATCGCCGAACGTCCCGATGTGCTACGCCGATTTCTGACGGGCTGGTGGGAGACCATCGATTACATGAGGGCCAACAGGGATATCACCGTCGACATTGCGGCTGCTGTCATGAAGCTTAACAAAGCGTCTATGGCCAAGAGTTATGACGGCGCGATGGAAATGGCCTTGCCTGATGGCGCCTTTGATCCCGCGGCACTGAATGTCTTGTCGAGGTCTTTTGTCGAGCTCGGAATTCTTGAGAAAGAGCCGGATATGGCCTCGCTTTACACGACGCAGTTCTTGCCCGTGCGGAAGTGACCGCCGTCACCATCTCGTGCGCTCGAAACGAGTGGCTATATTCTCGCAGAAGTTCCGTCCTCGGCGAGGCCCTGATGCAGTTTCGAGACAGGTCGAACTGTCTCGGCTGTCTTCATATGCCGTCTTTGCTTGAGGTTGTGCTATCCGCAAGAAATCTGATCAGTGCCGTACTGGAGCTCAGGACATGTTCGCGCATGGACCGAGCCGCTTCTTCACCGTCTCCACGGGCCATTGCACGCAAAATATTGGAATGTTGCTGAAACGATACCGCGAGCCTGCCCTTGTGCTGAAGTTGGGCGCGCCTGAAGGGCAAGAGCCGCGTGCGCAGCGCTATAGCTTGTTCGACAAGAAATGGATTGTGAGTCGCGCGAAAGATAGCTTCATGGAACTGGATGTTAAATGGCGCATACGCCTCAATATCATCGGCGCTCACTGCAGCCGTTGATTGCTCGTGAATTGATTCCAGGCCTGCTCGTTCCGAAGCGGTCATCCTATGGGTGGCAAGACGGGCGCTGACCGACTCTATTTCAGCCGTATACTCGAACATGTCCGAGAGATTTTCAGGCGTCAGCGTGAGAACGGCGAAGCCTCGCCTGGGCCGCTGCTGCACCAGACCCATTGTCTCAAGCTGCTGCAGGGCCTCCCTGACGGGCGTTCGGGAAGTCCCGAAGCGGTCGGCCACCTGTGCCTCCTCCAGCGTGGAGCCGGGGGCGAGCCGTCCGGTTGCAATTTCCTCGGTCAGGGCGTCGCGGATGAGGTCCGCCCGCGATCCCTTGGAAGCTGCCGTCCTGTCTGCGTATACATTTAATGGGATATTCTGCATTTATGTATATTGACTCCCCTCAAGACGACGTTCAATTGTACCCAGGTTGGGATTATCCGATGGGTACGATGATTACGAAAGAGTGGGCAAGAACGCATCTCAAGGGGGTGGAGGGCGACATCCTGCCCTCGTTTTCCGCGGATTTTTCCGGGCTTGATGCGGATGGAATTCGCCATGACGTAAGGCTCGCGCAACGCCACGGCTTCTTTGCGGTTTTCTGCGGTGGACCGATCATCACCAAAGCCGAATACAAGCAATTGATCACCACCGTGTGTGACGAGGCACGCGGGAAAATGCTTGTGAGCGTTGTCGCGTCCGAACCGACGGTCGAGGGCAACCTTGACGTTCTTCAGCACGCTGAACAAGCAGGATGCAGCCATGCCATGGTGATCCTGCGCCAGGGGGCAGATAGCGAGAAGGAGCTTGTCGCGAACTACCGGCGGATCATCGAAGGGACGAATCTCGGAATCATTTTGTATGCTTATGCATCACCGGCATTCAAGCATCTGCACCGAACCGGGCTTCCGCTTGGCGTTTATGATGAGCTCGCGAATCTGCCCAATGTTATTGGGGTCAAGCTAACCCAGTCGATGAGCGCCGCGACTGCCATGGAGTGCTGCGAGGTGCTTTCTCCGCGGCTGATCATTGATACGGCCGATCTCGATATGATGATGGTGCTTGCCCGTTCGTATCCCGTCCAGTGGACAGGACAATGGCTGGTGGAGGCCATCCAGTCGCCCCAACGGCCTTACGTGGTTGACCTTGTCAATCAGCTGGCCTCCCGGAACATATCAGCCGCATCCGATCTATTCTGGAAAATTCAGCCGGCATATCGCGCTTTTGCTGACCTTCAGCGCCCATTCCTGCTCCGTGGGAGCCATCCATGGACGCACATGAAATACTATCAGTGGTGTGTCGGAGGAAATGGGGGGCTGCTCCGTGCGGACGAGCACGAAAAGACACCGATGGTTCGGAACGATCGGATCGCGATCCATCGAAACTTCGAAATGATCGGCATCGATGCAAGCCGGGATGACGAAGAACTTTTCGTGGTTGGAAGGTCGAACTACGCAAAGAATATCCGGAAGACGGATTTGCCGGAGCTTCCGGCATATCATGAAGGGGGGACTGAATGAACGACCGAAAGGGTCTTTTCCGGGCGCTCGCCACGATCGCGTTCGGCCTTATTTGTGCTTCCGCTCAGGCTCAAAGCTTTCCCAGCAAGCCGATCTCTCTGTACCTTGGCTTGCCTGCGGGCGGGTCTACCGATTTCGCGACAAGAGTGCTGGCGGAGAAGGTGGGGAGCTTGTTGGGGCAGCGCATACTTGTTGAGAATAAGCCGGGCGCAAGTGGAGTCGTTGCCGGCAATGCGCTCAGAGACGCGAAGCCGGATGGCTACACCCTGGCGATCGTGACAAGCGGAACCCCAACGATTCTTGTGCATACCCGGAAATTACCGTTTGATCCGCTGGAAGACTTCACGCTGATCGCCCGGCTGTTCTCCTTTCCGTCGTTTCTCGCAGTGCCGGCATCGAGTCCTGCGAATTCGGTCGCGGATCTTGTCAAGCTGGCAAAATCCTCTCCCAAGGGTTTGTTCTACGGCTCGCAGGGAACCGGATCGCCGCAGTGGCTGATGGGGGTTCTCTTTCAGGACACGGTCGGCGCCAAGCTGACAAATGTGGCTTATCGGGGCGGCCCGGATATGCTTCATGACTTAACTTCGGGCCAGATTGATCTCGCTTTCATTAGTTACACGTCTGCTGCCGGTTTTATTGCCGACGGACGTTTAAAGGTTCTGGCGACCGCTGCACCGGCGCGGTGGGAGGGCCTGCCGAATATCCTGACGCTTGATGAGCTCGGTTATTCAGGCGTGAGCATTGATAGCATTTTCGGACTTATGGGACCGAAGGGAATGGAACCCAGCGTGGCCGAGAAGCTCCGGGCCACATTTGCGCAAGCGCTCGCGGATCCTTCCGTCAAAACCAGGCTCGCCGAACAAGGGTTTGTGGTCGTGCCGGGAGATGCCAAGGAGTTTCGCGAGTTTCTTGAGGTGGATTCCAAGCGTCTCGGTGCGCTAATTTCGAAACATGGACTGCGAGAGAACTGATCCGAACGATCGGGGGCGCAGGATGAGAGAGAGACGTCCTGTGGCGAGCGGCAGGCATACAGCAGGTATGCCGAATGTCTCCATCTCACGATTTTACGGCTGCCAATCCGTCATCTGGAGAATGTTTCCCCCAAGCTTCTGGAAAGCGCGCTGGCGGCAGGAGAAGACGATAATCTGCTGGTCCCTGGACTGGCGGTGGAGCGCATCGAACATCTTTTCGATGCGGTCGTCATCGGAATAGACGAGGGCATCGTCGAGAATGACGGGGGCTGGGCGGCCGTCGCGGGCGAGCAGTCTTGCGAAGGCCAGCCGTGTCAACACCGACAACTGCTCCCGCATGCCGCCGCTCAGGCGGTCGACCTCTTCCTCCTGGCCGTTGCGCCGGATCGCCTGAGGCAGCAGCGTCCTGTCGTCGAAGCTGATCGAGACATCGTCGAACAGCAGCCGCAGAAGCGGCACCAGCTCCGTCATGACGGGCATGAGATAAAGCTCGCGGGCTTCCGACCGGGCAGCCTCCAGCGCCGAAACCAGCCGCTGCGAGACAGCGACATCCCTCTCAAATGCCGCAACGCGAGCCGTTGCAGTGGCGAGCGCCTCGGCGGTCTCGCGCCATTTCTCTTCCACGGCCTCATCGGATCGCGCGCGTATCATCGCGTTCAGGCCTGCAATGGTTTCACGGAGTGAGTTGGCCTCCTTCTCGGCCGCTTCCTCGACCGAGCGGACACGCTTCAACGCCGCCGCGGCCGCTTCAAGATCGGTGGCAGCGGCCCGCAGCCTGGCGGCCTCCGCCTCGGCCGTGGCGAATCCGCGGTCCAATTCGTCCAGCGCATTCGACAAGGCGCGTTGGTGCGCGCCGCGCTCGTTATCCGGTCCCAGAATTGCGTCGACCTGCGCCTGTTCGGCCCTCACGGAGGCCAACGCCGTCTCAGCTGTGACAAAGGCCTCATCAGCGCCCTCGCGCAGAGGGGTCGCTTCGAGCAGGGCGCGCCTCGCGGTCTTGCGCCGCTCCTCGGCTTCGGCGAGCGAGGACCGGACCTGCGCCGGATCCTCCTTCAGTTCAACGGCCTCGATGTGGGTCGAGTTGTGCAATGCGACATCCGCCCGCAGCCTGGGCAAGCCGTCCGGCGCGAGCAGGGACAGCCGAACGCGCAGCTCGTGCAGTTCGGTGTCGATCTGCTGCGCGTGGACCTGTTGCGCCCTTGCCGCCGTGAGACTGTCAACACCCATCGAGGCAAGGAGCAGACGCCGCTTTGTTTCGGCCGCATTCAGGCGGCCATCACGCGGGGCAGGGCGGCTCGACCGCAGTGTGATCGTGCCGATGCCCGGCACCGAAAGCTGCGCCTGTCCGTCATAGCTGCGCTCCTCGCTATCCATCAGCGGAGCACCGTCCATCGTCACCGGAGCGGCTGCATCCTTCTCGTAGGCGATCATGATCGAAGGGCGAGCGGCCTCCTCGACCGCCCGGAGCTTCGCGATGTCGATGTCGAGGGCCTGAAGCTCGTCGATGGCATTCGGCGGGATTTTCACCAGCGCACGCTTCGCTTCGCCTTCTTCGAGCGCCTGGCGGGTAGCTTCTGCCTTGCTCAGCCGTTCCTTCAATTCCGCAAGGCGTTCCGACGCTTCACGCGCCTTCATCGCAGCATCCAGGCGGGCAAGCAGGTCGCGCGCCTCCTGCTCCTCGGCTTCCGTCACCTCGACATGCGCTCGCGCTTTTTCGATCGCTTCGGCCGCGCCGCGGCGTTTGCCAACCGCTTCATCACGGAGCTGTTCGGCCGCCTGCAGCTTGTCCCGCAGTTCCCTGGCCCTCGTCAGTGCACTTCGGAACGCCTTGTGCTTTGACTCAGCGGTATCGCGGCGTTCGCGGACAAGCTTCAGTTCGGCTTCGGCTGCTTTCAGCCTCTCGCCTTGCGCCTTCGCGGTATCGAACACGGTTTGCGCCGTCTCGATCGCCTTCCGCCGCGCCTGCCTGTCATCGGCATTGTCGAGTTCGGTGAACCGCCTCACGGCATTTGTCCGCCGGTCCAGCGCGTCGCGCAGGGCAGTGACGTCGTCCGAGAGTTTTTGTTCCTCCGTGGTGAGCCTGTCACGTTCCTCGATCGCGGCGGCGTAGGGCCCGCCGGTCCTGGGCCTGCCGGTGGCGGTGACGAATTCCGAAAGCGCCTCTGCCGTATCCGCCATGATCTCGGTCATGCGCCGTCCGCCGGTGACGGCCTCGACCTCGCCCTGCACGGATTCGAGCAAGCTCATCCTGGCCTGCTTTTCGTTGTCCTCCTCCGAGTTGCTGCGCTTCTCGATGCCGGTCACGCCCTGCCGCACCCAGAGCAGGCCGGCTGGCCCGGCGGTGCCGCCCTTGATCAGCGCCGAGATGAAGTTCTCCGCCTCGTCCGCCTGGGCGACCAGACGGCCCGTCGCAAGGTCGGTGACCCGTGCGGACCGGCCCGCGTAATATTGTTTGGTGATCCGGAAGCGGCCGTCGGCTGTCGCGATGTCGGCTTCGACCAGGGGACTTCCGCCGCTGTAGGGCCGCAGGTTCCTGACGGGACCAGACGTGCCGGAATAGGGCTGGAAGAAAAGCGCGTTCAGCGCCTCGAAGCTCGTCGACTTGCCGAACTCGTTGGCGGCGCAGAGCACGTTGACGCCGTCGCCGATCCCCTCGATCGCGACACCGCGGCCGGCGAAGCGCTTCACGTTGAACAGGCGCAGGGCCGAGATCTTCATGGCGCGACCTTCTGGGCATAGGAGTAGAGGCGCGCAAGGGCCGCCCGTGCGATGTCACGTTCGGCTGCGGAGCGGCTCTCGTCCCCGGCCTCGGCAAACAACGCATTCGCGGCCTGCCGCAATGCGCCGGCCCGATCGATCCGGTCGAGGTCTTCCACCTCGCAATCCGTCGCGAGGCCGGTGTCGTCCAGTTCCAGGAATGCGAAATCCGGCACGGCGTTCGCGATCGCGTCTCTCAGCGCGAGGCGAGCCGGCAGGCGGCTGCGTCCCCTCGCCACCAGACGGACCAGCATCTGCCTGCGAGTCCTGGCATCCGGCAGCAGCGCGTCCAGCGCCGGCACGGGATCGTCACCGTCGAGCAGATGCAGTTCGAGCGTGCGCCACGCGAAACTCGCCGTCTTCAGCGGCGTGATCTCGGGCAGGGCGGACGGAGCGGCCATGCTGACCAGCAAGGCCTCGCCGGGCCGGTCATGCTTGAACCGGTCGGGCTCGGGCGAGCCGCTATAGCGCGTGCGCGGATCGACTTCGAGCGCACCGTGCCAGTCGCCGAGCGCGAGATAGCCGAGACCCGCGCGCCGCGCGCGGTCCGGCGCGATGATGTCGGACGTCACCGCGTCCTCCGAGAAGCGTTGAATCGCGCCATGGGCGAGCCCGATGCGAATGGTCCCTTCGGACGTCGCTTCGCCATCCATCCATTCGGTGAGATCGCGACCGGGGCGGCGCGTCGTGCAGGGCGCGGGCAGAAGCACAACCTCTCGACCCAACTCGATCGCTTGGGGCTCCACCGCAAGGACGACGTTGTCGGGAGCCTCAGCCTTCAGCGTCGTCCAGAGCTGTGTCGCCTGCAGGGAATCGTGATTGCCGGGCAGGATCACCCAGCGGATCGGCGCATGGTGCCGCATCTCGGCAAGCGCCTGCCGGCGGACATCCGGTGCGGGAGTCTCGGTATCGAACGTATCACCCGCGAGCAGGATCGTGGTCGCGCCTTGCTCGTGCGCATGCTTCGCGAGCCGCGCGATGACCGCGTGCCTTGCTTCGCGCAAACGGCTTGGCAGGTCGCCGGAGAAATTGCCGAAGCGCTTGCCGAGATGGAGGTCGCTTGAATGGATGAAACGGAACATGGCTATACGGACGACCGAGTGGCTGGGACGTGCTGGCGAGTCTCGCCGATCCCTTCCACCTCGTGCCCCATGTCCCAATGGGACGCAACGTCCTCCTGTCCGGCGGTGCGGCGCGCTTTGCTTTCTTCCAACAGGTTTTCGAGGCTGGCATGCACCTGTTCGGCACAGCCCGCAGCATTTCCATTGGCGGCCTCCCTTGGGGAGGCCAGCGAATTTTCTCAAGTTTAAGAAGACCGCTGTCGGCCGGGAAGACCAGCGATCGATGGATAGTGTCTCGGCAAGTCACCGCGCTCGTACATCACTCCAACGACAGAGCGTGCGGCCGCCGCATCGCAATTTGGCAGTCTTATTTTAAGGCCGCTTCACGGTCTGCTCCATGACGTGACGGATAGCCCTCCTGCATCCAGTCATGGATGGCCGTCCTGTAGAGAGGGATGACGAGCCTCGAAAGGCAGGCAGCTTTTCGCGATGCCTCGTTCAGATGCCCGTCATCCCCGCTCACGTCATCTTGCCTTGCTGGGTACCGGTGTGTTGAGCAGCTGCTGCTCCCACAGGAACGCGATGCCGCTACCGCCGGCATGCTGCGTGATCACTTCCGTCAACGCGACAGCTTGATCGGTCCGGGCCCAGTCGCGCTGCCATTCCGCCGCCACCGCCAGCCAGGTCATCATGTTGGCGCCAGCGGCGATCATGCGCTTGATCGCGACCTCGTGAGCCTCGACTGATACGGCACCGGACGCATCGGTGATCACCGTCACATCCCAGCCTTCGCCGAGGGCATGGATCACGGGCATCGCGACGCAGACCTCGGTCCATAGACCAGCGATGATCAACTGCTTGCGGCCCGTCGCCTTGACCGCATCCACCACCTTCTGATCCTGCCAGGTGTTGATGAGCGTCCGGTCGATCACCTCCTGGCCGGGGAACACGTCGGTGATCTGGGGGAAGAGCAGACCGCCTCGCTCGGCGAGCACGCTCGTCAGGATGGTGGGGACGCCGAAGGCCTTGGCGGCCTTCGCCAGACCCGCCGTATTGTTGATCACCATCTGCGGTTCGTGACTGTTCACGTTTGCGAGCTGGTAAGGCTGGTGGTCGATCAGAACGAGTACCGAGTCCTCGGGACGAAGCAGCGAAGCAAGGCCGTTTCGAAAGGTCATTGTTGCATCCTTTGCTGCCGTTGTGAGCGGCATTGGCTTTTCCGGGAGACATCCGCCAGCGGCGACGTTGCCTGATCGGGAAATTGTCGTTCCCAGATACAATGCAGTAGTGTCGATTTGTGCCACGCTGTGTCGCGGAATGGGGAACGTCGAATTGGATATCGAAGAGCTGCGGACATTCGTGGAAGTCGCTGATGCCGGAGGCGTTTCGCCCGCTGCACGCCGCCTCGGCACCTCCAAATCGATTGTCAGCCGACGGCTGTTCCGGCTGGAAACGGAACTTGGCGTCCAGCTTCTTGCACGAACCACTCGCGGCGCCGCTCTCACGGAAGCCGGAGCCACATTCCGGGACTATGCCGCCAGAGCGTGCGCCGAGATCGACGTGGCAAGGGAAACGATCCTGCCCGCCGGTGAACTTCGCGGCCGCTTACGCATTGCCGCGCCGCTTTCTTTCGGCCCGACTCATTTTGCACACGTGTTGGCGGACATGGCGCGACGCCATCCCCAGCTCCACATCCACACCTGCTACACCGATCACTTCGTCGATCTCATCGCGGAGGGTTATGACTGCGCGATCCGGGTTGGCTATCTTCAAGATTCCAATTTGCTCGCAAGACGCGTTGGACCGATCTACGGCAAATTGGTCGCGAGCCCGGACTATATCAAAGCGTACGGGTCACCTGAGACGCCGGAGGAGCTCGCCGCCCATCAGGCCGTCATGCAGGGCACCGAAGCTTGGCAACTGATGGATGGCGACAAGATCATCACTGTGCGTCCGCAGGGACGTTTCAAGGCCGACAACGGCACAGCTCTCGTCGCGGCCGCCGCAGCAGGGCTCGGGATCGCCTACCTTCCCGATGGCCTCACACACGAACTCCTGGCCACCGGCGCGCTTGTTCCGGTGATGACACGCTATCCACCCCCTCCGGCAGGCATATATGTCATCCGCCCGCCAGGTCAGCACCCCGCACGAAAGGTCCGGGTCCTCACCGAACTGCTGATCGAGTGTTTCGAGCAGGCGCATGTTGCGTAGACTGCCGGTCTGTGTGTCCATCGACTCTGATGGAAGGACATCCGGTATCGCCAGTTGCAGTTTGGAAGCGGCCCGGTTGGAAAGTCCGATGTTCCGCCGCGTTGGCTGAAGCAGCCATCTTTAAGAACCGCCTGGTCGCCGATTTTGCTCTAACGCCACATAAAACTGGTCGAGTCCGGCCGATACGGGTCGCGCTTTACAGAAGCTGCTGCTTGAGCAGCGTTTCAAGCCAGTCTGCGAAGACCTGCAACCGGCGTGAGAGGTGCTGGCGGTGCGGATAGAGCAACGCCATGGGCATGGGCTCCGCCCGATGGCTGGACATCACCTCGACCAGTTCTCCAGTGTCCAGGTGCTCCTTCACGTCATAGGCGGGAATCTGGATCAGGCCGAGACCGGCGAGACAGCAGGCGATATAGGCTTCGGCGCTGTTGACGGTGACGCGGCCACGCACCGGAGCTGTCCGCAGGGTTCCGTCCTCCACCCATTCCCAATCCTCGACCCGGCCGCTGGAGGGCGACGCATAATTGACGGCCCGATGGCTGCCGAGATCGTTGGGTGTTTGCGGCGTTCCGTGACGCGCCAGATAGGCCGGGCTGGCGACGTTGATCAGTGGCAGCTTGCCGATTGGTCGGGCGATCAGGCCGGAATCGGTGAGTGGTCCGACGCGCAGCACGCAATCGACGCCGTCCTCCACCAGGTCGACCGCGCGGTCGGTGACGCCCAGGTCGATGTCGATCTCGGGATAGCGATCGAGAAAGCCGGGCAGTGCGGGTGCGATCACCAGGCGTCCGATCCGGCCCGGGACGTCGATCCGCAACCTGCCGGACGGCCGGGCCGCCGTCTGCCTGAAGAGGTTCTCGGTATCCTCGACATCGGCAATGACCCGCTGGCAGCGCTCATAGAAGGCGATGCCGTCCTGAGTGGGCGAGACTTTCCGTGTCGTGCGATGGAGCAGCCGCGCG
>Ga0182746_1003421_pt1 | contig 10737 bp, 8 predicted proteins | sample eDN3rd30CBELigOP_FD_128881 | JGI IMG/M metagenome (GOLD analysis project Ga0182746, IMG submission 128881) | Enriched Organic Plus compost microbial communities from Emeryville, California, USA - eDNA 3rd pass 30_C BE-Lig OP (version 2) (version 2) ... | reverse complement strand
GGCCACCAGCGCACCGGCGTCACGAAGACGAGCACCGCCGCGATCAGGCATATGAAGGCCGGCGAGACATCATGCACCCAGAAGACCGGCGCACCGATCAGCAGATCGCGCACCGTGCCGCCGCCCACGCCCGTGGCGAGCGCGAAGAAGGCGAATGTGACGAGCGTCTGGCGCAGCCGCGCCGCCGCCAGCGCCCCGGACGCGGCGAACACGAAGGTGCCGATATAGCTGAGCAGCCCGAGGATCGGGCCGACCTGGGCCGTGATGGCGGGGCTCTCCATCGCGGCGCTTTACGGCGACGACCGGCGCCTGTCGAGACTGGCGCCGATCCGCCGGGCAAGCTAGCCTTGCCGCATCCTGTCCGATCCTGCCTGGGGAGTCGCCCATGTCCTTGTCCCTTCTCGTCTTCTACGGCTCCTATCGCGCCAATCGCGCGGGCATCCGTCTGGCCGACTATCTCGTCGGGCGGCTCGGCGCGCGGGGCCATGCCGTCGAACTGATCGATGCAAAGGCCGTGGGCCTGCCGATGCTGGACAAGCGCCTGATGGACTATGCGCCCGGCGAAGCGCCCGAGGCCATGACCGCGCTGGCCGCGAAGATCAGCGCGGCGGACGGCTTCGTCTTCGTCGCGGGCGAATATAATTGGGGCATGCAGCCCGGCCTCAAGAACCTCGTCGATCATTTCGGCGCCGAATGGATGCACCGCCCCGCCGCCCTCGCCACTTACTCGGCCGGGCGCCTTGCCGGCGCGCGATCGAACAGCCTGTGGCATCCCACACTGACGAGCCTCGGCATGCTGGTCCTGCCCGGGACGATCACCGTGGGCGGCATCACCGGCAGTCTGGATGAGGGCGGCCAGCCCATGGGCGATGGCGGCGCGGCGCTGGATCGCAGCTTCCCGCGCTTCGCCGAAACGCTGGAATGGTGGGCGCAGGCCGCGAAGGACCGGCGCGCGCACACGCCGCCGCCGGCCTGAGCGCAGGGCGGATCGCGCTCCTCCATTCCGCCCGCGACCCGAGGAGCATGAGCGCCCTCGGACCCCGACCGTTCAGAAGTTGATGGCCTTGCCGCGGACCATCAGTGCCGCTTCCTTGATCGCCTCGCTGTGCGTCGGGTGCGCGTGGCAGGTATAGGCGATGTCCTCGCTGGTCGCGCCGAATTCCATGCCCAACGCGGCCTCGGCAATCATCGTGCCGGCGACATTGGCGATGATCCACACGCCCAGCACGCGGTCGCTCTTCGCGTCGGCGATCACCTTCACGAAGCCGTCCGGCTCGTGATTGGTCTTGGCGCGCGAATTGGCGAGCATGGGGAATTTGCCGACCTTGATCTCGCCCTTCTCCTTCGCGGCCTCTTCGGTGAGGCCGACGCCGGCGATCTCGGGCAGGGTGTAGACCACGCTCGGGATGACATCGTGATTCACGATGCCGGTGAGCCCCGCGATATTCTCGGCGCAGGCGACGCCTTCATCCTCGGCCTTGTGCGCGAGCATGGGGCCGGGGATCACGTCGCCGATCGCCCAGACACCGGGCACCTTGGTGGAGAAGTCCGCGGCGGTCTCGATCTGGCCGCGCTTGTTCACGTCCAGCCCGATCCTGTCGAGGCCCAGGCCATCCGTGTTGGCGCGGCGGCCGATGGCGACGAGCACGGCGTCGGCCTCCAGCGTCTCTGCCTCCCCGCCGGCGGCGGGCTCCAGCGTGAGCGTCGCCTTCTTGCCCTTGATGCTGGCGCCGGTGACCTTGGTGCCGAGCCTGAATTCGATGCCCTGCTTGCGGAAGATCTTGTTGGCTTCCTTGCGGACCTCGCCGTCCATGCCGGGCAGGATCTGGTCGAGAAACTCGACGACCGTGACTTTCGCGCCGAGGCGCCGCCACACGCTGCCCAGTTCCAGCCCGATCACCCCGCCGCCGATGACGACGAGATGCTGCGGCACCTTCGCAAGCTCCAGCGCGCCGGTCGAATCGACGATGATGCCCTTCGCATTGTCGACATCGACGCCGGGCAGCGGCGTCACCGATGAGCCGGTCGCGATGATGATGTTCTTCGCGGTCACGGACTTGCCGGCCACCTCGACGCTGTGCGCATCCTTGAAGGACGCGTGCCCCTTCAGCCAGTCGATCTTGTTCTTCTTGAAGAGATATTCGACGCCGCCGGTGAGGCCCGTCACCGCCTCGATGCGGCTGTTCTGCATGGCGGCAAGGTCCAGCTCCGGCTTCACCCTGATGCCCATGCGCGCGAAGGTCTCGCCGGCGGCCGCCTCATAATATTCGCTGGCATGGAGCAGCGCCTTGGACGGAATGCAGCCGACATTGAGGCAGGTCCCGCCCAGCGTCCCGCGGCTTTCCGCGCAGGCGGTCTTCAGGCCAAGCTGCGCGGCGCGGATCGCCGCGACATAGCCGCCCGGCCCGGCGCCGATCACGAGGACGTCATAGTCGAACTGGTCTGCCATCACTTACTCCTCAGCCAGTACTCCTGCGAAAGCAGGAGCCCAGGGCGGCTCAGAACAAGGTCCCGAACAAGTCGCTCCAGTATGGATTCTCTCGTTCGATCAACTCGATCTTCCAGGCCCGCTTCCATTTCTTGATCTGTAGTTCGCGCCGGCGCGCTTCTTCCAGATCGTCGTGCTGCTCGAACCAGACAAGGAGCCCGCAGCCATGCTCCTTGGTGAAACCGTCGATCAGGGCGTTTCGATGCTGATAGGTCCGGGCGGGCAGGTCGCTGGTGACACCCACATAGAGCGTCCCGTTCGGCCTGCTCGCCATGATGTAGACATATCCCGCCTTCGTTTGCGCTTCTCCGCCCTGGGCTCCTGCTTTCGCAGGAGCACTGTCACCTTAAAGATCGATCAGCAGTCGCGTCGGATCCTCGATCGCGTTCTTGACCGCGACGAGGAAGGTCACCGCCTCGCGGCCGTCGATCAGGCGATGGTCGTAGCTCAGCGCCATGTACATCATCTGGCGGATGACGATCTGGCCGTCCTTCACCACCGGCCGCTCCTCGATGCGGTGCAGGCCGAGCACGGCGGACTGGGGCGGGTTGATGATCGGGGTCGACATCAGCGAGCCGAACACGCCGCCATTGGAGATGGTGAAGGTGCCCCCGGCCATGTCGGCCATGGAGAGCGTGCCTTCCTTCGCCTTCTTGCCGAAGCCGGCGATGGTCTTCTCGATCTCGGCGACGCTCATGCTTTCGGCATTGCGGATCACCGGCACGACGAGGCCGTTGGGCGCCGACACCGCGACCGAGATGTCGCAGAAGTCGTTATAGACGATCTCGTCGCCCTCGATCTGCGCGTTGACGCCCGGAATGTCCTTCAGCGCCATGCACACGGCCTTGGTGAAGAAGCCCATGAAGCCCAGGCGGATGCCGTGCTTCTTCTCGAACAGGTCCTTGTACTTGGTGCGCGCCTCGATGACGGCGGTCATGTCCACGTCATTGAAGGTGGTGAGCAGCGCTGCCGTCTCCTGCGCGCTCTTGAGGCGCTTGGCGACGGTCTGGCGCAGGCGCGTCATCTTGACCCGCTCCTGCTTGCGCGAGGGGCCGGCGGCCGGCACGTCGGCGGCGGGCGCGGCCGGGGCGGTGGCGGGCGCCGCGGCGACGGCCGTGCCCGCCTCGATCGCGGCCATCACATCATCCTTGGTGAGTCGGCCGTCCTTGCCCGTGCCGGTGATGCGGCTGGGGTCGAGCCCATGTTCCAGCACCAGCCGGCGCACGGCGGGCGAAAGCGTGATCGAGCCGGAAGGATCGCTCTCGACGGACGGCGCGGGCGCCGCGCTGGCCGCAGGCGCCGGGGTGGGGGTCGGAGCGGGCGCGGCGGCCGGCGCGGGAGCGGCGGCGGCCGGCTTGGCCGCGGCGCTCGCGCCTTCATCGACGGTCGCGATCACCGCGCCGACATTCACCGTGTCGCCTTCCTTGACGAGCTGCTGGCCCAGCACGCCGGCAACCGGCGAGGGCACTTCGACCGCGACCTTGTCGGTCTCGAGGCTGGCGATCGGTTCGTCGACCGCAACGGCCTCGCCGGGCTTCTTCAGCCACTGGCCGACGGTCGCCTCGGTGACCGATTCGCCCAGCGTGGGCACTTTCACTTCGGTGGCCATGTCATTCCTCCTGGCGCCGCTCTCGGGCGGTCTCAAGCTTTCTTCTGGCGGCGAATCTCTTCGCGCACGCTATGCCCCAGCGCGTCGGCGACGAGCGCGCCCTGTTCGGCGAGGTGGCGCTTGGCGAGGCCGGTCGCCGGCGAGGCCGCGGCCTTGCGACCCGCATAACGCGCCCGCATCGGTGCCTTGCCCGCAAGCTCCAGCGCTTCCTCGATGAACGGTTCGACGAAGAACCAGCCGCCATTGTTGCGCGGTTCCTCCTGGCACCACACCACTTCCTCCAGCGCGGGCATGCGCCTGATGCGCTCGGCCAGCGCCTCGGTGGGGAAGGGATAGAGCTGCTCGATGCGGACGATCTGCACATCCTTGTCGCCGGCCGCGTCGCGCGCCTCGATCAGATCGTAGGCGACCTTGCCCGAACACAGGACGAGCCTGGCCGTCTGCGCGTCCGGCGCGGGGCTGGTGTCCGAAAGGATGCGCATGAAGTGCCGGTCGCCCATGAAATCCTCGGCCTTGCTGACCGCCGACTTGTGGCGCAGCAGCGACTTGGGCGTCATGAGGATGAGCGGCTTGCGGAAGGGACGCAGCATCTGCCGGCGCAGGATATGGAAATAATTGGCCGGCGTGGTGCAGTTGGCGACCTGGATATTCCCTTCCGCGCAGAGCTGCAGATAGCGCTCCAGGCGCGCCGAGCTGTGCTCGGGACCCTGCCCTTCATAGCCATGGGGCAGCAGCAGCACGAGCCCGTTGGCGCGCAGCCACTTGGCCTCGGACGCAGCGATATACTGATCCATGATGATCTGGGCGCCATTGGCGAAATCGCCGAACTGCGCTTCCCACAGGACCAGCGACTTGGGGTCCGCCATGGCATAGCCATATTCGAAGCCGAGCACGCCATATTCGGAGAGCGGGCTGTCATAGACCTCGAAATGCCCGTGCGGCACGGTCGAGAGCGGGATATATTTGTTCTCGCTGTCCTGATCGACCCACACCGAATGGCGCTGGCTGAACGTGCCGCGCCCGGAATCCTGGCCCGAGAGGCGCACCGCATAGCCTTCCGACAGCAGCGCGCCGAAGGCCAGCGCCTCGCCCGTCGCCCAGTCGAAGCCCTCGCCGGTCCTGAACATCTCCGCCTTGGCATCGAGGATGCGCCTCAGCGTCCGGTGGACGTTGAGGCCCTCCGGCACGGTGGTCAGCGTGCGGCCCAGGCTCTCGAACAGCTTGGGCGTGATCGCGGTCTCCACATTCTTGCGCGCGGTCTCGACATCGGCCGGCTGGTGCAGGCCCGACCAGCGGCCGGCGAACCAGTCGGCATGGTTGGACTTGTAGGTCTTGGCCGCCTCGAACTCCTCTTCGAGCAAGTCGACAAAGGCCTCGGTCGTCACCTTGACGAACGCATCGTCCACCACGCCCTGCTCGCGCAGGCGCGCGCCGTAGATTTCGCTGACTGGCGGGTGCTGCTTGATGCGGGCATACATGAGCGGCTGGGTGAAGCTCGGCTCGTCCCCCTCATTGTGGCCGAAGCGGCGATAGCACCACATGTCGATCACGATGTCGCGGTGGAAGGTCTGGCGATAGTCGATCGCCAGCTTGCAGGCGAAGGTCACGGCCTCGGGATCGTCGCCGTTCACATGCAGGATCGGCGCCTGCACGCCCTTGGCGACATCGCTCGGATAGGGCGAGGAGCGCGCGAACTGGGGCGATGTGGTGAAGCCGATCTGGTTGTTGATGACGAAGTGGATGCACCCGCCGGTATTGTAGCCACGGATGCCGGAGAAGCCGAAGCACTCCCAGACGATGCCCTGCCCGGCGAAGGCCGCGTCGCCATGGATGAGCACGGGCAGCACCTGCTGGTGCTTGCCGGGGCCGATGTCATCGCGGAACACCTGCTGCGCGCGCACCTTGCCCAGCACGATGGGGTCCACCGTCTCGAGATGCGAGGGATTGGGGACGAGGCTCATATGCACGCTGATGCCGTCGAACTCGCGGTCCGTGCTGGTGCCCAGATGATATTTGACGTCGCCCGAGCCGCCGACATCCTCGGGATTGGCCGTGCCGCCCGAAAATTCGTGGAAGATGACGCGGAAGCCCTTGGCCATCACATTGGCGAGCACGTTGAGGCGGCCGCGATGGGCCATGCCGTAGACGATCTCCTTCACGCCATAGGCGCCGCCATATTTGATGACGGCTTCCAGCGCCGGGATCATCGATTCGCCGCCGTCGAGGCCGAAGCGCTTGGTGCCGACATATTTGCGGCCCAGGAACTTCTCATACTGCTCGGCCTGGATCACCTTGGCGAGGATCGCCTTCTTGCCGACGTCGGTGAACTCGATCTCCTTGTCCTTGCCTTCCATCCGGTCCTGCAGGAAGCGGCGCTCCTCGACATCGGAGATGTGCATATATTCGAGGCCGACATTGCCGCAGTAATTGCGGCGCAGGATGTCGACGATCTCGCGGATGGTCGCCCACTCGAAGCCGAGCGCGCCGCCGACATAGACCTTGCGGTCGAGGTCGGCGCCCGAGAAGCCGTGATATTCCGGCGTCAGGTCGGCCGGCAGCTCGCGATTGGTGAGGCCGAGCGGATCGAGATTGGCCGCCAGATGGCCGCGCACGCGATAGGTGCGGATCAGCATCATGGCGCGGATGGAATCGCCCGCGGCCTTCGCGATGTCCGCTTCCGCCATCGGCGCGCTGGCCTTCGCCGCCGCGGCCTTGATCGCGACCTGCATCTGCGTCGGGTCGAGCGCGGCGGTCAGATCGTCCGTCGCGTCGATCGGCCAGCCCTTGCGGGCCCAGCTCGGGCCGGCTTCGGCGTCCACCGAAACGCCGCCAAAATCCTGAGTCTCAAATCCCATGGCTGCTTCCTTGCTCTGCCACGCGCCGGGCGAACCGATATGGCCCGCCCGGATTGTCCGTTCAGCCCTTCAGCACCTCGAGCAGCGTGGTGCCCAGTTCCGAGGGGCTCGCCGCGACCTTGATGCCGGCCGCTTCCATCGCCGCGATCTTGTCTTCCGCGCCGCCCTGGCCGCCCGATACGATCGCGCCGGCATGGCCCATGCGACGGCCCGGAGGCGCCGTGCGGCCCGCGATGAAGCCGGCCATCGGCTTCTTGCGGCCCTTCTTCGCCTCGTCGATCAGGAACTGCGCCGCCTGCTCCTCGGCATTGCCGCCGATCTCGCCGATCATGATGATGGACTCGGTCGCATCGTCCGCCAGGAACAGCTCAAGCACGTCGATGAAATTGGTGCCGTTGACCGGATCGCCGCCGATGCCGACCGCCGTGGTCTGGCCAAGGCCCGCGTTCGAGGTCTGGAACACCGCTTCATAGGTAAGCGTGCCCGAGCGCGAGACAACACCCACGCTGCCCTTCTTGAAGATGGAGCCGGGCATGATGCCGATCTTGCACTCGCCGGGCGTCAGCACGCCGGGGCAGTTCGGGCCGATGAGCCGCGACTTGCTGCCCGAGAGCGCGCGCTTGACGCGCACCATGTCGAGAACCGGAATGCCCTCGGTGATCGTGACGATCAGCGGCACTTCCGCGTCGATGGCCTCGAGGATCGAGTCGGCCGCGAATGGCGGCGGCACATAGATGACGCTGGCGGTGGCGCCCGTCTTCGCGACGGCTTCCTCCACCGTGTCGAACACGGGCAGGCCGATATGGGTGGTGCCGCCCTTGCCGGGCGTGACGCCGCCGACCATCTGCGTGCCATAGGCCAGCGCCTGCTCGGTGTGGAACGTGCCGGTGGCGCCGGTCATGCCCTGCGTGATGACCTTGGTGTTCTTGTCGACGAGGATGCTCATGCGGCCTTGTTTCCCTTGCTTGTATCCCCGCGAAGGCGGGGATCCAGTCTGGGCTCCCGCCTGCGCGGGAGCACATGCTCAGTTCAATGTCTCATAGAGGTCGCGCCAGTCGGGATTCAGTTCCTCGATCAGTCGCAACTTCCAGCTTCTGTTCCACTTCTTCAAGCGCACTTCCCGCTGCCGGGCTTCCTGCAGATCATCATGCCCTTCGAACCAGACCAGTAATTTGCACCCATATCGTCTGGTGAAACCATCGACGATGCCTTCGCGATGCTCCCACGCACGTTTCAACAGGTTGCCGGTTACGCCGATGTAGAGCGTGCCGTTCCGCCCGCTCGCCATGATATAGACGTAACCCCGCCTCTCCATTCGCCCTTTACGCCGTCATGCCCACGGACGTCGCACCCTGGCCACGTTGGGTCATTGTACCCCGACCTTCGCCGGGGCGACGGGACCTGTCGTCGCTTTCGATCGCGCCAATCACGCCAGGCTCGGCTCGATGCCCTTGCACGCCACCAGCAGTTCCCTGACCGCGTCGACGCTGACCTGGAAATTGCCCCTGGCCTCGTCATCCAGCGCGATCTCGATCACTTCCTCCGCGCCGCCCGCGCCGATCACCACCGGCACGCCGACATAGAGGCCGTCGAGCCCGTACTTGCCGTCGACATGGACGGCGGCGGGCAGGATGCGCTTCTGGTCGCCGAGATAGGCCTCGGCCATGGCGATGGCGCTGGTGGCCGGCGCATAATAGGCCGAGCCGGTCTTCAGGAGGCCGACGATCTCGCCGCCGCCGCCACGCGTGCGCTTGACGATCTCGTCGAGCTTCTCCTTGCTGGACTTGCCCATCTTGACGAGGTCGGTGACGGGGATGCCGCTGATCGTCGAATATTCGAGCACCGGCACCATCGTGTCGCCATGGCCGCCGAGCACGAACGCGTTCACGTCCTTGACCGACACGCCGAATTCCCAGGCGAGAAAGGTCGCGAAGCGCGCCGAGTCGAGCACGCCGGCCATGCCGACCACCTTGCTGTGCGGCAGGCCGGAGAATTCGCGCAGCGCCCAGACCATCGCGTCGAGCGGGTTGGTGATGCAGATGACGAAGGCGTCCGGCGCATGGGCCTTGATGCCCTCGCCGACCGCCTTCATGACGCCGAGGTTGATGCCGAGCAGGTCGTCGCGGCTCATGCCCGGCTTGCGAGGCACGCCGGCGGTGACGATGATGACGTCCGCGCCCGCGATGTCGGCATAATCATTGGTGCCGGTGATCTTCGCGTCGAAGCCCTCGATCGGCCCGCACTGGGAAAGGTCGAGCGCCTTGCCCTGCGGAATGCCCTCGGCGATGTCGAACAGGATGATGTCGCCCAGTTCCTTCTTGGCAGCGAGGTGCGCGAGCGTGCCGCCGATCATGCCTGCGCCGATGAGCGCGATCTTCTTGCGAGCCATGAGCCTCAAATCTCCTTCTGGGCCGTCCTCGGATGAAGCGCCCTTAAGACGAAAAGGTTACCGGTTCAACGCTGTTCGACCCGGTTTTCCGCTTTTCTTTGCAATTGGTTCGCAATATCAATAATGGTCGCGGATTCGTCAAAAACCCCGCTGCTTCCGAATGATTTGCGTGGTCAACCAATATTCGCCCGGCGCGGCCTGGGCCGGGTCGGCGTGCCAGATCGGCGAAAAATGATCGAGCGGGGCGGGCGGCATGGCGCCGATGGCATCATTGTTGGCGACATAGCGCAGGTCGCGCCAGCCGCGCCGGTCGATCCGCGCCAGGATGAGTCGCGCATAGCCGTCGAGCACGCTCGGGGGCTGCTGCAGACGGGAGACCCGCCCCCCCGGCAGGATGCGCTGCACGGTGTGGCCACCCGGGGCAAGCAGCCACTGGTTCATGTCGCCCGGGCGCAGCCAGCTATGCGGGAAATAGGCATGGTCCCAGTCCGGACCGGCATAGACGATGGCCGTATCGGGCCCGGCGGCATCGATCGCGCGGTCGAGCCCGGACTGCGCGCCCGCGTCGAACCATTCCGCGCGGTAATGATAGACGAGCGTTCCCACCAGCGCGCCGGCGATCAGCGCGCCGGCCCCGATCAGCCTGAACCGGCGCAGGCCTTTCTCCTCGGTGAGCAGGCGGGGCGTGAAACTGGCGGCGGCGAGCAGGGTCAGGAGCAGGCTGAGCCAGGCATGGCGGCCCGGCTCGCTCCAGACATGGATGCGCAGCACCGGCCCGAACAGGACCACCAGCACGATCCCCGCGAGCGCGCCGGCGAGCAGGATGGCGAAAGGATGCGTCCGCTCGGAAGGCCCGTTGCGCCGCACGCGGCCGATCAGGCCGAAAATGCCCAGGAGGATCAGCAGCGCCATGCCCGGCACGCGCAGGAACACGCCGGTCAGCAGCAGCATGTCGGCATTGTGCGCGGCCAGCTTGGTGGCGAGGCTGATGAGTCCTTCGAGGCTGAGCGGCTCGGCCGGCGGCGCGAAACGAAGCTGAAGGAGCAGCGGCACCAGCAGGACCGGCAGCGTGGGCAGCCCCGCGCGCAGGCGTCGGCGGGCCTCGGTCCTGTCGGGCGCCGCGAACAGCAGCATGGCGAACAGGGTCAGCGACGCAAGCGCGCCGCCGACGCCGCACAGCGCATTGGCCGCACCGAGCAGCGCGAAGCTGAGCAACGGATCGCGCCCGCCGATCTTGCCGCGCGTGAGCAGGATGGCGAGCTGCGCGCAGAAGAGGGTGAGGACATAAGGCTCGGGCCCCAGGTCCACGATCGCCTCGATGAAGCGCGGCGAGAGCGCGATGACGATGCCGGCGAACATGGCCGTGCGCTGGTCGATGCGCAGGGCAAGGGCATGC
>Ga0182746_1003420_pt1 | contig 10741 bp, 7 predicted proteins | sample eDN3rd30CBELigOP_FD_128881 | JGI IMG/M metagenome (GOLD analysis project Ga0182746, IMG submission 128881) | Enriched Organic Plus compost microbial communities from Emeryville, California, USA - eDNA 3rd pass 30_C BE-Lig OP (version 2) (version 2) ... | reverse complement strand
CTATTCGATGCGGCATCTGTCGGTCGGCCATGCCGAGCCGCTTCGCTCCGAACTGATCTCATTCGTCCGGGCCGTTCGCGACGGCTCGATGCCGCCGGTGACCGGCGAGCAGGGCGTGGCGAGCCTCGAAATCGCGACCAAGTGCCTGGACACCCACGAAGCGCTTCCGCGTCCCGCGCTGAAGGCCGGCGCGCTCCGGGTCGCCGGCTGAATTCTCACAGCGTCACAGATAACGACATGACCCAGCACGCCCGCCTCGATCTCGCTCCGATTCCGTTCATTGATCTGGCCGCGCAGCGCCGCCGTCTCGGCGCAGCGGTTGACGAGGCTGTCGCGCGGGTGATGTCCCATTGTCAGTTCGTCATGGGTCCCGAGGTTGCGGCGTTCGAGAAGGACCTCGCGGCCTTCGGCGGCGCCAAGCATGCGCTGAGCTGCGCAAGCGGCACCGACGCGCTGCTGCTGGTGCTGATGGCGCACAGGATCGGCCCCGGCGATGCGGTGATCTGCCCGACCTTCACCTTCTGCGCGACGGCGGAAGTGGTGGCGCTGCTGGGCGCGACGCCGATCCTGGCCGATGTCGAGGAAGAGACCTTCAATCTCGATCCGGCAAGCGTCAGGAAGGCGCTGGCGACCGCGCGCAGCAAGGGCCTGACGCCGAAGGGGATCATCCCGGTCGATCTGTTTGGACTGCCTGCCGATCATGATGCGATTGCCGCCATAGCTGCCGAAGAGAAGCTGTTCATCCTGGACGATGCCGCGCAGTCATTCGGCGCGACCTACAAGGGACGCAAGCTGGGTTCGCTGGCGCATGCGACGGCGACCAGCTTCTTTCCGGCCAAGCCGCTCGGCTGCTATGGCGACGGCGGCGCGGTGCTGACCGACGATGATGAGCTGATCGACGTGCTCAAGAGCCTGCGCGTACACGGGCAGGGCACCGACAAATACGACACTGTCCGCATCGGCGTGACCGGCCGTCTCGATGCCATGCAGGCGGCGATCCTGGTCGAGAAGCTGAAGATCTTCCCGGACGAGATCAAGGCGCGCGACCGTGTCGCCAATCGTTATGCCGCGGCGCTGGCTGATCTTGTGGTGGTGCCGCGCGTGCCGGACGGCTTCACCTCGGTCTGGGCGCAATACACCATCCGGCTGCCGGCGGATCGCCGCGATGATTTCGCGGCCTCGCTCAAGGCGCAGGGCGTCCCGACCGCGATCTATTATCCGAAGCCGCTGCATCGCCAGACCGCTTACGCCAGCTTCCCTGTCGCGGAGGGGGGCCTGCCGGTGAGCGAGCGGTTGTCCGGCGAGGTCATCAGCCTGCCGATGCATCCCTATCTCGACGAGCCGACCCAGGACCGGATCGTCGGCGCGGTGCGGCAGGCCTTGCGGCAATAAGCACACGTCAGGGTTCCCGGCCAGCTGCCGGGCTGCCGCACTTGTCCCTGCCTCCGGCCGCCTTACGCTAGGCGAATCGCTCATCATCCGTCCGGCCCTGGGGCGGCCGGCCATCGCGAGTCCCTGCTGTGCTCAACCGCATCCTGACCGTCGGCGGCCTGACGTTGTTGTCGCGGATCAGCGGCTTCGCACGCGACATCGTGCTGGCGGCGATCCTCGGCGCGGGACCGGTCGCCGATGCCTTCTTCGTCGCGCTGCGGCTGCCGAACCATTTCCGCGCGATCTTCGCCGAGGGCGCATTCAACGCGGCTTTCATTCCGGCCTATGCGCGCGTCCGCACCCAGAGCGGGCCCGACACCGCGCAACTGTTTGCCGACCGTGTCTTCACCCTGTTGTTCGCGAGCCAGGTGATCCTGCTGGCGGTGGCGCTGGCGTTCACGCCGGAGGTCATCCGCCTGCTGGCGCCCGGCTTTGTCGGCGAGCCGGAGCGGTTCAATCTCGCGGTCGATCTCACGCGCATCACCTTTCCCTATCTGCTGCTGATCACGCTGGTGACGCTTTATGGCGGCATCCTCAACGCGCTGCAGCGCTTCGCGGCGGCGGCGGCCGCGCCGATCTTCCTCAATCTGTCGATGATCGTGGCGCTGTCCTTCGCCGCCTTCTTTCCGACGGCGGGGCATGCGGCGGCCTGGGGCGTGCTGGCCGCGGGTGTTCTGGAAGTCCTGCTGGTCGGCGGCGACGCGCTGCGCAACGATGTGTTGACGCGGTTCCGCCGCCCGCGCTGGGATGACGACATCAAGCGCTTCTTCAAGGCGCTGGGCCCGGCGACGGTTGGTTCAGCGGGCGTGCAGATCGCGCTGTTCGCCGACACCATCATCGCGACGTTTCTCACCGCCGGCGCATTGTCGGCGCTCTATTATGCCGACCGCCTCAACCAGTTGCCGATCGGCGTGATCGGCATCGCCATCGGCACCGTGCTGCTGCCGGAGATGTCGCGGCGCATCGCGGCCGGCGACGAGAGCGGCGCACGCCATTCGCAGAACCGTGCGATCGAATTGTCGCTGCTGCTGGCGCTGCCCTGCGTGGTGGCGTTTCTGCTGGTTCCCGATCTCATCATGCGGGCGATGTTCGCGCGCGGGGCGTTCACGACAGCGGATGCCAGTGCGGCGGCACAGACCTTGTCGGCCTACGCGTTGGGACTGATTCCGTTCGTCACCATCCGCAGCGCGACGGCGACGTTCCTGGCCCGCGGTGACACCACGACGCCGGTAATCTCGTCGCTGATCGCGGCGGCTGTGAATGTCGGCTTCAAGTTCCTGCTGATGGATACGCTGGCGCAAGTTGGTCTCGCACTGGCGACGTCGATCGGCGCTTGGATCAACCTGCTGCTGGTGCTGGCGCTGGCCTGGCGCGCCGGACACTTCAAGGTCGATCCATTGTTGCGGATGTCGCTGCTCAAGCTGGCGGCCGCGAGCATCGTGTTGGGACTGGCGCTGTGGGGCGGCGGATGGATCGCCATGCGCATCATCACGCCGTCGGTTCACTTCCATGAGGAACTGAGGCTGCTGCTGCTCGCGATGATCGGATTGATCGTCTATGGCGGGATGATCGCGATGCTGTTTGGCCGCCGCTGGCTCAATGTCCTGCGGCGCTCGTCACCCACTTGAATTAACGGCAACCGCCACATACTCGGCGCCAACCTCCCCTTATTTCAAGGGGAGGTCGACTGCGAAGCAGTCGGGAGGGGATCAGTTCACCGCCTCTCCAATTCACGATGTTGAAGTTTGACCTCCACCCCGACCCTCCCCCTTTCAGGGGGAGGGAGCGGAGAGGCCATGTCCTCGGAAGGGTGAGAACAAGACGTTTGAACGGAGAGGCTGTGCCATCCGGCGTCAGCCCTTGCGCGGGCGCTCCTCGGGCATCACCGAGACCTGCCGCCGCGCGCCCTGATGCAGCGTGTCGATCTCGACGCTGCGGCCGATCTTGTCGGCGTTGAGCAGACGGATCAGGTCATCGGCGCCGGTCACCGCGACGCCGTCCAGCGACAGGATGATGTCGCCGACCGCAAGCCCGGCCTTGTCCGAGGGGCTGCCGGCTTCGATGGTCGCGATCATCACACCGCGGTCCTGCACCAGCCCGGCCGCGTGCTGCAACCGGCGGGGCAGCGCGGTCTGCTGCGCGGCGATGCCGATGAAGGCGCGGCGGACGCGGCCGTGGCGCACCAGTTCGCCGAGCACGAAGTTCGCCGTATTCGATGCGACGGCAAAGCAGATGCCCTGCGCGCCCATGATCACCGCCGTGTTGATGCCGACCACTTCGCCGCGCGACGACACCAGCGGGCCGCCGGAATTGCCGGGGTTCAGCGAGGCATCGGTCTGCACCAGATCGTCGATCAGCCGGCCGTTGGCGGACCGCAGCGAGCGGCCGAGCGCCGACACCACGCCGGTGGTGACGGTGGATTCGAAGCCCAGCGGATTGCCGATGGCGATCACCAGCTGACCGCGGCGGAGCTCTTTGGAATCGCCGAGCGTCGCGGCGGTCAGGCTCACCGGCGCATCGACGCGGACCAGCGCGAGGTCGGTGTCGGGATCGTCGCCGACCACACGCGCGGTCATGACGCGGCCTTCGACATTGACGACGTTGATCTTGTGGGCGCGGCCGACCACGTGGCTGTTGGTCAGCACGAGGCCATCCGGCGCGACGATGACGCCGGACCCGGTGCCGGCGCGGCGCTGGCTTTCCGCCATGACTTCGAGTTTGACGACGGCGGGCCCGACCCGGTCGACCACGTCGATGACGGCGTTGGAATAGGCATCGAGAAGAGCGCGGTCCTCAGCCGGAACGGCAGCCGGTTCGGACGGCTCGAAGGAAGCAGGATTGGTGATTGCGTTCATGTTCGTCTGGGGTTGCCTCGCCGTGGCCTGCGGGGGCGGAGTGCCCGGGCGGTGAACTTCGGCGGCTGGGGCAGATATGGTGCGCAGTGGGCCGGGAGGGAAGTGGGCCGGCGCCGGGCCTCGTCACCGCCGCGCCGCACGGCGAGCCGGCCGCTTCTTCATTGTCCCAATTCCAAGCTCTTGCAGGTGCGAAGTCCGGGTGCCACCTTTGAGGTGGCTGCCGATCCTGACCTCCGGGAACCCGCAAGTGGAATCTCTGCATGAATGAAGTGCTTCCGACGTTGAAATTCGGCGTAGGCCGTCCGGTCCGCCGCAAGGAAGATGAGGCGCTGGTGCGCGGCGCGGGCCACTATGTGCCGGATATCGCGCCGGCAGGCGCGCTGCAGGCGGTGGTGCTGCGCTCGCCCCATGCCCATGCGACATTCCGCATTACCGACGTGGCGGCCGCGCGCGGAATGCCCGGCGTCAGGCTGATCCTCACCGGAGACGACATTGGCGACTACGGCCTGCTGCCATGTGTGTTCATGCCGCCGGGCGTCAAGGTCCACATCCCGCCTTATCCGATTCTCGCCCGCGAAATGGTGAAGCATGTCGGCGATGCGGTGGCCTTCATCGTCGCCGACACCCGCGAGCAGGCGGCCGATGCCGCCGAAGCGATCGCCATCGACTACGACGTGCAGCCGGCGGTGATCGGTTCGAGGGTGGCGGCGTCGAAGGATGCGGCGCGGGTCTGGCCCGACCGGCCGGACAACATTGTGTTTGATGGCGCGCATGGTGACGAGGCGGCCACCGACAAGGCTTTCGCCCACGCGGCGCATACCGTTGAACTGACGCTGGTCAATCCGCGCGTTGTCACGAACTATCTCGACACGCGCGCGACGATCGCGGAATACGACAAGGAGACCGGACGTTTCACGGTGACGCTCGGCAGCCAGGGCAGCCACTCGGTCCGCGATATCCTCTGCAAGCACATCCTCAAGATTCCGAACGAGCAGATGCGGGTGGTGACGCCCGATGTCGGCGGCGGATTCGGCACGCGGCTGTTCACCTATCGTGAATATGCGCTGGCGGCGATCGCGGCGCGTGAGCTCGATCAGCCTGTCAAATGGGTGTCGGACCGCAACGAGCATTTCCTCGCCTGCGCGCAGGGCCGCGACAATCTCACCACCGCGCGGCTGGCGCTCGACAGGAACGGCAAGATCCTCGCGTTGAAGGTGGATACGCTCGCCGACCTTGGCGCCTATCTCTCCGCTTATGCGCCGTATGTGCCGTTCGGCGGCGCCGGCATGCTGCCGGGTGTTTACAACGTGCCGGTGTGTCACCTGCGCGTGCGCGGCGTGTTCACCAACACCGTGCCGGTCGATGCCTATCGCGGAGCCGGCCGCCCGGAAGCGGCCTATGTGATCGAGCGGCTGATGGATGTCGCGGCGCGCGATCTCGGCCTTGAGCCGGATGAATTGCGCCGGCGGAATTTCATCCAGCCGTCGGCGATGCCGCACAAGACGCAGACCGGGAAGGTCTACGACTCCGGCGAATTCGATGCGCATCTGCGCCGCGCGCAGGATGTGATCGGCATCGACGGCTTCAAGGCGCGCCTCGCCGAGTCCAAACAGAACGGCAAGCTGCGCGGCATCGGCTATGCGACCTATATCGAAGCCTGCGGCATGGTCGGGCCGGAAACCGCGCGGCTGAAGCTCGACGCCGATGGCGGCGTGACCCTGGCGATCGGTTCGCAATCGACCGGGCAGGGCCATGCGACGGCTTACGCCCAGGCGATTGCCGATCATCTCGACTTGCCGCCGGAGCGCGTGCGTGTGTTCCAGGGCGATACCGACATGATCCCGACCGGTCTCGGCACGGGTGGTTCAAGCTCGGTGACCGCGGCGGGCGTTGCGGTCGAACGCGCGGCGAAGACGCTGGCGGACAATCTCAAGTCGCTGGGCGCAGACACGCTCGAAGCCAGCGTCGGCGATCTCGAGATCATCGACGGCGCCATCCGCGTGGCCGGCACCGACAAGATCGTCAGCTTCTCGGAGCTTGCAACACAGCATGGCAACACGCCGGAGAAGCTGAAGGCGGAAGGCGCGTTCCAGCCGCCGGGACCGACCTATCCCAACGGCACGCATATGGTGGAAGTCGAAATCGATCCGGACACCGGCTCGGTCGATATCCAGACCTATGTGATCGTCGATGACTTCGGTGCGACGTTGAATCCCTTGCTGCTCGAAGGGCAGGTGGTCGGCGGCTCGGTGCAGGGCATCGGCCAGGCGCTGATGGAGGAGGGCATCTACGATCCCGACACCGGCCAGCTGATGACGGCGACGTTGATGGACTATGCGTTGCCGCGCGCCCTCAGCTCTCCTGCATTCCAGTTCGAGACCCGCAATGTTCCCTGCAAGACCAATCCCATGGGATTGAAGGGGGCCGGCGAGGCAGGTGCGATCGGCTCCTGCCCGGCGCTGATGAATGCGATCGTCGATGCATTGTGGCGGGCGCACAAGATCCGTCACATCGACATGCCGGCGACGCCGCAGCGGATCTGGAACACGCTTCAGGAAGCCCGTCGCCAGCACACGCTGTGAGTGGGAACGCTTGCGCAGGGCGCTATCACGAAGCCGTGATGGCGCTCTTTTTGTCGCGGGCGAGAGACGAACCCACGACGGAATAACGCAGTTGTTGTGGGGTTGGGGCCGGGGGGCGGCGGCGTCATGTCGCTGTTTGTCTTGTGGGTTCGCGAATTCGACTTTCAGAGGGAGACGCTTGGGATGATCCGAACTGTTGTTGCTGTTTCTGCCGTTGTGCTTGGAATGACCGCCGCCGTCGCACAGGCGCAGGACCCGGTCGCGGCGCGCCGTGAACTGATGAAGGCTTTGGGCGCACAGGAATATGGCGTGCTCAGCCGGATGGTGCGCGGGCAGCGTCCTTACAATCAGGCCGAGGTCGATGCCGCCTACAAGTCGCTGGCTGACAATGCCGGCAAGATCGCCTCGGTGTTCCCGCCGGAATCCAACAAGGGTCCGGACCCGGCCAGCAACTACTATGCTTCTCCGAAGATCTGGGAGAGCAAGGCGGACTTCGACACGAAGATCGCAAACCTCGCCAAGGCGATTGCGGAGAACAAGGACAAGGTGAAAGACCTTGAGACATTGAAAGCTGTTTTCCCGCTGGTGAACAACCAGTGCGGTGCCTGCCACGACGCGTATCAATTGCGGAAAAGCTGACGGTCTTTCGGACCGATCTCAGCGCCGTCGCAACGAGCGGCGGCGTTTTCGTTCAAGCTTCGGGTGAGGCGTAGTCCGAGAGGTCTCGCATGGTGCTGCTGCGGCGGGTGGTGATCGTTCTGGTGGGGCTCGCGATGGCGGCCTTGCTGTTGCTCTGGGTGGTCACGGGGCCGCAGACGATTCCCGCAAGCGCGCTTCCGGCCCGCACGCCGGACCTCGCGAATGGCGAGAGAATGTTCAATGCCGGCGGATGCGCGAGCTGCCATGCGAGGCCCGACGGCGAGCGCACGCAGCTGGGCGGCGGGCTGGCGCTGAAGTCGCCGTTCGGCACGTTCCACGTGCCGAATATCTCGTCCGACCCGAAGGACGGCATCGGCAACTGGACCGAGGCGCAGTTCGTCACAGCCATGCTCAAGGGCACGTCGCCGGGCGGCCAGCATCTCTACCCGTCGTTCCCCTATGCGTCATATCAACGCATGCGGGTGGAGGATCTGCAGGACCTCTACGCCTACCTCAGGACGCTGCCGGCAGTGCAGGGCCGCGCGCAGGACCACGACCTGCCGTTTCCCTTCAACATCCGCCTCGCGCTCGGGCCTTGGAAGATGCTGTTCCTCGACGGCCAGCCGTTCCAGCCTGACCCCTCGAAGTCCGCCGAATGGAATCGCGGCGCCTATCTGGTGAACGGCCCCGGCCACTGTGCGGAATGCCACAGTCCGCGCAATCTGCTGGGCGGCATCGTCACGGCGCAACGCTTCGCCGGCGGGCCGAGCCCGGAGGGGGAAGGCTGGGTCCCGAACATCACCCAGAAATCACTGGGAAGCTGGAGCGAGGAGGACTTCGCCAATTTTCTCGAGAGCGGCGAGACGCCGGATTTCAACTCGGTCGGCGGATCGATGCAGCCGGTGATCCAGAACCTGTCCCGCCTGAGTCCCGAGGACCGCAAGGCGATGGCGGTCTATCTCAAGTCGCTGCCGCCGCTCGACAGCCCGCCGAACCCGTCGGCGAAATGAGCCTGCGTCCTGACGCGACACTTCGGGGTCATGCATGCGCGAAGGCGCATTATGCCACGGCGTGGGTGTTCCTCCCGCGCGACGCATGATAGCCGGTCTCCAAGAGCCGAGACTGGAGCTGATGAACGTTTATAAAGCCGTCGCGCTGAAGCTGGCGTCGACTGTATTTTTCACATGCATGGGTGCCTGCATCCGGCTGCTGGGCCAAATCTATCCCATCGGTGAAGTGGTTTTTTTCCGCGGCGCCTTCGCGATCGTTCCGGTCATTGTCATCTATGCTCTTCGCAACGAGCTTTACGCCACGTTCCGGATGGTCCGCCCGAGCGGGCATTTCGGTCGTGGCGCCATCAGTTCCGGGGCGATGTATCTCAACTTCACCAGCCTGGCGTTTCTGCCCCTGGTGGATGCGACAGCCATCAGCTTCATGACGCCGCTGATCATCGTCGGACTGGCCGTCGTGCTGCTGAAGGAGAATGTGCGGCCTTACCGCTGGGCGGCGGTCGGCGTGGGGTTTGGCGGTGTCCTGGTGATGCTGGTTCCGCACCTCGATGTCAGCCACTATACCGAACAGGCGCTGACCAATGCCGGCACCGTCGGTGTGCTGTGCGGCTTGCTCGGCGCCTTCTTCAACGCCGCGACAGTGATCCAGACCCGGCGCATGACGGAGACCGAAACCACCTCGGCGATCGTGTTCTACTTTTCCCTCTTCTGTGCCCTTGGCGGGCTGGTGACGCTGCCGGTGCTGGGCTGGAAGACGCCGGACCTCCAAGGCTTCCTGCTTCTCGCGGCCATGGGAATGCTGGGCGGCTTCGCGCATATCCTGCTCACCGAGAGTTATCGCTATGCGCCGGCCTCGGTGATCGCGCCGCTCGACTACACCGCGATGATCTGGGCGCTGATCATGGGCTATTTCCTGTTCGATGAACTGCCGGGCTGGCTGGTCCTGCTGGGCGCGTCGATCGTCGTCGGCGCCAACCTGTTCGTCATCTGGCGCGAGCGGCAGATCGCCCGGCAGGGGAAATCGGGTGCGCGCTAGAGCATGACCCGCCGGGCGCGGCACCCGACTGGCTGATCACGCTGCTTGCTGCGATCCGGTGGACAGATGTTGCCGCAGCCGGCATCATCGAGTCTGCCAGAGCGTGATCTAACGTCGTTGAATCGGGCTCATCGCTTATTGTGTTGTTCAAGCATGATCTTTTCCGAAAGCCGGTACCCCCCTTTCGGGATCATGCTCTGGGGAGAGGCATCATGACATTCGATCGCGGTGTGCGCGCGGACGCGCGGCGCAGGGTGCTGGGCAGCGCGCATCTGCGCGGATGGGCCAACACATCGATATTCGTCGCGGGTCTTGCCGCCTTCGCGCTGCCCGGCTCCACGGCGGGCGCGGGGACGCTGCGCGAGATCGCGGACACCTTTGCGGGCTCGGCTGTCGCGCGCGGACAGACGGAAGGCATCGGCGTCGCCATCATCAAGGGCGACGGACAGACGAGATTCTTCACTTACGGCAATGCGATTGCGGGGTCCGCGCCGACCCCGTTCTCGCCCGACTCGCTGGTCATGATCGCGTCGGTCACCAAGGTGTTCACGACCAATCTGCTGGGTCAGGCGGTTGCCGCCGGGACGCTGAAGCTCAACAAGCCGCTCTCGCAATACCAGGCGCAATTGGGCACGCTCGGGCCGTTGACGTCGAAAATCACACTGAAGCAGCTCGGGAGTTTCACAGCGGGCATCCCGGACATGGCGCCGTTATGCTCATCATCAGAGCCCCCGGTGCCGGGGTGTGTGCCCCGCCAGTGGGCATCGTTCAATCAGTATCCAGCCAAAGACTTTGTCGCCTTCTTCCAGAACATGGAGCCGGAGAATTTCTTCTTCAATCCGCCGGAGCCGGTGACAGAACTGCCGACCTCCTCCTTCTATTCCAACTACAGCGTTGGGCTGCTCGGGCTCCTGCTCGGCGCGCAACCAGGTGTTCCGCTCACCAACGACGCCGTCTCCGGCTGGTTCAAGCAGGTGCGCCAGCAGATTCTTCAGCCGCTCGGCATGCGAAACACTTTCCTCACCGTCCCCGCGGACCGGCAAACGGCGGCAAGCTACACGAAGGCCTTCGCTCAGGCGAAAGTCGCAAGCGGCGCCCTCACGAAAATATCGGTCATCAGCGGAGGTGCAGGCTACTCCGTCCCGCCGGCCGTGACGGTGGTCGGCGGCGGCGGCACGGGAGCGGCCG
>Ga0182746_1003419_pt1 | contig 10741 bp, 7 predicted proteins | sample eDN3rd30CBELigOP_FD_128881 | JGI IMG/M metagenome (GOLD analysis project Ga0182746, IMG submission 128881) | Enriched Organic Plus compost microbial communities from Emeryville, California, USA - eDNA 3rd pass 30_C BE-Lig OP (version 2) (version 2) ... | reverse complement strand
TGCCTGTCCGCGCAGGCCGGCTCGCTGCTCCTGCCGGCGGCCATGGCGCTGCTGGCCGGCGCCGTGCTGCTGGGCTCGGCGCACCTGGCCTACGCCTTCTACATGAAGCGCGAGCTGCAGAACGCCGCCGACTTCGCCGCCCTGGCCGGCGTGCGCGCCCTGGCCGGCCAGCCCGAGGCGGCCGCCTGCGCCGCCGGCCTGGCCGCCGCGCTGGCCAGCGCCGGCCAGAACCTGCGCGCGCACGGCGAGCCGGCCGCGCGCGGCGTGGATGCAGCCTGCGGCCGCTGGGATCCCGTCGCGTTGCAGGCCAGCCCGCGCCACTGGGCGGCCGACGAATCCGCGCCCAACTCCATCCGCGTGGTCATCGTCCGCAGGCTGGCCCCGATCGCGCCCTTCATGCCGGCCGGGGACGTGCGCGCCGAGGCCGTGGCGGCCGCCGGCGAGCCGCAGGCCGCCTTCTGGGTGGGCTCGCGCCTGCTGCGCGTGGCGTCCGACGGCCTGCTCGGCCGGGTGCTGGCCGGCGTCGGCGCCGACCCCGCGGTGCTGGACGTGCTGTCGCATTCCGGCCTGGCCAACGTGTCGCTGCAGCCTTCCGGCCTGCTGCAGGAGCTGGGCATCCCGCTGTCGGCGGTGGTGGACGCCGGCACCGGCCAGGCCCTGGCCGACGTCACCGGCGTGGAGCTGGGCCGGCTGGTCCAGGCCTCGGCCGCCGTGCTGGAGCGCGCCGGCGCGGCCGAGGCGGCGCTGGACGCGCTGGACCAGCTGATGGCGCAGCTGCGCGTGGCCCCGCCCTCCGGCCAGCCGCTTTCCGCTCTCCAGGTCAGCCTGCTGGGCGAAGGCGGCATCCTGGCCACCGCCGACCTGGCCGACGGCGCGCGCGCGCTCGGCGCGGACATCAACGCGCTGGACCTGGTCGCAGCTTCGCTGGGCGTGGCCACGGGCAGCCGCCTGGTCGACGTGCCGGGGCTGAGCGTGGCGGGGCTGGTGCAGGGCGCGCTGCGCATCGTCGAGCCGCCGCAGATCGCCGTGGGCCCGGTGGGCACGCGCGCCCACAGCGCGCAGTTGCGGGTCTACCTGCGCGCGGGCACGGCGGCGGTGCCGGGCCTGGCGGCCTGGCTGGGCACCGAGGTGGACCTGCCGCTGATCCTGGAGGTGGGCGAGTCGACCGGCGAGCTGACCGGGATGTGCCGGGCGCCGCTCGCGCGCGACGAGGCGGACATCGAGGTAGCTTCCAGTCTCGTCAAGCTATGCATGGGCGAGTTCCCGGCGCTGGACGGGGGGGCGCCCGATACCTTCTTTTCTGACGCTAACTCGTGTCCCTCGATGGGCGAGGATCCACACACGATAGTGAAACTGCTGGGTAGGGATGTCATCCGCGCCAGGCTGCCCGCCGATTCCCTCGATGATGGGCTGGCGCTGCTCCTGCCGTCTGGCCCGACGCTGGTCGATCCGCCGCTGCGGGTGGGGGAGCAGCGCACGGTGCCTGGCGACGGCCTCAGTGCCGGCACCCTGTCCCAATTGGGTAGTTTGCTGGCCGACGACGTGGTAAGTCAATTGCTGGATGACCTGTTCGCTACGGCGAAGCTATCCAATTCGGAGGCGCCGTTCGACCTGGTGGGGCCGAGTGTCAATGAGCGCGTCGAGGTTCTGCTGGGCGCATCCGGGGCGGGGCGTTCGCTGACGGAGATTTCCGCGCAGATGCGCTATTCGGCCGAGGCACTGGAATCGCGCGCGCGGCAGTTGGCCAGCGGCGATCTGCTGATGGGCCTGTTGGGCCTGGTAGGGGACCTGCTGCAGACCGTGGTCGCCGCGCCAGTGAGCGATGCCGCCTGCGTTGTGGCCGGCTTGGTGGGCGGCCCTGGGGCAGTCCGCGAGTGCAAGCGGCCGTTTGTTGAGGGCTTGGTAAAAGACCGTAACTGGGCCGCGGCCCTGCTCGGCGTGGTAGTTCAGATGCTCGACCCGCTGCTGGCCCCGTTGGGCAACGCCCTGCAGGCCCTGGTCACCGACACGCTGGGCCTGCACCTGGGGCAGACCGACGTGGGCCTGATATCGGTCGACTGCGGGCAACCGCGATTGGTTTACTGAAATGAAAGCGCTGCCCGACGAAATCGACCTGTACGTCTGGGAAGGCTCGTCCGACCTGTGCGCGCGCGCCGTCGCCGGCCTGGACGGCTACGACGTCAACGTGGTGCGCGCCGACATGGGGCTGGCCTTCCCGCCGCCGCGCGCGGCCCGGCGCATCGCCGTGGCGCTGGTCTCGGTCACCGTCATGGGCGACGCCCGCTTCGCCGGCCACGACTGGCTGGCCACGCACGCCATCCCGGTGATCTGGGTGGCCGGCGAAGAGCGCGGCCGCGACCCGCGCTACTACCCGCCGGCCTATTCGCACACGCTGCCCCTGGGCTTCGGCGCGGCCGAGCTGCGCGCGCTGCTGTTCCGCGTCGCCGGCGTGGCGCAGGAGGCCGCGCGCTCGCGCGGGCGCTCGCCGCGGCCCCTGGTGGCGGTCTCCGAGCCCATGCGGGCCCTGCTGGCCGAGGTGGAGATGTTCGCTGACTGCCGCACCAACGTGCTGGTGCACGGCGAGACCGGCGTGGGCAAGGAGCGCATCGCCCGCCTGCTGCACGAGCGCGCCGCCTGGTCGGGCGGGCCGTTCGTGGCGGTCAACTGCGGCGCCATCCCGGAAGGGCTGTTCGAGGCCCACTTCTTCGGTCACGCCAAGGGCGCCTTCACCGGCGCGGTGGGCGCGCACAAGGGCTATTTCGAGCAGGCCAGCGGCGGCACCCTGTTCCTGGACGAGATCGGCGACCTGCCGCTCTACCAGCAGGTCAAGCTGCTGCGCGTGCTGGAGCAGGGCAGCGTCACCCGCCTGGGCTCGGCGGCCGAGACGCCGGTGGACTTCCGCCTGGTGGCGGCCACCAACCGCGACCTGCGCAGCCTGGTGGCGCAGGGGGCCTTCCGCGCCGACCTGTACTACCGCCTGGCCGTCATCGAGCTGCACGTGCCCAGCCTGCAGGCGCGCGGCCCCGAGGAGAAGGTCGCCATCTTCGCCTCCCTGCTGGAGCACGAGCTGGGTGCGCCGGCCGGGAAGGGGGCCGCCGGAGCAGGTGCCGCGGGCGGTTCGGGGGCGCAGGGCACGGCCGGCCCCGGGGCCGGCGATTCGGCAGGCATCCCGGACTGGCTGGTCCAGCGCGTGGCGGCCACGCATTTTCCCGGCAACGTGCGCGAGCTGGCCAACATGGCCGAGCGGGTGGCCATCGTGCGCCGCCAGTGCGGCGGCTGGGACCGCCCGCGCATCGAGCGCGTCTTCGAGCGCCAGGCCGACGACCGCCTGGCCTGCGCGGCCGGCGCCCAGGCCGGGGCGCGGGCGCCGCTGTCGCCGGCCGAGCAGGCCGAGCGCGACCGCATCGTCGCCGCCCTGGACGCCAATGGCTGGCGCCGGCAGGATACTGCCCATTATTTGGGCATTAGCCGCAAGGTTTTATGGGAGAAAATGCGCAAGCTCCAGATTGCCGGCAGCCAGGGGGAATCCCTGGAAGGGCTTGCACAATCTTCCTGAACAGGCAATATTTAGGAGTTTTTTGCAATGCGTTGCTGCCGATGGTAGCAATTTTGAGGGGATAGCATGGATTCATACAGTCTGCCGACCGTTGCCAGGATGCTCGCGGCCATGACGACGGCGGCCGGCTTGGCCGGCTGCATGGGCTTCGGCCAGGCGCAGGCGCAAGCCCAGGCGGACGCCCCGCCGTCCGTCCAGGCCCCGCCCGCCGTGGTCCAGGCCGACCCGGGGCGGGATGCGCCGCCGGTCGACGCCACGCCGGTCGCGCCGCCGCCGCAGGCCGAGCCCGTCATCCGCGCGCCCGAGCCGCAGGGCCCGACCGCCGAGCTGCAGCGCCTGATCCAGGACCGCGAGGTCACCGAGCTGCGCACCACCTACAACGGCACCTTCGGCGCCAGCCTGCTGTTCAAGCAGGACGACCTGCTGTACTACGTGGCCATGTTCCGCCAGAAGGACTTCTGGCGCGTCTACCGCACCTCGTCGGAAGCCGCGGCCGAGCAGACCTACCAGCGCTTCGTGGCCCGCACGGCCGAGCTGGCCGAGGTCGACATCCGCCGCATCCGCCTGGAGGCCCAGCAGGCCCATACCGAACGGCTGCTGTCCGAGCGCGCCGGCCAGCTGACCGCCCTGCAGTCGGAGCTGGGGCGCCAGCGCGAGCAGTCCGAGCAGATCGTCGCCAGCCAGCGCCAGGCCCGCCAGGAAGCCGCCGAGCTGGCCGAGCAGCAGAAGAAGGCCCGCGCCGAACTGCAGCGCGTTCAGGCGCAGATCCGCGCGCTGGAGCGCCAGCAGGCCGCCGTGGGCGGCGGCGCGCCGGCGCGTTCGGCCAAGTAGGGCGGGCTCTTCCCGGTTCTGGCGCCCGCCCTGCCGGTCGGCTGCCGTCCTTCCCGCCAGCCTCGAGTCCGGCCCGCCGGCCGTCCCCAGGCAGGCCGGCGCGGTGCCCGCCCTGCGGCCCGCACCCGCCGGCCGCGCCCTGCGGCCGTGCGATACTGGCGCGTCTTGTGTTTGCGGCATGCGCCGCCATATGGGGCAGCATGGCTCTGAAAGTTTTCGATCTGCAGTGCGAGAACGGCCACGTCTTCGAGGGCTGGTTCGCGTCGCACGACGACTATGACTCGCAACAGGCGCGCGGCCTGGTGACCTGCCCCGCCTGTGGCGCGGCGCGGGTGGACAAGCGCCTGTCCGCGCCGCGCCTGAACGTCGGCCACTACGCCGACGCGGACAAGGCCGCCGCCGCCCCGGCCGGCCGTTCCGCCGGCGGCGCCGCGGGCGGCCAGGCCGGCACCCCGCAGCAGGTGGCCCACATGCAGGCCGCCGTCATGAAGCAGCTGCGCGAAATGCTGCGCAAGGCCGAGAACGTCGGCCCGCGCTTCGCCGCCGAGGCCCGCCGCATCCACGAGGGCGAGGCCGACGAGCGGCCCATCCGCGGCACCGCCACCCCAGACGAGCGCGCCGAACTGGCCGCCGACGGCATCGCCGTGATGGCGCTGCCCGACTTCCTCGACGACGACCGGCTGCAGTAGGGCTCTGCCCCGGCGGGCCGGGCGGGCCCAGGGCGGCCGCCCGGCCCGCCCGCTACTGCAGCGTCACCCCCGAATCCTTCACCACCTTGGCCCAGCGCTCCACCTCGCTGTCGACGAACTTGCCGAAGTCGGCGCCGGTCAGCTCGGGCACCACCGAGCCGTTGGTGGCCCAGGTCTCGCGCAGCTTGGGCGTGGACAGCGCCTGGGTGATGGCCGCCGTCATCTTCCTGACGGCCTCGTCGGGCGTGCCGGCCGGCGCCCACATCGCGTACCAGGTCGAGACCTCGTAGTTGGGCACGCCCGCCTCGGCGGCCGTGGGCACGTCGGGGAAGGACGGCGAGCGCGACGGCGCGGCCATGGCCAGCGGCTTGATGCTGCCCGCGCGGATATGGCCGGACGACGAGCCCAGGCCGTCGAAGGCCAGGTCCACCTGGCCGCCGATCAGCGCCGAGAGCATCGGCCCCGCGCCCTGGAAGGGCACGTCCACCAGCTTGATGCCGGTCTGGATGGCGAACAGCTCGCCCGCCAGGTGGTGGGTGCTGCCCTTGCCGGCGGTGCCGTAGTTGATCTCGCCGGGGCGCTTGCGCGCGTACTCGATGAATTCCTGCAGGGTCTTGACCGGCAGCTTGGCGGTGTTGATCACCACCACCTGGGGCGGCTGGGCCAGCAGGGCCACGGGCACGAAATCCTTCTGGATGTCGTAGGTCAGCGACTTGTACAGCGCCGGGGCCACCGCATGGTGGGCGCCGCCCATGAAGAAGGTATAGCCGTCGGGCTTGGTCTTGGCCGCGACCGAGGCGCCCACGGTGCCGCCGGCGCCGCCCTTGTTGTCGATGACCACCGTCTGGCCCAGCTGCTCGGTGAGCTGCTGGGCCAGCGGCCGGGCGAAGGTGTCCGTGCCGCCGCCGGCCGGGAAGGGCACGATGATGGTGATGACGCGTTCCGGCCATTCGGCCTGCGCGGCGCCGGCCAGTCCCAGTGCCGCCGCGGCGAGCGCGGCGCGGATGATGATGGTTTTCATGTCGTCTCCTCTTTCTTTGGATGGGGCGGGAATGTCTTGCGTCCCGCCGTGTCCGGCCCGCCCGCGGGCAGCCGGTCCCGGATGCTTTGCCCGGGGCTGTGTCGATCGCTATGGTCCTTTCCTGTGTCCGCTTCCCTCCCGCGATGCGTTGATCCGGATCCTCCGCGCCGGCCGGCCCGGGCGCGCGCGCCGGGCCGGCCGATCCGTCGCGCCGCGCTAGAGCGCCGCGTATTGCTCGCGCAGCACGTTCTTCTGCACCTTGCCCATGGCGTTGCGCGGCAGCTGGTCGGCCACGTGCAGCCGCTTGGGCACCTTGAAGTTGGCGATGCTGGCCTTGATCTCGGCCAGCATGGCCGCCGGGTCCAGCCGCGCGCCCGGGCGCGGCACCACCACGGCCACCACCGCCTCGCCGAAGTCCGGGTGCGGCACGCCGATCACGGCCGATTCGTCCACGCCGGCCATGTCGTCGATCAGGGTCTCGATCTCCTTGGGGTAGACGTTGTAGCCGCCGGTGATGATGAGGTCCTTGCTGCGGCCGACGATGGACAGGTAGTCGCCGGGCACCTCGCGCCCGCCCGACACGCCGCCCCAGCGGCCCACGTCGCCGGTGCGGAACCAGCCGTCGGCGGTGAATTCCTCGCGGGTCTTCTCGGGCATGCGCCAGTAGCCGGAGAACACATTGGGCCCGCGCACCTGCACGTTGCCGATCTCGCCCGCGCCGAGCGCGCGGCCTTCGTCGTCGACCACGCGCACCTGCACGCCCGGCAGGGGCTTGCCCACGGTGCCGCCCAGGCGCTCGCCGTCGGCCGGGTCGTAGGGGTTGGAAGTCAGCATGACGGTCTCGCTCATGCCGTAGCGCTCCAGGATGGTGTGGCCGGTGCGCTCGCGGAAAGTGGCGAAGGTCTCGGTCAGCAGCGGCGCCGAGCCGGACACGAACAGCCGCATGTTGGCGCAGGCCTTGCGGTCGAAGCGCGGGTCGGCTAGCAGGCGCACGTAGTAGGTGGGCACGCCCATCATCACCGTGCTGCGCGGCAGGTAGCGCAGGGCCTGGTCGACGTCCAGGCGCGGCAGCCAGATCGTGCGGGCGCCGGCCAGCAGCGCGCCGTGCGCGGCCACGAACAGGCCGTGCACGTGGAAGATGGGCAGCATGTGCAGCAGCACGTCGTCGGCGCGCCAGCCCCAGTAGCGGTGCAGCACCCGCGCGTTGGAAGCCAGGTTGCCGTGCGACAGCATGGCGCCCTTGCTGCGCCCGGTGGTGCCGGACGTGTACAGGATGGCCGCCAGGTCGCGCTCGCCGCGGCGCACGGTCTTGAAGGTCTGCGGCAGGCCGGCGGCGGCGGCCAGCAGCGAGCCGGTGCGGTCCTCGTTCAGCGTGTAGACCTGGGCCACGCCGGCCTGGCTGGCCGGCCCGGCCAGCCAGGACAGGTTGGCGTCCGGGCAGACCAGCACGGCGGGCTGGGCGTCGGACAGGAAGTATTCGATCTCGGCCTGCCGGTAGGCGGTGTTCAGCGGCAGGTAGACCAGGCCGGCGCGCAGCGTGGCCAGGTACAGCAGCAGGGCCTCGGGGGATTTCTCGACCTGGGCCGCCACGCGCGAGCCGGCCGGCAGGTTCAGCGAGGCCAGCAGGTTGGCCAGGCAGGCCGTGGCGCGGTCGAGGTCTTCCCAGGTATAGGCCAGCTCGGGCGTTTCGATGGCGATGCCGCGGCGGTCCGCGGGAAAGCCGGTCTCCAGTACAGCATATAGATTGGCGTTGCTCACCTTGCCTAGTCTCCGGTGAAGGCGGGGTCCGCGCCGGCCAGGAAGGCGCGCACGCCCTCGCGGTGGTCGCGGGTCTCCGCATAGGAAAAGAAATCTTCGTATTCGGCTTCGCTCAACGGCGCGTCGCGCAGCAGGCGGCGCGCCAGGCGCTTGTTGATGCGCGCGGCCAGCGGCGCGCCGCGGGCGATGCGCTCGGCCGCGCGGCGGGCCTCGGCGGCCACCTCGGCGTCGGGCACGACGCGCGTGAGCAGGCCCAGCGACTGCGCCTCGCGCGCGCCGAACACGCGGCCTTCGAGCAGGATGGCCAGGGTGGCGGCGCGCCCGGCCAGCGCCAGCAGGCCGCGCATCTCGTCCGGCGCCATGGGAAAGCCCAGCCGGCCGATGGGCACGCCGAAGCGCGCCGACTCGCCGGCGATGCGCAGGTCGCACTGGGCGGCGATCTCCAGCCCGCCGCCTACGCACACGCCGTCGATCTGCGCGACCACCGGATGCGGGCATTCGGCCACGGCCGCCAGCGCGGGCGCCAGCACGCGCCGATGGTAATGCTGCACCGAGGCCGCGTCGCCGCGCGCCCGCGGGAACTCGCGGATGTCGGCGCCGGCCGCGAAATTGCCGCCCTCGCCGCGCAGCAGCACGCAGCGCAGCCCGCGCTCGGACGACAGGTCGGCGAAGGCCGCGCCCAGTTCCTGCCACATGGCCACGGTGATGGCGTTCAGCCGGCCGGGGTGCGACAGCGTCACCCAGGCGAGATCGCCCTCGCGCTCGACCCGCACGCGGCCGGCTTCCGCGCTCATGGCGCCCCCTTGGCGCGCTCGGGGCGGCCCGGCGCGCTCATGCCTTCGCCCTCGCGATCCCCCGGCTGGCGCGCGGCTTGCCGGCGCCGAGCAGGGCGAGGTTGGCGTCGAGCTGGTCCAGCTCGTACAGGTAGTTGACCATCATCCCGCAGGACTGGCGCAGCCCCTTGTCGGACAGGTCGGCGGCCCAGTTCAGCCTTTCGATGCGCGCGCCGTTGCCCAGGTGGAAGCGCGCCACCGGGTCGACGGGCTGGCCGTCCTTGAGCGTGAGCAGGTAGCGCGCGGCCAGCCGCAGGCCGATGCGCTGGATCACGTCCGACGGCTTGCCGCGCGCCGCGCGCGCCAGGCGCGCCGCCCACCGCGCGCCGTCGGGCGTGCGCGGGCCGGCCTGCGCGCCCGCCTTGTCGTGGACGATGGCGGCGACCTCGGCGGCGGGCAGCCTGGCCAGCCAGTCCGCGAAGCCCGGCATGGGCGACAGCGTGGCGAAGGACTTGAGCTTGGGCAGCTCGTCCAGCAGCCGGTCGATCACGCGCTTGAGCAGGAAGTTGCCGAAGCTGATCCCGCGCAGCCCGGGCTGGGTGTTGGAGATGGAATAGAAGATGGCCCAGCGTGCCTTGTCCAGGTCCTGCGCGGGCGAGGCGGGGTCGAGCAGGGCCTGCACGTTGCCGGCCATCTGCGCGGCGAAGGCCACTTCCACGAAGATCAGCGGCACGTCCGGCATCTGCGGGTGGAAGTAGGCGTAGCAGCGCCGGTCGGGCGCGACGCGGTGGCGCAGGTCGTCCCAGGAGCGGATCTCGTGCACCGCTTCGTAGATGATGAGCTTTTCCAGCAGCGAGGCGGGCGAATCCCAGGTCAGCGGGCGCAGCTCCAGCAGGCCCACGTCGAACCAGGCCGACAGCAGGCCTTCCAGGTCCTTGTCCAGGGCCTGCAGGCCGGCGACCTGCTTGCGCCAGCGCAGCATGTCGGCGCGCAGCTCGACCAGGAAGCGCAGGCCGTCGGGCTGGGCGTTCAGGCGCTTGAACAGCCGCGCGGCCAGGTCGCCGCGCGGATCCAGCGCCGCGCCCACGCGCGCCAGCGAGGCCAGCATGGCGCGTTTGTCCCTGGCGTCGGCGGCGCGGTAGGCCTGGCGCCAGCCGGCGGCCAGGCGGTTGGCGGCGACGTCGGTCAGGCGGGCCTCGAACAGCGGCCGGATATCGGCGTCGGCGGGCAGCCGGTCGCGGTCCCACAGCCGGCCCAGGCGGGCCATGATGCCGGCGGCTTCGGCGGCGGGCGCGGCGTCGTGGGCATCGTCGCCGCCGGCTGCGGTATTTGCCGCGGCCGCGCCGGTGCGCGTTGCGGCCTTGGCGGCCGCATCGGCCGGCGGCCGGGGGCCGGCCGCGCGGGCCTGTTCAGTTTGGCGTGCGCCGCGTGCGGGCGCGAGAGTGTCGGGGGCGGACATGGGCGATCTCCTGTACTGCCGGGGAGCGGGGTGGCGAGGGTGGGATCGGTGGCTGGGCCTGCGCGAGGGGCTGGCCGTCGCGGCCGGCCAGCATGCGCAGCGCATCCATCTGGCGCAGCAGGTGCTTGCGCGCGAGCGCTTCGGCGCCGTCCGGGTCGCGCGCCTTGAGCGCGGCCAGGATGGCCAGGTGCTCGGCGCAGGATTCCTGGATGCGGCCGGGCAGCGTCAGGCTCTTGAGCCGCGACAGGCTGAGCACCTTGCGCAGGTTGCCCACCATGTCCGACAGCCAGCGGTTGTCGGCCAGCGCCTGCACGGCCTCGTGGATGCGGTAGTTGACCTCGTAGTAGGCGTCGATCCGGCCGGCGCGCGCGTGGCCGGCCAGCGCCTCGTGCAGCGGTTCCAGCGCGTGCAGGTCGGCGTCGCTGGCCTTGCGCGCGGCCTCGTGGGCGCAGCGGCCTTCCAGCATGGCCATGAGCGGGAAGATGTCTTCCAGGTCGCGCAGCGACAACTCGTTGACGAAGCAGCCCTTGCGCGGCTCCAGCCGCACCAGGCCCTCGGTGGCCAGCACCTTGAGCGCCTCGCGCAGCGGCGTGCGCGAGATGCCCAGCTGGGCGGTCAGGCGGACTTCGTCTATCCAGTCGCCGGTGGCCAGCG
>Ga0182746_1003416_pt1 | contig 10748 bp, 9 predicted proteins | sample eDN3rd30CBELigOP_FD_128881 | JGI IMG/M metagenome (GOLD analysis project Ga0182746, IMG submission 128881) | Enriched Organic Plus compost microbial communities from Emeryville, California, USA - eDNA 3rd pass 30_C BE-Lig OP (version 2) (version 2) ... | reverse complement strand
CGCGGTCGACCTGAGTGCCGTCCACATAGAGCGCCGTGACTTTCACGTTGTCCAGCTCGAGCTTTTCGTAGCCCTCGAAACGGGTCTCGGCGCCCTCGTAGCTCAGACCCTCGGCCATTTTGAATTTCCCGGCGGCGCGGGCTTGGTCGCGCTGACGCGTCATCGCTGCCTCGAAACCGGCCATATCGACTTCGACATTGCGTTCGCGGCAAATGTCAGCCGTCAAATCCACCGGGAAGCCGTACGTGTCGTACAGCGTGAACAGCGTCATGCCGTCCAACTGGCCGCCAGCAGGCACGCCCGCCAAGGCGCCGTCCAGGATCTTCATGCCGTGTTCGAGGGTTTCGCCAAAGCGCTCTTCTTCTTGCTTGAGCACCTGCGCCACGCGATCGGCTGCCTGAGCCAGCTCGGGATAGGCCTCGCCCATTTCGGCGACCAGATCCGGCACCAATTTGTAGAAGAACGGCTTGGTCTGACCCAATTTGTAACCGTGACGCAAGGCGCGGCGCACGATACGGCGCAGCACATAGCCGCGGCCCTCGTTGCTGGGAATGACGCCATCGACGATCAAGAAGGAACACGCCCGGATGTGATCGGCGATCACCTTGAGCGAGTTCTCTGCGAGGTCGCTGACCCCGGTTTCACGCGCCGCAGCCTGGATCAGGTGACGGAATAAATCGATTTCGTAGTTGGAATGGACGTGCTGCAACACCGCGGCGATACGCTCCAGGCCCATCCCCGTATCGACACACGGCTTGGGCAGCGGGTTCATGTTGCCGGCAGCGTCGCGCTCGAACTGCATGAACACGAGGTTCCAGATCTCGATGTAACGGTCGCCGTCTTCTTCGGGTGAGCCCGGAGGGCCGCCCCAGATCTCCGGGCCGTGGTCGTAGAAAATCTCGGAACACGGGCCACACGGACCGGTATCGGCCATTTGCCAGAAATTGTCCGACGCGTAACGGGCGCCCTTGTTGTCACCGATGCGGATGATGCGCTCGGTCGGCACGCCGATCTCTTTGGCCCATATGTCGTAGGCCTCGTCGTCTTCTTGGTAGACGGTGACCCAGAGCTTTTCGGCCGGCAGCTTGTATACCGTAGTCAGCAATTCCCAGGCGTACTGGATCGCATCACGCTTGAAGTAGTCGCCAAAGCTGAAATTGCCCAGCATTTCAAAGAACGTGTGGTGCCGGGCGGTGTAGCCGACGTTTTCCAGATCGTTGTGCTTGCCGCCAGCACGCACGCTGCGCTGCGACGAGGTCGCGCGCGAATAGGAACGGGTTTCCTTGCCGGTAAAGACGTCCTTGAACTGCACCATCCCGGAGTTGGTAAAGAGCAGCGTGGGGTCATTGCCCGGCACGAGCGACGCCGAAGGCACGATCGTGTGCCCCTTGGACTGGAAAAATTGCAGGAACTTCTGGCGAATCTCTGAGGATTTCATGCGTGCACGAACCGGAAATAAGGCGAATCTTTAATTATAGAGGCTAGTCCGCCCAATGCCACCGCAGCCCCCTGACTGGCCCGAGGCGCACTTGGCCGCTCCCGGCGTGGCGCCCAGGCCCGAGGCCGCCATGAATGCGAGATCACCCTTCCCCTGGCGAATTCAACGAAAATTCGACGGCAGCCCCTGCATGCTCAATAATCCATCAAATTGTCACTGCCGCATCTGACAGTGATGCTCACGTGTCACCGCACGAGTCACCGCCAGCGCCCGCCCACATGAAAACCGTTTCGGCCAATGTGCACTACCAAGTACTGATTGTCGAAGACGATCTGACCATCGCGGGAAATCTGTACCAATTCCTCGAGCTCAGCGGATTTGTGCCAGACGTCGCCTACGACGGTACGACGGCACTGCGAATGCTCCAGAGCCAGCATTTTGACGCCGTCGTGCTGGACATCGGCCTGCCCGGCAAGGACGGCTACCAGATTCTGCACACTTTGCGCAGCGAATGGCGCAAGGCGATTCCCGTGCTGATCCTGACGGCTCGGGATGCACTGGAAGACAAGCTGGCCGGTTTCGGCCATGGCGCGGACGATTATTTGACCAAGCCTTTTGCGCTGGCCGAGGTTCAGGCGCGCCTGCTGGCACTGATACATCGTGCCAAAGGCAAAGTGGTCGACGCCGTGCAAACCTGCGGCCCGCTGCAATTCGACGGGCGCACCAGAGAGGTATCCGTTTCAGGCCAGGCATTGCACCTCACTCCCAAATCGGTCCTCATCGTCGAAACCCTGATACGCACGCCAGGCCAAGTGGTATCGAGAGAGGAACTCGAAGCCATCCTCTGGAACGACATCCCACCCTCGAGCGATGCCTTGCGCAGTCAAGTGCATTTGTTGAGGCGAGCGCTTTCCGACGTAGGCTTTGATGGCATCGAAACGATACACGGCGTAGGGTGGCGGATGGTCGAGCCTGGGGCAGGCTCATGAAAAGCGGCACCCTAACCCAGCGCGTCATTTGGGCGCTGACGGGCGTGGTTTCTATTTTTGTCGCCGTGCTGGCGCTGCTGGCCTATCTGGCATTCGATCAAATGGAGGACGGCCTGGTTGAGCAGATTCTGACCTCCGAAGGCAATCGCATTATCCAGCACCTGGAATCCGATACGAATTATGCGGTTCCCCAGGAGTCATCGGAACTGACTGGCTCGATTCGCGCATGGCTGCAACAAAATGATGTTCCCCGAAGCATGCCGACGCCGCTGCGCGACTTGACCCCTGGCCTGCATGAACTGGAACCCGATGACGAAACATGGCACGTCATGGTCGAAGACACTGCGCGCGGGCGGCTGTACGTGTTGTATGACGCCACCGCGCACGAAGCCCGCGTACGTGAGTTCGGCTTGATCGTGCTGGGCGTGGGCGTGCTGTGCATCATTGCCGCCTATGCACTATCGCGCCGGATTGCGGGTGTTGCCGTGAACCCGCTGCTGGACTTGACGACACGATTATCAGACTGGGCGCCAGGGTCCCCGGACCTTGCCATCACTCGCGATGATGAAGCAGGCCGTCTCATCGAGGCGTTCAATCGCGTTCAGAACCAAGTCGATCATTCGATCGCACGCGAGCGCGAGTTTGCTGCCAACCTCAGCCACGAAGTCCGAACGCCTCTGGCCGCGATTCGCTCGGATAGCGAAATCATGCTGCTCAATAGCGCACTGCCCGCCGATCCAAAAGAACGCCTGACCCGTATTGTGGCTAACGTCGACCATATTGCAGCGTCGTTGGAAAGCGCGCATTCCATGGCTCGCGACCAGCCTCGCCCGTCCGAGCCCGTCGATCTGAATGGTTGCATGGACGATGCATGGCGCGGGCTGGAAGCGATCGCCGAAGCCTGCGATCTCGTGTTCCGCAACCACATTCCGCCCGAAACGGTACGCATGCTCGACAAGTACGCTTTATTGACCGTGCTGCGTAATCTGGTGCGTAACGCCATAGATCATGCAGCGCCCGCCACCCTGACGGCGCTGCTGACGGTCGACGGTGCAATCGAGCTGCGCGATACAGGCAAGGGAATAGAGGCCTCGGAACTACCGTTTCTATTTGAACGGTATTACAGCGGGCGACTGGCCGATGCGTCTACATCAGCTACGGATCATGGCGGTTTGCGGCATGGACTCGGCCTGGCCATTGCGAAACGAGTCTGTGACATGCAGGGCTGGAAACTGGAGGTCAGATCACAGCGCGGCGGTCCGCAATCGGGTACGAGCTTCACGCTGAGATTTGGTTGAACATCGCTATCCCACTGTCCCATTTGCGTTTTCCGCATTCCATTTAACGAAAATTCGACGAGCCGCCACGCATACTGGGCGCTCTTGCACTGCCAGGGTACCCACGTATGGCCCTCGAATTTCGTTTAGACACGCAAGCCCATGCCTTGCCTACGCCGTCCATCGCGGCGCCCTTGGTCACCACCTCATCCAGGTCCGACAAATTTTCCGACGCGCGCATCAGCTGCGTCATTCCCTGCCTGAATGAGTGCGACAACCTGCACCTGCTGCTGCCGGCATTGCGCCAAGAGCTGAAGTCTCTGTCCACACAATGGGAGATCATTGTCATAGACGATGGCAGTACCGACGGCACCGAGGACCTGATGACGGAATGGACGGTACATGACGGCATGCGCTATCTGCAGCTATCGCGCAATTTCGGCAAAGAGGCAGCGCTGTCTGCAGGATTCGAAGCGGCAGACGGCGACGTCGTCATCTGCCTGGATGCAGATCTACAGCACCCTACCGCGCTGATCGGGCCCATGCTCGAGCGTTGGAGATCGGGCGCCGACATGGTATATGCCGTACGCGAACATCGCGATGACGAATCATGGATCAAGCGCACAGGCAGCCAATGGTTCTATCGTCTGATGAGCGGCACCCATGGCGTACAAGTGCCCGCCCACGCCGGAGATTTTAGGCTGATGGACCGGCGCGTCATCGAGGCGCTGATGGCACTGCCGGAACGCACCCGCTTTATGAAGGGCTTGTATGCCTGGGTCGGTTTCCGTAGCGAAGCCCTGCCCTATACGCCCGACGTACGCGCCAATGGCGCGAGCCGCTACAACACCTGGCGTCTGGTCCGTCTGGCCTTGACCGGACTGACTGCGTTTACGACCTGGCCATTACGCATGGTCAGTTTGCTGGGGTGTGTTTTTGCGCTGCTGTCGTTTGCCTATGGTGGGTATCTGGTCCTGGACTATCTGATCAACGGCAACCATATCTCGGGCTGGACGACCATCGTCACTGCGCTGTTGTTTTTCGCAGGGGTGAATCTGATTTCCCTCGGGGTCGTCGGAGAGTATGTAGCTCGTATCTTTGACGAGGTCAAAGGCCGCCCGCTCTTTGTCGTACGTCAGCGCCGCGGACGCGCCCGGCGCGCCAGTTCCGCCCGGGTGCAGCCATGAGCACCCGCAATAACGCCGGCGCCCATTTGTGGGTGCCGCCTGCGGCGTGGTTGCTTGCGGGCTTGGGCATATGGCTGGCCTGCCTGTCGTGGGCGCGGGTACTCACCCTGCCAGACGAAGGACGTTACGCCGGCGTGGCATGGGAAATGCTGCGCAGCGGCTCACATGCGGTGCCATTATTGGATGGTATGCCCTATTTCCATAAGCCGCCGCTTTACTACTGGCTGACGGAAATCGGATTCAAGCTTTTCGGGTTGAACGAATGGGCGGCGCGCATGCCGTCGTGGCTGGCCGCCTGGGCAGCGCTAGCTGGCCTTTACGCGTTTGTGCGGCGTTATCGCGATGCGGCGACAGCGACGATTGCCGTCGTGATCCTGGCCACTACTCCATTCTTTTACGGCGGCGCGCAGTTTGCCAATACAGACATGCTGGTTGCCGGGTTGATTACGTTGGCGGTCCTGGCAGCGGCAGACAGCGTGTTGCGTGCCGAAACACAGCGTCCGTTTCGTCTGATGTCATTGGCAGCCGCAACGCTCGCCGGTTTGGCGGTGTTGGCCAAGGGGCTGATCGGACTGGTACTACCTGGCGCCACGATTTTCTTTTGGCTGATTCTGAGCCGGCGATGGCATGGTTTTCGAGTGTTGCTGTGGCCACCTGCACTGTTGATGTTTGGACTCGTGGCCATCCCTTGGTTCTGGATGATGCAGGCGCGATTTCCGGACTTTTTTCACTATTTCTTCGTGTACCAGCATTTCGAACGATTCGCGCAATCGGGATTCAATAATGCGCAACCGTTCTGGTTTTACCTGCCTGTCACTGTCGGTCTGATACTGCCTTGGTCACTGTGGGGTGGCGGTGTGCTGCGAAAAGATTTTTGGCAGAGCCCGGATCCCGCTGGATTACGCAGTTTGATGGCCATCTGGATCGTCGTGGTGCTGGGCTTTTTTTCCATTCCCAGTTCAAAGCTCATTGGCTACGTCGTGCCCGCATTGCCGCCACTGGCCGTCGTCCTGGCTGAAGTGATACAACGCGCGATCCGCCACAGTATGACAGGGCAAGCCCGTCTCTGGGCCTACCGATGCGCCGCGGGCTCTGTCTTATTGTGCGTCGTGCTGGTCGGCGTGTTCGTCGCCAATCCGCGTCGCAGCGCAGAACCGTTAGGCCGCCAGATCGCCGCGGAAATACAGACTAGCGACACCTTGGTAACGTTGCATTCCTATCCGTTCGATCTGGGCATCTATACGGGCTCGATGAAACCGGCCTGGGTGATCGACGATTGGACCAACCCACAGATACCCTTGCGGGATAACTGGCGCAAAGAGCTGTATGACGCTGGACTGTTTGCGCCGCAGACCGCCGCACATGTGCTGATATCGCCCGAGACGTTTCTGTCTCGTCTGTGTACCACAGCGCCGGGCAATCGGTTCTGGATATGGGGCGAGCCCGAAGACGCACAACATTATCCCGCTTTGCGAGGGCTGGCACCGAAATTTTCTGACCGTCACTACATGGTATGGCGGATCGACATCGATCGCGATTTCAATGCTCGGCTTTGCGGCGAAACGCCCATAGCCGGCTCGCCAGGAAAGTAAGCACGGCCAACCCGATCAAGATCAATGCAAGTAATACGTCATAACGCAATGACGTGGCATGCAGCAACCAGGCATACGAGGCCTCGTTCAACAGAAATCCGCATGCAGAAATGAGAAAAAATCGCCGCGCGGCTGTCATCCAGTGTGAGGCCAAGTGGCGAAAGGTAAGTCGATAATGACCCGAGAAAGATACAACGAATGCTATCAGCCAGCCCACCGCATTGGCAGCGAGTGGCGGCATATGCAAGCCTTCGACGCAGGCCACTGCGACGGCCCAATGCGTAGCGGCCGCGGCACAGCCCACGACGACAAACCAGGCAATCTGTTTAATCAAGGCACGCATGAAGGGCTGAACGAGAACAGTCGAAATTACGGCGAACGATGCTGGAAACACATCATCGTGTGTGGCGACGATTTTGGCATGAATTCGAGCGTTGATGCTGGCATGTTTCAACTCGCGCAATGGGGCCGGCTCAGCGCCATCAGCTGTCTCACGCAAGGGCCCACCTTCGCTGCCAACGCACGACAGTTGCGCGACCTCAACGTCGAGGTCGGCCTGCATCTGAATCTGACGGAAGCATTTGGGCATCGACACCAATTGGCGGTCATGCCGCTGCCTGCTCTGATTACCCGTGCCTATGCGGGCCATTTGAACGATGCGCTGATCGACGCGCAGTTGACTCGCCAGTTTGATGCTTTTGAACAGGTCTTGGGTCGTGCGCCCGATTATGTTGATGGACATCAGCATGTACATCAGTTGCCCAATGTTCTGCCACGCTTGATTCAACTGCTGCAAAAGCGGTATGGCAACTGCCGACCTTGGCTACGGTATACCGCGCCCGGTATGCAAACAGGCATTCCCATCCAGCAATCCGCCAAAGCGCATGTCATCGCCGCCCTGGGCGCTAACGCGGTCGCGCGTGTTGCGCGACATGAAGGCTGGCGCACAAACCGCCGCTTGTTGGGGGTATATGGGCTTAACGGTGGCGCGCGCCACTACGCCGGATTGCTACATCAATGGCTGAGCAACGCGCGAGATGGCGATCTCTTGATGTGCCATCCCGCGGTGGCCGGAGCCGGGGATAAGTTGGCCGCCCAGCGTGCCGCGGAATTCCACGTACTCGCCCGGCCTGAGCTCGGCCAGTGGTTGCGCCAAAATGGCGTACACATCGATCGGCCGTCGTGGCACTAGGGCTTTTTCTGCACCTGGGCGAGCGCATAACGCAGCCCATGCACCTGATCGATGAGATGCAGAATGATATCGATGCCCTCGTCGTTGGCGCCGATATTGACTTTCAGATCTTGAATCAGATGCACGCGTGCGATGTCCATTTCGCAAAACGTGACACCTGTGGAGGTCTGCTCCGGAATGATCCATTGCTGCTCGAGATATAGCTCTAAGGTCGGCGCAGGCAGTTCGCAAGAAACCAGAAACTCCTGTTTGGTCATCCTCATGATTTGTCTTCCTCCCGCGGGTTGAAGTCCTTGCCCCGGGTCCAATTGGACACGAAATTTTCTAGATCCGGATCAGAAGATTTCGGCAACACGATTTTCAGTTTGACGAACTGATCGCCGAATCCGCCACCACGGCGGGGCGCGCCCTTGCCCTTCAGGCGCAGCGTGGTCCCAGTGTTCGAGCCTTTGGGCACCGTCATCACGACTTCGCCTGTAGCGGTAGGCACGGTCACGCTGCCGCCTAGTACGGCCTCGGACAGGGACACGGGCAACTCCAGCGAAATATCATCGCCCTTGCGCGTAAAACGCGCATCGGGCAACACCTCGACCTCGATGAGCGCATCCCCTGGGCCGCCTCTACCGGCACCGGGCTCACCTTTACCTTTCAAACGCAGCACCTGCCCGCTCACGAGACCCGGCGGAATCGTCACGTCCAGCACTTCACCACCGGGCAAGGTCAATCGTTTGCTCGCACCCGTAATCGACTCGGCAAAATGAATCTCCAGACGATAATGCATATCCTGCCCACGCCGATTGCGCTGCGCTTCCTGGCTGCGTCTGAGTATCTCGGCAAAGGCATCATCATGCATAAAGTCCGCAAAGCCTGACGCATCTGCATATGGGTGAGCTTGATCCGATGACGCGAAATCGCGGTAATAGTGATGCTGCGGACGTTCTTGACCGCTTTCATCTATCTCGCCCGCGTCATAACGCTTGCGTTTTTCGTCGTCGCTCAGCAACGCGTAGGCGCTCGCGATGGCCTTGAACTTTTCCTCGGCGGGTTTATCGCCTGGATTCAGATCAGGGTGGTATTTCTTTGCCAGCCTGCGATACGCATGCTTGATCTCGGAAAGCGATGCCGTCGAGGCGACGCCGAGAACTTCGTAGGGGTTAGTCAAGGTTCTCTCCAAGCGCTATCCATTGACACTATCACGACGCTTGCCGTCGGATGTTCCAATTTTCTGCCGTGCGTCAATCATGCCCGGCAGCCACTACCTCATCCGTCCTTACCTGGAATAAGTGTACATGCGTCCTGACCTGAAGAACACGGGAACCACGTCACCCTAACCATCGCCCCTCTACCCATGCGCCGGAAACCACCGCGTTGCGGGCCTCGTCTATCAGTACATCGACCGTGCATTGAACCGCACGGGAAATGGGTCGATTAGTCGGCAATCCCAACACTATCGTGCGCGTGATGTCCGGCTCGGCCAGCGGCGCGCCTCTCAGGTGATTTCTACGCAAGTCTTCCGCGACTGCGATGGGCGGCAGAATCGTCCACCCATGCCCGCCCAACACCAGGCTGCGTTGTACGCTCAAGGCATTGGTTTCGACCGATACATCCAGCGTCACGTGCGCAACCGCGCATGCATGCTCCATCAACGTGCGTATGCCGTGAGGCGCGCTGGGCAACACCAGCCGCTGGCCGACCAGATCCGCCAACGCGACCGGGCGATCCGGACGCAATGCGCTGTGCTTCGGCCCGATGACCCAGAGCGGCTCCTCGATCAGTGGCGTGGACTCGATATCGGGCGACCGTTCCACCCCATATAGCAAGGCCGCATCCACCTCGCCCGATGCCAGCCAGCGCTGCAACGTCCCCGCGTAGCCCATGGCGATACGTACGCGTATGCCGGGGTAGGCGGCCGCGACAGCCGATGCCAGCGGACTGGAGAGCATGTCGATACTGCTGGGCAAAAGCCCCAGCGTCACCAGGCCACTGATGCCCTGCCCCACGCCGTTGATTTCCACCCTTGCCCGGTCCAGCTCCAGCAATGCCCGGCGCGCATAACCGACCAGTACCTCGCCTGCCTCCGTCAGGACCATGCCGCGGCGCTCTCGCTCGAACAATGGTGTGCCGATGTCCTCCTCGAGCAAACGGATCTGACGCGAGACGGCGGGCTGTACCAGATTGAGGACGTCGGCCGCCCGCGTCACGTTGCCGGTCTCGACAACGGTCAGGAAAGCGCGCAGTTGTTTCAAATCCATCTTGCTATGCCTCGATCAGGAATCGTGATTGAATCATGCCAATTTTCTATTTTATTTACATATCCATCACATTTTATGATTTCTACGTCGTTCAACTCTAGGGATCTCCCCCAATGAACCAACCATCCATTACGGCGCCTTCCTGGCAGGAAGCCGTTTTCAATGTATTAAAGAGGGGCGGCGTACGGCAGATCGCCTACGTGCCGGATGCCGGCCATTCCCATGTCATACGCAGCGCCATCGCGGATCCGGATATCCAGGACATCGTGCTGACGACCGAAGAGGAAGGCGTGGCGCTCGCCAGCGGCGCCTGGCTAGGCGGCCAGCGCGCGGTGTTGCTGATGCAAAGCAGCGGCGTAGGTAACTGCGTCAATATGTTTTCGTTGCTGCAGGCGGCCGATTTTCCGTTTTTCACGCTGGTCACCATGCGCGGCGAATATGCAGAGTTCAATCCCTGGCAGGGCCCGATGGGCAGAGCCACACAGGCTGCATTGGAATTGATGGGCATACACGTGCTGCGAGTCTCTCGCCCCGAAGAGGCCGAGGAGATTGTCAGTGCGGGATTCGACGCCGCCTTTGGGGCGGGCGATAAAGTCGCTGTGTTGTTGGGGCAGAACCTGATCGGACGGAAAAAGTGGGAGCGCAACTGATGAATCAGACTCAAAAAGAACCGGGTGTCCAACGCCGGGAATTCGTAGCACGACTGCTGGCGGGCGTTCCCGATGCATTGGTGGTAACGGGCCTGGGGTCGGCCTCATACGACGTCTACGCTGCTGGCGATCGCGACAGCAACTATTATCTGTGGGGCGCCATGGGTGGCG
>Ga0182746_1003412_pt1 | contig 10767 bp, 9 predicted proteins | sample eDN3rd30CBELigOP_FD_128881 | JGI IMG/M metagenome (GOLD analysis project Ga0182746, IMG submission 128881) | Enriched Organic Plus compost microbial communities from Emeryville, California, USA - eDNA 3rd pass 30_C BE-Lig OP (version 2) (version 2) ... | reverse complement strand
TCGCGCTCAACAACGCCCGCACGACCGCCGAAGCGGCCAGCCGGACCGCGGCGATTGTCGAGATCTCCACCAGCGTCCGGGCGGCATTCAACGATCTGCGCTACTGGCAGACCGATCTTGCCGTCAGCCTGCTGACCCTGTCGGAGAACAATGCCGCGGCGGCGCGCAAGCGCCTCGACGAGCAGTTGAAACTTCTTGAGGCCAGCCATCCGGACGAAGCCCGCCTGATCAAGGACGAAGCCGGGCGCTTCGACAGCCTCACCAGCCAGGCGATCGAGGCCTATACCGACGACCAGCGGGTGATCGGAAATTCCCGCTTCGCCGAAGCCAGGCAGCACGGCGTCGTCGTCGACCGGCGGCTTGCCGACCTGCAGGCCAAACTGCGCGAGGAGGCGCAGGCGGCGCGGTCCGACATCCTCAGCCAGTTCTCCCGCGCCGCAGACGTGTCGCTCGGGCTGACGGCCGCAGCGCTGCTCGCGGGCATCCTGCTGACCGTCATCATCCTGCGCTCGATCCTCAAGCCGCTGCGCGAACTCGTGGCAGCCGTCCGCGGCCTGACCGCCGGCCATACCGATGTCGCTATCCCGGCAGCATCACCGGATGAACTCGGCCAGATCGGCGAGGCGCTCCTGCTGCTGCGGGAGAGCCTCACGGAACGCGAACGGCTGACGCGCGAGGGAGAAAGCCAGCGCAAGACGCTGTTCGACGCCATCGAGAGCATCGCCGAAGGATTTGCGCTGTACGCCCCCGACGGCCGGCTGGTGGTCACCAACCGGCGCTTCCGCGAGTTGCACCCCGTCTATGCCGAGCTTGCTGCCCGTCAGGCCTCGTTTGATGACGTCATCCATGCCGCCGGCAGGCACAACGTCATTGTCATGGACAAAGCCCCGGACGACTGGATTGCCGAGCGTCTGGGCGCCCATAATCACGAGGCCAGCCGTGTCGAGCAGTTCCATGACGGACGCTGGATGCAGATCAGCGACCGGCTGACCCATGAGGGCGGCTTCACCATCGTCTATACCGACATCACCGAGCTGCGCCGGCGGCAGGACGCGCTGGAAATCGCGCGCGACGAGGCCGAGCGCGCGACCCAGGTGAAGTCCGAATTCCTCGCCAACATGAGTCATGAGCTGAGGACACCGCTCAACGCCATCATCGGCTACAGCCAGATCATGCAGGAGGACGTGGAGGATTCCGGCCAGACGGACCTCCTGCCCGATCTGAAAAAGATCGAAACGGCCGGCAATCATCTGCTGGGGCTGATCAACGGCATTCTCGACCTGTCCAAGATCGAGGCCGGGCGGATGGAGGTCTACAACGAGACTTTCGATGTCGCGGGTCTGATCAACGATGTGGAGATGCTGGTTCGTCCACTCGCGGCCAACAACGACAACAAGCTCGTCATCACATGCCCTGCCGATATCGGCGCGATCGAGAGCGATGTCACCAAGGTCAAGCAGACGCTGATCAACCTGCTCAGCAACGCCGCCAAGTTCACCAGGAACGGAACGATCGAGCTGCTGGTCGAGCGGCGCAGCGAGAATGGACAGCCCACCCTCGCCTTTGCCGTCACGGACAGCGGCATCGGCATGACCGAGCAGCAGCTGGGCCGCCTCTTCCAGGCATTTTCCCAGGCCGACAATTCGACGACGCGCAAATTTGGCGGCACCGGCCTTGGCCTCGCCATCAGCCGCAGCTTCGCCCGCATGCTGGGTGGTGATCTCACCGTGACCAGCAAGCTTAACGAAGGCTCGTGCTTTCTCTTCACGCTGCCGCTTGCACCCGAGGCAATCGCGGGACCAGCCGACGACGCGGCCGAACATGGTTTCACGCAGAAAGACCGGGGAACGCCCACGCATGCAACGGTGCTTGTCGTTGATGACGACCCCTCCTCGCTCCACATCATTGGCGCGCATCTGACCCGCGATGGCTACAAGGTCCTCTACGCCAGCAGCGGCACCCAGGCGCTGGACCTGGCGCGGAGCCATCATCCGGACGCGATCACGCTGGATATCCTGATGCCGGGAATGGACGGCTGGTCTGTTCTCCTTGAGTTGAAGAAAGCACCGGACCTCGCCGATATCCCCGTCATCATCGTCAGCATCAGTGACGAGAAGGCGCTGGGCTTCACGCTCGGCGCCGCCGGCGTGCTGACCAAGCCGGTGGACCGGACGGAGCTCAGCGATCTGATCAGCCGCCTCACCGCTTCACAAAGCTCGGGCACGATCCTCATCGTCGAGGATGACCAGGCCACCCGCACGCTGATGCAGCGTACCGTCGAGCGCCTCGGCCTTGCAGCGGTGCTGGCCAGGAACGGACGCGAGGGCATGGACTGGCTCGCGGGAGAAACCATTCCACTGGCCATTCTTCTCGACCTGCAAATGCCGGAGATGAACGGCTTTGAATTTCTGGCGCGGCTGCGAAGCGACCCGCGCTGGCGCAATATCCCGGTACTCGTCGTCACCGCCAAACAGCTTACCGCTGCTGAACGCCAGATGCTGACGGAGCGCACCGCCCAGATCATCGCCAAGGGCCAGGGCGCTTATGTTGAGCTGTCGCAGGCGCTGCAGACCGAACTTGGCGTATCGCGACACTCCGCGGCAAAGGCTTGAGCATGGCAAGAATATTGTTGGTCGAAGATAATGAAATGAATCGTGACATGCTGACCCGGCGGCTTGTCCGCAGCGGCCACGAGGTCATGATCGCTGTCGACGGCGAGCAGGCGGTCGAGATCGCGGGCCAGGAGATGCCGGAGATCGTGCTGATGGATATCGGCCTGCCCGGCATTGACGGATATGAGGCGACACGCCGGCTCCGCGCCGCAGAAGCCACCGCCCGGCTGCCGGTGATCGCCCTCACCGCCCATGCGATGAGCGGAGAACGCGAGCGCGCCGTCGATGCTGGCTGCGACGACTTCGACACCAAGCCGGTCGACATCAAGCGTCTGCTTGCGAAGGTCGAAACCCTGCTGGCCAAAGAGAGCTGAACAACAACTCTCGGTTCAGCCGACCCGGCTCAGCGCAAGCACCGTCACATCGTCGAATTGCGGCGCGCCATCGGCAAACCGGAAACCTGCCGAGACGATCTGATGGATCAGTTCGGCCGCAGGCCGGCCGGCAGCCAGAGCAAGTTCGGACAATACCCGCTCGGTGCCGAAGCTCTCGGCCGCACGATTGTGCATGTCGGCCAGACCATCGGACATCAGAAGCAGACTGTCGCCGATCTCCATTCTCAGCGTGTGGTCAACGAAGGCGATGTCCTCAAATGCACCGAGGGCCGGACTGGGGGCGTTCGCGACTTCAGAAACGTCGGCCCCCCGGACCAGCACAGGATATCCGTGACCGGCGTTGCAATAGGTGACCTCGCCACTCGCTGTATCGAGAAAAGCGATCAGCAGCGTAACGAACGTTGAATGCGGGTTGTTCTTGCAGAGTTCGTCGTTGATCAACGCAGCGATCTCGGACGGCAGCGGCGCCCGCTGGGCGATGGCCTGGAATTGCAGCGTTCCGGCCCGCAACAGACTGCGTGTCCTCGCCATGAAGAGCGCGGCGGCCGTTCCCTTGCCGGCGACGTCGCCAACCGCAACGCACAGCCGGCCGTGATCCATTGCGAAGACATCGTAAAGGTCGCCGCCGACCTCCAGCGCGGGTTCCATGATGGCGTGGATGTCAATGACCGCGGGATCGACCGGAAACTCGGTCGGCACCATCGACAGCTGATGCACCCGCGCTTCGGCGAGTTCACGCTCAAGACGCGCGAGTTGCGACCTGTTCTCCGCGCGCAGAAACGTCTTCTCAAGCACGGCCCTGACGCGGGCGGCCAGCAGAGCTGGGTTGAACGGTTTTGGGAGATAGTCCTCGGCCCCCAGTTCGATGCAGCGGACAACCGTGTCGATCTCGGAGGCGGCCGAGATCATGACAACCGGCGTCTCCTCCAGCCTCCCCTCGGCCCGCATCGCCTGCAGGACTTCCACGCCGTTCATGCGCGGCATCATCACGTCGAGGAGAACGAGATCGAACGGACCGGACCGGAGCGCATCCAGCGCCTCGATGCCATCGGCAGCCTGCGCGACATTGGTGAGTTCGAGCCTTTTCAGGCGGCGGATAAGCACATCGCGGTTGTCCGGATTGTCATCGACGACAAGGATTTTCGCGACAGAGAGGTTCACCGGATGGCCCAAAGTTTCATATCTCAGTCCTAGCAGATTCCCGGGCCGGCATCCGATCCCGGTTGGTCGAGCCACGCATCAGGCGCCGGGGAGTCCTGATGGAGCCATGAATTGCGGAATTGAATGTCGCCGCGATGAAGGCTTCCGTTCTGTCCCCCACGGACGGCAATGAAAGAATGTTCGAATGCCATCCGTTCCAGCCGGACTCCGGCAACCATGATCTCCGACGGCGGCAGCCCAAGTTCCGCGGTAACGATATCGCAAATCATTGCGCCCCCTAATCCGCAGCTCGACCGGCCTTCCCGGACGGCTGGAGGACCGCATGCCCGTCCGTTCCCGACTGATGCTTGCCTGCGCTGCTCTGGCGCTGCTGCCATCGCACCCGGCACCGGCCGAGACCGTCAAGCCGCCGATCCGCGGCCTGATCTCCATGGGCGCGTATCGTTTCGTCGGTGAAGGCGGCAATCCGGTCAACACGCTGGCGCCCCTCAACAGGAAGCCCGGCATCTTCGGCGGCATCGTCATCGTCGCGACCTGGGCGCAACTGCAGCCGACGCCCGGCGCCGCGATCGGCAGCAACAATGTCATCAGCCAGGCGCTGGCGAAGGTGCGCGCCTATAACAGGCGCAATCCCCAAAAGCCGCTCGGGGTGAAGTTGCGGATCTGGGGCGGCTTCGAGGCCCCGGACTGGGCCAAGAGCATCGGCGGCGCGCCGATCACCACCGTCCACAATGGCAAGACACGGACCGTCGGCCGGTTCTGGAGCCCGGCCTACCGGCGCGCCTGGGCGGACCTGCAGCAACAACTCGCTGCGCGTTTCGACAAATGGAAGCTGATCCGGGAGGTGGCCATCACCTCATGCATGTCCTACACGGCCGAGCCGTTTTTCATCCCGGTGACCGAGCCGACGGTGATGGATCCCCTGCTGGCCGCCGGATTCAAGCCCGCAGCCTATCGCTCCTGCCTCTCCAATGCGGTCAGTGACTATGCGGCGTGGACCCGGTCGCGGCTGGTGCTTGCGGTCAACCCGTTGCGCACCGACGCCACGCCCGGACCGGGCGATGCGGCGTTCACCCAGCAGGTGATGCTGGCCTGCCGCCGGGCGATCGGCGCACGCTGCGTCTTCGACAATCATGATCTCGACAGCAATCTCGCAAAGCCCCTCCTCCCCATCTATGCCTATATGGATCAACTGGGGCCTGAGATCGAATTTCAGACGCTCTGCGCGTCGCCGGCGCACTATGAGGCAACCATCAAGCTCGGTGTCCAATATGGCGCCAGCGCCATCGAGCTCTATCAGGACTATGGCGGCTTCCCGTTCGTGTCCGATACCAAGCTCAAACGATGGGCCGCCATGATCGAGCAGAACACCCCCTCGGCATCGCCTGCAGGGTCTGACGTGAGCGCACCGGCGGCGGCCTCATGTCCGACGCCACCCGAGAGCGGTCAGCCGTAGCTGCGGCGGCAGTTGCATATTTTCAACAGCGTGAAACTTCGAGCAACGCCCCCTTTCCTTTGCGATACCGGACGCCTTATGAAGCCGCCGCTGACGCGGTTGTCTTGGGCATAGGGTGTTGGGCATGAGGTCTTGGGGGCATAAGGTCTTGGGAGCACAGGGATGTCGGATCTGAAGGACGCGGTTGAACAGGCCAAGGGCAGCCTGGACGTGCTTGATACGCTGCTCGAGGAATTTGGCGAGTGGCTGGACGAGGCGAATGGCGATGCCGAACGCGAAACGCTCGAGAATGTCATCAATCATCTCGAAGCGATGAACCGCGAATATGGCAAACGGCGGCGCGAGGCCGAGAAGCAGCTCGCGGCGCAGCAGGGCGCCTCCTAACCACCGTCAACAACTTGCGCGCCTGGCGCAGCGGAGGCGTGGCATTGGCCACCCGGCCTATGTTGTCCGCCGGGCGCCCGGCTTCAGCATTCTCGTGAGCACGTCGGTCTTCGCGACGAAATGCTGCCACAGCGCTCCGGCCGCATGGAGAGCAATCGCGATGATGATGACGGGCTTGGCAAACTGGTGCACCTCCCCCATTGCGCCGATGCCGAGATACCAGGCCAGCATACCCGTGATCGGCATGCCGAAGATCGCAAGGTAGAGAATGAAATGGGTCGCCGCGGCGATCCATTTCTGAACGGCGCTCTCACCCTCCGGAGCTGGCGGAACGCCATACCGGAGACGGAGCGCAAACCGCGCGACCGCGAGCACAAGGATGAGCAGCCCGATGTAAACGTGGATATCGGCATTGAACAGGTCCGAGGCGGGCGCTTCCGTGCCGCGGCGCAATGCTCGATAGGCCGGTGCGATCTCTTCGCCAAAGACGAGCTGAAACACGACAAGGGCGGCAATCAACCAGTGAAGCACGATCTGCGTCATCGTATAGCCGGGCGGCCGAGCCTGAATCACCGTTGTCGTCCTTGAAGATACCAAGCAGTCAACCTATAGCCCGACATGATCGGTGGCTTTGACCCAAGTCAAAGCAGTTTGTAACGATGATAGACTTACAATTCATTCGCATGAGCGCCGACGCTGGGGGCCGCACACAGCATTCATCTGGCTGGCATCTCTGCCGCGCCGCAAGAGCGCGCTATCGCTCACCGATTCCGAACACGATGCTCCCTCCGGCCAGCCCCGCCCCGGCCGCGGCCATGAGCAACCGTTCGCCCGATGCGAAGGGGCGCTCCTTGCTGGCGAGAGACAGCGACAATGGAATGGTCGCGGCAGACGAATTTCCGAATTCCGCGATGGTCCGGACCGTTTTGCTGCTGGCCAGTCCGAGGTTGTCGCAGACGGCCTCGAAGATGCGGACATTGGCCTGATGCGGCACGAAACGATCAATATCCGCGGCAGTGGTTTCCGCCTGCTGCATTGCCCGCCAGGCGCAACGCGTCATCATCTGCACGGCCTGGGAAAACACCATCCTGCCGTCGCTCATCGTCATCAGCAGTTCAGCCGGATCCGTTTCAGGCGTGAGGGGCTGTCTGCTTCCACCGGCCGGGATCGAGATCAGATCATAGTGCTGTCCGCTGGACGCCAGATCGACACCGAGTATTCCCGCATCGGGATCACCCGAAGGGGTGAGAACCACTGCGCCTGCGGCATCAGCAAAGAGGACGGCGCTGTCGCGCTCCGCGGGATTGATGCGGCGGCTCAGGATATTGGCGGCAACGATGAGCACGGGCTTTCCCTGTGTCCTGACAAAGCCATCGGCCAGAGTCAGCGCATAGATGAAGCCCGAACAGGCTCCGGTGAGATCGATCGCGCCCGCGTCTGACAAACCCAGGCGGTGCGCGAGCAGCGGCGCAGACGGCGGCAGCAAATGGTCAGGCGTCGATGTCGCAAGCAGCGTCAGCGCGATATCGCTGCGCGCGATGCCTGCATCATCAAGCGCTGCAGCGCCAGCCTTCACGGCGATGTCCGTCAAGGCCTCGTCCGGAGCGGCCCAGCGCCGCGCCTTGATGCCGGTGCGGCGCTCGATCCAGCCGGGCTCGAGACCAAGCTGCCGCTCGATCTCGATATTCTCCACACGCCGCTCCGGCGCATAGTGGCCGAGGCCGGCGATGCGGCTGGATTGCACCCGCATCATGTTGCTGCCCGGCCGATCATATCGGCAGCCTCATCAATCGCCGCATAGGCCCGGTCGAGATCCCCGGCCGTCGTGCAGTAGGGAGTCATCAGATAGATGACGTTGCCGAGCGGGCGGATGAGAAGGTCCCGTTGCCGAAAGAACCCTTTCAGCTTCGGTCCAACGTCGGACAGATAGCCCACCTGCGACACATCGAGGTCGAGCGCCGCGATAGTGCCGGTCTGCCGGACGTTGATGAAACGCGGGTCGGCACGGAACGGCGCCAGCCGCTCGCGGTGCATCTGCGCCAACGCCTTGATGCGCCTCGCGACAGGCTCGGTTTGCCAGACCCCGAGATTGGCGAGCGCCGCCGCACAGGCGATCGGGTTCGCCGTGTAGGAGCTGGAATGGAAGAAGGTCCGGCTGCGGTCCGATGACAGATGCGCGTCGAAGATCTCTGCGGAGCACAGCGTCGCCGCCAGCGGCAGCGCGCCGCCGGTGAGGCCCTTGGAGACACACAGGATATCGGGCGTGATGTTCGCCTGTTCGCAGGCGAGGAGCGTACCGGTTCTCCCCCAGCCGGTCATCACCTCATCGACGATCAGCAGGCTCCCATACTGCTTTGCAATCCGCTGCAGCTCGGTCAGGACAAAGGGCGGGTACATCTTCATGCCGCCGGCGCCCAGCACCAGCGGTTCGACCAGCAGTGCGGCAATCCCCCCTTCCCGGCAGAGCTGTTCAAACGCGTCGAGCGTTTGCTGTTCGCAGCCGGGCCCGGGAAAGGGAATCGTATCAACATCAAACAGCAGCGGCGTGTAAGCCGCGTTGAAAACGCCGCGTTCACCGGCGGACATCGTGCCGATGGTGTCGCCATGATAGCTGTGCTCCATCACGACAATGCGCGAGCGCGCCCGGCCGGTATTGTGAAAGAAGCCCAGCGCCATTTTCAGCGCCACTTCGACCGAGGTCGACCCGCTGTCGGAATAGAACAAGTGCGCAAGACCCGGCGGCGCAAGCGCGATCAAGCCTTTTGCCAATTGCTCGGCCGGTTCGTGGGTATATTCGGCGAAGATGATCTGATCGAATGACCCGGCCGCCGTCCTGATCGCCTCCATGATGACCGGGTGGCGGTGGCGATGTGTGATCACCCACCAGGACGAGATCGCATCAAAGACCGGGTGGCCATGCTCATCGATGAGGTAGGCGCCCTCGGTCCTGACGATCCGGGTCGTCACCGGCTCCAGCGCATGCTGGGTGAAAGGATGCCAGACGGGTGATGGCAGACGGGACTGGGTCACGCGGCCGCGCTCTCAAACAATGACACATCGAAATGGTCGTGAAAGGCCTGGCGCAGGGTGTCGGGCATCAGCGGATCAAGCCACGGCAACCGGCCAAGACTGCGGACCCCACCCATCTCGCCGATGATCTGCTGTGTGTCAGGATGGTCATCCCCGATGAAGGCCACGCCAAGGATGGGGATGGAGCGCCGCCGCATCGCCTCAAGCGACAGCAGCGTATGATTGATGGTTCCAAGGCTGGTGCGCGCGCAGAGGATCACAGGAATCCGCCAGCGTGCGAACACCTCAGCGAAGCTCTGCCGGCGCGTGAGCGGAACCAGCAGCCCACCCGCCCCTTCGATGACGAGCGGCAGGCCGGTGTCCGGTGGCTGAAGTTTGTCCGGCGCCAGCACCACTCCATCGATCTCCGCCGACACGTGTGGCGAAACCGGCGTGTTGAGCCGCCATGCTTCGGGAAGGATGCGCGCGGCAGGAATCCGGCCAAGCCGGCGCACCGTCTCACTGTCGGTCTCGCTGTCGAGGCCGGATTGAACAGGCTTCCAATAACAAGCACCAAGAGCGTCCGTCAGCGCCGCGGCAAACACGGTCTTGCCGATCCCCGTATCGGTGCCGGTGACGACGAGGCGCAAGCTGACGAGGCGCAAGCTCATGGCCGATCCTCCGCCATGACATGCGCCAGCCGCTCGAACATGCGTGCGATGGTCGGGAGATCGACATTGAGAGTGACGGCGATGCGCAACCGCGCCGTGTTCATGGGGACTGTCGGCGGCCGAATCGCCCGGATGTCATAGCCGTCCGCCTGCATCCGTGCCGCGATGCGCAGCGTGCGGGCGCTGTCGCCGATGATGACAGGGATGATCTGCGAGCCGCTGCCGGACATCCGGAGATGAGTGGCGACCTGTTCGTTGGCGACATCGATCAGCCCGTGGAGTCTTTCGCGGCGCCCGGGTTCGTCAGCCAGGATCTTCAGCGCCTCGCGAACGCTCGCCGCCGCCAGCGGCGATGGCGCCGTCGCATAGATGAAAGGCCGCGCATGGTTGACGAGATAGTCACACAGCACGCGGCTCGCGCCGACCAGCGCACCGGAGACGCCAAGCGCCTTGCCGCAGGTATGCAGGCTGATGACGTTGTCGCGGCCTTCCAGTTCACCAGCGAGACCCCGGCCCCCCGGGCCATGCACCCCGGTGGCATGGGCTTCATCAACACACAGAAACCCGTCGGTGCGATCCGCCAGTGTCATCAATTCAGTCAGCGGCGCCCGGTCGCCATCCATCGAATAGAGGCTTTCGACCACGATCCAGGGATGTCCTTTGCCGCCTGCGCCGCGCCATTGAAGAATGGCATCCTCAAAGGCACCCACGTCGTTGTGCGGCACGGACGTTGCCGTCGCACGGCCTGCGGCTATTCCGGCATGGGCGCTGGCGTGAACGAGTTCATCATGGACGATGAGATCGCCGCGCTGGGGCAAGGTCGACAGCAGCGCGACGTTGGCGACATAGCCGCTGCCGAAATACATCATCCGTTCAGACCGGAAGAACGCGGCCGCTTCCGCTTCCAGCGCCTCGTGCTCGGGGTGGTTGCCGCGCAGCAGACGCGATCCGCCAGCGCCCACCGGCACGCCCCGCTCAAGCGCAGCCACAACGCTGGCGCGCAGCCGCGGCGATCCGGCGAGACCGAGATAATCATTCGAGGTGAAATCGACGCCTTCCAGCGGCTGGAGCGCGCGCCG
>Ga0182746_1003410_pt1 | contig 10771 bp, 9 predicted proteins | sample eDN3rd30CBELigOP_FD_128881 | JGI IMG/M metagenome (GOLD analysis project Ga0182746, IMG submission 128881) | Enriched Organic Plus compost microbial communities from Emeryville, California, USA - eDNA 3rd pass 30_C BE-Lig OP (version 2) (version 2) ... | reverse complement strand
CCGACGATTTCAGCGGCTCCGGGAAGAACACACGCTCCACCACATCCCCGCTGGCGATATCGAAGCCATCCGCATCGATCCCGACCAGCGTCCATCGGCCGCCCTCGGCTTTGGCGAAATAGCGCGCGTAGAGTTCGACCGCGTCGAAATGATCTTCGTTCATGTGCTCGATGGCATTGGCCTCGGCCGTCGCGATGTCGGCATTGGCCGGCGAAAGCGTCAGGACCTCCTCGGCTTTCATCGCATAGGCCCGACCGAAGCCGCCGTTGAGGCTTGCCTTCTGTACCGCGAGGCGGAAGAAGCGGAAATCGCCGAGACCGACATAAAGCGCCGCCTTGGGCTGGTGCCGCAAGTACCGACCCTCGAGGCGCTTATGCTCCTCGCTGTCGCGGGCAATCTCCACCGCCCGGCAATCGATGCTGATGCGCGCGTGAGCCAGCGGATCGCCCTTGCCCGGCTCACCCAGCAGGAGGCCGCAGCGCGGATCGTTGCGCAGCGCAGCGCTATGCGCGGCCAGGCCCGAAATGAGGATCACCGGGGTGCCGTCGATATCGGTCGAAACGCCGACACGGCTCACCAAAGGCGCGCCGGTTGCCGGTTCCAGCGCCGCCAGCGCGCCGTAGCGCGAGGCGCGCAGCAGCGTCTTGGCGAGCCTGATCGCCTGCGCATCCACCGGTTGCAGCACGGACTTGGCTTCGGACATTTATTCTCTTCCCCATTCTGAACGGGGACAGGCTTAGACTAACCTGATTACAATAATCAAGTTAAACGCTGCCCAGGGCGACATTGAGCGCAGCAAGGATCGTATTGACCTCTTCGGCCTTGAGGATCAGCGGCGGCGACAGGATGATATTCGGTCCGGAAATGCGGATCATGATGCCTTGGGCAAAGGCGGTATCGGCAACCTGCCCCATCAGCTTCTTGTCCGCAGCCTTCTTGGTCGCGCGGTCGGAAACCAGCTCCAGCGCCACCATCAGGCCCTTGCCGCGCACATCGCCGATAACCTGGTGCTTGTCCTGGAGCCGCTTGAGACCGGCCAGCAATTCCTCTCCGCGCAACCGGGCGTTCTCGGCAAGATTGAGCCGGCGCGTTTCGGCGAGGGCCGCGATGCCCGCAGCGCAGCCGACCGGGTGCCCGGAATAGGTGTAGCCCGTGCCGATATTGCCGAAGGTGGTCTTGTCGGCTTCGAAGGCCTCGGCGACCTTGGTGCCGATGAGCGTGGCGCCGAGCGGGAAATAGCCCGAGGTGATGGCCTTGGCGATGCACATCATGTCCGGCTGCACGCCCCAGAGGCGCGAGCCCGACCACGCGCCGGCACGGCCGAAGCCGGTCACCACCTCGTCAGCGATGAGCAGGATGTCGTGCTTGTCGCAGATCTTGCGGGCCAGCGGCATGAAGGTTTCATGCGGCACGATCACGCCCCCGGCGCCCAGAACCGGCTCCATGATGAAGGCGGCAATGGTATCTGCGCCCTGGAAGGCGATCTCGTCCTCGATGGCCGCCCCGACGAGCTGGGCTAGCTTGGCCGGGTCACTCTCGTTGAACGGATTGCGATAGGTCCAGGGGGCCGGCACGTGGAAGAAGCCGGGCATCAGCGGCTCGTAATTGCGCCGGAAATTGGCGTTGCCGTTCGCCGAGGCGCCGCCGAAATGGGTGCCGTGATAGCCTTTCTTGAGCGCGAGGAACTTGGTCTTGTCGGCCTGCCCGCGCACTTTCCAGTATTGCCGCGCCAGGCGCAGCGCGGTCTCGACCGAGTCCGAGCCGCCGGAAGTGAAGAAGGCGCGCGCCATGCCTTCGGGCGCGAAGAACTGCGTCACCTCATAGGCCAGCTCGATCGAAGTCGGGGTCGAGGTGCCGCGGAAGCCGGAATAATAGGGCAGCACGTCGAGCTGCTGGGTGATGGCCTGCTTGATGGGGGCGCAGCTATAGCCGAGATTGACGTTCCATAGCCCGGCTACGGCATCGAGCACCGTACGGCCCTCGATATCGGTCACATGCGTCCCCTCGCCTTTGGCGATAATGCGCGGCGGGTTGGCGCGCATGTCGGCCGGGTGAGCCATCGGGTGCCAGATGCTGCGGGCGTTCTGCTCCACGAGGAAATTGTCGTCGCGCATGGGGATCGCTTTCTTCAAAGGCCGAAATAGGCGAGCGCCTCGTCATAGGACTTGGCGGGGTTTGTCACATCGAAATGCACGGTCTTCATGCCGGCCCGTCGGGCCCCGGCGATGTTGCGCAGCTGGTCATCCACGAAGACGCAAGCCTCGAGCGGCAGGCGCAGCTCGTCGGCTACCTGCTGGTAGGCGCGCGGGTCGGGCTTGAGGATGCCGGTATAGGTGGCGTCGACTATGGTCGCGAACGGCTTGAGCAGCGGCAGTTTGGTGCGGAATTCCGCCCCGTAGAAGAGATCGAGTTCGTTCGAGAGCACGGCGAGCTTGTAGCCGGCCACATGCACCTGCCCGATGGCCTTGCGCGCTTCGGGGCGGATCACGGCATCGGGATCCGCGCCGCGGGCACGCTTGACGAAGGTCTGCATGTCCGACCAGTCCTCGTTGACCAGATGGCCGACTTCACGAGTGCGGGCATGCCAGTAGTCGCGCTCGGAAATCTCGTCGCGCTGCATCTTCTGCCAGAGGGGATCGGTCGACGGATCGAAGGGCCCCCGCCAGGTCAGCGCGCCCCTGGGCAGGCCCAGGGCCTCCTCGGTCAGCGCGTGGGTTTCGAACAGGGTCTTGGAAACGACGCCGCCGAAATCGAGGACCAGTGCCTTGACTCCCAGCGCGCTCATGCCGCCTCCGTCGCATCGGGGCGTCCGGCCGGCACGATGCCTGCGGCCACCCAGCGGTCGAGAATGGCGAGCGCGGTTTCGACGAAGGCGCGATCGTTGATATGCGCGTCGATGGCGTGGAGTTCGGCGGGCGCGGCAACGCTCCTGCCCATCTCATCGACAAAGGCGGCCAACCCCGCAGGATCGTAGAACGGCTCGCCCTCCTGGTCCCACTGCTCGATGCCGCGCGTCGGCAGGATGAAAGCCACAGGCGCCGTCGCGGTCGAAAGTTTCGCGCCGATCTTTCGCGCCACTTCGCGGCGGGTTTCCTCGTCGGCGGTCACCATGCCGATGAGGCGGTTATGGGCGTAGTAGGTACGCGCCTGAAGGTGGCTGGGCGGGGTTTGCCAGGCCGGCATGTCGATCATGTCGATGGCGCCCGGCGCGACGATCTGGGGAATGCCGGCAATGCCGGCGTTTTCCAGCCGATCCGGCCCGGAATTGACCACCGAGCCATTGTGGAAATTGGCCAGCTCCTGGAGCGAAAAGTCCATGACGGCGACAAAACCCTTCTGCGCCGCCAGCGCTTCGAGGGCACGTCCGCCCATGCCGGTCGTGTGGAACACCACCAGCTCGTAGCCGCGCTTTTCGAGCTCCGGCTTGAGGTCGACCATATACGCGAGACACGACTTGCCGAGCGAGCTCATGCCGATCACGGGCCTGGCCTTGGTCGGCACCACCACGGCCTTCGCCGCGCCAACCACCGCACCCGCAGCCTGGGACAGCACGGCCTTGCAGATGCTGTTGAGCCCATAGAGCCCGCCGGCCCAGAGGATCATCATCAGATCCGTCGCGATGCGGTCGGGGGGCAGCAGGTGGGAATAGGCGATGGTCGAAACCACGAATTTCGGCACGCCGAGCGGCAGCGCCAGCGCTACGTCGAGGGCAAGGTCCGTACCCATCGTGCCGCCAAGCGCGATGAAGGCGTCGATCCTGCCTTCGGCATGCAGCCGACGCGTCAGGGCGGCAGCGCCCTCGGCCATGTAGGTCATGGCCGACATTTCGTCACCACCCGCTATGGCCTTGTCGAGATGGTGGCCGGCGGCGGCGAGTACGGTGTGCTTGTCGTAGTCGGGCTTGTAAGGCGGCTCGCCCAACACGCTCACATCCATCGAGATGGGCTGCCCGCCGGCCTGGCGGATGCAGTTCTCGATGAAGCGAAGTTCGTCGGCCTTGGTGTCGCCAGTGCCGATGACCAGGATTCTCGGAGTGCTCATGCCACTTTGTCTTTGACTGCGCTTCGGGAAGCGAATGGAACGCTGCGCCCGTTGAGGCGCGCCGAAATTTTCTGGGCCGCGACCAGCACCGCCTCGCCATGCCTCTGCGCCGTTTCCTCGCTCACCCTGGCGAGCGGGCTCGCGACCGAGAGCGCGCCTATGGCATAGCCCTCGCGATCGACCACCGCCGCACCGACGCTGAAGACGCCTTCGGCCCTGCCCTGGTCGCTGATCGAATAGCCGCGCTCGCGCGTTTCATCGAGCATGGCGAAGAGCTTTTCGGGGTCGGTGACGGTGAAGGGGCTGTGTTTGTCGAGCTTGCGGGCGAGGTAGGTACGCGCGTAGTCGGGCTTGGTGAACGCCAGGTAGGCGATGCCCGAGGCCGTGGCGTGGAGCGGAAAGCGGTCGCCGATGGAGACGCTGATGCGATTGGGCTGAGCCGATTCCTCGACATAGGTGGAGGTAAGGAAATCGGCATCGAATTCGGAAAGATGCGCGGTCTCCCCGGTTTCCTCGGCCAGCGCCACGACGAAGGAGCGCGCGCTTTCGAGGAACGGGAAATGCGCCTCGCGGATCCGGGCGAAACGCACTGTTGCCGGACCCAGCCGGTAGAGCCGCGAGTTCTCGTCCTGCTCGATCAGCCCACCCGCGGCGAGCGAGAGCAGCAGGCGCCGCGTGGTGGCCTTGTCGAAGCCGACGATCTTGGCGAGTTCGGTCAGACCCAGTTCCGGCCGCTGGACTTCGAAAGCCTCGAGCAGGGTGATTGCCTTGCCGACAGTGCTCATATTCTCTCCCTTGATGCCCGCCCAGCCTGGGGTTCGGGCCGCGTCAACCAACGATGTTTCGGCTCGCATCATTACTTAACGTGTGAAATACATTGACACCACGTCAGGATGTTTGCAAGTCTGTTTATGAAATCATGGTTCGGATAATGAACCTATAGGCAGAGCCTCGCAAGCAGTCTGCGAGGGAGGAGACGGCAATGCTCGAACAGGGCGCAATCGACCGGCTGGCGGCGCAATCCATCGCTCCGCAGGGTCACGTCATCGGCGGCAGGCGCCTTGCGGGCGAGGCCGTGTTCGATGTCGTGAGCCCTATAGATGGCAAGGTCTTCACCAGCATCGCCGAAGGTAGCGCCGCCGATGTCGACCATGCCGTCGCTGCCGCTCGTGCCGCCTTCCCGGCCTGGCATCGCGCCGGCCCAGGCTTCCGCAAGAAGGTGTTGCTCAAGCTGGCCGATCTCATCGAGGAATACGCGCTCGAACTCGCCGTGCTCGGTGTGCGCGACAACGGCACCGAGATATCCATGGCGCTCAAGGCCGAGCCGCTCTCGGCCGCAGGGACCTTCCGCTACTACGCGGAGGCGGTCGACAAGGTCTATGACGAGATCGCGCCGACCAGCCAGGACGTGCTGGCCCTCGTCCATCGCGAGCCGCTGGGCGTCGTCGGCGCCATCGTGCCGTGGAATTTTCCGCTGATGATCGGCTCGTGGAAGGTCGCCCCTGCCCTCGCCGCCGGCAATACAATGGTGCTCAAGCCCGCCGAAATCGCCTCGCTCACCCTGCTGCGCATCGCCGAACTGGCGCTCGAAGCAGGCATGCCCGAAGGCGTTTTCAACGTCGTCACGGGGCGCGGCTCGGTTGCCGGCAAGGCGCTGGCGCTGCACATGGATGTCGACGCGCTGGCCTTCACCGGGTCGGGTCCGGTCGGCCGCAAGCTGCTCGAATACTCGGCGCAGTCCAACCTCAAGCGCGTCTTTCTCGAACTGGGCGGCAAGTCGCCGAACATCGTCTTCGATGACGTTGCCGACCTCGACAAGGCGGTTAAGGTCAGCGCCAACGGCATCTTCCGCAATTCCGGGCAGGTCTGCGTAGCCGGCTCGCGCCTCCTGGTGCAGGAGGGCATTTACGATGCCTTCCTCGAAAAGCTCGCGGCGATGACGACGAAATACAGGGTGGGCAATCCGCTCAGCCTCGAAAGCGATATCGGGGCCATTTCCAGCGCCGATCAACTGGCCAAGGACATCGCCTTCCTCGAAACCGCGCAGCGCGAAGGCGGCACCATCCGCATCGGCGGCGAGCGCCTCCTCGAAGAAACCGGCGGCTTCTACCTGTCCCCGGCCATCGTCGAAGGCGTCACGCCCGACATGACGCTTTCGCGCGAAGAGGTCTTCGGGCCGGTCCTCGCCGTCACCCGCTTCAAGACGATGGAGGAGGCGATCGCCATTGCCAATTCCACCGTCTACGGCCTCGCCTCTGCCGTGTGGACTTCCAGCCTCGCGACCGCCCACACCATGGTGCGCGCCATCAATGCCGGGGTCGTACACGTCAACACCTATGGTGGCGCCGACATCACCGTGCCGCTCGGCGGCTTCAAGCAGTCCGGCTTCGGCCGCGACAAGTCGCTTCACGCCCTCGACAAATATACCGACCTCAAGACCGCCTGGATCGACCTCAAGTGACCGCCCTCGCCTCCAATGCCGCCACCATCGACGACCTGATCGACCGCGAGCAGCAGCGCTTCGCCGATAGCCACCCCGCCTCACGCGCCAATTGGGAGCGCGGCAAGCGCCACTTCCTCTATGGCGGGCCGTCGCACTGGATGCGTCGCTGGGCCGGCGGCTTCCCGCTCTATGTCGAGGAAGCCAAGGGTGCCCGCCTCACCGATGTCGACGGCAAGTCCTATGTCGATTTCTGCCTGGGCGACACCGGCGGCATGTGTGGCCACGCACCCGAGGCCGTCACCGAAGCCGCTATCCGCCAACTCCAGCGCGGCACCACGACCATGCTTCCGACCGAGGAAAGCCTCTGGGTCGGCGAAGAACTGGCCCGGCGCTTCGGCCTCCCCTACTGGACCCTCACCACTTCGGCCACGGACGCCAATCGCGGCGCCATCCGATTCTCGCGCATGGTCACCGGGCGGGACAAGGTGCTGGTCTTTTCCGGCTGCTACCATGGCGGCGTCGAGGAGGCGCATGTCGAGCTGCGCGACGGCAAGGTGTCGCTGCGCAACATGATCCATCCCAACGGGGTCGATCACACGCGCGTCTCCAAGGTCGTCGAGTTCAACGATTTCGATGCCGTGCGCGCCGCGCTTGCCGATCGCGACGTTGCCGTGGTGCTCATGGAGCCGGTCATGACCAATTTCGGCATGATTCCGGTCGCCGAAGGCTTCCTCGATTTCGTACGTGAGGAAACCCGCAAGACGGGCACCCTCCTCATCATCGACGAGACCCACACGATCTCGTCCGGCCCCGGCGGCTATACGCGCCTCCACGGTCTTGAACCCGACTTCTTCGTGGCCGGCAAGGCCATTGCGGGCGGTATTCCGGCCGGCATTTTCGGGGTCAGCCAGGAGACGGCCGAAAAGATCTGGGCGGCCGTGCCCTATGTGAACCCGCGCCAGCGTCAATCGGCGCATCTTGGCATCGGCGGCACTTTGGCGGGCAATGCGCTCACCATCGCTACGATGAAGGCTGTGCTCGAAAGTGTGCTCACACCAGCCAATTTCGAGAAGATGATCGCCAATGCCCGGCGTCTCGCGGAGGGCGCCCGCGCCGTCATCTCGGCCAACAACCTGCCCTGGCATGTGACGCAGATCGGCGCGCGCGCCGAGATCATGTTCACCCCCCGCCCGCCGCGAAACGGTGCCGACGTCATCGCTACGCGGCGTGGCGACCTCGAAACGCTGCTCCATGCCTTCTACATGAACGAGGGCATCCTGGTGACGCCGTTCCACACCATGTTCCTGATGTGCCCGGCCACGACCGAGGCGGACGTCGACCACCACACCGCCGTCTTCGGCCGGTTCGTCGAACTCCTCAAGCACGAAGGCATCGTCTGATGGCCTTCGACCTCACCGGCAAGGTGGCATTGGCGACTGGCGGCGGCCGTGGGATCGGCGCCGCCATCGTCACCCGTCTTGCCGAGGCCGGTGCCAAGGTCGTTGCGGCCAATCGCACGCTCGAACATGCCGAGGCGCTCGCCGCCACGGTGCCCAATGTCAGCGCCGCGCTACTCCCCGGCACCGACCGGGCGAGCCTGCGCGCACTGGTCGATGGCGTCGCCGAGCGGCATGGCCGGCTCGATATCCTCGTCCACAATGCCGGCGGCTGCCCCTGGGCCGATATCGAGGACCTGACCGAGGATCAGCTCGAGGCCGCGCTCGATATCAACCTCAAGGCCAGCATCTGGCTGGCGCAGGCCGCGATTGCGCACATGAAACGCAACAATTGGGGCCGCATCCTCGTCACCTCGTCGGTTTCCGCGCGGGTCGCGATGGGCGGCGGGGCGCATTATTCGGCGGCCAAGGCGGGGGTGAACGCCTTTATCCGCGGTGCGGCGCTCGAACTGGCGCGCACCGGCATCACCGTGAACGGGGTCGAACCCGGCTTCATCGCCAAGCCCGGGCGCGGGAAGATGGGCACCCCTGAGATGATGGCGACCCTCGGCGCCGAGATCCCCATGGGCCGCATGGGCGAACCCGACGACGTCGCCTATGCCATGCTCTACCTCGCCTCCGAGGAATCCCGATACATGACCGGCCAGACCATCGTTGTCGACGGCGGCTCGACCCTCCCCGAGACCGGCTACGCCGTCCATTCGCTCTGGGGGCACTCATGACCGGCCGGCTTCTGGGCAAGACCGCCCTCATTACCGGCGCCGCCACCGGCATGGGCCGCGCCACTGCCGAGCGCTTCGCCGCTGAGGGCGCAAGCCTCATCCTCTTCGGTCTCGGCGGCACGGACCTCGATGCAGCCGGCAAGGCTGCCGGCGCGAAGGTCGTTCACGGCGACATCACCTCGAAGACCGACGTATCGCGCGCCATCGAGGCCTGCGGCGAGAGCCTCGACATCCTTGTCAGCGCCGCCGGCATCATCCTCACGGATTATCCGGAAACCGTCACCGACGAGGGCTGGGAAAAGACCTTCGCGGTCAACGTCACCGGCACGATGAATATCTGCCGCGCCGCCCTGCCCCTGCTGCGCCGACGCGGGGGAGCCATCGTCAACATCGCTTCGGTCGCCGCCTTCAACAGCGGGCCGGGCATGACCAGTTACGCATCGAGCAAGGCAGCGCTCGTCGCCTACACCCGCTCGATCGCGGTGGCGCACGGCGCCGACGGCATCCGCGCCAATGTCATCGCGCCCGGCTGGGTGCGCACGCCGATGAGCGACATGGAGATGGATGACATCGCCCGTGCCAATGGCACGACGCGCGAGGAAGAATTCGAGAACCTGCGCCAGCGCATCGGTCTGCGCCGCATTGCCGATGCGTCGGAAATCGCAGGCTGCTGTCTGTTCCTGGCGAGCGAGGACGCATCGTTCGTCACCGGTACCGTGCTCGTCGCAGACGGAGGAGGTCGCGCGCCGGTCGCCAATCGCGCGGTTTGAGACTTGACCGCCGGATGGTCCGGCAGTCACTTTGGGCCGAATAGGCCAACACTGTAGGGAGGCAGGGTTGGAACTGTTGCAGAGCCAGGACCTGGTGCAGCGCACCTGGTCGGTCGTTCCCTACGAACAATGGGCGGACGACCTTCACACCATCTGCGGGAACTTCAATCCCGTGACCGTCGGCAAGGGTGATGGCGTCATCGGCGCCGCGCGCGGGATCGATGTGGGCGGCATGAGCTTCGCCCATGTCTCGAACAATCTCGACCGCGTGCATCGCTCGATGGACGACATCCGGCGCGATGCCAAGGAACACCTCTTCCTCATCGTGCAGGTCGAGGGTTCGTGCGGGGTCGAGCATTACGGCCGACAGAGCATCCTCGATGTCGGCGATTGCATCCTGGTGGATTCGACCAAGCCGACCACGTTCCATTTCGGCGGTCTCTTCTCCAACCACCTCTCGATGCACCTGCCCCGGCAGATCATGTATTCTGAGGCCAAGGTCGGCTTCGACGTGGCCCGCAAGCTCGATGGCCATGACCCCATGGCCGTGATGCTGCGCGCGCTCATCGCCAAGATCATGACCTCGGGCGAGGACGGCTCGCCGCATCTGCGCGAGCTGATGTTCAATGCCACCCGCCAGGCCTTCGTCACGGGCGGCGGCGAGACTGCGCTGGCGCCGGTCAGCGACAGCGCCAGCAAGCGGCTCGAAATCGTCGACATCCTCATCGACCGCCACCTCACCGATGCCGAGCTCGGCGCCAAGTGGCTCGCCACGCAGATCGGCGTCTCGATCCGCACGCTGCAGGAGGATTTCCAGGGTCTGGGCGTCACCTGCACCACCGTGATCCGCGACCGGCGCCTGCGCCTTGCGCGCGAGCGCATCGAGCAGATCCGCGAGGCCGGAAGCAAGGAGACCATCGCGGAGGTCGCCTATTCCACGGGGTTCAACGACATCTCGTACTTCAACCGCAGCTTCAAGGAGCTGTTTGCCTGCGCGCCGCGTGACCTCCTGAAGCAATAGGCGTCTCGCCCCGCGTTTGAGTCCAATTCGCCCCGCGTCCCTCTCCAAGACGCGTTCCGGCTGGCGATTCATACTCCTCTCAGTTCTGGGAGGAGCCCGAATTGAATCCCTATGCCCTTGTGATCGACGGCAAGCGCGTCGAGACCGTCGCTCATGTCGAAGTCAGGAACCCCTCGACCGGCGAAACCGTCGGGCTGATGCCCCTGGCCACGCCCGCACAGCTCGATCTCGCGGTCCAGGCGGCCGCGCGTGCCTTCAGGTCGTGGAGCCGCACAAGCGACGCCGAACGGAAGAAGGCCTGCCACGCGGTCGCCGAT
>Ga0182746_1003408_pt1 | contig 10774 bp, 10 predicted proteins | sample eDN3rd30CBELigOP_FD_128881 | JGI IMG/M metagenome (GOLD analysis project Ga0182746, IMG submission 128881) | Enriched Organic Plus compost microbial communities from Emeryville, California, USA - eDNA 3rd pass 30_C BE-Lig OP (version 2) (version 2) ... | reverse complement strand
GTGCGCGCCGATCAGGGCCAGGATGATGCCCGGGATCAACAGGATGTGGAGTGCGTACAGGCGCGGGATCAGGATCTCGCCGGGGAAGTCCCCGCCGAACAGCGCCCAGTGCAGCCAGGTGCCGATGATCGGCATGCCCAGGGTGATCGACGACAGCGCGGCGCGCAGACCGATACCGGACAGCAGATCGTCGGGCAGCGAGTAACCGAAGTAGCCTTCGAACATCGCCAGGATCAGCAGCAGCGAGCCGATCACCCAGTTGGCCTCACGTGGGCGGCGGAACGCACCGGTGAAGAAGATGCGCGCCATGTGGACCATGATCGACGCGGCGAACATCAGTGCGGCCCAGTGGTGGATCTGGCGGACGAACAGACCGCCGCGCACCTCGAAGCTGATGTCGAGTGCGGACTCGTAGGCCCGCGACATCTGCACACCGCGAAGCGGCTGGTACACACCGTCGTAGGTGACGTGTGCCATCGACGGGTCGAAGAACAGCGTCAGCCAGACACCGGTGATCAGCAGCACGATGAAGCTGTACAGCGCGATCTCACCCAGCAGGAAGGACCAGTGGGTGGGGAACACCTTGTTCAGCTGACGGCGCACCGCTGCCGACGGGTGATAACGGGAATCGATCGCATCGCCTTGTGCGGCAGCGATCTTGGCAAGGTCAGGGCTCATGATTTGCGCTCCCAGAATGCCGGTCCGACGGGTTCGACGAAGTCGCCGTTGGCGACGAGGTAGCCGTCTTTGTCGATGGTGATGGGCAGCTGCGCCAACGCGCGCGCAGCCGGACCGAATATGGGCTTTGCGAAGTGCAACGCGTCGAACTGCGACTGGTGGCACGGGCACAGGATGCGGTAGGTCTGCTGCTCGTACAGGGACGAGGGGCAGCCCAGGTGCGAGCAGACCTTGGTGTAGGCGAACAGCTCACCGAAGTTGAAGCTCTCCTGACCCTTTCGCTTGACCACACGCGGCATGTCGGCCGGTTTGATGCGGATCAACATGACCGGGTTACGCACACCCATTGCGATCTCGGTGAGGTGGTGCTCGGACTCGACGGTGGTGCCGTCGCCGTCAGACTCGCGCCAGGGGAAGACCGTCTCCATGCCACCGGCATCGAGATCCTCGGGCCGCATCTTGACGAACGGAGAGGAGCCGGGACGCCCGGTCGCGCGGGCCAGGTAGATGGTCTCGCCGTGGAATCGGGGCGTCCACCCCGAGGTCCACAACACGGCCTTCTTGCCTTCGGCGGTGGGCACCACGGGCTTCCACGGGTTCTTGATCAGCCCGCCGATGAAGGCCACCAGGGTGCCGGCGCCGAAGGCGCCGAGGCCGATGCCCAGCGACAGACCGATCAGCTTGCGGCGCTTGACGGTCGAACCCTCCAGGGCGTCGGTCAGGTTGGCCGCGATGGTCTTGCGGGCCAGCTCGGGGGAGCGGCCGTCGTGGCGGTCCTGGACCGAGATCTCCTCGGGGATGAACTTCTTCTGGAACAGCACCGCGCCGATACCGATCGACAGGATCGACAGGCCGAAGGTGAGGCCGTACAGCGGGGTGGCCAGCGTGTAGAGGAACTCGCCCTCCGACCCGAAGGGCTGGTACTCCCACGGCCAGAACAGGAAGACCAGGAGCAGTGCCAGGCCCGAAAGCCCGCCGAGCAGAAGCCAGTACGCGACCAGCCGCTCGGTGCGCTTCTCGGCCTTGGTCCCGGGGACCGGCCAGCGCGGCTCCTTGTAGATGGTCTCGACGCCGTCGATCTTGCCGCCGAGCTCGACGAGCTCCTCACGCGACATCGAGGCCAGCTCGTCGTCCGAGGGAACCTTCGGAGTGTTATCGGTCATGCTCGTGCCCCGATCCACATTGCCACGCCGATAGCGGCGACCATTCCGATAATCCACATCGCCATGCCCTCGGGAGCGGGGCCGAAGCCGCCGAGCCCGTAGCCGCCGTAGCTGGGAGTCTCAGCCGACTCGCGGACGTAGGCGACGATGTCACGCTTCTCTTCCGGCGACAGCTGACGATCGGAGAACTTGGGCATGTTCTGCGGCCCGGTCTGCATCGCGGTGTAGATCTGTGCCGGCTTGGTCTCGCCGAGGTCCGGCGCGTACTTACCGGAGGACAGCGCGCCACCCTTGCCGGTGAAGTTGTGGCAGGACGCGCAGTTCAGCCGGAACAGGTCGGCGCCGCGGGCCACGTCGGAGCCGATCAGGGATTCCTGGGCCACGCCGCCGTGCTCATCACGGATGAGGGTCGGGCCGCCGCCGTTGGCCTGAACGAAGGCACCGAGAGCATCGATCTGGTTCTCGTCGAAGTGCTCGGGCTTGGACGGTGCCTGGGCTTCACCGCGCATCGCGGGCATACGACCGGTCGACACCTGGAAGTACACCGCGGCCTCGCCGGTGCCGATCAGGCTGGGCCCGCGGTCGGGCACACCCTGCAGGTTGGCGCCGTGGCAGGAGACGCACGACGTGTCGAACAGTTGCTTACCCGTACGCAGCAGCGCCGACTGCGATTCGTCGGCGACTGCGACCTGCGGTGTGGGTGTCAGCGTGGCCGCAACACCACCTGCGACTGACAGGCCGACCAACAGCAGGAGACCTGCTGACAGTCGTCGGCGCAGTCGTCGGCGCGACTTGCTGGTCATCGAACCCCTTCTCATCGAGTCGAACATCGGCCGGCCAATCGTCGGACGCATCGGCGAGCCGATCATCGGACGAAGTAGATGGTGGCGAACAGCGCAATCCAGACGATGTCGACGAAGTGCCAGTAGTACGAGACGACGATCGCCGCGGTGGCTTGCGCGGGCGTGAACTTACTCATCTTGGTGCGGGCCAGCAGCAAGATGAACGCAACCAGTCCGCCGATGACGTGCAGGCCGTGGAAGCCGGTCGCGAGATAGAAGACCGATCCATAGGCACTGCCCGGGATGGTGGTGCCGTGCTCGACCAGGTGGATGTACTCGTATCCCTGGCCCAGCACGAAGAACAGGCCCATCAGGAACGTGATCACATACCACCGGCGCAGCCCGAACACGTCGCCGCGCTCAGCGGCGAACACGCCCATCTGGCAGGTAAAGGATGACGCGATCAGGACCAACGTCACCGGAACAGCAAGGGCCAAATTGAGTTCGGTCGGCTCGGGCGGCCAATCGCCACCGGCTTGCGCGCGCGCGGTGAAATACATCGCGAAGAGTCCAGCAAAGAACATGAGTTCACTGGAAAGCCACACGATGGTGCCGACACTGACCATGTTCGGCCGGTTCAGCGAATGAACGCGCGACGTGATTGCCGTTCCCGAGGTACCTACAGCGCTCGTCACATCCGCAAGTATGACGCTTTGTAGTTGTCGAACTCCACCCGGGTCGAGCAATTGACCCGAAACGTGTCGCCTTCGGGTCGGTTTCGCGGCGCCGGGGCGCGGGTGTCATGCGCGCACAGCGATAGCATTCGGCCGTGGCTCCTGCATCTTCTTCTCAGTTTCCGCCGGCGGACCCGTCTTCTGCACGCGCTGTGCCGGCGCCGTCGTGGCCACTCATTCTCGGGCGCCTGACCACCGAGCAGAGCCTGCCCAACGGCTACGCCGGATGGGCCATGGACCAGATCATGACCGGGGCGGCCACCCCGGCTCAGATCGCCGGGTTCGCGGTGGCGATGAAGATGAAGCGACCGACCTCGGCTGAGGTCGGGGAGTTGGCCGACATCATGCTGTCGCACGCGCGCCGGATGCCGACGGATCAGATCGGCCACGAGACCGTCGACATCGTCGGTACCGGCGGCGACGGGGCCAACACGGTGAACCTGTCGACCATGGCGGCCATCGTGGTGGCGGCGTGTGGGGTTCCGGTGATCAAACACGGCAACCGTGCGGCGTCCTCGCTGTCAGGTGGAGCCGACACCCTCGAGGCGCTCGGGGTGCGGATCGATCTCGGACCCGAGGAGGTGGCCCGCAGCGTCACCGAGGTGGGCATCGGCTTCGCCTTCGCGCCGCAGTTCCATCCGTCGTACCGGCACGCCTCCGTGGTCCGCCGGGAGATCGGCGTGCCCACGGTCTTCAATCTGCTCGGACCGCTCACCAACCCGGCGATGCCGCGGGCCGGCCTGATCGGCTGCGCATTCGACGATCTGGCCGAGGTGATGGCCGGTGTGTATGCCGCCCGCGGTTCCAGCGTGCTCGTGGTGCACGGCGACGACGGACTCGACGAGCTCACCACCACGACCACCAGCACCATCTGGCGGGTGCAGGCCGGCACCGTGGACCGGCTCAAGTTCGACCCCGCGGCCTTCGGGTTCAAACGCGCCGACATCAGCGAGCTGATCGGTGGCGACGCCACCGCCAACGCCGCGTCGGCGCGGGCAGTACTGGCCGGGGCCAAGGGACCGGTGCGCGACGCTGTGGTGCTCAATGCCGCGGGTGCGATGGTGGCCCACGCGGGGCTAGCCAGCGACGCCAAGTGGGTGCCGGCGTGGGAGGCCGGTCTGGCGCGGGCTGTCGAGGCGATCGACTCGGGGGCGGCCGAACAGCTGCTCGCGCGTTGGGTGCGGTTCAGCCTGCAGTTCTGAATTCTGCTGCTGGGCCGCGGCCAGGCGGGCCGAGCGGGCGGTGGCCGCCCACTCGGCGTAGCGCCCCGCCGCCCCGATCGGTGTCGCATAGCCGGTGTCGGCACGCACGATGCGAACCCCGGGTGTGGCCAGCCAGCGGGCGATGAGCGCGGTCTCCTCCACCAGCGCGCCACCCAAAGGTGTTGCGGTGGGCAGGATCACCTGCGCCGACGCGCAGATCGTGTCGACCACGGGCATCGGCGGCACCCCGCGGGCGGCGCTGCCTGCCCCGGCCAGCTGGCCGTAGCGGATCACCGCGAAGTGCCACCCGCCGTGGCCGTCGCTGCGCGCGGCTACCAGTTCGGGGACATCGGCCAGGGCGCGCAACCGCTGCCCGCGCCACAGCGCATCGATGGCCACTGTGGCGTGATCGCGCAGCCGGGCGGCGGTCTCGTACCGCCGGGCTGTGGCCACTTCGCCGATATGGGCCAGGGTTGCCGCCAGCGCGCTGTGATCGGTGCCGTCGATCAGCTCCGTGGCGTGCTGCACTGCGGTTGCATAGTGCGCGGCGTCGATGTCCTGCGTGGCCGGGCACGGGGAGAGTTCGACCTCGGGGCAGCGGTGAGTGCCTCTCGCTCCGAAGCGGGCCGTGCAGGTGCGTATCCCGGTGAACCGGGCCAACAGCGCGGCCGACTGGACAGCGTCGGACCGGGCCGAGAACGGGCCGAAAGCGGTGCGGCTTCCGGGATTTCGCACGACGGACCACCTCGGGAAGGCCTCGTCGGTCAGCGCCACCCACCACCATCGCTGGGGGTACTTGGAGCGGCGGTTGTACGGCGGCGCGTGGGCGGCGAGCAACCGGAGCTCGCGGACACCGGCCTCCAGCTCGTGGGCGCACTCGACATGGTCGACGGCCTGCGCCAGTGAGGCCATCTCCTTCATCCGGGCCCGCGGGTCGGCCCCGGTGAAGTACTGCCGGACCCGCCGCCGCAGATCGACCGCGGTGCCGACGTAGAGCACCTCGTCAGAAGGTCCCCGGAACAGGTAGACGCCGGGGCGGTTGGGCAGCCGGTCGGCCAGCGAGCGGTTGCGCCGCTGGGCAGGCGTGACGTCGGGCAGATAGTTCTTCAGGTCGGCGAAGGTGTGGATGCCCTGATTGCCGACTCGTTCGATCAGGCCGTGCAGGACGTCGACGGTGGCGCGAGCGTCATCGAGCGCGCGGTGGGTCGGGGTCGTGGACGCACCGAAAAGCCGGGCCAGTGCGGAGAGTTTGACGCTGGGCGCCTCGTCCCGGGTGAGGACCCGGCGGGCGAGTTTCACCGTGCACAGCACCGGTGGCCGCGGCCAGCCGAGTCCGGCCCGTTGCGCGGCCGCGCGCAGGAACCCGATGTCGAACCCGGCGTTGTGCGCCACCAGCACCGCGCCGCGGCAGAACTCCAGAAACGCCGGAAGCACCGATTCGATCCGCGGTGCGTCGCGCACCATCGCCGTGGTGATCCCGGTGAGCTCGACGATCTGCGGTGGGATGGAACGGCCCGGATCGACGAGGGTGGCCAGCTCACCGAGAACCTCACCGCCGCGAATCTTGACCGCGCCGATCTCTGTGATGGTGTCGTAGCCGTCGCCGGGGGACTTCGCCGTGGCCCGGCCGCCGGTGGTCTCCAGATCGACCACCACGAAGGTGGTCTCGGCCAGCGAAACGGCGTCCATGGCGCCGTCGGGCCCGCCGAAGCCGAAGGTCAGCTGCTCGGCATCGGCGATGTTGCGCTGGCCCATGGCGATGACGGTAGGCACTGCCCCCGACAAGCATCGGCAAGCTCAGGCCGGCTGTGGGCGTGTCGCCCCGCATCGGCGCGCCGCTACTTGTCGGTCCGTCCCGATAGCGTGCGGCCAACACCGATCGAGAGGACGGTCAACGATGAGCGGAGTGCGCCAGGACGACTGGTTCTACGCCGACGAGCCCTACCCCCACGAGCCCGACACCGGCAGCGTGACCATCGACTGCGATGATTGCGCGGTGCGCGGTCCCGGCTGCCAGGACTGCGTCGTCAGTGTGTTGCTCGGGGTGCCCGAAACTTTGCTGGACGACGAGCGTCAGGCGCTGGAAGTGCTCGCTGACGTGGGTCTTGCGCCGCGGCTGCGACTCGTTCCGATTCACCGGAGCGGCAGTTCCGGGGTCGCCTGACGACACGCATCGCTTCGTGCACAGGAAAATATCCAGGATGGGCTGTTAAATTTGCAGCTTCTGTTGGACAAGCCCGATGCCGTTTCGTAACCTATCTGAGACCTAAGAGCAGTTCGAGGCGGCTCGCCATCGCCAGTTGTGAGGACGAAAACTTGAGGCACGAGCGCGCGCACCGGCCCACAAGTCGTATCAAGCGACCCATTGCAGGTGCAATAGCGAGCTTGACCTTGATATCCGGGCTGATGGCCGCGAGTTCGCAGGCTGATCCCGCCGACGATGCGATGGCAAAGCTCAACGAGTTGTCCCGGCAGGCGGAGCAGACCACCGAGGCCATGCACTCGGCGCAGCTCGATCTGAACAACAAGGTTGCCGCACAAGAGTCTGCCGAGCGCAAGCACGCCGAGGACGTCGCGACGGTCGATGAGGTCAAATCGCAGCTGGCTACTTTTCAGACCTCGGTCAACAAAGTAGCTGCGGCCCAGTACATGGGCGGTCGAACCTCCGGTGTGGACGCCATCCTGACCGCCAGCTCACCGCAGCAGCTGATCGAGCAGCTCGCCGTGCAACGGGTGATGGCGACCGAGATGTCGGCACAGATGAAGAACTTCCGCTCGGCGGGCGAGAAGGCCGCACGGGCCGAGCAGGAGTCGGCCAAATCGGCTGCCGACGCCAAGACCGCCGCCGAGCAGGCCGCCGCAGTGCGCGCCGACCTGCAATCCAAGCAAAGTCAGCTGCAGGTGCAGATCGCGATCGTCAAGTCGCAGTACCAGGCGCTCAGCCCGGCCCAGCGCGAAGCGATGAACGCCCTGCCGCCGACCCCGCCGGTGCCGGCCCCCGAGGCGTTGCCGCCTGCGCAGGATCCCGCCGTGTTGGCCGACCCGCCGAACGGGATTCCGCCCGGCGATGTGGCTCCGCCCGAGGGTGCGGTGCCCAGCGACGGCAGCGGCCATTCCGGCACTGTCATCCAGGCCGCGCTGAGCCGCATCGGCTCGCCGTACTCGTGGGGCGCTGCCGGCCCGAGCTCCTTCGACTGCTCTGGTCTGGTGATGTGGGCGTTCCAGCACGCCGGGATCTCGCTGCCACACTCCAGCCAGGCCATGGCCCGCGGCGGTCAGCCGGTCTCGGCTGATTCGATGCAGCCCGGCGATGTGGTCACCTACTACTCGGATGCTTCCCACGTCGGCATCTACATCGGTGACGGAATGATGGTGCACGCGTCGACGTACGGCACCCCGGTTCGGGTCGCCCCGGTCAACAACGCGCCGATCTACAACATCCGTCGTTACTGAGCCACCTGACAACGGTTCTGATCTGATCGCCCGCAGGCGGCTGTTGGCCGCGGTATTGCTGGTGGAGCTGGCGGTGGCGACGCTGCTGCTCTGGAGGGCCGCATCGCCCGCGCCGTCCTCGCCGCAGTTGCCGACGACCGCGTCCTCGCCGTCACGAGTCATCGCGCCTCCCGCGGTGCCGATCCCGTCCGATCCCGTGACCTCGGTGGCGTTGCCCGACGGGCGCACCGCCCGGCTGCTTGCGCTTCCCGGCCTACGGTCCTCGGACCTGCTTCGACGACTCGCCGCCGAAGCACCCGACGCTGCCGCCGCGGTGACGGCGTTCTGGGGCCCGGACTGGCCCCGCGATGTCGAGATCGCGGTCGCCGGCTCCGATCAGCAGTTCCGGGTACTGGCCGGCGGCGCGACCGACATCGCCGCGACCACCACCGCCCAGCGGATCATGTTCGCCCCGGGGGCCGCCGAGATGAGTCCGGCTGCATTGCGAATTGTGTTGCGACACGAGCTTTTTCATTACGCAGCCCGATCACGGACCGCAGCTGATGCCCCGCGCTGGCTCACCGAAGGCGTGGCCGATTACGTCGGCAGGCCGCCTGCACCGGTACCCGGTGCGGTGCAGGCCGCCACCCTGGCCCGGTTGCCCTCCGATGCTGATCTCGACACACCCGGCGCCGCACGCAGTCTGGCGTATGACCGGGCATGGTGGTTCAGCCGCTATGTCGCCGATGCCTACGGCCTCGGCAAGCTGCGTGAGCTGTACCTGCGCGCCTGCGAACCCGGCCACCCCGATGTGGCCACCGCGCTGCGGGAGACCCTCGGGACCGACCTCGATGCCATAGTTGCCGGTTGGCGTCGCTGGCTGACCGGATAGCCTGTCGCCGATGGACGGCAAATGGGCGGAGCTGACGCGATGACGCGGGTCTTGTTGGTCACCAACGACTTTCCACCACGTCGCGGCGGTATTCAGTCCTACCTCGAAGCGTTCGTCGCAGAGTTGGTACGCGACCGCTCACACGAGCTCACCGTGTACGCGCCGAAGTGGAAGGGCGCGCCGGACTTCGATGAACGGGCGGCCCGCGCCGGGTACCGGGTGGTGCGGCACCCGACCACGCTGATGGTGCCCGAGCCGATGGTGGCGACCCGGATGCAGCGGTTGATCGCCGAGCACGACATCGAGACGGTGTGGTTTGGGGCGGCTGCGCCGCTGGCCCTGCTTGGCCCGCTGGCGCGGCGAGCCGGCGCCGCCCGGGTGGTGGCGAGCACGCACGGCCACGAGGTCGGCTGGTCGATGCTGCCACTGGCCCGGGGCGCACTACGACGCATCGGGGACGACGCCGACGTCGTGACGTTCGTCAGCCGCTACACCCGGGGCCGGTTCGCCTCGGCGTTCGGTCCTCACGCCGCCCTCGAACACCTGCCGCCCGGCGTCGACGTCGACCGGTTCCAGCCTGACCCGGTGGCCCGGGCCGAGCTGCGCGCCCGGTACGGACTGGGCCAACGCCCGGTGGTGGTGTGCCTGTCCCGCCTGGTGCCGCGCAAAGGGCAGGACATGCTGATCCGGGCGTGGCCGATGATCCGGCGGCGCATCCCCGACGCGGCATTGGCCATCGTCGGCGGGGGACCGTATCTGCAGACGCTGCAGCAACTCGCGCACAAACACGATGTGGCCGCCCACGTCGTGTTCACCGGTGCGGTGCCCGGAGCTGAACTGCCGGCCCACCATGCGATGGCCGACGTGTTCGCCATGCCGTGCCGCACCCGCGGGGCCGGTCTCGACGTCGAGGGACTCGGCATCGTCTATCTGGAGGCCTCGGCGTGCGGAGTCCCCGTCATCGCCGGCACCTCGGGCGGAGCACCGGAAACCGTCCTGGACGGTCAGACCGGCACGGTCGTGGACGGCACGGATGTGGCGGAGGTGGCGACGGCGGTCGGCGATCTATTGGCCGACCCGGGCCGCGCCGCCGCGATGGGTGTGGCGGGGCGGCACTGGGCCGTCGACAACTGGCAGTGGCGTTCTCAGGGTGACCGGTTGTCCGCGCTGCTGTCGGGCTGAGCCCAGCGGTTCAGCCGTACAGCGCGGCGATGTCGGCGGCGAACTTCTCCGCGACCACCTTGCGCTTGACCTTCAGCGTGGGGGTCAGCTCACCGGTGTCCTCGGTGAAGTCGACCGGCAGGATCCGGAACTTGCGGATCGACTCTGCATGCGACACCGCCTGATTGGCGTCCTTGACCGCCAGGTCGATCTCGGCCAGCAGGTCCGGGTCGTCGGCCAGGTCCGCGACCGAGGCGCCGGTGTCCTTGCCGTTGCGCTGCTTCCACCCCGGGAAGGCCTCCGGGTCGATGGTGATCAGGGCCGCGATGAACGGCTGCTGATCGCCCACGGCCATGGCCTGGCTGATCAACGGATGTGCCCGCAGCCGATCCTCGAGCAGGGCGGGGGCGACATTCTTGCCGCCTGCGGTGACGATGATCTCCTTCTTACGCCCGACGATGGTCAGGAAGCCGTCGTCGTCGATGGCACCCAGATCGCCGGTGTGGAACCAGCCGTCGGTGAACACCGCGTTGGTCTCTGCCTCGTTGCCCCAGTAGCCGCTGAACACCACGCCACCCTTGACCAGCAGCTCGCCGTCCTCGGCGATGCGCATGCTGTTGCCCGGCATCAGCTTGCCGACCGAGCCGACCTTGAGCTCGTTGACCCGGTTGACCGTGATGGCCGCGCTGGTCTCGGTCAGCCCGTAGCCCTCGTAGATGCTCAGTCCGAC
>Ga0182746_1003407_pt1 | contig 10775 bp, 11 predicted proteins | sample eDN3rd30CBELigOP_FD_128881 | JGI IMG/M metagenome (GOLD analysis project Ga0182746, IMG submission 128881) | Enriched Organic Plus compost microbial communities from Emeryville, California, USA - eDNA 3rd pass 30_C BE-Lig OP (version 2) (version 2) ... | reverse complement strand
CAGTTGTCCGGCGGCGAGCAGCAGATGCTGGCGATAGGGCGGGCCTTGATGACCAACCCGTACTTGCTGATTCTGGATGAAGCGACGGAAGGCCTGGCGCCCCTGATCCGGGAGGAAATCTGGCAGTGCCTGTCCACCTTGCGCGAACAGGGCCAGACCATACTGGTCATCGACAAATACGTCCAGCGGCTGCTGGCCCTGGCCGACCGGCACACCATCGTCGAGCGCGGCCGCGTGGTCTGGCGCGGCAGCTCGCAGGAACTGGCCGGGCAGCCTGAGCTGTGGCAGCGCTATATCGGCGTATAGCGCCGCTTGAACAGCATCTTCTTAGTGCAAAAACTCAAAAAGGCTGGCGATCCATACGATCTGCACGAGCAGGGCGAGGTACACCAGGGCGGTCTGGTATTTTTCCGAGCGGATGAACAGCGCGGCGGCGGTGCCGGCGATGAAGAGGCCCTGGCGCACGGGATAGTCCCAGTCGTAAAGCGCTTGGTAGTAGGCCTTGCCCTTCAGTAGGGTATCGACCACGTCCAGCACGAACAGGACCAGCAGGGCGCTGTAGAACCATTTGCGCCGGGCCTGGAAGTAGCCCCTAAAGCCGTTGTACTCGTCGATATGGTCGGGAAACAGCATGGCGGCCAGCACCGCGAACGTGCCGGCGTAGATGATCAGGAAGAAATACGCGGCGAACGACCAGGTCTGGATCTTCACGAGCGAAAACTCGAACCACCAGAAGTGGATGATGAAAAGCAGTACGAAGACCACCCAGGCCAGATGCACCGAATAAGCGCGTTCGCGCCCCGGGTGCTGCACGAAGCGGGTCATGCCCGTTACCAGCCGCGAGACGCTGATGCCCAGGATCATGCCGATGATGATGCGAACGTGGACGAAGGTTTCGTGGGCGTCGGCGATGCTGGCGGCTTCGTTCATGCGCAGGCGTGTCCTCGGTGCAACCATGGAAAGGGCGGTGGCGGCCGCTGGAGCGCGCCGGTTGGCCCATTTTATGGCAATACGGGACGTTGCCAAGCCTACATCTTTGCTTGGCCTTATCGTGCGAGAGCGGCGCGATAGCGATCGGCGTTCGTCGACAGGAGGCAAGCGACGCTGATGTCCCCAGCTATTGCGGCAACGCGGCCTGCGCGCGGCGGGTGGGAATATTCAGGCGCTCGATCACCGCATTGCAATGCTCGTGCGCCTGGCGGACGATTTCTTCGTGGTTGACCAATGTGGCGCGGCCGTTCTCGTACACGACGCGGCCGTCGACCATGGTCAGGGTGACGTCGCGGCCCGAAGCGCAATAAACCAGATTCGCCACCGGGTTGAAACAGGGCGCCATGTGCGCGCCGCGCAGCGAGACGACGGCGATGTCGGCCAGTTTTCCTGGTTCCAGGCTGCCGGCGTCGATGCCGGCCAGTTGGGCGCCGCCCCGGGTCGCCAGTTCAAAGGCTTCTTCGGCGAAGGTGGCTTCGGGGTCCAGCGTATGCAGGCGCTGCACATAAACCATCTGGCGCATGATCTGGAACATGTCCATGAGGTGTCCGGCGGCCCCGTCGGCGCCCATGCCGATCGTGGCCCCGGCCTTGCGAGCGTCGCGCAGGCGCATGGCGCCGGAGGCGAGGTATTCGTTGGACATCGGGTTGTGCGCGATGCCGCACTGCCTGCCCCCGCTGCACTCGATCTCGGCATCGTCCAGCCAGATGGCATGTGCAAACGAAGCGCTGGGGCTCAGCAGCCCTTCATTTTCCATCCAGACAAAGGGCCGCAGGCCGTAGGCTTGCAGGTAGATTTCGGGGTCGACGAGGGCTTCCGAGCAGTGTGTCTGCCAGCGCACGTTGAACTCGTCCGCCAGTTCGACCAGGCCGCGCACCAAGTCCTGATCGTTGTAGATGACGTTGATGGGAGAGGGCCAGATCTGGACGCGGTCGCTGCGCCATTCGGTCAGGCATTCGCGCATGCTGTCTATTTCATGGCGGGTGGTGTTCTGGAACAGCAGGGGGCTGAGCTGGTTGTCGCGCGCAATGTCGGTGAAGGGCCCGAAAACGCCGCGTGCGATGGCGCCGCGCAGGCCCATGTCATGCAGCGCCGCGGCAACCCGCAATGTAGTTGCGGCATCGTTGGGCGCGTAATGGTTGTCGATGATGGTGGTGGTGCCCGACGACAAGGCCTCGAGCGCTCCGACTCGCACCGCCGCCACCGCTTCTTCGGGGCGTATGCCCGCCGCCAGGGGCAGCATGAATTCGCTCAGCCATTGCCACAGGGCCATGCCGTCTCCCAGGCCGCGGCCCGCCACTTGAAACAGGTGGTTGTGGCTGTCGATCAGGCCCGGAATCACGACTTGCCCGGCGCAGTCTATCGTCCTGTCCGCCCGCCAGCCGCTCAGCTCGGCCTGTGTGCCGACCGCGGCGATTCGGTTGCCCCGCACGGCCACGGCGCCGCATTCGATGATGCGGCGCGTGTCGTCCATGGTGACCACCACGCCCCCCTCCAGCAGAACATCGCAGTGTTGTGTCATGGCTTGGGCCCTGTCATGTGCGCCAGCGATTCGCCCGATGCGGCCGTCGGCATAGGCGCCTCATCCGAAGCATCCAGGTTGTCCAGCAGCTCGATCGAGCTCTTGTCCATGCCATTGAAGAAAAGATTCAAGACCATGGCGGAAATGGCCGACAACAGTACGCCGCTGTTCAGCAAGGGGGCGAGGAACTCGGGCGCGGCGCTGAAGAATTTGGGCGACACCATGGGAATCAGGCCGACGCCCATGCTGATGGCGAAGATGAACAGATTGTGCCGGTTGTTCTTGAAGTCGACCGCTTGCAGAATGCATACGCCCGAGGCGGCCACCATGCCGAACATGATCAGCGCCGCGCCGCCCAGCACGTAATGCGGGATCACGGCCACCACGTGCGCCATTTTGGGGAACAGCGCCAGGGCCACCAGTATCACCGAGGCGGCGATACAGACCCAGCGGCTGCGCACCCCCGTGATGCCGACCAGGCCGATGTTCTGCGCGTAAGAGGTGTAGGGGAAGGTGTTGAAGACGCCGCCGACGATGGCGCCCACGGCGTCGGTGCGCAGCCCTCGCTTGAAATCGTCCGTGCTCAGGCGCCGGTTCAGGATGATGGCCAGCGAGAAGAACAAACCGATGGACTCGATCATGGTGATGATCACCACCAATGTCATGGTCAGGGCCGTGCTCCAGCTGAATACCGGATAGCCGAAGTGGAAGGGCTTGACCATGCGCACCCAAGGCTGTTCCGCCACGCCGGTGAAGCTGACCTCGCCCAGCGCGATGGTGAGCAGCAGGCCCGCGGCCAGGCCGATGAGGATAGACAAGCTGCTTAGAAAGCCCCGGCCCCAGCGGGCCACGAGCAGCGTCACCAGCACCACCAGGCCTGCCGAGCCCAGGTATAGCGGAGCGCCGAAGTCTTCCACCCCATAGCCGCCGCCCGCCCAGATGATGGCGACGCTGAACAGCCCGGTGCCGAGCGAGGTCAGCGTCGTGCCGGTGACCAGGGGCGGAAACAGCCAGAGCAGCTTGATGACCAAAGGCACGATCAGCACCCCGATCACCCCGGCGCTGATAATGGCCCCGTACAGGCCGGGCAGGCCCATGTCCGGCATGAGCCCGATGGCGATCATGGGCGCGATGCCCGCATAAGAGATGCCCATCATGACGGGCAGGCGTATGCCCATCCATTTACCGATACCGAAAGCCTGCAGGAATGAAACGATGCCGCAGCAGAGCAGGTCGGCGCTGATCAGCAGGGCGATCTCCTCGGTCGATAGATTGAGCGCGCCCCCGACAATGAGCGGGACTGTGACCGCGCCGGCATACATCACCAGCACATGCTGCAGGCCCAGGGTGAACATTTTCCCTGCGGGAAGGATCGTATCGACCCCGTTGTTTACGTTGCGATGATTCACGTTCATGTCTCCAGAATGCCGGGATTTCCCCGTTCTTATTGGTCTCTGTATTGAACAACGGTTACGTCACAACCCAGGGCGGCTGGCATGGTCGCCGAGTAAAGAATGTACTGTGCTTTAGGCGAAGTGCTCCTCAAGCAGTGCGGCAAGCGCCTGCGGCGCCTCAAGCGGTACGAGATGGCCGCAATCTTCCAAAATTGCCAGCCGGGCGTCCGGCATCCGGGCGGCCATGTCGCGCATGACGGGTTCGCGCACGAAGCTGCGCTTGCCATGGACCAGCAGCGCGGGCATGTCCAGGCTGGTCAGCGCCTGCCATAGATCGTCGCGGCGGAAAGGCCACCGTTCAAAGAAGAATGGATCGTGCCGGCGTTCCCAGCCGCCTTCCGCGCCGTGCTGGACGGATTGCCGCGCCCACAAGGCCAGCAAGGGCTCCGGCGCGGACGGGTTGGCGGCGCGCTCCCAGTCCATGACCTCGCCGATATCGTTGAAGTGGCGGGGGCGCGGATGGACGGCGTCCTCGGCCTGCTCGAAGCTGGGCTCGACGTCGACGACCGCCAGGCGGCCGACTTTGCCGGCGTGGCTGCTTGCATACTGCATGGCGATCAGCGCGCCCCACGACTGGCCGGCCAGGTCGAGCACCGGGTCGCCGAGCTGATCTGCGACCCGCGCCAGATCGCGCGCATGGTCGGCGGTGGCATACTGCCGCGAAGCCGACCTGGCGCTTTGCCCGTGTCCGCGCAGGTCGAGCGCAATGACGCGCCGGCGCCTGCCAAGCGCCCGGGCGACATCGTGCCATATCCAGGCCGACCCCGTGACGCCATGCAGCAGCAGCACCGGCGGCCCGGCGATATCCTGGCCGAACTCGAGCGCATGGATGTCTCCCGCTTCGCCCGAGAAATACAAATGCCTGACCGCGGCGCTTTCAATGAGAGCGCTCATGCCGTCGCCTTGCTGAAACAGAGCTCACTGAGCCAGCGGCGGTATTCGACGGTGACCACGTCGGCATCGCGCACCGGCCGTTCGCGTTCCTCGGGCGCCGCCCCGCGCAGATTGATCCACACGGGCAGCTGCGACTCGATGATGGGTTTGTCTTGAGCCAGCACCTCGGCCTCGAAATCCTGGAAGAAGGCGTCGTGCTCGGGCTCGGTGCCGAAGTCGCGCGCCTGCCACCAGAAGCTGCGCGTCGTGGTTTCGTCGACCGGGCTCGCTGCCATGAAAAGCACATAGCGCTTGCCGTTGGGAAAGGTGCGCTTCAGGTGCACAGTGTGCGGCATGGTGACGTGGTACTCGTTGACGGGTTCGTACCAGTCTTCGGTCAGGCCCAGCAGCTGCTTCTTCAGGCCCGCGCCGGGCTCTTTGACGCCGGCGCGATCGAAGCGCAGCACGTGGCCCTCGCGCCATACGTCCACGGCATCCACGCGCGGGTTCGAGCGGCTGCCGATCGTGCCGTCATGCACATAGGCGAAATGGCTGAAGTCGACGAAGTTTTCGAGCCGGCGCGGCGTACTGGTTTTCCAGTCGTAAGCCTCGCCCTGCAGGACACGGTATTCGGGGTCGCCCAGTTCGGGGAAGACCGGCACCGGAAACTCCGGCTCTTCCAGGCATACCCAGACCATGCCGGCCGATTCCGTGGTGGGATAGGTTTGCACCGACGCGCGCATGGTGTCCGTCAATTCCTCGCGCGCCGGAGTCAGCACGCAGCGGCCCTGATGGTTGAAGCGCCAGCCGTGGTAGGCGCATTCCAGGGTGTCGCCGACGATGGCGCCCAGCGACAGGTTCGCGCCCTTGTGCGGGCAGCGCGATTCCATCGCCTGCGCCTTGCCGTTCAGCCTTGCGACCACCAGGCGCCGCCCCAGCAGGGTGGCGGCCACCGGCTTATCCCGCAGTTCGGCGCTGTAGGCCACAGGGTGCCAAAACCGGCGCAAGGCGTCGTACAGGGCGCCGGCGGCCGATTCAGGTGACATGGACATGGCTTCCCCCTATAGAAAATAGGCGCCGCCGTTGACCAGCAGGCTTTGCCCCGTAATGAAGTCCGAGCCGTCGCTCAACAGGAAAAGCGCGGCGCCCACCATGTCTTGCGGCGTTTGCGTGCGCTGCAGGCAGCGTCCCGCCACCGTGCGCATATCGGCCTGCGAACCCTGCTTGGCCTCGATGTCGGCGTCGGGAATCAGATCGGGGCACAAGGTGTTGACCTGTATATTGAAGGGCCCCACTTCACGCGCCAGCGAGCGCGACAGGCCCACGATGGCCGCCTTGGACGACACATAATGCAAGAAATTGGGTATGCCCTTGTAGGGCGTGTTCGAAGAGATATTGACGATCTTCCCCGAGCCCTGTTCTTTCATTTGCGGCACCACGGCCTTGCAGCACTGCCATAGCCCGCGCACGTTGATCGCGAAGCAGCGGTCCCATTCCTCGGCCGGGATGTCCATGAACGAGCCGAACGTGCAGTTCTTGAAAAAGCCGGCATTGTTGATGATGCCGTCGATGCGGCCGAACGCCTGCACCGCGGCCCGCGCCATGGCCTGGGTGGAGTCATTGTCGGCCACGTCCACCTGGACGGCTATCGCGCTGCCCCCTTCGCTTCGGTACTTGTCGGCCTGCGGCGACAAGTCGGCCAGGTCCGCCATGACCAGATTGGCCCCTTCCTTGACCAAGGCATCGCAATACGCCAGGCCGATATTCCCCCCGGCGCCCGTCACGATAATGGTGCGTCCATTCATGGTGTCCGCCATCCGCTTGCTCCTGCTTATCATTATTTCGAAGCGGGGCCCCTTCCTGCCCCTGTCGGGGCTATTTAACACCATGCTATTTGTAAGTACAATTCGATTTATCTTATTAATTCTTCAGCTAATCTTATAAATAAAACGCGCTTGAATGAATATCACTCTTCGACAACTGCGCGCCTTCGTGGCCGTGGCCGACCACGGCCAATACACCCGGGCCGCCGCGCATATACACATCACCCAGGCTGCGCTCAGCATGCTCATACGCGACCTGGAGCGCGAGGTGGGCGCCAGCGTATTCAACCGCCACACCCGCATGGTGGAGCTGACCGACGCCGGCCGCGAACTGCTTGGCATGGCGCGCCGCGTCCTGGCCGACATCGAGGCAACGGTGGAGCAGACCCGCGACTACACCGCCTACCGGCGGGGACGCGTCACGGTGGCAAGCGGCACTGTGCTGTCGGCGATTCTGATCTGCCCCTTCATGAGGCAGTTCTATGACCAGTATCCGGGCATCAAGCTGCAATTGCGGGACGTGGCCGAGCAGGACATCCACCAGCACATACTGAACGACGACGTCGACATGGGCATCGGCACCCGGCTGGACAGCACCGAAGACATCCTAGAAACCCCCTTGTTCTCGGATCACTACGTGGCCGTCGTCCACAAAGACCATCCCCTGGCCAAACGCAAAACCTTATCGTGGAAGCAGATCTGCGAGCAGCCATTCATTGCCTTGTCGCGCAGCAGCCCCATCAGGCAGGAAATCGACCGGCATCTTGCGGCCCTGAAGCTAGTGCCTGGAGAGATTCATGAAGTTTCCTTGCACACCACGGTCCTGGCGATGGTGCGAAACCGATTGGGCGCGTCGATTCTGCCGGCCAACTCGCAGCACGTACCCGGCGCGGTGGGGCTCGTCTTCCGCCCGCTGGGGCCTCCGGCGCTGCGGCGCCAGACCTGCATCTTCCAACTGCGCCGCCGCACCCTCTCGCCCGCCGCGCAACTGTTTCAGGAGGAGTTGTTGGCTTATGTGAAGACGACCTTGGTTGGCTAGGTATGCTGGATAAATCGCCCGGTGATTAGGCAAACAGCAGTTGCAAAAAAGTATCCTATTTTATACAATTGGAGTATGAAAACAGTCCTTACCACCGAGACATTCGATGCTTGGTTTGGTGCCTTACGCGACAAGATGGCCGCGAAGCGAATCCAAGCGCGAATCCGTCGGGCTGAACTTGGAAATTTCGGAGACTGCGAATCCGTCGGCGAGGGTGTTTCTGAGATGAGGATTCATTACGGGCCGGGCTACCGAGTGTATTTCGTACAGCAAGGCATAGAAATCGTGATCTTGCTGGCCGGCGGCGACAAGTCCACCCAACAGAAAGATATCAAAATCGCGCTTGATCTAGCGCGCCAACTGTAAGAGAGGCCGTCATGGCAAAGATCAAACTCCGCAAATGGGACGCAGCCGAGCACCTTAAAACAGAAGAGGATATGGTTATGTACCTACGAGCCTGCATGGACGAGGCGGGCGACGATGCCGCATTCATTGCGGCCGCCTTGGGTGACATTGCCCGCGCAAAAGGAATGACTCAACTTGCCAAAGAAACCGGACTAGGCCGGGAGAGCCTTTATAAAGCGCTTTCGGGCGAGGGTAATCCAAGCTTTGGAACCATCCTGAAGGTGATGCACGCACTTGGCATAAAACTAGAGCCTCAAGCCGCCGCTCACGCCTAAAACAGCCGTCCCTGCCCTTCGAGCGCAATCTCAGAACCGCTGCGTCAACGTCAAGACGGCGGCTGCGCTTCCTGTATAGCGGTCTTTGGTATTTACATATACGTCTCGATCGGCATTAGTATCGACGTAATGCAGGGCGGCGGTAAAACCGTTCCATGTTTTGCTAAGCCCCAAAGACCAATCGGCGTACGATGCGTCGCTGAAGTTGCGGACGCGTTGGTACCCCACGTGTGCGCTCAGCTCCAATCCCCAAAGCCCCAGCGGGAAGCTTCCTTTCAGGTCGTAATACTGGCTGCCTTTGCTGTCCGGGATCCCGAACAAGTTGCTCAAAGAATGCGAGTACTTGAACTGCACCGGCCCATAGCCTAAAGCCAAATACGCTTCGGTCGTGTATGGCCGGGTGTAGTCGTCGGGGAAGCTTCCGGGATAGTAGTACTGCAGCACCCCCACGTCCATTGTTGTGTCCGCTGTGATGGCTGTCGCGTATCCGGCGAAGAAATCCATTTCTATTGGCGCGGACACGTCCGGGTGAGAATCGCCCAGCCAGCTGATGCTGGAATTCCAATTGCCGAGATAGAGGCCGCTGTCGTGGGTCAGCGTGAATCCGCCTTGTATCGCCGGTTTGTTGTTGGTTTGCATGATGCCGCGCGACCGGAATTGGCTCGCCAGCGTCAATTCCGCGTCGACGGATATTTCGGGGAAAGCGTCTTCGGCCTGGGCAATCGGAGCAGCCGCTAACGTAAGAATAATCGTTGCTGCGATTTGTCGAGCACATGGATAAAGGCGGGTGAACATGGAGTCTCCTCATAAGAATTGTCTTTTTTTGGTGAAGCTGCTCCATGTCTACGCAATAGCTATGCCAATAATCAATATGGCCTGCGGTGCTCTGTCATGTGATGGCGTTTCGCGCTGCCGACTGTCGCGCCTTCTCTCAAACTGTCGCAAGCGCGACGGTTGTCTCGGGCAGTTCGTATCACTCCAGGCTCAGCGAGCTGCTTTATCGTGGCTCTGCCGCGAGTTTGAACAGAGGGAATCAACCGCGGGAAAACTGGCACGTATGTTGCGTATTGCCTGGATGACGAACTCGAACTTACAAACAGGAGGAGTACATGGAGCCAACCAAGCAACAGCTGCTTTGGATGTACGAGAAGATGGTGGAGATACGCCGTTATGAAGAAACGATGGCGAAGGTTTATCTCGAGGGAAAACTGCCGCCTCGAATACAGAAAGGGCTGGCGTTTGACATCGGTGCGGGCCCGGTGCCGGGAGAAATGCATTTGGCCGCGGGCCAAGAGCCAGTTGCCGTGGGTACATGTGTGCATTTGAGCGATGACGACACAGTGGTGGGCGCCCATCGGCCGCATCACTTTGCCATTGCGAAGGGGGTTCCTCTTAATGAGATGACCGCTGAGATGTTCGGCAAAGTGACGGGAATATGCCGGGGCAAGGGCGGCCACATGCATCTATTCCATCCGCCAACTAAGTTTTCGTGCAGCGGCATCGTGGGCGCTGGCCTTCCCCAAGCTTGCGGTGCCGCGCTGGCGAATAAAAAGCGGGATACCGATCATGTCGCACTGGCTTTCTTCGGAGAGGGCGCTGCGAATCAGGGTGCTTTTCACGAGGCCCTGAATCTGGCCGCGTTATGGAAGCTTCCGGTCATCTTTGTATGCGAAGACAACAACTACGGCATCTCGGTCCCTAAGTCTCAATCGACATCAGTTCCGACGAACGACGTCCGGGCCGCCGCCTATGGCATGTCCGGCGTGCTGGTCGAAAACAACGACCCCATTGGCGTTTTCAAGGCTGCCGCAGAAGCTGTGCGTCGTGCCAGAAGTGGGGAAGGCCCGACTCTTATCGAGGTGCAGACGGACCGTTACCTGGGGCACTTCCAGGGAGACGCCGAAGTGTATCGCGACAAGGAGGAGGTTCCCAAGCTGCGAAAGAATGATCCCATTGTCCGACTGGGAGACGCCTTGCGAAAAGAGGGGGCTCTTGACGATGAGCGGGATGCGGCGTTGGGCGCCACCATTGACGCCCGTATCAAGCAGGCATTCGATTTCGCCAGAGAAAGCGCTTACCCCGACGAACAAGAAGCGCTTCTCCATGTTTTCGCAGAGTGACAGGAGCCAAACATATGAATACGGAAACGAACGTGCGCAGGTTGACAATGGCGCAGGCTATTTCGGAAGCCATTTCTCTTGAGATGGAGCGAGACGAACGAGTCTTCGTCATGGGCGAAGACGTCGGAAAGTACGGAGGGGTATTCAGCGCGACCAGCGGCTTGCTCGACAGATACGGCGCGGACCGGGTCATGGAAACGCCGATTTCCGAAACTGCGTTCATGGGAGCGGCCCTGGGAGCGGCCGCGTCGGGAATGCGCCCCATAGCCGAGCT